>Ga0209168_10000745_pt1 | contig 28910 bp, 14 predicted proteins | sample Coa_R1_FD_187156 | JGI IMG/M metagenome (GOLD analysis project Ga0209168, IMG submission 187156) | Surface soil microbial communities from Centralia Pennsylvania, which are recovering from an underground coalmine fire - Coalmine... | ecosystem: Environmental > Terrestrial > Soil > Unclassified ...
TCGGAGCGGCGAATCTCGTCTTGCAAACCAAGGATAATCGCAGGCGAGTCAGCAATGGTCAGTGGTTTCATATCTTCTATGAAATCACAATCGCAGATCATGCGCAATTATTTATGTCGCTGCGTTTTAGCATGAAGGCGTGTGCACAGGTATACATGCCAGAGATGATCGATCGAGATCTTTGATCGCAAGCTTTTCCGGCACCATCGCTCTTTCGGACCACTGGAGATTCCGCTGCTGCCTTGTTCCGTGGCCTATGAACGGTTGATTGTGGCGATATTCACATTTTCTGCATTTACCGGCTGAACTCAACCATGATTAGAAAACGGCAGCCAATCAGTGAATCAATGACTAGCTGCCGCGTTTAGCTCACGCTTCCCGGGACAATATTTGAAGATCGCTGCCGCCACGCGGCAGCTCTTCTGATTTATTGTGGAGATGTTAGTCAGCAACAACGCCGACGAGAGAATTGTTGGTATTGAATTTGATGGAACAGATCACATGTCCCAGATGATTGTTGGCGCAGCTGGGTTCGCCTACCAAAGCGCCAAAGCTCGTGGTTGTCAGGCCAATGAAACCTGAGTTTGCCCCAGTGCTGGGGTTGAATGTTATGGAAAGCAAGGTGCTGTTGGCATCACGAATTCCACATACAGCTGCACCGGCCCCATTCGACGCGCAACTCGGGTTCCCAAACACAATTCCAAACAGCGTGCCGCCGAGTTGTTGAAAGCCGCTATTAAAGCCGGTGTTGGGATTAAATCGAACGCCGGCCAGCGTGTTGTTGGTTTGTTTGACCGCGCAGATGATCTGTCCCGTGCCATCATCTGCGCTCGCGCAGCCGGGATCATCCAGGAATGTTCCGCCCAGGGATTGCGATCCGGAGAAGGCTCCGGACTTGGGATCAAAACGAACCCCCAGTAATCCGTTATTCGTCCCGCGAATCGCGCAAATCACCTGCCCGGTTCCATCGTCAGCGCTGGCACAGCTGGGGCTGCCGACAGTGCCTAAGATCAGTCCTTGAAGGCCAGTGTTTGCTCCAGTCTCTGGATTGAAGCGAATGCCAAGCAATTCGTTGTTAGTTCCTTTAACGCCACAAGTGATATCCCCAGTTCCGTCATTGACGCTCGCACAGCTGGGATCATCAATGATCACGCCGCCAAGACTCTGGAACGAGCTCTGAAATCCGGTGCTGGGATTAAAACGCAGGCCAAACATGGCGTTCGTTGTGCCCAGGAGGAGACAGGATATATCTCCTGTGCCGTCCACGGTGCTGGCACAGCTGGGGTTGCTGAATATAAGACCTCCAAGGTTCAGGTTGAAGCCGCTGCTGGTTCCGGTGAGGGGATTGAAGCGAACTCCTGTCATTCCGTTGGTATCGTTGCGGGTAGCGCAAATAATGTCTCCCGATGAATCAGCGGCAGCGGCGCAACCAGGATTTCCGGCTATGATTCCGCCCAGTTGCTGAGGTGCAGGAGTGGCTGCAGGCGTCGGAACAGGAGTCGGAGTAGGAGTAGGGGGAGGTGGAGGAGTCGGTGTAGGTCTTGGATTGGGCGTACAACCGTTCTCTACAAGACAAATACCTCCTACAGTGGCTGAAGCGCTGGGTTGAGGCTCTGGACGTTGCTGTTGGGCCTGAGCTTTTTGGGTTGGAAAAAGCAAACTTATCGAGAACAAAACAATGAAGCGTAGCGTGATATCTCGCATTCGAACGTTTTCCCCTTTCATTTGATCTCGGCAATCCGGAGATGCGAAGTCGAATATGTCCTCAACTCCAAACTTTGAAGGACGCACCGTCGAATTCGTCTCCGTCCGGATGCCGATACACGGCAACATAAAGAGCTATGCTTCTCAATGTCCTCAACAGCCGGCTCAATAATCATCATTCTTCTCATTGAGTCCGTATTTCTTTTGTTTTCTAAGATTTGCGATGAATCCGTTTGCGGGGATCAGGTTGTCTCGGGTATCGTCACTGAACCTAAGAAAGAATCGTTGCTTAAATGTTTGGATCATTACGGGAATCACACCAGAGGCTTCAAGTTTCCGTAGGAGCCTTCAATTTTCGGGAAGTTGCTTCAGGAGGTCGTGAGGTGGATCAATCTTCGACATTGTTTTATGAATTCGGCATCTTTCGGCTGGACCGCATGCGGCGAGCGGTTACCCAGGCCAACCAGCCGGTTGCCCTGCCGCCCAAAGCCTTCGATCTTCTGTTTTTTCTCGTGCAAAACAGTGGGCAGATTCTGGATAAAGACGAAATCATGAAGGCCCTATGGGCCGAAACTATTGTGGAGGACAGCAACCTCACCCAAAACATATTTCTGGTCAGAAAGGCTCTGGGCGACGACGGGAACGGCAACTCTTTCATTCAAACCATACCCCGCCGCGGGTACAAATTTATTCTTCCCGTAAAGCAAGTCAAGGTCTCACAGCCCGAAAATGGTTTACGGGAAGCCGGCAAATCCGTCCCGACGCCGGATTACTGGAAGACCCACAGTCCTTTTCGCGGCCTGCAGGTGTTTGAGCCGCAGGACTACTGGTTATTCTTTGGACGCGAAGCAGAAACCAACGATCTACTTACCCGCCTCGCTCGTTCCTCAACTGTGGTTGTTGTGGGTGATTCGGGAAGCGGCAAGTCGTCGTTGGTTCGAGCGGGACTGATTGCCGCGGTCCGCCAGGGGCGCTTCCGTCCTGAAGGCCCCAGTGAGCGGACGTGGCGGATCGTGTTGGTGCGTCCTTCCGCAGCTCCATTTGATTACCTGTCAGAGGTTCTGCCCAGTCAATTGGCGCCCGATCTGAACCTAAGCGAGCAGACGGAGTTTATCGCAGATTGTCGAGTCAAGCTGCCGCTGTGCGCCGAGGCGCTTCGCAACGCCGTTACTACGTTGGCCATCGCCCAAGTGCATGCAACAATCCGGCCCCTGGTCCTGCTGGTGGTCGATCAATTTGAGGAACTCTTCACGCTTACGGCAGACCATGATGTCCGCGAACGCTACATAAATGCCCTGTTGGCTACCAGTCAGTGGGAAGGCCCAATTCCCGTTTATCTGGTGCTGGTTCTACGGGCAGATTTTTATTCGCGTTGTCTTCAGCACCCAGGCTTGAGCCGCTGCCTGGAGAACAACCTTTATAACGTTCCACGTATGACCGCCGATCAGTTGCGCATGGCCATTGAAAAGCGTTTGGCGCTGGCTGGCGGGCATGCGGAAGGTGGGCTCATCGATGCGGTCTTGACCGATGTTGGGACGGAGCCTGGTGACCTGGCCCTTTTGGAACATGCGCTCAGTCAATTGTGGGAAAAGTGCGGCGGGTTAGGCTGCACGCTCACCAATGAGGCCTATTCAGCCATAGGGCGGCTGCGCGGCGCGTTGGGCGTCCATGCTGATGAGGTTTACGGTGCAATGAACGACGAAGCCCAAAAGCAGCTTGCGCAAAAGGTCTTTCTTGAACTGGTCCATCTGGGCGAAGGCGCACCAGATACTAGGCGTCGCGTCCGGAAAGCGGATCTGCTTTCTCTGAGCGCGCCGGAACAAGTTGAAGGCTTGCTGGCGGGATTGGCTTCCAGTCGGCTTATTTCCATCAGTCGAGAAGAGCAAGACAATTTTGTGGAAGTATCACATGAAGCATTGATACGCGAGTGGTCCACCTTGCGAGAGTGGATCGAACAGAACAGCCAGCAGTTGCGGCTCGAGCGGAGACTTATCCAGGCGGCAGAGGAGTGGCGGGCGATTCAACGTGATGCAAGTGCATTGCTGCATGGAGCACGGCTGGCCCAGGCTAAAGAGTGGTTGAGCAAACATCCAAAGGCACCACCGCTGGTCGAGGAGTTTCTCAAGACAAGCATCAATCTTCGAATGGAAACTGAACAAAGTGAATTATCCCGACAGAGAATGGCTACACTTCGTTTCCGCAGGTTTTCTATGATTCTGGTCGGCCTTCTGCTTGTAGCGCTGGGCACCACATTACTGGCGCACCGTCAATTATTGCTGGCAGAATCCCGGGCCTTGGCCGCACAGTCAGAAGAAACCTCGACACAGGACCAAGGGCGAGCACTGGACTTGGCTATACGCGGTTGGAACACAGCAAAGACCCAGGAGAGCCACATCGCTCTGGCTAGGGCCTTCCCTCAGATGTTGAGCGTTCTGCCGAATCTAGCACAACTTGGACTAATACGAGTTGGAGACGCCATCTTTTCCCCCAATGGGCAACGGATCGCGATTGCATGTTCCGATAATACAGCTCAAATCTGGGACACCGATGGCGGTTTATTGGTGAGGCTTGGGGGACATGCCGGCGCGATTTACTCTCTTGCATTTTCGCCGGATGGAAAGCGCATCCTGACAGCGAGTTCCGATCAGACAGCACGAATTTGGGATGCCACCGATGGTCGTCTGCTGGCCACCCTCCACGGACATACTGACACAGTTGTATCCGCTGTGTTCTCCCCTGACGGCCAGCGCATTCTGACGGCCAGCGCCGACCACACGATGCGGCTCTGGAGTACCGATGGTCACTTGATCTCGACATTTCACCATATCAACGATGTTGGTTCTGCAAGGTTCTCTGCAGACGGCCAAAGAATCGTGACTGCTCATTCGGAGCCAGCCCCTGAGGGGGACAACACGGCTACTGGGGATCATACAGCTCGGGTTTGGAGTAGAAGCGACGGTCGGTTGTTGCTGACGTTAAAAGGCCACAAGAATTTTGTTGTTTGGTCAGAGTTCTCGCCCGATAGCCAACGGGTTGTTACCGGTAGTTTGGATCATACTGCTCGCGTGTGGGATGTCACAGACGGTCGCTTACTGGCCACATTACAGCACGAAGGCGTTGTTTCGCATGCAAGGTTCTCTCCTGATGGTGAGCGGATTCTCACGGCAAGCACGGATCAGACGGCACGAATGTGGAGCCTTGCATCTGGCCGGTTGTTGCTTACGCTCCATCATAACGGCCAAGTCACCGATGCTGAGTTCTCGCCCGACGGGAGACGGGTCATTACCGCGAGCGCGGACCACACGGCACGAATTTGGGATTCGGGCGACGGTCGCCTCCTGGGCATTCTTCAGGGACACACTCAATGGATAAATATTGCAGTATTTTCATCAGACGGTCAACATATTCTGACCAGCAGCGCGGACCATACCGCTCGGATCTGGAACCTCGCTGGGGGCCGTCTGTTAGCTGGCCTTGAAGATAGGACGAGTATGGTGACAGCTGCGAGATTCTCTGCGGACGGCCAGCGGATAGTTACGGCTGCCGAGGATCATATGGCCCGCGTGTGGAGATCTAGCGATGGCCGTTTGCTGAATACTTTACGAGGTCATACCGATGGGGTTGTTGACGGAGGATTCTCTCCGGATGGCGAGCAGATTGTCACTGCAAGTACGGACCATACGGCTCGGATATGGAACGCAGCTGATGGACATTTATTACGAACGCTTCAAGGGCATGGGGATATTGTTACATGTGCAGCTTTTTCTCATGATGGCCAGCGGATAGTGACTACCAGTGCAGATCAAACGGCGAAGATCTGGAGCGGGGTTGATGGCCACCTCTTACTAACACTGACGGGACATCGTGGCGTGATCTATTCGGCTACCTTTTCCTCTAATGACCAGCTAATTCTTACAGCCAGCTCCGATCAGACTGCAAAAGTCTGGAACGTTGCCGACGGCCGCTTGCTTGCCACACTGGAAGGACACAAGGATTCAGTTTACGCTGCAACTTTCTCGCCCGATGGTCGGCGCATTGTGACTGCCAGTTTTGATCACACTGCAAGGGTTTGGAACAGCTCTGATGGGCAACTCCTTGCTGTTCTTCAGGGGCATACCGACAACGTTTGGGCCGCAGCATTTTCGCCCGACGGTGAACGCATTGTCACCGCAAGCGGGGACCATTCAGCACGAGTGTGGAGCAGTGCTGACGGCCAGCTTCTGGCTATTCTTCGGGGACACACCGGTGCGATCTATACTGCAACGTTTTCTCATGACGGCAGGTACATCGTGACAGCAGGTATCGACCAAACAGCACGGGTGTGGAACACCGGTGACGGCAGCTTGCTTGTGGAGCTGCAGGGTCATACCAGTACACTGCTAATTGCAAAATTCTCTCCGGATGACCAAAAGATTCTTACAGCGGGCGGCGATACTACAGTGCGGGTTTGGCAAGTGGTTACGCTGGATGATATCGAGAAAATTCTCAACCACTGAAATTGAGAATCGCATCTAGGAAAAGAATGGTTGGTGCAATCAGGCTTGCGGCGGCAGGAATTGCTCCGGCGGGCATAGTCTTTGCTTCACAGCAGGTCGCAAGCAGTAGCGCCCCCCAGGAGGTCACGATAAGCAACCAGGCACATGGGCCTATCACCATACGGTCCGTACACGCGTCCGGAGATTTCACTGAGTCGGATAACTGTGTTTCATCGGCGCCGCTTGTGGCCGGAGCTTCTTGTACGGCAACTGTAAAGTTTGTGCCCTCTTCCGTTGGTGAAAGGAGAGGCGCGCTTATGGTTACTGATAGTTTCGACACAGTATCACCAGCAATTACGCTGCTGGGAACTGCCGTGCCTGCTCCCGATTTCTCTCTATCGGTCAATCCGGCTTCGGCAAAGATCAGGCGTGATCATCCAGCTACATACGAACTGATTCTGACTCCGATCGGTGGCTTCGACCAGACTGTCAACTTGACTTGTATCGGAGAGCCCAGCGTAACAACATGCTCAATCTCCCCACGAACAGTGACACTAGACGGGAAGAATCCTTCGGTAGTTACCGTCACGGTCAGTTTTGACAGGCATGATCACTTCGAAAGTTCACGAAGCGATGGCGACGAGGGTCACTCCGAAGAACAAGAGCATCGAAAATTTACGCTAACTTTCGAGGGAATTGCAGGAAATATCACGCACAACACACAAGCGAGACTGATTGTCGAGGAAAGCCCACGTCTTGACCGGGATTGAAATGCGATGTTGGGCTCGTCCTTGGCCGAGTGGTATCCTTTTTAGACTGTCGAGTATTGTGCTCCGTGGACGGAATCGGGCGCGGACACGGTGTTGATAACACGTAACTTGTTGATTCTACAAACGGACAAAAAGGATAAAAACGGCCACAAAGCCGATTCCATTGTACGTTTATTGTACGGTGAAAAACTCAGAATATTCTCGGGCTTAATTTCAGCGGACTCTACGGACGTCTTTTTCGCCTGCCTTCCTCATTGACAACGAGATCGCGTATGCCCGGCGGCAGAATCTGAAGCGATTTCAGGAATTCGACCACGCAGTCCTGTTCATGTGGGCTCATGGCCTGAAAAGCAACGCGGCTGTTGAGGGCTTCGCCGGAATGAGCCAGAACAGATTCGCGCATCGTGGTGTACATGCCGTGATGACCATAGGAATGCTGGTTGGCTATGCCCCAAAGCTTTCTGGTCAGAAACTTTCCATTGCCGGCAAAGAACGCATCTGATCCATGCTTCTCGTTCATGTCGAGCGGTTCCCGGTTGGGGTCATTGGGGCCACTGGTGATGTTGTGGAGTTTGAAATCCGTGTAGGCGGGAACCCAGACAATCCCGTTTTTCGGCTTCAGTCTCGGCGCGGGAAGTTCCTCGCCCGATAAGTCAACCGCGAGAGTAGGTGCGTCTCCCGGACGCAGGTTGTTCTTAGGGTTGTAGGGATTGGGCTCGCTATAGATCCAGCCTTTGTTGTCGAGCGGGAGCGCCGGGATGTGGCACTGGGAACAACCCACTTGCTTGAATCGCTCCTCGCCCATCTTGATGGCCTGTTCGAATTCAGGATCATCGGGGATCACCTGCCCCGGAACCGGCAGCGTTGCTTGAAAGATCGTAGCGGCAGTAATGTCGGCGCGGGTGAGTTCGTTGGCAAACTCATCTCCGTCTGGATCAGTTCCTACGCCAAACCTTTCTTCCGATTGCATGCCGTGATGGTGATTGAAGGCGCTGTTGGTGAACTCGCGCAAGGAAATTACATTCCCGGCTTGGTGAAAGGGACGAATGATCAGTGTGGGAGGATCATTTGGGCCTGTCGATCTCAAACTCAGGGCTGCGATTCCTTCAACGTGCTCGGGGTTCCATCGGCCAGCCGCATCGCGGGACAATGAGCCAAAACTGATGCCTTTGGATTTGAGGGCCTTGCTTTGGCCCGGCTGGATGGTGTCGCGAATGGCTTGCAAATCGGCGGTGATCTGGCGGGCCAGCATTTCGATATAGCCGGAGCCAAACATACCGATGGTCTTTCTGGAGTTGGCCAGGGTTTGCAGTGTGACCGGGACGCCGCGTTCATCTACAGCGTTCTTTGTCGGAGTTGGATCCAATTGGCTAAAGGTGGCAAAGTCGAAGCGTTGACCGAGAACGAAGACGTTGGCGACGATGTCGCCTCCGCCGCCGATGTAGGGTTTGTTATGACACCCGGAACAAGAATTCGAATCCGGCCCGGAGATGCGGTTGAAGTTGCGGGGGAACAGCAGAGGCTCATTGAGATCGGAGAGCATCATGCCGGTTCCTTTGGACATGGGACGGCCTGCTCCCTCCTGAATGGTCCAGGAGGCGACAAACAGCTTTTGGCCGTAGGCGATCAGATCTCGAACGGAAGCCTGATATTCCTCACCATCCCGCATGTGAACAGGAATGGCCACTTCCTGGCCGATTTTGGCGCGCTGGCACAATAAGGCTATGGACGAAAGAACGACCATGAGCCCGACAGTGAGTGCTCTCTTAAGCCACATACAGTACTCCTTACTGGGTGGTCCATGTCGCACCGAGATATCCCAGCGACAGGTCCGGTGGAAATGTGACTGAGGCTGTCGCTGTCGCTGATTGCAGCGTTCCTTGCAATGGGGTCGTCTGGACGGTCTGTGTACTTCCATCTTCCGAGTAGATATTCAAAGTAAGCACCGTGCCCGGAGGAATGCCGGCTGTTTGAATCGCGATCGTTACGGGTGAGTTGGAGTTAATGACGACATCAGGGTTTTGAAATGTACCCGATGGCCGTACCGGAAGATTAACGCCGGCAACGCTGATCACCTGAATGGAAACCGGTTGATTAGGTATGAATAGCGCGCCGGGCTGACTTTGCGTCATCGGGATATCAGTGCTGATCGTGGCGGAGATGTTAAAAGCTTCCAGGCGAATGGCTCCGGCACTCCCGGGGGAGCCAGGACCAGCAGCCGCATTCGGTGCATCCCCGCCGCTGGCTGTTATTGAGCCTTGTCCACTGATGTTGTTTGCTACCAGCTCAATCGCTCCTCCCCCTCCCCCGCCACTTGCACCATTGCAAGCGTCGGAGCCGCTTCCCCCCGTGGCAATAATGGATCCGCTATTGAAGACAATCGAAGTTGAACTGGCTAGGATCAGAGCCCCTCCTCCTGCACCGCCAACCGGACCTATCGTTGCGGCGCAAAACCCTCCACCTCCTCCTGAGCCCCCAATGGCAGGCGCAAAAAGAGGATTTCCGGTAAACCCGCCACCGTGCCCATTGCCGGAGATGGTGGCATTTCCCACACCTGCTGCACCACCCGCCGGACCGGCTCCGGGCTGAGCAGGGGTATTTTGATTGGTGCCTATCCCCAGTCCAATTCCGCCAATGCCTCCGGCAAAACCTCCCGGACCCGGAAAGGAGGGAACACGCAGCGGGTTAATACTGGCTGGTGGGCCGTCTTGGCCCTTGAGCGTGATCGTTCCGCCGATACGTACATCACTCTGGGCTAGCCAGTACACCGGAGCATTCAGAAGCTGGCCGGAAAGAATGACAGTGACGCCCGATGGGATGTTGATGATCGTAAAGTTATAGACATTTTGACCTAGTGGATGGGTGGTTATGTCAAACTTGCTGGGATCAAAAGTCACTGTGCTGCCAGCGGGAAAAGTTGAATAGTCTAATGCCCCGTCGGCTCCCGTAGATCCGCTGTTGAATTGTGCGTTGGCGTGAATGACAAACACCGCTAACAATGCCAACACTAATGAAGGAAATCTGCGGTAGTTCTCTGACCTAGTTGACATGAGGTAACTCCTTCTTAACGCTCAATGTTGATCTTTGGATTTCATTTTGGGGCGCAGCGACATTTGACTGTGCATCGGTGCCCCCCGGCAGAACCGATTTCGTCCGGGCTGCTTTCACCGGCTTTGTAGCGTTTCTCTTACGCGTTCTCTTCCCGGGTAGAGCTTGCCTCGCCCTCTGGGCCTTTGTTGACGATGAACCCACGACATTCCTGGCGGCAAGCAATGGCCCTGAAAGAGCGCCGGACGTTTGGTTGTTCAGCAACGAAAAGAAGCTACTCTCTGCACTAACTGCCGTTGCGCTCGGCGAGCTTCCGTTCAGAAGCGAAAAAAATGGTCCCTCTACTGTGAATGTCTGGGCGCCAGATCTGCTGGAGATGGAATTCTCAACCGTAAATGCTGGACTCTCAGCAGTGAACATAACTTTGGAAGTTGCAGAACTGGAATTCACAACTGTGAACGCGGGACTCTCTGTTTGGAATGTCGTCTGTGACTCTCGTGAGCTGCCGTTCAGGATCGTGAACGCAGGACTCTCAGCTGTCAGCGTCGGTTTCCCAACTCCGGTGCTCGCGTTCACAACGGTGAACGCAGGACTTTCTGCTTGCCCGAACATAGAGGGAAGCGGTGGGGGGAATGCTGTGGGGTCCAGCACATCTACGCCGAAGAGCGCTTTGACGACATCCGGCACGCCATTGCCATCAGTGTCAGCAGTGGAACGTGGGTTAACGATGGTGAAGCGATTCGTCGGTGCCGGAACTGCGCTTGAACTGCCAGCAGGATTGGTCGCAACCACAGCAAACGTTCCTGTGGCACTTGTGCCAATGGCCAGGCTCATCGTTGCCGAGGTTCCGCTCGCATTAACCGCAGGCGTTCCGAAGGCGGCTGCTGGAGGCGCAGTTGCTGGCGCGAGTGCAAAAGTCGAGCCGATCAGATTGATTCCCGTCACCGTAAGAGCAGGAAACTGTGCGTTAGGGAAGCTGGAGCCCAAAAGCGCAGATTTCCGGCTTAGGGACGTAATCACTGGGATCGGAAGGACAGTGAAGTTGAACGTGGTCGTGACCGTCTGACCTGCTACGGTGACAGAAATTGGGCCAGTCGTCGCCTCAGGTGGGACACTCGCGGTGAGCGTGGTTGGCGACGCAGATAGCAGCGATCCGTTTGAACCGTTGAACTGAACGGTATTGTTAGTGACTGTCGGATCGAATGCTTGGCCCTGAATCGTGACGATCTGCCCCGGTCCTCCGCGCTGTGGCGTGAAATCAAAGATTGCAAGAGTACCAGGCGCAACGGTGGAACGCTTGATTTGCAGAATGTTCCCAACCGGATCATAGACGTATTCAATCGCTGTGCCGGTCGAATCAACCACTTTGGTTAACTGGCCAAGGTCGTCATAGAAATACTGAAAGCCCATGTTGGTTTGCGCAGCAACCGCCACTGCGACGCATAAGAACATTACCTGCATCGCGAGCCAAATTACGGATTTTTTCGCAGTGAGCATGTGTTTCCCAAATCATCCAAGTGGACAAAGAAATTCGTCCAAGCTCGTTTTATCTGTATCCGCAATCATTGCCATCCGATGGAACCGAAGATGGAGAAGCTGTCGCCGCTGAGCACAAATATGCTGTTCGCATCCGGAAAATCCGGACTGAACGGGTAGGCGGTCGAGGAATTGGTCTGATTGACCACCTGCGGATTGCCGGTCAGGGAGCCTGTGGCGCCGGTGAAGGTTCCGTCACCGCCATAGCTTGCAGTGATGAAATGACTGCCAACCGTCAACGCCGATGTTGTAAACGCGGCTTTGCCTCCGCTCACAATACCCGTCCCAATCGCATTGCCTCCATCCAGAAAGGTCACCGTACCCGTTGGCAAGTTTGTACTGGGTAGGATGGGAGCAACGGTTGCAGTGAAGGTTACGGACGTTCCCGGAGTCGAGGGGTTCTGCGAAGAGGTCAACACCACGGTGACAGGAGACGAACCCAGCCAAATCAAATTGGGGTAGAATCCCGTTTGTGCCGCCCAGACCGTGGGGTCGAATCCCTCGGGAAGCGTGCCCGATTGTAGTTGTGCTGTGGTCTCACCGATTCCCATGGCGCTCGCCGTCTGCCGGCTTGCCTGCACATCCCAATATGAAAAAGCCGCCGTCGTTCCCGCTGGGTCGCATCCCACCAGCCCGCCCGTACAACCTGCATTCGGCCCCACGACGACGCCGGTCGAGTACGACTGCAAGATTTGTGGGGAATTATCCGCGTTAGTACCAACCAAGCCTCCAATCCCCGACTGCGCATTGCCGGAAACCGTTCCCGTGGCGTAGGACTGGGCAATCGTCCCCGTCAACTCATTCGCGCCCACCAGCCCGCCTCCATCGCCGCCCGTGCCCGAGTTGTCCACCGCCCCTGTCGCCACACTTTGCTGGACGGCGCCTAGATTCAGGCCCACCAATCCTCCACCCGCACCCCCTGGTCCTCCCACTCCGTCATTCACAGCACCGGTGGCAAAGGTTTGCTCTATCACCCCGCCAGCTGCATTTACTCCGACTAGCCCGCCGACGAAGGATTGGTTCAGACCACTCACCCCTCCCGTAGCGCTGGATCGGCTGATCGTCGCTGAGTTGAAACCCGCAAGACCGCCCACCGCAGCCACCACACTTCCGCCCAGAGTGGTGTTTCCGCTAACTGTGGCGCTGGCTTGAGAATTGAGGATCAATCCGGGCGGTTGGTTCTCTCCAACCAGCCCACCCATTCCACCACCCTGCCCTGGGTTGGTGACTGTTCCCGTGGCTGTGCTGTTAGTGACAGTGCCGACGTTTATGCCAACGAGTCCTCCACCGGCGCTGCCATCCCCTGGGGCACTGACGCTGACGAGTGCTGAGGAGTTACTAATGGTTCCATCACTAAGCCCGACCAAGCCGCCAACAAAGTTCCCGGTGCTGGTCCCGGTAATAGACCCGCTCACGCTACAGTTTGTGACCTCTCCATCCAGATGCCCGACCAGCGCTCCGGTTGCACCGGTTTCCAAGCCGCCCCCAGTGCCTGTGATGTTTGCCTGAACCAAATTGACGTTTTGGATCAACGCAGCTGGATCAGCGCTCCCAAACAAACCGACATTGGTTGCTGAGCTGTTGATGAACAGACTGGTGATGACATGGCCATTGCCGTTGAGCATTCCGGTGAAGGGATTATTGGAGCTGCCAACGGGGAGGAAGCCTTGTCCGCCGTTCCATGTGGCGGTGACGGAGGCGTCAATATCGTTGACCAGATGGTAATTGCCGGCCAGGTTATTCGCCATGTTTTGCAAGTCTTGGACTGTCTGTATGGGGATGATCGGAGGTGGAGGGGGCGTTATCGTCGGTGTTGGTATCGGTATTTGCGTAACCACTTGTGGATTGCCGTTCAAAGTGCCGTTACCGCTGTTAAAGGTCCCGTCGCCGCCGTAAGTGACAGTAACGGTGTGACTGCCTAAACCTAGCGTCGAACTTGTGAACGTGGCCACTCCGCCGCTCAGAGTCCCTGTTCCCATGATGTTGCCGCCATCTAAGAACGTGACTGTTCCCGTCGGTCCGCCTGCGGGTACCGGCAACACGGGTGAAACAATTGCGGTGAAGGTCACCGATTGTCCGGCTGCGGAAGGATTCTGGGATGAATTGACGATTACGCTAAGAGGGGTTGGGCCCAAACAAATCAAGTAGGGATAGATTCCCGACTGAGTCGCCCAGACCGTGGGATCGAATCCTGTTGGAAGCGTGCCCGACTGCAGTTGGGCGGTTGTCTCTCCAATCCCAGCGGCGCTAGTCGATTGGCGGCTTGTCAGCACGTCCCAGTAGGAAGATACCGCCGTCGTTCCCGCCGGATTGCATCCGACAAGCCCGCCAACGCAGTTTGCACCAGGCCCGACCACGGCACCCGTCGAAAAAGATTGGGAGATCTGTGGAGAATTGTCGCCGTTAAATCCAACCAAGCCCCCTATACCCGACAGGGAATGGCCGGACGCCGTTCCCGTCGCGTAGGACTGAGCGATAGTCCCAGTCAGCTCGTTGGCGCCCACGAGTCCGCCTTCATTACCGCCGGTACTCGTGTTGTTGACCGATCCCGTCCCTAGGCTCTGCTGTATGGCGCCTAAATTCAGCCCTACGAGACCCCCGCCAGAGCCGCCTTGACCATTTTCGGTTGCACCAGTCGCAAAGGACTGTTCAATCACTCCTCCGGCCCCATTGGCTCCGACCAGGCCGCCGACAAGCGATGCATTTAAGCCACTAACCGCCCCCGTAGCACGTGATTGCTTGATCGTTGCCGAGTTGAATCCCGCCAGCCCGCCAACCACGGCAACTACGCTGGCGTTAGCGGTGCTGTTTCCATTGGCGTTAGCGCTGGACTGGGAATTGACGATCAATCCGGGTGGCTCATTTTCTCCGACCAGGCCGCCCATACCACCACCTTGCCCCGAGTTGGTGATAGTGCCCGTGGCGTTGCTGTTGCTAACCGTGCCTACATTGATGCCGACCAGTCCTCCACCGGCGCTGCCAAACCCTGGAGCACTTACCGCAACCACGGCCGAAGAGTTAGTGACCGTGCCACCGTTGACCCCAATCAGCCCGCCGACAAAGTTCCCCGTGCTGGTGCCGGTCACTGATCCGCTTACACTGCAATTCGCCACCTCCCCATCGAGGCGCCCGGCCAACAACCCGGTAGCCCCGGTTTCCTGTCCGCCTCCGGTGCCGGTTACGTTCGCCTGGACAAGGTTGATGTTCTCAACCAGCGCACCTGAGTCAATATTCCCAAACAATCCGACATTGGTGGCTCCGCTGTTTATGAACAGCCCGGCGATGATATGGCCTTTACCATTGAGTGTGCCTGTGAACGGACTATTGGGACCGCCGATGGGGATGAAGCCCTGCCCACCGTTCCAGGTTGCGGTAACCGAGGCGTCGATATCGTTGGCCAGATGGTAATTGCCAGCTAGATCATTTGCGATGTTCTGCAGATCCTGGACTGTCTGTATAGCGATGCCCTGCGGAATGTTGGGAAAGCTGTTGGGGTCGAGCGGGTCTGCACAGAATTCGGCTTTTATCACATCGGGAAGGCCGTTCCCGCTCGTATCCGCCTTGGAGGCCGGATTGACCACCGTGAAACGATTACCTGGAGAGGCAACAACACTCGAACTCCCGGCCAGATTCGTTGCAACCAAGGCAAAGGTGCCCGCTTGCGAACCGGCTTGCAGATTCAGGATGGCCGAGCTCCCCGAGGGATCGGTCGACGAGCTAGTTACACTGACTCCCGGAAAGCTTGAGATCGACGCGAAACTAAAAGTGGCGTCGCCGAGGTTCGTTCCCGTCACCTGGACATTCGGAACCGCCTTATTAAAGAGAGCAGACTTACAGCTCATCCCGGTAATAGTCGGTGGTGCGAGCACAGTAAAACTGTTCGGTGATGCTACGGTCTGACCGCCAACCGTGACGGAGATTGGACCGCTGGTCGCCGCGGCAGGAACCACTACAGTGAGAGTGGTGGGCGACGCCGCAAGTACGGACGTAGCTGTGCCGTTGAAGTGGAGAATGTCGTTTGCGGGCGTCAGATCGAACGCCTGGCCTTGGATTGTTACCGCCTGACCAGGAGTTCCGCGCTGCGGGGTGAAGTTGAAGACGGCCAGAGCGTCGGGCGTAACGGTTGAACGCTTGATCTGCAGGATGTTGCCGACCGGATCGTAGATGTATTCTGCGACCGTCCCGGTCGAATCGACTACTTTTGTGAGCTGGCCGAGGTCGTCGTAGAAGTACTGGAAGCCCGTGCTCGTCGTTTGCGCCCGCAAACCAGCGGCTAGCACGAACATGATAGCGGCAGAACGCAGAATGGACGGAAATTTGTGTGTATTGGTCACCACGTGCCCCTTGTTAGTTGATAGGTTCTCCGGGGTTCACATAATCTAAGTGTGGACGTACTGGCGGCTGCAGCTGTGGAACTTGATTAGGAGTGCGGTCCGGCGGCAGACGATCACCTCCTAGCGAGAGACAAAACAGAACAATACCTCCCACTCCGACCACTGGCCGGCAGACGCTTCCAAATTCGTGGCAAAACGCAACTTTCGCGAGGTATCCTGGCATTTCTTCAACATCGTCGCTTATGAGGCCTTGATCGTCGATAGGCGGTGTAGGCGCCGGTGGGGCTACGATGTTAAGGCTAGGCTGAGGCTGAAGCGGAAACGGCGAGATTATAGGGAGGGGACCAGGTGGCAGAACAACTGGCGAAGAATCTCCTCCCGGAGGAAAAACAGAAACGATTCGCGTACCCCTGGGATCCAAAGAATTAGTCGGTGTATTGCGCACATAACGATAGAGGTTTACGTCGCCCAGGAACCCGAGCGGATCCTCACTGACAAATCTTCCTGTCGAGGCATCGTAGTATCTTGCACGATAATAAAGGAGCTGGTTGGCTACCGGCACCCTGCCGGTATATTGAAAAGGATATGCGCTAACTGAAGAACTATGCCCAAAAGGTTCGTAGAAGAATGAAGATACAGTACCTCCTGTTTGATCCGTAGTTGCAACAGTGCTGTTGATTGCATTTGTCACGCCGTATTCGATTTGCCCACCCGCATGCACAACTGCCAAGTGATCGTCGATCGATTGACCCGCGAGAATCGAAAGATTGTCTCCGTTGCTTTGGCTCAAATAAGCGATGTTGGTTAGATTGTCGAGAAGAAAGTTTTTGGCCAGATTGCCCGCCGGTTGAGAATCTGTTTGCGAAATCAGATTCCTAGCAAAGTCATAGGTGAATGCTGTGTTCTGTCCACTCAACTGTACGAGCGATTGCAGCCGCCCCCGAGAATCCCAAGAAAATGTTGTGCCTGTGGAGGGCCCGCTGCTCGAAACCAAGTTGCCAGTTGCATCGTACGAATAAGTCGTTGAGCCGTCCGGGGAACTGCTCTGGACTAGGCGATTGCCAGCGTCAAATTGGCTACTTACCGGCTGGGTCGAAAGCGGCTGAGCGATGTTGGTGCTGTAGGATGTGCGTTTGCCAACAGCGTCATACACATAGCTCTGCGCGTTGAGAATCCCCGATCGTCCGGAGTGAACCAAAGATAGCAGCCGTCCTGCGGGATCAAACTGGTATTTGGACGTAACGCCGTTTGCCCGGCTGATACTACTGATCTGATTGCGCGCGTCATAAGCGAATGAAGCCGAAGCCTGCGGCAACGCTGCACTCAACAAATTGCCCATTGGGTCGTAGCTATACTGGAGCGTCGGCTGGCCTGCCACGTGGCGCGATGTGGTTCGTCCGTCGGCATCATAGCTGTACTGCACCGTGCCAATTGGGTTTACCGATGCCAGCAGGCGTCCCGCCGGGTCATAACTGAAATCGAACTCTCCGCTTGCGGAGTCATTCACGTGGACGAGACGACCCTGGGCATCATAGGATCGCGTCACGGTGCTGTCTTGATAGTCGGACTCGATCAGCCGGTTCAGGCTGTCATACAGGAATTTGCTGGTCTGTCCGCGTCGATCCGTAAACTGTGTCAGATTTCCATTCGTGTCGTATGTTCTAGTATCCGTATTGCCGAGAGGATCGGTCTTGATAGCAAGACGATTCATCGAATCATAGGTGAATGAAGTGGTGTGACCGTTGGCATCGGTGAGTGAAACCAGATTACCGTCCGCATCGTAGGCAAACTGTGTTGAATTTCCTTGAGCATTGACCTGCTTGGTCACACGGTCCAGAGCGTCATAGACGGTCTGGCTTCTTCGGCCCAGTGCGTCGATGGTTTGAACCGGCCGGGAGATTGCGTCATAAACGATCGAAGTGGTATTTCCAAGTGGATCAGTTGTAGAGATGGGATTGCCAAAATTATCGTAAGCCAACGCTGTCTTTTGTCCGAGCGGATCCGTGATTTGTATTACTTGCCCAAACGAGTTGTGCGCAAAAGATGTGGTGTGACCATTGACGTCAGTTCGCGTGAGCCGATTGCCGCGCGAATCGTAGGTGAAGTTTGTGGTATTCCCAAGCGGGTCCATGGTGGCTGTAACTTTGTTGAACAGTGGTTCGTAGGTAAATGTGGTCGTATTGCCAAGAGCGTCGGTGCTTGTGAGCACGTTGCCGTTGGCATCGTACGTGAAGGCGGCTGTTGAGTTTGCCTCCGTCACCGACAAGACTTGGTTCGTCCCTGAAGCCCGTTCGATAGTGCGCAACTGGCCCTGTGTGGAAACCAATCCCGCGACGAACCCCTGGGGATTGAACCTGTAACCTGTTGAAACTCCCAAACTGTCGGTGACCCGCGTAAACATGATCGGACTCGTTGGAGCATCGGGATTGAGCGGGGCATAAGCAAAGCTGAGTGTTCCCCCGCCGCCTGGCCGGACCTGCTGGATCACGCGACCGTTGGCATCCAAGGTATTTTGTGCCTGGACAATACCGCGTGGATCGGTGACGCTAAGGAGCCGATTCTGTGGGTCGTACGTGTATTGAGTAACACCTCCAGCAGGGTTCGTCACGCTCGCCAGAGATCCCTGGGAGTTGTAGGTGTACTGCACGGTGCGGCCGATGGGATCGGTAATGGCGCTGACACGTCCCGAGCCGTCGTACGCCAGCGTAAGCGACCGCCCAACTGGATCCGTGACCTGAGTCACCTGTCCGGGAACCGAAGGATTTTGGGTAATCGAGATCGTGTTACCGTTTGCGTCCGTAATCGAGGTCAGAAAAGCGACGCGTGGCCCCTGGGGCGACGGCTGAAACTGGTACACGGTCCCATTTTTCCAGCGCAAGTTGTAGACGCCGCTTGACGGATTGCTCAGGACTGCTCCTGCAACGGCAGGAATTGTCGTGTTGGCGAGCGCTCCGTTCGATTGCTGGTTGAATGGAAACTGATTCCCATCGGGCGTGACCAGGTTAATCATGCCCTGTCCCTGAAGAAAACCGAACACGCCAAGCTGATATCCGTAATTGTGATTGGTTCCGATTCCGAATGGCCCAGGGTTATTGGTAAGTGATCTGTACGTGCGCACAATCGAGATGGCGCCCCGTGGACTAGAGATGGAGATGTCGGTGTCTCGAATGACTTGAATCCCTGAAAACAGATCGACAGGATCGCCTGCCTCCGCACCGGGGTCTGTATCTGCAAGGCCAGCCTGGGCTAAATTCTCGGTCTCGATTGACGCTGGGGCCACAAGCAGAGTCTGTTGCGACGGATCGCATGGACAACTGTTGCATCCATCGTCGCCGCTGGCGGGCTGGACTGTCGGCGGACTAGTGTTTCCTCCCGCTGCCGTTCCTCCACCGGGAGGATTGCCAGCGCTGGTGCCTCCACCCGGAGGGGCGGGATTGCTCTGGTTGCCCGGCTGCGACTGTGGCCCGTGCCAGTCAAAATGCACCAGCCCAAAACGATGATTGGGATGGGCCGGATCGAAATCAGGAACGATCTGCGTGCCATCGTTGGAAACGGTCCCGGTTCCGTACTTGACCATCATGCCGATGGTTGGATTCAGCGTGTCCAACTCCAAGCTTACGCCGGGAGACGTGTTCAGCGTGTTCGGGAAGTTGACTGCTACCGGCTGACTTGCAACTGCATTGGCAGGCTGAAACGCAACGATGAAGGCATTGATGTTTGTTCCGCTATTCGGCATCTCATCCGGCAGCCGGTCCACGGGAACGTCTACTGCGATCAGCGGAAATGGATCAGGGTGTGAACCATCGCCCAAAGTGAACGTGGTCCCCGCGTAGACGATCACGCTCAGATTGGGAATGGTTTTGAAGGTAAAGGTCTGGTCCTGGGAAGAGTTCTGCGCAACCATTACGGTTTCTTTATTGTCAATCCGGGGAAGGCGGATCACGTTGGGAGGCGTGGTGACCTGGTTGGCAACGATGTTGTACAGCAGATCTACACCGGCATATTGCACCGGCGTGCCAGCACTCCGATCACTGGCTGTAGTGGCAGTGCTGCCGTCGTAGCGAATCAACTGCTCACCCGTGCAACTCGCCGGAAGGTTGGCAAAGCTGAAGTTGCCTGCAATATCAGACTGGGTCTGGCCGGAGCAACTGGTTGTCCCACCCATGCCGTCCTGGCCCATGAATGTGACGGTTACGCCCGATAACGGGGTTTGCAGCGTGTCATCTACGCTCGCTCGTCCGATGAACGTAGTGGCGACCGGTTGGACGTTCAGCGAACCATTGGCAGACTGGGTTACGGCGATGCCGTTGACTGTAGCTGACGCCGTGATGGTCAGGTTCGCTGGCCCGACAGCTTGGCCGGCGGGCGCTGACAGCGTGAGCAGGCTGGTTTGTCCGGCGGTAATCTGCGGCGGAACGAATTGTGATGTCACTCCCGAGGGCACTCCGCTCACGCTGAGCGCAGCAAGTTGGTTGAAACCGTTGCTGCTGCTCAGCGTGACGGCGAAGTTGACCTTCTGCCCCTGGATAAGATTGGCGGAGTTCGGTCCGACTGCCAGCGAAAAGCCACTGGAAGGAATAATGTGTAGCGTTGCCGCTGAAGTCACGGTTTGTGTGCCGAAGGTGATCGTGATCAAGCCGCTTGCCGCGCCGTCCGGGATCACGAAATTGAGACTGGTTGCCGTAAAGCTGGCTACGGGCGCGGCGATAGTCCCGCCGCTCTGGCTGCTCAGCACCACCTGCGGCACTCCTGGTCCAGTATTAAAGCTGCTGCCGGTCACGCTGATGAGCGCACCCACCGAGGCCGATTTGGGATTGAAGTCAGTGATAGCCGGTAGAACGGTAAAGTTCACGCCGTTGCTGGCGTTCCCAGCCACGGTTACAACGACGTTGCCGGTGGTGGCGCCGTTAGGTACAGGAACCTGGACGATGGTACTGCTCCAGCTTGTTGGCGTTGCCAAAACACCGTTGAATGTGACGGTACTGCTTCCTTGAGTTGATCCGAATGTTGTTCCGGCGATGAGCACGGTGGCTCCCACCGCACCTGAATTAGGGGAGAGGCTGGTGATGGCAGGAGTAACCGTGAAGTTCACCCCATTGCTGGCGCTCCCCGCTACCGTTACTACAACATTGCCGGTGGTTGCTCCGTTTGGAACCGGGACTGTAATGCTGAGATTGCTCCAAATCGTCGGTGTGGCCACGACACCGTTGAACGTAACGGTGCTACTTCCCTGGGAATTGCCGAAGTTGCCACCAGCGATGGTCACAGACGCGCCCACTGGGCCCGAGGTTGGGGACAAGGTGCTAATGGACGGCGGCACACTCTGAGCGAAAAAGGTTGTGATCAGTTGGCTCAGGACGTTCGATGAGTTTCCGCTGCAGGCGGCGGTCTGCACTCCCGTGGCCGTAACATCCTGGCTTTCTGAGAGGGCGGAATCGCCGGCAGAATTATCAGTGGATAACTGGACCTTCGAGTAGGGAGCTCCGGCGGCCATAGTCGTGCTGGTAGGGCTGTCATAAAAGAAAGCCGCCACCCACTCGTTTGCCTGCGTGGTTGCTGCTGCGGTGGATACGGAACAGCCCGCCGAGGAAGCCACACTCCCGGTCTGATCGAGCGGCGAAAAAGGAACCAGGCCGGTAACTTCAGCGATGTGGCAGTGCGTATCGCCGTTCCCGGAATGGTTGCAGGTAACGGTATTGGCGCCGGCGCGCGCCGGCGAGGCGTAGTAGATTGCCGCGTTGCCCGATCCGCCAGACCCTGCGGCTTTGACCGCCAAAGTATATGTGTTGCCCAGCGTATCGGTTGGCGGCGTAATGGTGGCATCCGACCCCACGGCTACCCACAGAAGATTCCCTGCCGTGTTCTTGCTGGGAAAAGTGACTGATGGATTGGTTCCCCCGGTGGCAAACCCGCTCTTGCTCTGCACCACGGTGGCAGGGCCCGGCGGCACAGTAAACGTCACTCCATTGCTGGCGGTTCCGCCGACAGTAACTACCACGTTGCCGGTGGTGGCTCCTGTCGGCACAGAAACCTGAATGCTCCCGCTGCTCCAAATGGCGGGGGTCACAATCGTGCCGTTGAAGCTGACGGTGCTGCTTCCCTGCGAGCTGCCGAAACTGCTCCCGCTAATCGTCACTGAGGTGCCTGCCGCTCCAGTCGTAGGCGACAGGCTGCTGATGAAAGGCCCGGATCCGGCACCCGAAGCCTTGAAGGTGGTAATTAATTGACTGAGCACATTGGATGAATTGCCGCCGCAAGTCGCCGTCTGCACTCCGGTCGAGCCGGCATTTTGGCTCTCCGACAAGGCTGAATCACCCGACGAGCTGTTGGTCGATAGTTGGACCTTGGTATAGCCGGTTCCGGCAATCAGCGTCTTATTGTTGGGGCTATCGTAAAAGAACGCTCCCACCCATTCGTTGCTCTGAGTCGTTGCCGCCGAAGTAGATACCGCGCAGCCGGACGAAGAGGCTACACTTCCGGTCTGGTCCAGGACCGCAGAAGTAACTAGGCCGCTGATCTCTGCAATGTGGCAGTGCGTGTTGCCGTTACCGGCATGATTGCACGTGACAGTATTGGGGCCCCCCACCGCGGCGGCGGCATAGTAGACGGCGGCATTTCCTGAGCCGTTCGCGCCCGTCACGCTGATGGCCAGGGTGTAAGTATTTCCCGCGGTGTCAGTGGGAGTTGTAATGGTGGCGTCTGATCCCACTGCGACCCATATCAGGTTCCCGGCGGTATTGTTGTTGGGGAAGCTGACGGAGGGATTTGTCCCTCCGGTAGCAAAGCTGCTGTTGCCTTGTATCACCGTGGCCGTCTGCGCCAATGCGAAGCGAGAACACAGCAACAGCGTAACAATACAAATAAACTGCTTTCCTGAAAGCGGACCCACGTCTAACCTCCAGCGGCGGTCATAATCCGATCTTCACCTGTAACTCACAATGGCCCGGGCAACCCTGAAATCCACAACGCTTTCCGGTCCTCCACTTGCATGCCGAAAAATTGGTAAAATCTCTCGAATTTCCAAATTGGTGTTTGCCAAAGCTGATCGTGCCACCGCGGACACTAAGATTCAGCTCTGTCCCGGTCAAGTAAAAGATTCCTAAAAGATTTGCAAAAGCCTGTATCTACATGACAAGCAATACCGTTTACACATTTGGCGATTTCCACCTGGACCCTCGCGAACGTCGTCTTCAGCGCAACGGTCAGCCGGTTGAACTCACTCCAAAGGCTTTCAATACTCTCCTGATACTGGTGGAGAACGGCGGACACCTTCTGACCAAACAGGAGCTGATGAGCAGGGTGTGGCCGGATAGCCACGTAGAGGAGCCAAACCTCACGGTGACGATCGCCATGCTCCGGAAGGCGTTGGGTGAAGAAAACGGAACTCGTTATATCGAGACGGTCCCACGACAGGGATATCGTTTCGCGGCTCCTGTAAAGCAATTGATCGAAGAAGATGAACCGCGGGCGGTAACACTTTCTAAGAAAAATCTAATAAAAATGACGCTGGCTGGCGCTGTCATTCTTGGTCTTGCTGGGCTGCTGGTTGCCTATTACGTCATTCGCATCAATGGGCATCGTGAGGTTGAGCAGACGTCTCTGCTCCCCTCCCATCGCAGTGTTGCCGTGCTAGCCTTCAAGAACCTCTCAAAGGATCCTGATGATGCATGGCTTTCAACGGCATTCTCAGAGTGGTTAGCCGCCGAATTGCAGGCGGGAGGGGACCTTTCCATCATTCCCAGCGAGAACGTGGCCTTCATGGCCAGAGACCTTTCGCTCGCAACGGACGACATCTACCCGCGAGCGACATTATCCGAAATCCGAAAGAACTTGGGCGCTGACCTACTGGTGTTGGGTTCGTTTGCGGTTTGGGGAGAGAAAGGCGACCAAAAAATACGGGTCGATCTGCGGGTCGTCAATGCAGCCTCGGGTGAAACTTTGGGCTCCCGCACCGAAACCACCGGCGCAACACGCCTTCTTGATTTCGTCGGCAGTCTAGGATCTCAGCTCAGGGAGGAGCTGCGGCTAAGCCAGTTGTCGCCCGCTCAGGTGAAGGAGGCCAGAAGCGTAGTGCCAAAGGACTCCTCGGTGGCGCGGCTCTACATTAAGGCCATTGAAAGATTGCATCAGCTCGATCCCCAGGGAGCCGCTCAGCTTCTCGAACGCGCCATTCGGGCCGAACCCGACTATGCCATGGCGCACGCTGCCCTCGCCACAGCCTGGTCCACATTGGGATACGAGAACAAGGCCAAGGCAGAGGCTGAAAAAGCAACCGCGTTGGCGTCAGGATTACCACGCGAACAATCCCTGTGGATCACCGCGACATACCGTGCCTTGGACAAAGATTGGGACAAAGCCCTGCAGCTCTATAACACTCTATGGACCTTCGATCCTGAAAACCTCAAATACGGCATTGAGCTTGCTCGCACTCAGAGTTCCGCCGGCAAACCGTCCGATGCGCTGCTCACGCTCAAGAGGCTTCGCACCATATCACACTCGGACGATCCTGGCATTGATCTCGCTGAGGCCGGAGCGGAGGACGCCCTGGGCGATTTTCCTGCGGAGCAGGCCGCAGCCGATCGCGCCTTGGCCGCGGGAAAGCAGCGAGGAATCCGCCGTTTGATTGCTCAAGCCCTTCTGAGGAAGGGCTGGGCGTTGGACAACATGGGCAAGATCGAAGAAGCAATCAAAGTTGACCAGGAGGCCCAGCAGATCGCCGAATCCATGGCGGATCGTTACAATCTCGCCTATGCGCTTAAGAATATCGGTGATGCCCTTTACGATGAGGGCAAGCTGGCTGAATCGATCGCCAGCTATCAGCGGGCACTGCAGATTTTCCGCGAGATTGGCAGCCAGACTGGCATAGCAGTTTCGCTAAACAACATGGGAAACGCGCTCAAGGACCAGGGCAAGCTCCCTGAGGCCAGGCAAGCTTTCATTGAGGAGGTACGGATCTGCCGAACGACCGGAGATCAAAAACGGGAAGCACTGTCCCTGGACGGAATCGCCTCGATATTCTCGCGTGAAGGCGACCTGAAGGCTGCCCTGAACATGTATGAACAGGCGCTGGCCGAGCACAAAGAAAACAACGACAAGAGCCACATGGCGACAGTGCTCGGCAACATTGCCCTAGTGCTGGAGGACCAGGGCGAGTTCGTGCAGGCGCGCCAAAAGCTGGAGGAATCGCTCTCTCTGTATCGCGAAACAGGCAGCACGCCGCAAATAGCGCGCACGGTGATGAATATCGGCGAATCGCTTCTCCGCAACGCGGATCTGAGCGGAGCCCAGGCCAGATTTGAAGAAGCGCTCAAACTCGGTCGGCAGACGAACAACACCAGCATTGTCGGCTATGCGCTGCTCGACTTGGGCGAGATTGCGGCCGAACGCGGCGATCTGTCCGAGGCGATGAAAAGAAACGAGGACGCCCTTTCATTGCGTCTCCAGATGGGCGAAATGGGAACGGTTGCCGAGAGCCGTTTCTATATTTCCGATCTGGAAGTCGAGCAAGGTCATTTTGCCGCTGCCGAGGCATTGGCCCGGCAGGCCGCCGAGCAATTTCAGAAAGAAGGAGAAACAGACGCGAAGGCTTCGGCGCTTGCTGTGCTCGCGGAAGCGCTGTTTTTGCAAGGAAAACGCGAAGAAGCGAAAAATGCGATTGACCTTGCGCTCCAGGTCTTCGGCAAGATTGAAGACCGGCCAATGCGAATGTTTATCGCCCGGAAGGCGGCCGCGGTAAGTATTGGATCGGCGATGTCTGTCGAATCCTCACAACGGCTGAACACAGCGATCGCCGAGAGCAGAAAGTACCATTATCTCGTCTCAGAACTTGAGTCGCGCCTCGCGCTCGGCAAGTTGGAATTAAGAATGGGCAAGACCCGAGAGGGACGAGCCGTTTTAACTGCGCTTGAAAAAGAAGCGTCCGCCAAAGGAGTCTTGCTTGTATCGCACCATGCGAGCGATGCACTAAAGCAACGCCTGCAAGCTCGCGAAGAAGCCCTGAGGCCGCAAAACTAATTTAACTCTGTAAGATGATTCTGCTGTCCATTTTGGACGGAGTTAGCCGGCCTTGACTTGCCCAGTGAAGCGGATCAATAAAGTGTCGATTTCGTAACCCCTGTGACAGAATTTGCGATCCAACGCGAGCTTATACGTAACCGCCCACTTATCGTCAGTCCGCCCATTCCGTCTTTGCCCATTCAAGCAGTGCCGCTTCTCGGTCTTCGATGGACTTCTTATTCCAACCAGCCGACTCGATGGTATCGGCAACCTCTCCGGCGATGAGCAGTCCTGTCTTGCGATATGCTTCTGTTTTGTCCTTAGGAGAGTCGTCTTGCAGGGTGGAATTGAGGTTAGGCAGCAATATCAGCAGATTTCCCAGCCGGTTCACACGCTTCCCGAAGCTTGGACGCAGGTGCGTGGGCCTAATGATCTCTTCTCTCACAGGTACTGGCTAGTCCGTTATCTGCCGGTTGTCTCGGGTCTTGACGATGGACAGCCCAGTGCCGGGGTTACTCCTGCGGGCTGTGCAAGCCTTTAGAGGTAACCGTATTGCAACTTAATCATGCAAACGTTCAATCAGATCCCGAAGCTCGTTATCGTCTATGGTTCCATCCACGCGGTCTCCCAGTTCGTCTAAGCCAGAGAGAGCCTCAACGATCTCATCTTCTTGGTCGGCGTCATAATGGGTCGAAACTCGTCGGAGTGGAGCCGCGTTCGTTGCAACATACCCGCGCTTCACAAGAGTAGCCCAGGTCTGAGCCTGCTCGGCTGAAATCCTCCTGTTCAGAAGGTCGGTGAGCACCCGCTTAACCGCCTTGGCCCTAATCGCCAGCTCATCCGGCGTCATGCCCTCTGCAGTTTTGGCAATCACAGACTGGGAAGCGCTTTCTAAATATGCAATGCACGCTACATCCCCGGCAATAGAGCTTCGTCAGATTCTCGAGCAGAGCCAATTTGTTTTTGGAGCCTAGATTTTGTTCAGAGTCATTTCTGGTCCTACCCAGTCATCTCTTCTGTAAATCCAAATGCCGTTGCAATCCTGTCTGAAGCGCTCAAAAACCAAGCTAAGGACGCGCGCCCTTTCGTGTGTCATCGCGAGGTAATCTGGCATCTCCAGTGGCAAGCTGTTAGCACCGGTAATGAAACCATCCCAATCAAACTCCTCAGTGTGACCATGGCCGTCGATAATCATGCAAATCGCATCGCCGGAGAACAATAGCTGATCAAGTATGATTGACATCGCCTTCCAGAATGGCTCCCAACTGGGAGTACCTCGTAACGCGGAGAATTCATAGTCTTGGCAATGAATGTCTCTGGTTAGTTGTCGAAACTGAACATCCACTTGGCTGTCGGCGTCAGCCCAAAGCATGAAATCAACCACCCCATCCGTCCGAAAGTGGCTCTCAATGTCGCCTCGCGAACTCTGAACAAACTCTCCGTATTTGTCAAGTCGATGTATGGCGTTGCTGCCGGGACGTCCGAGGCGTATTCCACTTGACTCAAGAATGTCAACACTGACAGTCATGCCGCTTGCTTTGGAGGGAGTGTAGTATATGCCACAGTATCTATTTGTCATTGCTTCGGCTTCATTTCAAATATATGCACTTTGTCACGGCCCAATTGGCATCTCGCTACCTTTAGGGCTGGCTCAGGCGTTCCGGTTTCAAAGTAGGCGTGCGCTTCAACTCCAGCATCATCGGCGGCCGCCCGGAGACGCTTCAACTGTACGCCGAGTCTGGAAAGAGCCTTTTGATTAGCCCCCTTGGCGGCACCGCCGACCTCAATGAACTCGCCACCTTTCCCAATGACATCGATTTCTACTTTACCAAATTCCGTAACAACTGCCTGGCGAGCCACTTTGCCCCCAACAAGAGTTGCCACTGCCAGTTCCCGCGCAGCCCCGAGGTTTGTCATGGAGAGAGCAATCTCGACCATGTTGCCGGTCCCCAAGCCGTGCATGGCTCCGCCAAGGCCTGTAACATCAGCTACCGAGAAAATTGTGGAGAGAATAGTCACACCCGTAGCTACGCTTTGAGCCTGGTAGGTGACTGCGGTGTTTGGATTGATTGTTCCCCCCGGAACCCGAACGTTTCCTTCATTCCAGTCGGGTGTACCTCCGTGCATCGCTTCAGTGTTTTTCCGTGCGGGCTCGGTGTAGCTATGCCACCATTTCTTCAGACCGTCTAACCACCCGTCCTCATGTCCATCTGCATCCAGATTCATGGTTGGAGCATTGTGAACATAGGCATAAAGGTTAAGAGACTGAGGATCTCCGAATTGAGCATAGGGGACTGCCGTTGGGCTGGAGGCCCAATCGGGAGTGATGAAACGCCCCATGGCGCTCGAATAAAAGCGGGCTCCAAAATAATCGAGATTGGTTTCCGTATCCCGCTGCTTGCCAGTGAGATGGTTCGGACTTGGATCAGCCGAGCCGTTGCAGGACAACCCGTCTCCAAATGGAAGACTGACGCAAGTCTCGAAGAGGTCTCCAGTGGGCAAGACCCGAGTCCGCTCTGTTCCCAACCAATCCGCCTGAATGAGATAGCTGCTGCCGTTGGCTCCATTGCCATACGTGGCCAAATGTCGCCCTTCGGCGAAGACTTCGCCGCGGGTCCATGCTCCGAAGGCATCAAGTTCCGTAATCGGATGACCAACGAGGTCATAGAGATATACCGCAGTGCCGGATGGAGTGACTTTCTGGATTCGCTGGCCACCAGCATCATAGGTGTATCTGGCTGCCTGTCCTCCGTTCACCTCGATAATCCGGTTTTCTGCCTCGTACGTATAGGTGTGCCCCTGTCCGTCGTTCAGCAGGTTTCCAGCTGCATCAAAGCAAAATCCATCCGGCTGATTGCTGATTCCTGCGGCGTGATAACAATCGCCGTTGGTCGACGCGGCGGAAGCCGCAGTGAAGGTTGATTCGTCAGAAGAAATCGTGGGTGAGTGTCGGTTCGGGCAGTTTACCAAGAACGTGATAGAGCGCGAGTTCGGTGATGCGGAAGGTGCGAAAACCGTAAGATTTTCTCATAGTGACTTTGACTTTG
>Ga0209168_10000747_pt1 | contig 28860 bp, 28 predicted proteins | sample Coa_R1_FD_187156 | JGI IMG/M metagenome (GOLD analysis project Ga0209168, IMG submission 187156) | Surface soil microbial communities from Centralia Pennsylvania, which are recovering from an underground coalmine fire - Coalmine... | ecosystem: Environmental > Terrestrial > Soil > Unclassified ...
GCTTTCCGGTGAACGCGCCCACGACCGGAGGAGCGTCGAGAGTCCCGTTGTCGAGATCGACCAGGTAGATGCTCCACTGGCGCGTCTCCGGGTTGTAAAGGCGCAGCGTCTGCGCTTTGATGTGGAGTTTCTTGTCGGTGCTGGTGACTTCGAACTGCTCGAAGTTCGCATTGCTGTCGAGGAGTTTGTGGTGGTTCGAAATGCCATCGTACTCGACCCAGGCATTGGAGTTGTTCAGGCGGTCTGGAAGTCGACGTACGTGAGCCTTCCAATCGCCGATGAGGAAATCAAAGTCGTGCGAGCCATCGCGCTGCGGCAGGTTTGCGGGATTGTTGCTGGTTTGGCTGTGAAGTGGCAGGGCTAGCGCTACTCCCAGGAAGAGCAGTGTGAGTCTCGCGAAATTGAGGGCTTTCATCGCAATTCACCTTTCCGAAGAATGAGATGTTCGGAGGCCGGTTTTGTTAGCAGAGTCGAAAGCCCGTTGACCGCAGTCCGAGAATTATGATGCGGCTGATTCGACAGACCATAACCTGCCGCCAGAACCACAACTCAGCCCGATCGCGGAACAGGACACGCCGACGCCTTCACTTCCCGTTCTTTGTCAGGAATCTCTCAATAAATCCCGTGTCGAAGTTCCCTACCCGGAAATCCGGGTCGGCGAGAATCTTTCTGTGCAGAGGGATCGTCGTGTACACACCTTCGACGATAAACATCTCGAGCGCACGCGACATGCGCGAAATCGCTTCGTCACGGTCTTTCGCGCGCACGATCAGCTTAGCGATCAGCGAATCGTAATATGGCGGGATCACGCCCTCGGCATAAGCGGCTGTATCGACGCGCACGCCCGTCCCGCCCGGCGGATGAAATGCCGTAATCTTCCCTGCCGACGGCGTGAACTTCTCGGGATGCTCGGCATTGATGCGGCACTCAATCGAGTGCCCACGATGCACGATCGGCCCATGCAGAACATCCGCCATCTTCGCGCCCGCCGCGATCATAATCTGGCTCTTTACCAAGTCAACGTCAGTGACCATCTCTGTCACAGGATGCTCCACCTGGATACGCGTGTTCATCTCGATGAAGTGCAGCTTGCGGTCCTGATCCATCAGGAACTCAATCGTCCCGGCGTTCCAGTAGCCAATCGCCGCCAGGGACTTGCACAACACCGCGCCAATCTCATCGCGCAACTCAGGAGTGACCTGAGTCGACGGCGATTCTTCAAGCAATTTCTGATGCCGCCGCTGGATCGAACACTCGCGCTCGCCCAGGCTCACCACGCTCCCGTGCTCGTCGGCGAGCACCTGAAACTCGATGTGGCGGGGATGCTCCACATACTTCTCCATGTAGAGATCGCCATTGCCGAACGCTCCGGCCGCTTCCGCCTGCGCGGCTTTATACAGTCCCGGCAACTCTTCTTCATTGCGGACGATGCGCATGCCACGTCCGCCGCCGCCAGCGGACGCCTTCACGATGACCGGGAAGCCCACTTGCTTCGCCCATTCCATGGCCTCGCCGTCATTGGCGACAATCCCGTCTGAGCCCGGCAAAATGGGGACACCAGCCTTCTTCATCGCGGCTCGCGCCTTCTCCTTCTCGCCCATGAGCCGCGTGACTTCCGGACGCGGGCCAATGAACTTGATCCCGCTCATCTCGCAGACTTCCGCAAAGTTCGCGTTCTCGGCCAGCAGGCCGTATCCCGGATGGATGGCTTCCACGTTAGCAATCTCGGCGGCGCTGATCACCGCCGGAATATTGAGATAGCTCAGTGCCAGTTGCGGCGGACCAATACAGATGGCCTCGTCGGCAAAGCGTACGGGCAGCGAGTTACGGTCAGCCTCGCTATAAATGGCAACGGTGCGGATTCCGAGTTCCTTGCACGCGCAAATCACGCGCAACGCAATCTCACCGCGATTCGCAATCAGGATCTTCTTAAACATGATCGAAAGCTGAGCCCTTGGGACTCTGCGCTTCAAGCCGAAGCGTCAACAGATACAGCTCGAAGTGCACAAATCGCAGACAGAAAAAAGGCGCGGTTGAGCGCGCCCGTCTGAATGACTTCAAATTCACTTTTTTGGCCTGACGGAGAACAACTCCTGGCCGTATTCGATCGGCTGACCATTCGTGGCCAGCTTTTTCACGATCTCTCCGGCTACATCGGATTCAATTTCGTTCAGCAGTTTCATGGCTTCCACGATGCACAGAACCTGGCCTACTTCCACCATGTCTCCGGCTTTCACAAACGGAGGCGCTCCGGGTGAAGGTGCTTCGTAGAAGGTTCCCACAATCGGCGACTTCACGCTGTGTAGCCCTTCGTCCGGAGCAGGGGTGGCCGGGGGCGCAGGAGCCGGTGCTGCGCTGGCAGCAGGCACTGCGGCGGCATTCGGTGCGGGAGGTACCGCATAGAAGCGCGGCTCCGCCTGCGAGTGAACAATGGTGTGCTCGCCAGCCCGCTTGATCTTGACCTTGACATCGCCACGCTCCAACTCAAACTCGGCGATATCCTTCTCGATTAAGAACTCGATTAGTTCTTTCAGCTCTTTTTGATTCATTCGTGTATGGTGGGACTTCTCTATCCTGCCGCTGCGCCCGAGGAGCGCATCAACAAGCCGAGCATGGATCTTGCCCGGCTGACGTTAACCGGCTGAAGCCAAGAAGACTAAACTGCTAAAAAATCCTTGCTCGTCGGAGTCAGTACCTCACAACCTCCGGCGGTTACCACAACCATATCCTCGATCCTCACACCCCATTTGCCGGGGAAGTATACCCCGGGCTCTATAGTAATGACCATTCCGGGCTCTAGGATCTCTTTCTGCCCGTGGGCTATGCGGGGACTTTCGTGGATCTCTAACCCTACGCCGTGGCCGGTGGAATGCGTAAAATATTTGCCCAGACCAGCTTTCCGGAGCGTCTTGCGCGCCGCAGCATCCACCTCCGCGGCTGTAACGCCGGACCGCACCGTATCGATCGCCGCCTGTTGCGCTTCCCGAACCGCCTCGTAAGCCTGACGGGCTGTCTGCGATAGAGCGCCCACCCAGACAGTACGGGTCTGGTCCGAACAATAACCTGAAAGTATAACACCGAAGTCACAGACAACGAACCCGGTTCGAGCGATGGGCCGCAACGATGCGCGGCCGTGCGGTAGGGCTGATCTGGGTCCAGAGGCGATAATCGTGTCAAACGACATGGCGTCCGCGCCACCCAGACGTGCGGCTAACTCCATCTCGGCTGCGACTTCCACTTCTCGTGTGCCGGGCCGCAGAACTTCGAGGGCCCGCTCATAGATTTTGGCGCCGAGCGCTACAGCTGACCGAATCAGACCAATCTCTTCCTGATCTTTCGCCATGCGGAACCGCTCGATTATCGAGGGCGCATCTTGCAGCCGGACCCCGGAAGGACAAAGCTGCACTAGGCGCTTCTTATCTGCGATGGTGAAATGTTCGGACTCAAGACCAATCGTTCTTCCGCGAGATCGCTTGCGCCGCCGGGCCAGGAAATCTCCAAGAGCTGCAATGGGGGGCTTGCGCGCAATCACCACTTTCGCGCCTTTCACCTCCTCACGCGCTTGTATGTCGTAACGGACATCCGTGAAGAAGATGCTGCCAGTTTCCTCCACGAGCAAGAGCCCCGCGCTGCCAGTAAAGCCACATAGATAGCGAACGTTCGGAAGATGACTCACGAGCAGACCGTCCAATCGTGTGGTGGCTAGATGCTCGCGTAACCTAAGCAGGCGTGCCCGGAAATTCATTGCTGGAAGTTTAGCAGCAGCGGGGAGATACGATCTATTAGCGCCTAGTAGGAGGAACGGTTTCAGATCTCGGGCTCGAAGCTCGTGACGAAACAAAACCGCCGACCTGACAGATTCTTCAGGCCGGCGGCTTTAATTCCTTATCTCGCTGCTGATTCAGACTATGTCTGAATGATTCGCGGCGTGATGAAGAAGATCAGTTCCTGGTTCTGCGTGTTGACCACCGTGTGTTTGAACAGGTTGCCTAGAACCGGGATGCTGCCCAGCAGCGGAACCTGCGAGATGTTGATCGAGTTTTGCGTCTGGATGACGCCGCCGATCACCACCGTACCGCCGTCGGTCACCAATACCTGCGTGGTCGCCTGTTGCGTGATCAATTCGGGGTTGCCCTGCACTTCTTGGCCGAAGTTCGGCGTGGTATTTTCCACGTCGATGTTGAGGAAGATGGTGTTCTCCGACGTGATCTGCGGAGTCACCGTCAAGCGCAGGAACGCATCCACATAGGTCACGGTCGGAGGACCGCCCAACTGCGCTTGCGTCACGATCGGTACGCGCACGCCCTGCTTCACCAGGGCCTGAATGTTGTTCTGCGTAACCACCCGTGGACGCGAGAGCACCTTCAGCAGACCGCGCGATTCAGCCATGGAGAGCTGGAAGTCTAGTCGCACGGTGTTGCTGGCGTTGAGGAACGTCAAACCGCTCGAAGGCTGTGTGGAGCCCAGGTTCGTGAACAATGGAATTGTGTTTCCTGTTCCTGAACCGGTCGACGGAGTCGTAATGTATCCCGGGCTCAGGCCGCTGACGTTGGTATTAGTGACTCCAACCGTCGAGTTACCACCAATCGCGCTATGTCCATCGCCCCAACCAAAGCCGAACTGCGTACCGATGTCGCGCTGGAACTGCCGGGTCGCGGCAACGACGCGAGCTTCGATTTCAACTTCTTGTGTCTTGCGATCTAGTTGTGTAATGAGGCGATCAATTATCGGAATCACCTTCGGAATGTCATTTATGATCACGGCGTTGGTCCGGTCGTCAGAGACCACATCGCCGCGCTGCGAGAGAAACTTCTTCACTGTGACAATGACATCCTTAGCCTTGGCATAGCTCAGGAAGCGCGTCACCGAAACCTTCTCAACGGCCAGTGCTTCAGATTCAATCTGGGCTCGGCGGCCATCGGCTTCCTTCTTCAAGGTCTCGACCGTGGCGATGCGCAGAACATTGCCTTCCAATTCACGGGCCAGATCGTTGTTCTTCAGCACGATGTCGAGCGCCTGATCCCACGGCACATCGTCGAGCACAACCGTCAGCGTGCCATGCACGTTCGGATCGAGCACAACGTTGAGGCCGCTAATTTCGTGGATGAGCCGGAAGAAATCTTTCAGATCAACATCTTTCAGATTGACCGAGATCGGCTCGCCAGTATAACGCGGCCCAGCCGCGGCACTCTGCTGTCCCATCTGGGATTTCTGCTCAGCCGCCAGGTTCACTGCCGGCGTGATGCCGGTCGAGCTCTGCGGAGTACTGCCAGAACTCTGCGCCTGCGGCGCGGCGTGCATACTCACAGGAAGCAGTTCGACGGCTGTCTTGTCAGAGAAGCGAGCTGCTGCTTCTTGCGCGCGCGCGGTCGGTTCCTCAGTCGCTGCGTCAGCCTTCACTTCGTTCTTTACATGGTAAGAAGGCTCGACGACTACAAACTTGTTCGGAGTGGTCATATCTTCGGCGCTCGCCTTGGTCGCGGTCTTGCCCTCGACCGTCGGCACCGAGCCGCCATCCACCACGCGAGACGAGAACGGCGACGCCGGACGGCTCGCCGGAGCGCTGGCGTCCGCAGTCACCGTCTTCTGCTCGGCGGCCTGGGCAACGGCATTGGCATGTAGCGTCAATACCAGCTTGCCCGCAGGGCCTGGAGTCAGTTCGTAGGCACAGGCTTTCTCGAGGTCAACGACCACACGCGTCGTAGGATGGGATTGACCATCCATGCCGATGCGTACGCCTTTGACGCCCGCCGCACCCACGGCGATCCGGGTCTGGCCGGTGGCCATCACGGTCTCTGGCAGATCGACCACCACGCGAGCAGGTGAGTCCAGCGTGCTGAGCTTCGGCGTCACCGCGCCGCTAGCTTTCATCTCGACCCGGATCGTATCCGTGTCGCGGATTACGTTGACTCGATCGAGCTGGCTGGGTGTCTGGGCGGCCGCGGCCACCACCACCATCATCAGCAACGATACGAACATGGTCACTTGTTGCTTTCGCATTTCGCCTCTCCCCACCCGCGGGCCTGGCCCGCGTGTCCTCGTGCAACTTAAATTTCAGAGCCTACAAATAAGTTCTTAAACGGCCGGAGTAAAGATTCTCTTCACGACTTCGTGTGTCGAGGTCTTCCCCAGCTTGTCCTGCACCGTCTCCTGGAACACGATGGAGTCGCCCGTGATCTTCACTACATATCCGTTGAACACGGGGTCGTTCTCGTGCAGGAAATAAGCCTTCCCGATGTTGTTGGTGACGACCGCGATAAATCCGCCGTCAGACTTCACTACTCCTCGCAAGTTGATACCGTTGATCTCCAGGCACTTCTTTCCCGTCGAACAACCCGAGCCTTGCTGCTGCACGACAGGGCTGAAGAACGGATCGCGTTTCCCGTTCATCGCCCACTTCTTTTCTTCTGCTTTGGGCTTGACTGGCTCAGCCGGCTTTCCCTCAGCTGGAACGGGAGCAGCCGCTATAGCAGTCACTGCTTTGGCCGGCGCCGTCTTCGTTTCTTTAGCTACCTGCTTGGTCTCCGACTTAGCCGGAGCGGGTTTCATTGCGGGTGCTTTCGCGACAGCGGCCTTAGGAGCAGCGGACGGCGCGTTCTTCGGAACCGGTGCGGATGCAATCTTCGCCGTTGATGCTGGTGTGGATTTCGCAGGAGCCGGAGCAGTCTTCGCTACATCGGTTCCACCCTGCGTGTGCAGGATCAGCGCGAACTTGCCCGCCGGCCCCGACGACACGTCATAGGTCAGCGCTTTTTCCAGATCCACGACAACGCTTGTCGTGGGAGGATTCTTGCCGTCCATGCCGATGCGGACGCCCTTCACTCCGCCGCTACCCACAGGAATCTTGTTCTGGGCGGTGGCAACAACTGTCTCGGGCAGTTCGAGCAGAACGCGCGCCGGCGAGCTCAGCTTGGTTACGCGTGGCGTCACCGCCTGGCTGGAACGAATCTCGATCTGAATATCGTTGCCGCCAGGCACAACGTTCACGTGCTGCAGCTGATTATTCTGACCTGACACTGTTTGCGACCTCGCCGATGCCTTCTCTGCCGGTGCCGCAGCCTTGGCAGCCGGTTTCGGCGCAGGGGCGACGGAAATCGCAGAGGAGCCAGGAATTGCCACAGGCTTCACCACGGCCGCGGGAGCTCCCGGAGCGGGCTTTGCCGGCGCGGCCGGAACCCCGGCCCCATCGAGCGCCGCGTTGGAATCATTGGCCTGCTTCTGCTGCAGCGACTTTGCTACGCTGCGCGCGTTGTCGATGGCATCGGGGTTTTGTCCCACAGCCATCACAGCCGCAGGCCCGCCCACCATCATTGCCGTTGCCAGAATGCTTGTCGTCAGCTTCATCGCCGTCTTCATAGGGTTGCCTATTTCGCCGCCACCGTCGCCGGTTTTGCACCAGCGGCCGCCGCAGGAGGTTGCAGATCACGACTGAAATATGTCGTTGCAGTAAATGTTGCGACCACACTCTCGTTGGGTGCGTAGAGGTACGTATGCTTCGCCTTCGCAGCGCTGGGGGTCTTCGTCGTTCCCACAATCAGGTTGCTCACGTTGACGATTCGTTCCAGCTTGCTCACCCGGTCAAAGAAATTCAGAGCCGAGTAATACGGTCCGTCCAATTCCATTTCGAACGGAACTTCCGTGTAGTACTGCTGTTGTTTCACGTCTTTGGCGGTGTAGCGCCGCAGCTCGACGCCCGCCTTCTGGGCTTCACTGTCCAGCATCTCGATAAATCCATCGACCTGCTTATCATCGGGCACGATCCGCTGCTCGATTTCGAGCTGCTGCTTGAGCTCGGCCAATTGCTGCTCGATCTGCTTCAGCTTCGGCCGATAAGACTCAAGTTCGTTGTTCTCGCGAATCTTCTCTTCGAGAGCGTGCTGCGCCGTTGCGTTCTTCTCGTTCTGACTCTTGAACACGGTGAAATACAGAGCCGCGGAGACGATCGCCCCACCGAGAATCACTGCTCCCCATTGCTTGATACCAGACAGTTCGCTAAAGTTCGCCATAGGTGCGCCTCTACGACTTTCCCTTCTCGCAGGTCAGGGTGAACTGAAACGCCTGCATTTCCTTGATCTGGTCGTCCTGATAGGTTTCTTTGATTTCCACATTCTTGAAGAATCCGGTCTTCTGCAGATTGGCAATCAGATTTGCCACCGCGTCGGTACTCAGCGCCGTGCCTTCCAGGTTGACACTTGCCCCCTGGTCATCCAGTTTGCTCAGCCAAACTGCTTCGGTGTTGTTGACCGTCTCACCCATCATGGCCATGAGATTGACCGGACCCGTCTGTCCGTCCTGCAATTTTTTGATCACATCAACGCGCCGCTGGTAGTTGCTGGCTTGCGTCTGGCGTTCCAGGAATCGCGCCTTCACGTCAGCCAGCTCGCGGTTCTTCTGCTCGGCCACTTTTATCTTGGCGTCGATTTCTTTCGAGAGATGATCGAGCCGGTACCAGTAGCCCAGGTTTACCAAGCCGACGATCACCATAATCACCAGGATCTTCAGCTTGGGAGATCCCATGTCTCCCATTTCCATCGTGGGCATAGCCGGGCTGCTGCCGCCGCGTTTGCCCTTGCCTTTGGAATTTTCGAGAAGGTTAATTTTGATCATAGGGATTCAAAGCTCCTCAGGGCCAAGCCCACTGCCACTGCCATCTGCCCGGGATTCTTTTCCACCAGCTCCGCTCCGAACCCTTCCGCCGGCGGAGTGACCCGCTGGAAAGGATTCAACAGCTCAACCGGCATCGAGAATTCCTGCCGCAACGCTTCCATCAGGCCCGGCACTTTCGAAGATCCGCCTGCCAGGTAGATCTTCTCGATGTGCTCGCCCGCCGCGCTGGCGCGGAAGAAGTCGAAGGTCTTCTGAATTTCCAGCACAATGATTTCGGTCACCTGCTGCAGGATCGGCTGCTTGGCATCTTCGCTGACCGTTCCTACCTTGTTACCCAGCTTCAACGATTCCGCATCTTCAAAGCTGAGATCGAGTTCTTTCTGCAATGAGTCGGTGTACTGATGCCCGCCTACGCTGACGTCGCGCGGAAACAACGGCGTGGTGCCTTTGACAATGTTGATGTTCATCACGCTGGCACCGAGGTTTAATAGCGCCACTACCTGTCCGGGCGCCGGCTGGTAGTTGTACTCGTAGCAGTTCTGCAGAGCCAACGCGTCAATGTCGACGATAGCCGGGGTGCGGCCTGCCATCGAGAGTACGTTGGTGTAGTTCAAAATCTTGTCCTTCTTGACTGCGACCAGAAGTACGTCCATCTGCGGGCTGCCCACTTCGTCAGAGAGAATCTGGTAGTCGAGGCTCACGTCTGCGAGATCGAAGGGGATGTGCTGCGCCGCTTCTTTCTCGATCGTCTCGGCCAGTTCCTGATCGCTCATCGAGGGCAGCGAGATCTTCTTCACGATGACGGAGTGACCACTCACCGCGGTGGCCACGGCCTTGGTCTTGATCAGGTTGTCGGCGAACAGCTTTGAAATCGCGCTCGATACCGTGCCCGAGTCCACGATCATGGAGTCGACAACAATGTCGGACGACAATGGTTCCAGTCCGAGGTGTGCGACTTCGATCTGCCCACCCTTCTTCTTCAGCTCGACAGCCTTGATGCTCGAAGAGCCCACATCCAGACCAACAATCGATTTCGATCCGATTCCAAACATGTGCCCACCTTTGTGTGTGGCGCGGGCGGTCAGGCCCGCCACGTTTTGCCTAAAGTTTGCCCGCCGCTTGCGTCGCCGCTTTCGGCTTCCGCTTTGCCTGCGGTTCCATCTCGCTCGACTTCTCTTCCATCCACTGATCCAGCCGCGACTTCTTGAAGCGCCAGCGATTGCCTAGCTTGAACGCGGGAATCTTTTGCTCGCCAACGTACTTGTACAAAGTGTCCGGACTCACGCCCAGGTACTGCGACGCTTGGCGAATATTCATCACTTCTCGCGAGTCGGCCATGGTTCCTTTGCTCTCCCTGTCACCATTTCCTCCCGTCCCGATCACTCGGTCGCACGGGATTCTTTGGGAGACTGCCCCCGCCCTGTCTATCGGCACAGGGCGCTTTCGTGTCCCGAGCATATATCAGCCTCGAAAAGCCTCAGCTCGGTGCGAATATCCGTGTTTTTCCGCGTTTTTGGGGTGTTTCATGGAATGTGTCCTGAAGTCCAACAGCGGGCATGTCTATATCTTGTGGTTGCCTCAATAGAGAACCCTAGCTGTAGGGATCATGGCTGAGGTCATGTCCGGTCATCCCGATACCGGTAACTGAAGTACTAGGCACGGTACGGAGGTACTACGTCGCTGGTCCAAGCTGTTGTTTCGACACGGCTTTCTGCGATCGACAACGACGCATCTTTGGTACTCCGCTGGTCCGTCCTGTTGCGCTAATCTAGCTATTCCACGCGGAGGACCTGTGCGTTATCTCGATCGTTTGCAACCGCTCGCGCTTTTGGTGATGCGCATTTCACTAGGCGTCATCATGGTGGCCCATGGATATCAAAATACCTTTCGTCACCTCCACGACCATGTGCATATGGTGGCCAGTCTGGGTCTGCCAGCTTGGCTCGGATACGTTTCGTCGCTCACCGAACTTTTAGGCGGTCTGCTGATTTTGGTCGGATTCTTCACCCGCCCTGCCGCTTTCGCCGTCTGTATCGATCTCATAGTGGCGATCTGGAAAGTGCATTGGCACAATGGCCTCATGGCCGAGCACGGATATGAATTTCCTCTCGCTATTGCCACAATTGCTTTCGCCCTGATCTTTTTCGGTGGAGGCCAGTTTGCGATCGACCATGTTCTGCGTGGTGGCGGAAGTTCCACCCGTTAACAAATTCAAGCCCGTCCTCGTTGGGCACGCCCCAGTCGCAACTTTCTTCATCCCGTGGGGTTCGTTAGACACGGTTCAATTCATCCCAACCAAGGCATCCCACGGTTTGCCTTTTATCCGGAAACCTCGGGATTTGAATGTTCTTCTGGCTTGGAATTAAGATGAGTGTTTGAGCTACATGACTGCATCCAAATGGTTTGGCGGCAGCATCTCACCCGCCAGCACCCATAATCACAGGAGGTTCTCTTGAGAAAGTTCGCCTTCTTTGCAACGATCTTTGCGGTTTTTGCCCTCGCCAGCCTCGCCTCAGCCCAGCAGGGCGACGCTATGTTCGGCTTCGGAACCCTGATGTCCTCCGGCTCGTGCAACAACAACACCGGTCTGTGTCCGGAAAAGGGTGGCCTCTATCCCAACGTTGGCGCGGACGTCATTTTCCACAAGCGCGTCGGCATTGCATTTGATGTGGCCTGGCGGGGGAGCCAGGGGAACTATGCGGGCATCGGCTTGCCCTACCGGCCCATCCTTTATGACTTCAATGCAGACTACCAGCCTCGGCTGAGCAAGAAGGTTGGAGCGGATCTCTTCGCGGGAATCGGTTGGCAGAGCACCCGCTTTTATTCCGGCAACTACACGTGCAGCTACTTCAGCTGCATCAATTACGTCAGTTCCAACCATTTCCTCATCGATGCGGGTGCGGGCATTCGTTACTACTTCTGGGGACACGTTTTTGTGCGTCCGGAAATCCGCTACTACAACATTCACAACAATACGGCCGACTTCACCTCTGGCAATGTTTTCCGGGCCGGCGGCTCAATCGGATACACTATCGGGCCGGAGTAGAAATAGTCTGATCATCGTTCGAATCCGTACCGTCTGTGCCTCTGTGGTGAATAACGATTCCACTATGGAGATCACGGAGGCGGGTCGAATGGCTAATCTCGCTCACAGGGGGCAGGTTGAGAAAGTTCCTTTCGCTCGAGTTCGCTTTCACTCTCCTATTGTTCGCCAGTATCGCGCATTCCCAAGAAACTCAGGTGGATGTCGCCGGCGGAGGTAACATTCTCTGGTCGCCCCAAAACAACACTGCCTCTGAGGCCTTCATACCTCCTGCGGAAAAAGGCGGAATCTATCCCAGTGGCTCTTTTCAATTCCTAAACAAGCAAGATCGAGGTATCAACATCGAGGGCGCTTTCCGCTACCACGAAGGTCTGTACAACGACTTTCAGTATTACCGCCCCATTCTGATCGACGCGAACGGAGTGTACTCCCACCGGGTCGCGGCCAAGACTCACGCTGACATGATGGCTGGGGTCGGTATCCAATCCGTGCTCTTCTACGGAACGCGTTCTTGCCCGCTAAGCGCCGGGGGCTGCAGTGCCAACGTGAATAGCAACCATTTCCTCTTTCATGCAGGATTCGGTGTCCGCTACTATGCGTGGCGCGACCTGTTCGTACGTCCCGAGGCACATTATTACTACATCGTGAACAACCACGAGTTTCACTCGAACAACGTCTTTCGCGTTGGAGTCTCGGTCGGGTACACGTTCGGCCACCACTGATAGGAGTCTTGGAGTGGTGAAAGAAATAAAGGCAGCGTGCTTGAACGCTGCCTTTTCCTTCCTTGTTGGAAATCCGGACTATCTCATCGAGAGGCAGATTTCCGCTTCGTGAATGGATTGATTCAAGTGCTCCAGCGATTTCGCCCGGTGTCCGTCGAAGTCGTGCTCGGCGATTTCCAGTTCATGCTTCGCGGCGCGCATATGCTCCAACGCTTCGTCAATGTGGGGATGCCGCTCCGGAGTCGCTGCAGGAGCAGGTACGGCCCCAACTGCGGGAACCGGTGCCACGGGCGCAGCAGATGCTTTCGGTTGAATAATCGCGGACGATAAAGCCAGCGTCACCACCGCTGTTCCCGCGATCACGGAAAAGTAACTTAGAACCTTCTTCATAGATTCCTCCTCGTCCGAATTTCCCGGCCCGGACGCAACCGTTAGATTGCCTCAATGCCACGGACACAATCACCCCAGTCTCGAAGATGCCTCCCGCGACATGGGCAGAGTATAGCCACTGAATACCAACCCTGAAACCCTCAAAGAGTTACTCGGAAGATGCGGCTGATTCCTTACGTTGGTTGCGCCACCAGACCAACGCAAGCGCAATCACTAGAATGCCGGCGGCCACGAGATCAAATAGCTTCACATTTCTCGCTAGATGTTCCCATTGTCTTCCAAACAAATAGCCGGAACTCGAAATCACGATCACCCAGAGGGTGGCGCCGAGAAAGTTAAAGACGAGAAACTTGCGCCAAGGCATGCGCAGAACTCCCGCCATCGGGCCGGCGATGATCCTCATCCCGAACACAAAGCGCGCAAAGAAGACTGTCACCGCACCATAGCGCGCAAACAGCCCTTCGCCGCGCCGCACGGTTTCGTTTTGGATCCGGAAAACATGCTGATAGCGACTGAGCAAGCGCCTTCCCCCGTAGTAACCGGCAATGAATCCCAGATTGTCGCCGCAAGTGGCCGCGATGGTCGCTACCAGGATGATCCACGAAAGCTGCAGTTCATGTTGCGAGTAGGCCATAAAACTGGCCAGTAGAAGAATCGTTTCGCCGGGCAGAGGCAGACCGGCATTCTCCAGCAGGAGTGCCGCTCCCACGGCCCAGTATCCGTAGTGCACCACAGCGTCCCGCAGGAACTCGACAATGGATTGGGTCATGAATGTTCCGACTGCATGCTACAGGAATGGCATAGGTGCCGCAGATCGGGCTCTAATACGGCGGATCAGCCAAAATGACGCAATGCAACTCAAGTGGAAGTGAGCGGATCCCCTAGCGAGGCCTTATTTTGACCGTGCGTCAGAAACCGGATTAAAGCTTGATTGAAATCATCCGCGCATTCCTCGTAAGGAAGATGCCCGACTCCGGGAAACACAACTTGCTCAACTTTTGGGAAAAAATTCGCGAGCGGCTTCATTGATGAGAAGTAGACTGCTGGATCTTTGGTTCCCCACATCAAGAGTGTTGGGATGGTTGAAAGCTTCGGCAGCAGTGCCTCCAACTCGCGAAGGTCCTCGCCCCACGTGCGTACGATACCCAGCGCATGATCGAAGAGCCCAGGTATTTTCAACGGAGCTTTGTATCCTTCAAGGCTGTCCGCAGGAATTTTATTGGCATCCCCGAACATTCTCCCGTGCCAATACGGATAGAGGGACGGGAATGATTCCATCACCTGGCGAACGACCTCTGATCCATGCCTTGAACCCGCGAATGCAGCTAGCCAGCGGCCGTGTGCGGAATAGGGATTCACCGGAGCCACGAGGATAAGGCTTCGCACCTTCAGATTGCCGCGGTCAATGCACTCGGCAGCAGTGCACATCGCCACTGCCCCTCCACGAGAGGTGCCCAGCAGATCGAAGGATGAAAGTCCAAGCCGGTCAGCAAATTGCAGCACACGAAGCGCCGTCGCCCGCATCGAGTGATCGATCTTCGGCCGGTCTGAGAAGCCTGCGCCAAGCATGTCGAGAGCGTAAACGGTGCGATAGGGAGCCAAGGCTGGCAGTGCATAGCGCCAGGAAAACGAATATCCCATCAAACCGTGCAGCAGAATGAGTGCAGGGCCAGATCCCGCGCGCAGGTAGCGCATGCGCGCACCCTCGAAATCCATCCAGCACTCTTCAATGCCATCTCCCAACGGTGGGACACCGCTCGCCAGACTCTTCGAAGTGGCAATCATTCAGCTTCGCGGACCATCGAAAATCTTCCCATGTGGGGACAACTATTTCCCGTACGCCGCATTCTATGTAAATGAAACAACGCCTCTGTCGCTTCACTTTGGGGAGCTTCGGCTCCCCGTTTTTATGCGGCTCGCATCCCATCCCATCACAACAAAACGCTGTCACCCTGAGCGCAGCAGTCATTTCGCGAAGCGCAATGATGTGGAGTCGAAAGACCCTGTTTCTGCTGGTAAGCGCACTCAGCGTCGCAATGAGTTCTCTCCGCGGCTTACGCGGCTTTTTTCTTCTTCCCCAACAGCTTCTTCAGCACCCGAATTCCTTTGTCGACATGCTTCTCTTCCAATAGGAACGGAGGCAGGAAGCGCACTACGGTGTCCTGCGTGCTATTGAACAAAACTCCCTCAGCGAGCCCGGCGTCGACTATCGGACGTGCCGGAATTTCCAACTGAATTGCCTGAATGAATCCTCGCCCACGCACTCCAATCGCGGCCGCGCGCTTCTCCACAATTTCATTCAGCTGCTGCTGCAGATACGCGCCGACTTTATTCACGTTCTCCAGCAACTTTTCTTCCTCCAGAATCGCGAAGTACTCGAGCGCCACTCTGCAAGCCAGCGGACCGCCACCAAACGTCGTCCCATGCTGGCCGAAGGAAATTGCGGTCGCGAACTCTTCTTTGGCGATAAACGCTCCCAGCGGCAATCCGGCGGCAATCGGTTTTGCGATTGCCACGATGTCCGGCGTCACTCCGAACGTCTGAAACGCAAAGATCGTTCCCGTGCGCCCGAGCCCGCACTGAATCTCATCAAAGATGAGTGCTGCTTTGTGCCGGTCCGCCAGCGCCCGGCATTCACGCAGAAACTCCACGGAACACTCGTGAATTCCGCCCTCGCCAAAAATGGGCTCCAGGACGATGGCGCAGGTATTGTCGTTCACCGCATTTCGCAGGCCTTCAATGTCGTTCTGCTTTACAAACGTGACGTCTTCCAGCAACGGCTCGAACCCTTTGCGGTGCTTTTCCTGCCCCGTGAGCGAAAGAGCTCCAAACGTGCGTCCGTGATACGACCCGTCGAGCCCGACAAGTTTGCTCTTGGCCTCGCCGCCGACGCGATGCCCCGCCAGTCGCGCCAGTTTGATCGATCCTTCGATCGCCTCGGTCCCGCTGTTCGAGAAAAAGGCGCGATTCAAGCCAGAGAGTGTGCACAACTTCTCCGCCAGCGGCCCCTGATACTCGTGGTAGTAAAGATTCGAGACGTGTAAGAGCTTCGCCGCCTGCTCCCTTATGGTCTTCACGATCCGCGGATGCGCGTGACCCAGCGCATTTACTCCCAGACCGGAAACAAAGTCGAGATAGCGCTTCCCTTCGATATCAAAGAGAAATACACCCTTCCCACGTTGCAGCACGACTGGATAGCGGTTATAGGTCTGCAGCAAATACTTCCGTTCCAACTCTGCGGTTTGTTCGAAGGTATTCATAGGAAGATTCGATTTTACCGGAACCAGAGATAGATGGGAGGACAGCGTCGGTGAAGCAGGTTAGTGAGGGATTTGGCGATATTCAACCAACCGGCCAAACTTCATTGTCGATCGGCGGAAGAGCCGAGACCAGCAAACCTTGATGCGGTAGCATTGCAACACAGTGAAGACGAGGGGATGTCAATGGGTCAACAAATCCACGTGACTGTCTTTGCCCTGATAGCCTGCGCAGCTTTTGCCCAGAATGGTTCCTCATCTCAGGGGGAGATTGCGCTCAAGGCCCAGTTCATCGAGGTTCAGCCAGATGTAAAGCTCGAGGTGCTCGACTGGGGAGGGACCGGACGCAACCTTGTTCTTCTCGCAGGTCTCGGGAACACGGCTCACGTTTTTGACAGCTTGGGGCCGAAGCTCGCGGCGCATTATCACGTCATTGGGATTACGCGGCGCGGGTTTGGCCAGTCCTCCGCACCCCAAACGGGTTATGACCCAAGGCGGCTCGGAGATGATGTCGTCGCGGTTCTGGACGCCTTGCACATCACTGATCCTGTCCTCGTCGGGCATTCGATTGCAGGAGAAGAACTGAGCGCCGTCTCCACGTACCATCCAGGGCGCGCTGCAGCGCTCGTTTATCTCGATGCCACAAGCACTTTTGCTCTCTACGACCCCAAGTATGGAGACTACACACCCTCTTTGGCGCAGCTCAAAGAAGATATTTCTGCATTACAAAAGGACCTCTTCGATGACGGCCTCATATCAAAGACATTAACGGACATGACGCTTTTTCAGGCGTATCTTGCCGACATTCAAGGCGAGGTCGAAGGTGGAACCGGCCCTGATCCGAAACCCAAGGACCTTGCCAGCATTTCTGCCTTCCAGAGTTACATGAAAGGCTACGTCGGTGGCATCATCCCCGAATCAGAGGTGCGGCAGGATTTTCGGATCGGTGAGGACGGGAGCGTCGGCGAGTGGCTTGGGCACGGGTATCCAAACCAATCTGTGATGCTCTCAGAGGAACGTTTCCACTCCATCGACACCCCCCTTCTAGCGATTCTTTCTTATCCGGGAGCTCCCAATCCAGGCCAGACGAGCGACCCGGCAAAACTCGCGGCCTATCGAGCCGCAGAAACGCGTCGCGAAGAATCGCAGATTTCTATCTTTCGGCAGCAGCCGCATGCCAAGGTGGTCGTGATTCCCAACGCCACCCACTACATATTTCTATCCCGCGAGGAGGAAGTGATCTCACAAATCACCGACTTCGTGAATAGCCTTCCTTCCAAGCGTTAAGCAGAGCCAGAGGTGAAAGTTTGCGGACGGATGAACCATACAGGTTCAAGTAATCGGACATCGGCTCGTGGCCCTGACGCTCAAAATCACACTCCTCTTCCAGACAGCTTTAAACATGTGGTGACGGTTCTGCGGATTCTTCATTTCGCCGCACGGATTATCTTTGCTGCTCTCAACGACAGTATGAAAGCGCGCCCGCCATGTCCTCCAGCGTTAGCTTCAGCCAGCGACTGCTACTATCTCCACTGGTTCCAGCCTTCCGTCTGCAATGGCCGTGTTCACGTTCTTCAGCATCAGCGGCGCTTGCTCGCCCATCAGGATATGCACTCCAATGACCGGCGGCACGCCAGCCGCTGCCTGCGCTCTCATTTTTTCCATAAATGCAACGGCAAACTCTCGCCGCCCGCGCTGGTGTTCAACCCGAAAACCAGCGGCCTCCAGCGCCTTGCGATAATCGTCCGCCGTGCCGACGAAGCTTGTCTCGGCACTGACTGCCCAAGGCAACGGATATTCCAGTGGCTCACTTTCTGTTTTCAGGATGTCAAAAATCGCGAATCTTCCACCAGGCTTCACCACCCGCGCCACTTCGCGAGACAATCCCGCCTTGTCTTGAATATTCATACCCACATGGATCATGTAGGCACCTTCAAACGTACCGGCCGAAAACGGCATCTCTAGCGCGCTGCCCTGCCGGAACTGCGCCTTGCCGTCCAGCCTCAGCCTCCGCGTGAGACTTTCTGCCACGCGCACAAATTCATCCGTTAGGTCGATACCCGTAATCTGGTATCCGCGTTCAGCGAAAAAGCGTGCCGGTCCGCCCACGCCGCAACCGACATCCAGCAGATGCATGCCTGGCTGCAAGCCCATAAATCCGGCCAACTCCTGGATCGCGGGCCGCTCCCCGACGTGAAAATTGTCCAAGGGAGCCAGATCGTCGCTGGTCAGGCTATTCAAATTTTTGCCGGATTTTTCCAGCGCTCCCAGAATCTTCTGCTCCAGCCTGTCCACCGTGTAATGGGCGGAAACTCGCCGTTCGACGCTCATAATTCCCCCCTGGCAACAACAAAATAGGGTCTCACCTCTGTTCGTTGCCTTCCAACAGATGTTCCTAACCTCTCAGGGATTCCCATCCTTTGCAGCGCATGGTTTGAGTGCATATACGGATGCGGCTCACGGCGCATCTTATCGTCGCTGCCTGCCGTTTCGGAGGGTGACCATTGCACAGGATCTTACAATTCCTCACCGTTCTCACATTGTCCACCGCTGTGGCTAGTCCTGTGGCTCGAACCACTGACGATGTCGAAACACCGAAGCACAAAGCGTGGGATATCCTGCAAAACGCGGCCACCTCCAAAAGAATCCTGGAACGCACCGATGGAGTCCGAGCTCTCGGGTTACTCAGAGACGATACTCGAGCGCGCCAAATTGCGGAAGATGCACTCCAGGACCCCAAGCCTGAGGTTCGCGCCGCTGCTGCTACCGCTTTGGGACAGATGCATGCTACCGAATCCATCCCCAAACTTCAGCACGCGCTTTCCGATGCGAAAGTCCCTGTGGTAATGGCCGCGGCCCATTCGCTTCGCGACCTCAAAGATAACGCATCCGCGTATGCAGTCTACTTCGGTCTGTTGACTGGAACCCGCAAAACCGGCGATGGTTTTATTGCGGAGCAAGTCAACACACTGAAGAATCCAAGAGAGTTGGCCAAGATCGGCTTCTCCGAGGGGATCGGCTACATCCCTTTCGCGGGCATCGGTTGGGACGCGTATCGCACGATGCACAAGAAAGATCCCAATCCAGTGCGGGCGGTCGCTGCGACCTATCTCGCCCACGATCCCGACCCGGCGACTGCTAAAGCTCTGTTAAACGCGACTAGAGACAAGAATTGGATTGTTCGCGCCGCTGCCATCGAAGCCATCGCGCAACGTGGCGATCCATCATTGATGCCTAAACTTGAGCGGAATTTTTCTGACAGAAATCCGAAGGTGCGCTACAGCGCCGCCGCGGCGGTGATTCGGTTGAGTGAGATCGAGCCGAGTCGCACAGGCGAAAACACTAAGCTCGGTCGACGTTAAAGGCGCATTCTTGCCACACGTGTGCACCTTTTCCCTATCCTCTGCGCATCTTTTCGCCTCAGAATCTCCCGAATGCTGGCCGCGAGTTTGGGTGTCATAGTATGTGGATTGCACTGCCCACAATCAGCCGTATCACCCACGACATTGACATAAGGCGCTCGTTAGTGTGGGATTAAGAGAGTTCGCCGTCCATGTGTTGCCGCTGAGGCTATCAAATGTTGACCCAACTCTTGCTTTTCGTAATCGCGGTTCTTCTGCTTTCGATTTTTTGGGTGCTAAGCAAAATCAACAGCCTGCTTAAAAAGACGCTTCTTCCCCAGAAAGCACATGACCGGGAACTGGCGAAAAAGGACCATGCCATCATGGAAGATCGTTCCCGCGTCGGCGTATAGGATCGTTGAGCAGGTAGAGGATCCATTATGACAATACTATTAAGCAGACTCTGGAACGAAGATCAGGGGCAAGACATTGCCGAATATGCAGTGATGCTGGCCGTCATTTTGGTATTAGTCGTCGGCACGGTGCGGCTCATTGGCTCCAATGCAAATAACGCTTTCTCGAGCGTGGCAAGTTCACTTCAGTAGCATTGGACGTCGTCCAATTTTCAATACAGCCCCTTCTCTCCCTCGGGCCGCGTCTTCCAGCGCCGGTGTACCCACAGCCACTGATCAGGATACTTCCGCACATAATCTTCAATCACCTTCGTAAACTTCTGTGTATTGGCAACGATGTCGGCCTCGAGATTGCCAGACCGGGTCAACTCCACTGCCGGATCAAACCGTAACCGGTACTTGCGCAAAGTTTCATCCCAAATCGTGAACCCAGGAACCACCGCCGCATCCGTCCTCATTGCAATGCGAGCCAGTCCACTCGCTGTGCACGCCTGAATGCCGAAGAAGTCCACAAACACTCCTTGCGGTGGAGTCATATTCGTATCCATCAGGATCCCGACGGTCTCTCCAGCCTTCATGGCTGCCAGCAGTCCGCGGACAAAGTCATCCTTTGGCACAACTTTATTTCCATGCATCGTCCGATATTGCTGTAGCAGATGATCAAGGTATGGATTGTCCATCGGCCGCATCACGATGTTCACCCGGTGTCCATGCAACGAATGGGCGAACGCCGAGAGTTCCCACGCTCCGAAGTGCGCCGTGAGAAACAGCACACCTTTGCCGCACGCGTATGCCCGCTCGTAATTCTCTAGTCCGTCATAGATCACGACCTCATCGACGTTATTCGGAGTGTAACGGGGGAACTGACACAGTTCAGCTAGTTCGCGGCCCAGCGACGTGAACACGCCGCGCAGGATCCGCATCCTCTCTGCATCCGTCTTCTCCGGGAACGCCATCTCCAGATTGCGCATTCCCACTTGTCGCAACCGGAAATGGAAAATATAGACAAGCTGCCCGATGCCGATCGCGACGGCGCGGGAGAGAGGTCGCGGCAGTATGCCCAGGATCTTCAGGAACGGCCACGCAGCCGCGTATTCGAGTTTCCGCCGCATCAAGGGAAGAAAAACTTTATCACGTGCAGAGGCGGGTTAAGCGTAAGCACGTGTTATTCGACAATCACAGAATCAGCAGCAACACAGAAGAATTAGAGCACGAACGATTCCGTTCTTATTGCCCTCCGGCTCCTCTGGCGACTTCGGCTTCACCCTCTACCTTAGCCGTCTTTTCAATGCGCACTTTGGCAATGCGGTGGCCCTCCAGCTCTTCGACAGTGTACCGACGGCCTTCGTATTCGAAGGTGTCGCGCTGCTTCGGGATGCGCTGCAGACGTGCAAGGACGAATCCCGCCAAGGTTTCGAAGCCAGCATCGCGCGGGAGCGTTAGTCCATATTCGGTTTCGAGATCCCGAATGTTCACCGAGCCTTCGAGCACAATGACAGACTCGTCTTCCAGCGCCGGTTCGCTGGGTGAGACATCGAACTCATCTTCGATATTGCCCACCAACTGCTCGAGGATGTCTTCAACGGTGATTACGCCGGCGGTGGATCCAAATTCGTCGACGACCACAGCAAGGTGACGGCGGCGCTCCTTGAATTCGGCAAGCAGTTCGGCGAGGACCTTGGTCTCGGGAACAACGACCACGTCGTGCATGATCTGGCCGATTTGCATGCGCGAGATTTTCGTAGCGGTGGATTGGCCGAGGTTGCTGAGGCGGAGCCGCATCCAGCGCATGAGGTCTTTGTAGTAGAGGACGCCGACAATGTGCTCGGGGCCGCGCTGCGGATCGTAGATGGGAATGCGGGAGTGCTGGCCTTCGACGACGCGGCCGAGGGCATCATCGAGCTGGAGGTCCGAGGGCAGCGAAAAAATGTCAGGGCGGGCCACCATGACTTCTTTCACCGTGATGTTGTCGAGTTCGATCGCGCTGTGAATCATTTCTTCCTGAAATTCGGGGATCTGGCCGAACTGGCGGCTTGCGGTCACGATGAGTTTTAGTTCGTCGGGTGAGTGGACGGCACCTCCGCGACGGGTGAGTTGGGCGCCGAACAGCCGTAGGACCAATCCTCCGGACCGACGCATAAAGAAAAGGACAGGTCGAGTGAGGGTAAGGAAAGCTTCCATCGGTGCGGCGACGGCCAGGGCGATCTGCTCGGCGCGTTGGAGCGCGAGAGTCTTGGGAACAAGTTCTCCCAGGATCACGTGCATGTACGTGATCAGGGTAAAAGCAATGGCGATCGCTATGGTGTGGGCGTAGATGGCGACGTGAGGCAGGCGCTGGACGATCGGTAGGCTGCCAACGAGGCTGGCGACCATGGGTTCACCGATCCAGCCGAGAGTGAGGCTCACCATGGTGATACCCAGTTGGACACCATTGACGACTTCGTCGAGGTTCTGGTGGAGGCGTTGGACTACGCGCGCTCCGATGCGTCCCGCTTCGATGAGCTGTTGAATCCGGGTGTCGCGCACGCTGACGAGCGCGAATTCCGCGGCTGCGAAAAACGCGTTGGCTGCCACGAGGAGGAGGATCAAAAAGATCCGGAGCAGCACAAAGGCGAGCATGGATGGGTGTAATTCTAGCATTTGGAGCTATTTGGAGGTCGAGTGTACGGCTTAAGGACTCGGGTTAAGGGATCAATAATCTCCAGCCGGAGCTAATGGTTCTTCGGTCGGTTTGCTCAACTGTAGTGCTTAGCATCACAAAATTCGCCCTTGTTATCAGCTATCCTTTTAGGAGGTTGAGGGTCTAAGTGAAAGAAGGCGCAGGGTTGGCAACGTGGCGCGTTCTTTTCGCATCGCCAGGCAGTAAATCTTCGGAACTTATTCAGCGGGGGCCGCGTACTAAGGTAGTGAGGGCGGCAAGATGGCTCCCAATCTTCAATTAGCGTTTCATCGAGGAGGAGTTGTGAACGGTACCGGAACTAATGGCAAGAAGAAACGGCGCAAACTGATTATTTGGGGAAGTGTCGTCGCGGTAATCGTCCTGCTGATCGCGGTGGGAGTCATCGTTGCGAAGAGCGGCGGAACGAAAATTGATCCGTCGAAGCTGGCGAAGGTGGAAAAGGGCGACTTGGCCAAGAGCGTGGTGGCGACCGGCAAGGTTACGCCCATCACGAAGGTCGAGGTAAAGTCGAAAGCCAGCGGCATTGTGAAGAAGTTGCTGGTGGACTACGGCGACCGCGTCAAGCAGGGGCAGTTACTAGCACAGCTTGATAAGGTCGAAATTGAAGCGCAAGTAGCGCAGTCGAGAGCAGCGCTGGAAGCAGCCGAAGCAAATCTGACAAGCTCTCAGGCCGATTTTGAGCGCGCCAAAGTGGACGCGGAAGGTCCGGATGTGCCGCCCTTGAAGCGCGCTTATGATCGCGCCATCGGGATGGCCAAGGACGGCGTAGTATCGGCTTCCGCTCTCGACGATGCCGAGAAAAACTACACGATGGCCGTGAACAAACAGAACGTCTCCAAAGCCCAAGTCACCGTGCTAAAGGCGAAGATCGCGCAGGCACAGGCACAGGTGGCGGAAGACCAAGCGAACCTGAAGCAGTTGGAAGAACAGCTTAGCTACACCGATATCGTTTCTCCGATCGATGGCATCGTGCTTTCGCGCGACGTGCAGATGGGCGATGCGGTGAGCTCGATTCTGGTGTTGGGATCGTCCGCAACGCTGGTGATGACGCTGGGCGACACCAGCGAAGTTTATGTAAAGGGCAAAGTGGACGAGAGCGATATTGGCAAGGTGTATCTCGGACAACGCGCTCGGATCAAGGTTGAATCGTTCAAAGACAAGACTTTCGACGGCAAAGTGACGAAGATTTCTCCGATGGGTGTGGAGAAGGATAACGTTACGACGTTTGAAGTACGTGTGTCGATCCAGAATCCGGGCGGCGAGCTCAAGGCTGAAATGACCGCCAATGCGGAAATCATCATGGAAGAACACAAGAACGTGCTGCAGATTCCAGAAGGCGCGATTCTGTACGACAAAGATAAGAAGGCGTCTGTGGAGATTCCTGATCCGAAGGGTAAAGACGGTAAGGACAAAGTCGCGGTTAACATTGGGATCTCGAATGGCGCCAAGACCGAAGTCCTCAGTGGCTTGAAGGAAGGCGACCAGGTCGTACTGCAATAGGGGAGGCTTCCGGCTTCCGCTACCGGCTTCCGGTTCAACGCATATCCGTGGTAGCGGAGGGCGAGAGCCGGAAGCCGATTGCTGTTTAGGGATCGTTATGACTCTCTCTGAAATTCTCCGACAAGCCGTAGCGACGTTCCGGGCCCACAAGATGAGAACGTTCCTCACGATGTTCGGGTTGGTGTGGGGAATCGCGTCGGTCATTATTCTGGTCGGACTCGGACGCGGATTCGTAGTCGACCAGAAGAAACACATGGAATCCCTGGGAAAGGACCTGGTGATCGTCTGGGGCGGAAGAACGAGCGCGCAGGTCGGCGGCCGGGCGGCTGGCAGGGAAATTCACCTGAATGTGGATGACGCGGAACTGATCCGGGATGAGTGCTACCTGGTGAAGAATGTCAGCCCTGAGTTGCGAAGGACGATCCCGGAGGTCAGCCAATATAACCTGGCCAGTCGAGGAGTCGTGGGAATGTGGCCGTCGTACCAGGATTTCCGCTCGCTGAAAGTGTCCGAAGGACGGTTGATCACGGATGATGACGAGCGCGAAGGTCGGCGCGTGCTGGTCCTGGGATCAAAGGCGTACCGTCAGTTGTTCCCGGGGCAACCTGCCGTTGGCGCGACAGTGCTGGTAAAGAGTGCGCCTTACACCGTGGTCGGTGTGCTGGCCGAGAAGAAGCAGAATTCGAATTACAGCGGTCCAGATAACGATTACCTATTCGCACCGTACGCGGCGGTGTCTCGCGACTTCCCTCCTCCGGAAAAACCGGGCGCTGGAATCACGCGCGGCTATCTGGATGACATCGTGTTCGAAGTGGTGGATCCAGAAAACCACGAAGAGGCCGTGCTGCAGGTACGCCGTGCGATCGGAAGAGTGCGGCATTTCGATCCTCTGGACAAAGACGCGCTCTTCATATGGGACACGATGGACGGCGCCAAGCAACTGGCCAAGATTTTCGGCGTCGTGACATTGTTTTTCGGATGCGTGGCGATCGTGACGCTGTGCCTGGGCGGGATCGGCGTGATGAACATCATGCTGGTTTCGGTGACAGAGCGTACGCGGGAAATCGGCACGCGAAAGGCGATGGGCGCGACCAAACGGGACATACTGCGGCAGTTTTTTGCAGAGTCGGCCATGCTGACCATCGTGAGCGGGCTGCTCGGATTCAGCATCGGGATCGGATTGTGCGCCGCCATGCAGGCGCTGCCGTTGCCGGATTTTGTTCCGCATCCGATTGTTTCGCCAATTTCGATTGTGGTTTCCATTTTGACACTTTCGTTGATTACCGTGACGGCGGGCATGTATCCAGCCCAGCGCGCCGCGGACATGACACCTGTGGAGTCACTGCGATATGAATAAATTTAGAAAGCATCTTTTGCCCTTGCCGCAGCGCATGGCACTTGCGCTGTTCATCACGACAACCCTGACCGGAGTGGCCCTCGCCTGGCCTTCGACCCCGCAAGGCACGTTCGACCGGACTTTGCAGGTCACGGGACCAGTCGATCTGGAAGTGCTCACGCACTCCGGGGATGTGCGAGTCCGCGCCGGATCTTCGGGCACAGTTCAGATCCACGGCAAGATTTTTGTTGGCAATAGCTGGCTGTCAGGAGGACGAGAGGGTGATGTACGTGCGATCGCTCAGAATCCTCCGATCCGTCAGGATGGAAACAGCATTCACATCGATTACGTCGAGGCACACAACATTTCCGTGGATTACGAAATCACGGTACCGGCAGATACGACGGTACGCAGCCATAGCGGTTCGGGAGATCAAACGATTCAAGGAACGCGCGACAATGTGGACGTGCAGACAGGGTCGGGCGATGTGCGACTCGATAGCGTGACTGGAGAAATTCGTCTGCAGACAGGCTCTGGTAATGTTCGGGCGCATGAAGTCTCTGGCGCGGTGAAAGGCGGCACGGGAAGCGGCGATGTAGAAATCGAGGAGGCGGGCCAAGGCGATATCGACATGCATACCGGCTCAGGAAACATTACTGCCCGGGGAGTGCAGGGCGGCTTCCACGGCGAGGCTGGCAGTGGCGACATCACTGCCGAAGGGGCGCAAACGAGCACATGGGAGATACACACCGGATCGGGCAACGTGCATGTGCGACTGCCTTCCAATGCCGCGTTCGATGCGGATATCTCCACCAGTTCGGGAAGCTTGGATATAGGGCCAGCGATTGAGATGACCGTGCAGGGGCGTGTTGGCGAGGCGCGGAAGTCGATCCAGGGCAAGTCTCGTGGCGGTGGGCCGTTGCTCAGAGTGCGGACAGGATCGGGAGATATTCATATCGAGTAGAGGTCCGGGACCCAAGGGCCAGGGGCTCAGGGTTCAGTGGCCGGTGGTCGGTGGTCGTGGTCAGTGTTCAGTCATCAGTGGTCGGTGGTCAGATTCACGGTTAGAGTGCAGGGTTATGAACTAAGCAACTGATCACTGGCCACTAACAGATGGGTTTCTATGTTTCTCAAAGAGCTCATATCGCAGGGATGGCAGGCGCTGATGCGGGACCGGACCCGGTCGGCGCTGACGATGTTGGGCATTGGATGGGGGCTGGTGTCGGTGGTCCTGTTGCTTGCCTACGGGCAAGGGCTCGGCGGGTGCGTGCTGCATGCGTTTCTGAATATGGGGAACAACGTCATCGTAATGTGGCCTGGGCAGACCAGCATGCAGGCGGGCGGTCAGCGCGCCGGCAAGGCGGTGAAATATGAGCTTGAAGATGTAGAAGCGATTCGGGATGAAGTGCCGATTATTCGCGCGGTGAGCGGGGAAATTGACCGGGACTTCGGATTCAAGATCGGGACGCGAGTCGTGTCGATCATGATCCGCGGCGTGGATATGCCCTACGGGCAGATGCGGAAACTGGATCTGGCCGATGGGCGCTATTTTACTGAGACAGACTTCGCGGACCACAAGCGCGTAGTGATTCTCGGCTACGAGGCCGCGAAGAAAGTTTTTCAGGGAGCGCCGGGCGTTGGGCAGCACGTCGAGATCGGCGGGCTGGATTTCGAGGTCGTCGGGACGATGCGCAACAAGATCCAGGACTCAATGTATCAGGGTCCGGACAATGAGAACGCGTTCATTCCGTTTGCTCTGATGCGTGATCTGAAGAACCTGCGCGATCCGGACGAGATCATCATTCAACCGACCGCTCCGGAACTGAACAAGAAAGCGCTGATGGCGGCGCGCGAGGTGATTGCGCGGCGGCACCATTTCGATCCGAAGGATGACAAGGCCACTCCGGAGTGGGACACGATTGAAGACCGCAGCATGATCAATGCGTTCTCCTACGGATTGCAGGCGGTGCTGGGTCTGATTGGCGTGGTCACACTGGCGGTGGGTGGAATTGGCGTGATGAACATCATGCTGGTGTCGGTCACGGAGCGGACACGCGAGATCGGGCTGAGGAAGGCGCTTGGCGCGCGTCCGCGGCACATCCTGGTGCAGTTCTTACTCGAAGCGCTGGTGCTGACGTTTGTTGGCGGGGCGATCGGGATGCTGGCCGCGGAGTTTTTGACATGGGTAATCCCTCCGATGCCCCTGTACGACGAGTTCTATAAAACTGCCGACCACGAGGGTGCGATTTTCCTGCACGCGTCATTGGGCGTCATGGTGATTTCGTTCGCGATTCTTGCCATGGTGGGAGTGGTATCGGGATTCTTCCCTGCGCTGAAGGCGGCGCGGATGCATCCGATCGAGGCGTTGCGGTACGAATAGGGTGGTGCGAGCGCTCATCTTTAACATGCGCTGGCATTGCCACAACCAGGCGTCAGCCGTCTTAGGGCAGCGATTGTTCTATCAGCATTCTTGCGAGTCACAGGATCATTGGATTGATCGCGCCTTCTCTCGACATATTTGATCGCAGCAGCGATGGTCCCGGTTCTCGCGAGGGGTGCGCTCTCGATCTTCCATTCGCCGGAATCGCTTCGCGCCGTAGCTTCCTTGTGGCTCTGAGTATGATGTACAAACACAAGAGAGAAGAACTCCCCCATTAGGACGCTGCCGCCGTACCCAACCGATTTAAATCGCAGATTCGAGTCGATTGTGCCGTAATAGTCCCCCCATTTGGTCTCGACTTGAGCGCGATCGCCATCCAGTTTGGTTTCTCCGATGAGGCCCGGAGTGGACATGAGTTGGATTTCACTGTTAGCGGGATACGAGCCAGACTGGGCGAATAGTTTGGAGGCGCGCGCCCATCCGTCGCGGCTCAAGAGTGCACCTTCGGCCACCATCCTTTCATAGTGCTTGATCAGTTGTTCGGTTGGTCTTTTGTATTGGAGAACCTGGGCGAACAGAGCAACTGGGCACGATACAAGAAGTGCGAATATCGGCAGTAATCGCGTGAGGAAGTGGATAAGGGGTCTTTGCGATCGACCAATCACAAATAGGAAGATAGTCCCAATCAGTTCCGCGTGCCACATTACCTTATAGTCCGGAGCAACCAGACGCCCATTACGTCAGTGCTTATCTGGGAACGTCATCCTGTTCATTTTCGAACATCCTCTTCCGACTTCGGCCATCCCTCTACAGCGGACCGTTCCCCGAAGTGGGAAAAGCCTTTGAATACATGTGAGATACCACGTTGAGGAATTTGGCGACGAAAGTGCGCAGTAGACTAGTCGTCTCACCTGGAGGTGTCCGTGCAAATCCTGCTCCAAGACCTTCGCTACGCCACGCGCCAACTGCGCAAGACACCGGGAATGGCGACGCTGGCCATCCTCACTCTGGCCCTTGGTGTCGGAGCGAATACGGCGATTTTCACGGTAATCGAGAGCGTGCTACTGCGGCCGCTGCCCTACGCGCATTCGGACCGACTGGTTTACATCGGAGGGCGTGCCGATGATCCGGGATACTCCACAACATCGTGGATGAACTATCAGGATATTCAAACGCAATCTACCCTGCTGC
>Ga0209168_10000749_pt1 | contig 28838 bp, 26 predicted proteins | sample Coa_R1_FD_187156 | JGI IMG/M metagenome (GOLD analysis project Ga0209168, IMG submission 187156) | Surface soil microbial communities from Centralia Pennsylvania, which are recovering from an underground coalmine fire - Coalmine... | ecosystem: Environmental > Terrestrial > Soil > Unclassified ...
TGGTCATTATCATGGGGATTTTTATGTTTTGCTGATCCTGCCCGCGCAAAAGCGCCAGAAGAAAACCCAGGAAATGATCAACGCCCTGAAGAACGGCGATAAGGTGATCACCAGCGGGGGTATATACGGTACGATTGTGGGCCTGGAGGGCGATTCCGTACAATTGCGCATCGCCGATCAAGTGAAGGTCAAGGTCCTGCGTTCCGCGGTAACCGGCCTGCAACCAGATGGTAAGGAGGAGTCATAGGGCCGGGATCGCGCGCGGGCCTTTTTGTGATAGCCCGCCGAGAGAACCAAAACGCTCCATTCATGAGATCGCAAGATCGAATCGCATCGGCGGGCAAACGCAGAGATCTCGCCGGCGTGGAGTCCTGAGCCAGTTTAAGCCATGACCGCTAATCTGAAGTGGAAAGCGCTGTTCATCGTAGCTGTCATTCTCGCCTGCGTGATCGGGCTCGTGGGGCGTCCCGATTTCCCTCCCAAGTCCTGGGCCGGAATCAAATCGAATTTTGGAGATAGCATCAAGCTCGGTCTGGACCTGCAGGGCGGCACGCACCTGATTTTGCAGGTGCAGGTGCAAGAGGCCATCAGCCAGGAGACGGATCAGGCGCTGGACCACATTACGACGCTACTGCGCGATAAAGGCATCCGTTACGACGAAATCCGCAAGCTGACCGACACCCAGATTCTGGTGCACAACATCGCCTCCGAACAGGCCGGCAGCGCCCGCAACCTAATCAACGATCAGTTCCCCGATTGGGATGTTTCGCCCGCTCCCGGTGAACCGTCGGGCTACCTGGTCACGATGAAGCAGTCGCGCATCGTCAACATCCAGCAGCAGACCATGGATCAGGCGGAAGAAACCATCCGCCGCCGTATCGACGCGCTCGGATTGACGGAACCTCTGGTTGCTCCCTACGGCCAAGGCGACAATGAAATCATAGTCGAGCTGCCGGGCGAAGGCGATCCCAACCGCGCCAAGAGCGTGATTCAGGCCGGCGGTCAATTGGAATTGCACCTGGTGCTGGACACCAACCCCTATCCGACGGAAGTCGCGGCCATGGCCGCGCACGGCGGGATTCTGCCGCCGAACGCGCAGATCGTGCAGGGAAAGAGTTCTGCTTCGAGCGGGCAAGCGGCTGCGGAAAGCTGGTACGTGATCGATCGAGTGCCGGTAGTCACCGGCCGTGACCTGCGCAGCGCTACTGCCGTACGCAGCACCAAGAATCCCGGCTTCTACGATGTCGACTTCACGCTGTCCACCGAAGCCGGCCGCCGTTTCGGACCTTTCACCGAACAAAACATCGGCAAGCAACTCGGCATCGTCCTGGAGCACCGACTGCAGACCGCGCCGGTAATTAACGGGCGCATCGATGACACCGGCGTCATCGAAGGGCAGTTCGGCGAGCAGGAAGCCAACGACCTTGGCTTGGTACTTCGCTCCGGAGCCCTCCCCGCATCGATCAAGTATCTGGAAGAGCGGACTGTGGGACCGTCGCTCGGAGCCGATTCCATCCGGCACGGCGTGCAGGCATCCATCATCAGCCTGGTCGTGGTGATGATTTTCATGGTGGTCTATTACCGTTCGGCGGGAATCAACGCGGTTGTGGCCTTGATCCTCAACTTGGTGCTCCTGCTGGCCGCATTGGCCTATTTCGGCGCGGTGCTTACCTTGCCGGGCATTGCGGGCGTCATTCTGACCATCGGTATGGGCGTCGATTCCAACGTGCTGATTTTTGAGCGCATCCGTGAGGAATTGCGTGCCTCGAAAGCCCCGGTTTCCGCGGTGGATATGGGATTCAAGCGCGCCTTCCTGACGATTATCGACACGCACGTGACCACCATCGTTTCGGCGGCCTTTTTGTTCCTCTTTGGAACGGGCCCGATTCGCGGTTTCGCCGTCAGCCTGGCCGTCGGCTTGTTGGCCAATCTGTTCACGTCGGTCTATGTCTCTCGCGTCATTTTTGACTGGCATCTGGCCAAGATGCCTCGCGAAGCGGAATTGAGCATTTAAACAAAGGGACTTAGGGCCGGATGGTGAGAATACGTGTTTAACCCGATTTAACGTGGGTTTTGAAGCGCTACCCTGTTTCGAAGCGGGAGGCGGGCCCGGGTGATTTCTTAGAATCAGTTCGAATTTGGGAACAAATCCAATACCGTTGGTGTCCAACTCTAACGGGTTAGAGTGAGCATGGAATTCTTCAGACAAGTGGATCTGGATTGGATGGGCAAGGCCAAGTATTTCTTTGGCTTGTCATTCCTGCTCCTGGCGGCCGGCGTAGCGTCGATCGTGGCCCACGGCGGGTTGTTCTACGGCATTGATTTTAAAGGTGGTACGGTCGTCGACGTGCGCTTTGCGGGAGCCCCGCCGATCGATACTCTGCGCGCTGGTTTAGCCCAGCAGGGAATCGGAAACAGCACCATCGTCCCGGTCAGTGACATCACCACTGGGAACGGCAACGAAGTGCTCATCAACCTGGAGGAAAAGGGCCAGGGCGCCGAGGCGTTGGATGCCGGCAAGACGGCGATTCTCAACGCGCTGCACGCAACGCTCGGTGCGGGCGAGGCCGGCAAGCAGGATTTCAATGCGGCCGGCGCCGATACGATTGCCGACGTTTTGACTCGCAAGGATCCGCTGGCGCTGGGCACGGCCGCCGGGGATCGGTATAACCAACTGGCGCGCCAGTTGGCGCAATTTCGCGATCGCGATCACCGCGGAATTGTCACCGACCTGGGCCAACTGTCCGGTGCCGGCGCGAATGCCAATGTGATTGCCGCGCTGCGCGACTCGTTTTATACCAGCACGTTTGCCATCATCAATGTGGAGATCGTCGGGCCGAAAGTCGGCTCCGAACTGCGGCGCCAGGCCGTCGTGGTAACGCTGTATGCCCTTGCCGGAATGCTGGTTTATATTGCATTTCGATTCGAGTGGGTGTACGGTGCTGCCGCTGTATTAGCGGTGTTCCACGACGTTCTGATTACGCTCGGCCTTTTTTCCATCTTTCACTTTGAGATTTCGCTGACGGTAATCGCGGCGTTGCTTACACTGGTTGGTTACTCGATGAACGACACGATTGTGATCTTTGACCGGATCCGTGAAAACGCGCGCCTGATGCGGCGCGAACCGTTCAAGTCCATCGTGAATCGCTCCATTAACCAAACTCTATCCCGTACCATTCTTACCAGCGGCCTGACCTTCCTGACGGTGCTGGTCCTATTCCTGATGGGCGGACAGGTTTTGCGCGCTTTTTCCTTTGCATTGGTGGTTGGTATTCTGGTAGGAACGTATTCCAGTTTTGGGATTGCCGCGCCCTTAGTGGTGGCCTGGAACCATTGGAGAGGCCAGGGCGGGGCGGTAGTTGCATCCGGAACCGCAGCCGGTACTAAACTCCGGAAAGCCTAGAGGCGCTGAGCGGCGCTGTGTGGCGCACGCTTGGAAATCGCCTGGGAGCTTTTCGGCAGGAGGAATGTGCGATGTTCGATGATCTGCTCGAGTCTACAAACGAAAAAAAGAAAACTAATAAGGGTTGGGGATTTGTCCTCTCCGGCGTTGTGCAGGCCTTGATCCTTGGCATTTTGATTCTGATTCCGCTGATTTATACCGAGGCGCTTCCGAAGGCGATGCTCTCGACGTTGCTGATCGCACCGCCTCCTCCCCCGCCGCCTCCTCCCCCGCCGGCCGTGGTCAAAACCGTGATCAAACCGGTGGCGCGCTTGATTCAATCCGGAAAACTGGTGCAGCCGCGCGCGATCCCGAAGGAAGTGGCAGTGTTTAAGGAAGCCGAACTTCCGCCGGACGTTGTGACCAACACCGGCGTGCAGGGCGGCGTGTTCGGCGGCATTCCCGGACAGGGCATGGTCGCGGCGATTGCTCCGCCACCCCCGAAGCCTACGACTCCTACGCGCGTCAAGCAGGGCGGTAACGTGACGGCGGCGTCCATCATTACCCAGACGCGTCCCGTGTATCCTCCGCTGGCTCGCCAGGCCCGCATTCAGGGTAACGTTGTTCTCCACGCGATCATCGACAAGGACGGCAAGGTCGCTCAACTCGAGGTGATCTCCGGACACCCGCTGCTGGTTCAGGCGGCGCTCGATGCCGTGAAGCAGTGGCGCTACAAACCGACGCAGTTGAACGGCGATCCGGTCGAAGTGGACACCACGATTACCGTAACGTTTACGATGGGTGGTTAAGTTTGAGCTTTACGGCGGCCTGGGGGAACGGTCTTCCAGAACGGGGGACCGCGAATTGAGGCAGCCAATCAGGGAGTGAGCCGGGACCGGCAATGCCGGTTCCGGACGGGAAGATTCGAACGAAATAAAAAGGAGCGAATCACATGCTTGGTCATCTAGGAACTTGGGCAGTGAACATGTACTTCCTGCAGGGCCAGTGGGATCTGCGGGCCATGTGGGGCAGCATGAGTATAATCGCGAAGGTCGTGGTCGGCATTCTGTTTCTGCTGTCGGCCTGGTCCCTCGGCGTGATGATTGATCGCGTGCTGATGTACAGCGCGGCGCGCAAACAGTCCCGCGTGTTCGTCCAGCAAGTTGCCGGCGCCCTGCGCGAAGGCAAACTCGACGAAGCCATCTCCATCGCCGAGCGCAACAAGAAGAGCCACATCGCCAAGGTCGTCGCCACCGGGCTTTCCGAATTCCAGTCCGCCTCCTCGCAGGTTGCCGACGCCGAAGTGATCGAAGCCGCCAAGCGCGGCCTGGACCGCTCCGTGGCCATCGTGCACGCCGAAATGAAGCGCGGCCTGTCTGGCCTCGCTACCATCGGCTCGACCGCGCCGTTCGTCGGACTGTTCGGCACCGTGGTCGGCATCATCAACGCGTTTAAGGGAATTGAAACGACCAAAGCGACCGGGTTGTCGGCTGTCGCCGGCGGTATTTCGGAAGCGCTGGTGACCACCGCTCTGGGCTTGCTGGTGGCCGTGCCTGCCGTGTGGGCGTACAACTACTTCACCAACAAGGTTGAGGCGTTCGACGTGGAAATGGACAACTCCTCGATGGAATTGGTGAACTACTTCATCACGCGCCGAGCAGGCGGAAAGAAGTAACCCATGGCATACAAGCCGAGCGTCGGCGCGCAGATGTCAGCGCCGAATGTGATCCCGATGGCGGATATCATGCTGGTGCTGCTGATCATCTTCATGGTGGTCACACCCATGCTGTCCAAGGGCTTGTCGGTGGAGTTGGCGAAAGTCCAGAATCCCTCCGATATGCCGGATGCCGACAAGGACGACGCGGTAATCGTCGGCATCTCCGCGAGCGGGGACGTCTATCTTGGCAGCGCCAAGTCAGACATCACCCAGATCGCCGATCAGGTTCGGGACCGCATCTCCAACAAGCTGGACAAGACCGTGTTCGTCAAGAGCGACGGTCGCGCCAAGTACGGCGACGTAGTGAAGGTTGTGGATGAGATTCGCTCCGCGGGAGTCGATAACGTCGGCTTGATCACCGATCGAGCCGAAAATAATCGACGCACCGCTCCTCCACCGCCGTCTGGCGACTAATGCTTCATTGGGAAGCGCGGAGATACTCCGCGCTTCCCGGTTTGGCCTTTGCTGAACCTTCCGCCACGACGCGATGCGCCGTGGCGCCTCAGTGAGAATCAGGGAGCTACGACTATGGGAATGGACGTTGGAGGAAAACAGGGCGGTTCGATGGCCACGATGAACGTCGTGCCGCTGATCGATATTCTCCTGGTGCTGATCATCATCTTCATGGTCATCACGCCGCTCACGCCGAAAGGTCTGGACGCGCTGGTGCCGCAGCCCGCGCCGCCAAATCAGAATCAGCAGCAGGACATCACGCAGAAGACCATCGTGGTGCAAATCCTGGACACCGGAAAATTGAAGATCAACGATGAAGACGCCACTTGGGATTCGCTCGGGCCGCGCCTCACCGATGTCTTCAAGGAACGCGCCGAAAAAGTCGCCTTCGTCAAGGGTGATGACGCTGTGCGATTTGCCGATGTTGCCAGGGCGATCGACATCATGCGCGGCTCCGGAATTGACAAGGTTGGTTTGATCACCGCCAATCTTGAAGCCGGAAGGTAGTTGTCGCGAAAGCGGCTGCCGGCCCGGCCCGCTCGCGGTGCATGCCGGTTCTTTGCCATTCCGAATAAAGTTGCTTTGATCCATGGGCCTGCTGGTGTAGAGTGTGCGGCTGTGGCTCGCGTAGGCCAGGGTTTGGCTGTCTGAGCAAGAGTGCTGCGCGGTTTTCTCGTCACAGTGCGGCCGGAACAAGCGTCAGTAACTTCACTGCCCTTTCGGGGGAATAAAAAATATTCGCGGGGACGGATTGTTTGCCATGAATCCTTTTGCGCAATTTCGGCACTCCAAAAACAAAAATTCGATCGCGTTGTTCGCGGTGGCCATTTTCGCGCTCGGTATCGGCGCCTCGGGCTGCGACAGGCTGAAAGCCCGCGACGAACTCAACAAGGGCGTCGCTGCCTATCGCGATGGCAAGTATGACCAGGCCATCGAGTTCTTCAAGGAAGCCAAGGATAACGATCCAACTCTGACCAACGCCCGCCTGTATCTCGCCACCGCCTACGCCACTCAATATATTCCCGGCGCTCCCTCGGACGAAAACGTCCGCATGGGTGAGGCGGCGGTAAAAGAATTTCAGGACGTGCTCACCGCGGACCCCAACAACATTTCAGCCATCGACGGAATCGGCTCGATTCTGTTCAACATGGCGGGAACTCCGTACACGCGGTCGCGCTTCGACGAGTCCAAGACTTATCACATGAAACACATCGCGCTGAAACCCGAGGACCCCGAGCCGTACTACTGGGTTGGCGTGATCGACTGGACGCTGACCTACCGCGCGAACCTGGAAATGCGCGGCGCATGGCGCCTGGCACATCCGGGCAAGCCGCTCAAGGACGATGACCCGATGCCGGCCGATGTTCGCCCGCAATACATTAAGGACAACGGCCAGCTGATCGATGAAGGCATCGATGACCTGAAGAAGGCCCTCGAACTCCGGCCGGATTACGACGATGCCATGGCGTATCTGAACCTTCTCCTGCGCCGCAAGGCGGACGAGGCTGCCACTCCTGATGAGCGCGCATCCCTGTTGAAGCAGGCGGACGAGCTCGTCGACAAGGCCAAGGAGATCAAGCAGAAGAAAATGGAAACCCCTGCCAAGCCCTAAAGGCTTCGCAGGCGGATTCTTCCTTCAGTTCCAAACAGGGCGGCCCGGAAACGGGCCGTCTTTGTTTGTGAACATGCTTCAGTGACCCAGGAATTAATTACCTCAACTGCAACCAAACGCCGCGTTGAATCAACCGTAAGTTCAGCGGACTTGTCCCAAGATTAACTCCATGGTTTCATGGATACTTCAATGGAAACAGCGCCGCGATAACGTAACAAAACCGCAAGATCGGATAAACGCTCCCCCTAACGCCTATGTTAAGGTGACTGGGTAGATACGGGGTCTGCCACGGTCGGCGGCTCGTTTTTGTGCCTTTTCGGGTCGTTCTTTGGGCGCCGCCCAGGGTGCACTGCTCTCGTATGCAATGCGAGCCGCGGAGAACTGCGGGAGGTGCGGGATGACCTGCCCAGTTGGCCATCCCTGTTTCTTCTTACTTTCGGCAGGCTAGGGTAGCCTCGGGAGTGCTGATGCCAAGTCAAGGTGCCGCAGTCAGGCAGTTGAGTCACACAGCACGATTGAGAGCAAAAGACGACGATCAACCCGAACGCGTCACCGAACGAAAGGCCCGCGAGTCCGGTTTACTGGCAGTGCGTCTGTCCCGAGTGCTGGCCTTTATCGACGCGCATTTGGATAAAAACATTACGCTTGCGGATCTGGCCCACGAGGCCCACTTGAGCGTGTTTTACTTTGCCACGCAATTCAAGCGCAGCACGGGATTAAGCCCGCAACAGTACATTCTCCATCGCCGCGTCAATCGCGCACGCGAGCTGCTCCGGACCACCAGCCTCAGCGTGCTGGACGTCAGTCTTGACCTGGGATTTCGGCATCAGAACAACTTTACACGCGCATTTCGGCGTATCACCGGTACAACGCCCACACGGTTTCGCCAGGGCGCAGGTTTGTAATTTTCGCGCGGCAGGGTTTGAGCAGGCCGATTGTGAATGTGGGCATCGCAAATTCGAACGAAGGAGACGAGTATGCGCCAAACGGGCACCAGAACAGCGAAACTTCGTTACTTCAGTCCGGAGTTGAAGAAATACTCACTCTGCGATCTTGGCCGGGGCGTTTCCGGAGAGGAAAAAAGAACCGGTGAGCCCGCGCGCCTGCGGATCACCTCAGGTGTTCAGCCCCCGATGTTGGTTGTTGAAGGATTCGTGGGCGAAATAGACGACTTGATGGTCGTACTGCCGCTCTGCAGTTGGGCCACGCCTGCGGCGCAGCAGCGTTCGGCGGGGAACCTGCCGCGGTTACAGGAAAGCTCCGGCGGCCCGTGCATTTTGTTGATGGACCTGCGGCGCGGAAGTACCGGTGCGCGCCCGGTCATCCGCAGAATTGCCACCAGCGCTGACTCCGCCGTAATTCTCCCGGTAATTTTGTCGGAGGCGGATGAACCGTTCGCGCCCTCCGCAGACGCCCGCGATTCGGACCGTTGGTTCCTGAAGGGACCGATTTCCAGCGCCGGCCTCGTTTTGTTGATTTGTTGCGCCTTTCGATCCTGGATGTCGAACAAAGAGGCGTCAATGGAGTCGGACTTTCTTGGAGAAAATCGAAATCCAGCGACGCCCCTGGCTGCGTGCGCGGACAGGGTGTGATCTTCCATGGGCATGTTCTCAAGACGATTATTTGCACCGCAGGAAGCTAATGGCTGCATTGACGACCAGGCGCAGGAGCGCGAACCTCGGGACTTGCGCGAGGCGCGGCACGGCTCCGTGGCGCTGCTGGAATTCCTCAAGGGGCGCCAGCTCATTCCAGCGGATGAATCCACAGCCATCGAGCGGTGCCGGAAGAGAGTGGAAGAATCGGGTCTGGTCTCCATCATGATGGAGACGTGCGGATCCATTAACAGGATGGTGGGCCGAACCATCATCGATGTTCATTCCTTTCTTCCGCCCGATCCAATTCTTTGCTGCTTTATCTTTGTGGAAGAGGGCACGGAATACTTTATGCGGCTGGAGCTGCAGGGTGAAGTTCCGACTCTGCTTTTCCTGGAGAGAAAATGGCGCGACACGGTCACCAACGACTTCGTTCGCTGGGCGCACCGCCTCGTCGAAATCGAACCCGTGACCATCAACGTCAAGATGGTCCATGAATTCGGCGAGCTGCGTGTCTCCGCCGAGCAGGTTCGCGAATGGTTTATGTACTTGGTCTCGGGTATGGACCGCTCACACGCCCCGTCATTTAAAATTTAATTGGTTCGCAAACGCTCATCCGGCGGTGAACGCCAGCGCCGGACACCGCCGTTGCCGATATCTGCCTGATTCCGGCCAAGTTCCCTGTTTCGGCCACTCCATGAACTCTTTTCACCCCCTGAACATCAAATAGACTTAAAATAGACCCACATGTCTTCGCTGGAAAAACCGGTAGGACTTTCTTCCCTGGTCGGTGTGGGAGCCCGCACCGAGCGCACCACCAAGGCCCTGCAGGTGCGTTTTCTGGAGCTGGTGGAGAAGGTCCGGCAAACCCGCCCGGCGAGCGACATTGAGACCCTGCGGAGGGCCTTTGACTTTGCCGCCGAGCAACACCGCTCGCAGTTGCGCAAGTCCGGCGATCCCTACCTGTCGCATCCCCTCGAAGTCGCCCATATCCTGGCGGACATGAAGTTGGACATCACCACGCTCTGCGCCGCGCTCTTGCATGACGTTGTGGAGGACACCCGCGTCTCCACGCAACGCATCGCCGAGCGCTTCGGCCCGGAAGTCGCCACTCTGGTCGAAGGAGTCACAAAAATCAACCGGCTGGACTTGCTGGCCCCGGAAGCGCGCCAGGCGGAAAACGTCCGCAAGATGCTGCTGGCCATGGTGAATGACGTCCGCGTGGTGGTCGTGAAGCTGGCGGACCGGCTGCACAACATGCGCACGCTGGGATTCCTGGCCCCTGAGAAGCAGCAGCGCATCGCCCGCGAGACTTTGGACATTTATTCTCCGATCGCCAATCGCCTGGGGATGGGATTAATCCGCGGCGAGTTGGAAGACCTCGCTTTCAGCTACCTCGAGCCGGAAGCGTACCAGCAGTTGCAGAATACGGTGGTCGCCAAGCGGAAAGAATTCGAGGTATTTCTTTCCGACCTTAAGGAATCGATTCGCAAGCGCCTCGAGGAAAATGGCATTTCGGCCGAAGTCGACGGCCGCGTGAAGCGGCTCTACTCCATTCACCAGAAAGGCCTGCGCCAGCACCGCACGGTGGACCAGATTTACGATTTGCTGGCGGTGCGCGTGATTACCGATACCATTCGCAACTGCTACGCGGCGCTGGGCGTGGTGCATCAGGTGTGGCGGCCGGTCCCCGGTCGATTCAAGGACTACATTGCCATGCCGCGGCCGAATCTTTACCAGTCGCTGCATACCACCGTGATTCACGACGGGCAAACCTTCGAGGTGCAGATCCGCACGCAGGAGATGCACCGCATCGCCGAGCAGGGAGTCGCCGCGCACTGGCGCTACAAGGATGGCAAGGACGTTTCCGATGCCGACGACCAGCGCATCCTGTGGATGCGCCAGTTGATCGAGTGGGTCAAGGAAATGCAGGAACCGTCGGAGTTCATGGCCACACTGAAAGTGGACCTGTACCCCGAGGAAGTGTACGCATTCACGCCCAAAGGGAAAGTGCTGGCGCTGCCGCGCGGCGCGACGCCCGTGGATTTCGCCTACGCGGTGCACACCGAGGTCGGCAACCAATGTATCGGCGCGAAGGTCAACGGGCAAATCGTGCCGCTACGGCATAGCCTCTCGAACGGCGACGTGGTGGAGGTGCTAACGCAGAAGGGCCACGTTCCCAGCCGCGACTGGCTGAATTTTGTGCGTACTTCGCGCGCCCGCAGCAAGATCCGCCATCACATCAATTTCATCGAGCGCAGCCAGGCCACCGAAGTCGGCCGGCGGCTGCTGGAGCGCGAAGCGCGGCAAGTGGGCCGCAGCCTGAAGAAAATTCCCGAGGCTGATCTGCAGCGCGTGGCCACGGAATACGGGTGCGCCAAGCTGGAGGATTTGTTCGCCGATCTGGGCTACGGAAAATACTCGGCGCGGCAGATCCTGTCCAACGCGCTGGGCGAACAGCTGGGGCCGGCCAAGCCGGAGAAGTCCAGCGACGATCCATCCACGCGGCTGGTCTCCACCGTCAAGCGCATGCTGCGCGTGGGCGAAGCCACGTTGCAGGTGGGCGGGCAGAGCGACCTGATGGTCTTCCGCGCTAAATGCTGCAATCCGATTCCCGGAGACGAAATCGTGGGATACGTGACGCGCGGCCGCGGCGTTGCGGTGCACTCGAATTCATGTCCCAATGTGCAGAATCTGCTGTACCAGGTGGAGCGCCGCATCGATGTCGAGTGGGGCAGCGCAACCGGCTCGACGTATCCGGTCACCTTGCTGATTCGCGCGCAGGACCGGCCCGGGATGCTGGCTGATATCACCACCGTGATCAGCGAGACTGGATCGAACATCCGCACCCTTGGAAGCCATCCCGATAATCTGCACGCCCGCATCGACCTCACCCTGGAAATCAGCGACCGCAAGCAGCTCGAACGCATCACCGCCAACATCCGCAAGATCTCCGGAATCTTCGGGGTCGAACGCCTGTACAACGTGTAACGTTCTACATCACCCGCCCGCGCAAACTGCCAGCCCCGGCAGGTTATCTTCGCGGCACACCCCAATTCCCGCGCGGCGCGCCTAAGTTACAATTGAAAAATGCCTCCTGTGGGCCCAAGCCGCCCGAATCTTGCCCGTCATGTGCCGCCCGTAGCGCTCCTGGCGTTGGTGGCGCTGCTGTCTTCCTGCAAGCCCGCTGAAAAACCGGACACGGGGCAGAACAGCCAGATGGCCATGTGGCTGGACAGCGTGCCGCAATTGAAAAACCTGGGTGTCTCCAACGCGGAAATCGCCGAGCTGGAAAAGGCGCACGAAGCCGGACTCACCGACCCGTCGGCCGTGGTATTGATCCAGTACGCGCGCGACCGCAAGCTGCCGTTTGCGGATGGGCAATCGATCGCCGATTTGCTGCATGCAGGCTCGTCCGAACAAACTGTGCTGGAGCTGGCCAAGCTCAATCAATTGGGCGTCTGGACGGGACAGGCCGCTGCCATGCGCCTCGCCGGGCTTTCCGACAAGATCATTCTCGCGGTGGCGCAGCGCCGGTCCAAAGGGCTGGCGACGATTTCCGGAGAGAAACTGGGAGAGCTGAAGAATACCGGCGTGAACGACGCAGCCATTCTGGAGATCGTCGAGAAGGGCGGGACGGACCAAACCGCCACCAAATACATTGCCGATCGCGAGCGCGCCGCCGGCGGGCACAAATTCGTTTACCAGACGCGCGCCCACCGCAGGTAGGCCCGAATCGCTGCGATCCCTCATGAATCCATTTTGTGGCCGCGCCCTTTCCCGTATATCCTCACAGATTAAATCCAGGAGCCCGCAAGTTTCGCGCGCTCGCGATCGGAAGCCGTGATCCCCGTGAAAATGGAAATCGTACAGGCCGGAAATCCCATCCTGCGGCAGCGCGCCCGCGCGCTGAGCGTGGAAGAAATTCGCAGCCGCGAAATGCAGAAGCTGATCGAGGCCATGCGCGAGCGCATGCACGAAGCGCCCGGCGTGGGTCTCGCGGCGCCGCAACTGGGACTCGGGATACAGCTTGCGGTGATTGAAGACCGCGAGGAGTATCACAAGGAAGTTCCCGCGGCCCTGCTGCTGGAGCGCGAGCGGCGTCCGGTGCCGTTTCACGCCATCATCAATCCGATGCTTGAGCCCATCGGCGAGGAGCAGGCGGAGTTTTTCGAGGGCTGCCTCAGCCTGGCCGGCTTTTCCGCGCTGGTGCCGCGCGCAAGGGCCGTGCGCGTCAATTGCCTCGACGAGCGCGGCGAGCCCCGGGTGATCGAAGCCTCCGGCTGGTACGCCAGAATCCTGCAGCACGAGATCGATCACCTGAACGGCGCGCTGTATATCGACCGCATGCGAACCCGCTCCTTCACCTCGATGGACAACCTCGCGGAATTCTGGAAGGGCCGGCCGGTGAATGAAATCAAGAAAACTCTGGGCGTGGAGAACGAGTAGCGATTTGTGGGCTGCTCTGTGCTTCGGTTGATTTCAAATTTAAGATTTGAGATTTGAGAAAATGCGAAGTCAGGAAAAGGGCCAATCGCACGCAGACGCAGCTTGAGCCGAAACAGCGTCCGAAGAACGGCTTTCATTTCAAATCTCAAATTTGAAATTTGAAATCGGATTGAGGTGGTGGATTTCAGCCACCTCGGCAGGCAGTTAAATTCCTTCCCTTCAGCGGTGGTGGAAATCCACCAGTGAATTCTTTCGATATTTTTAGATTGCTTGGCCCTCCGCGTCGCAACTTCGTTCTCCCGAAAGTGTTTCTTCCAGTGAGCGCGCTTTTAGAAACATCAAGCGCTGTCGACGAAAATGGACAGGAATACAAACAGGAGAAACGCCATGAAAATAACGAACATCATTCTTGCCAGCGCGGCTCTGATCGCCATGGCCGTCCCGGCGGCCTTTGCGCAACAGGCGGCGCCGAACGATCCGATGACCATCAATCAGCGCAAAGAAAATCAACAGGACCGCATCGCCCAGGGCGTGAATAGCGGCGAGCTGACCTCCCGCGAAACAGCCAACTTGGAGTCCAAGGAAACCGCCCTGAACAAGGAAGAGCACAACATGCGCGCCGCTGATGACGGCCACTTGACCGCCGGCGATCGCGCCAAGTTGAACCGCCAGCAGAACCGGCTCTCCCGGCAGATTTACGACAAGAAGCACAACGGCCGCGTTCAGTAGGCGTTGCGCGCTGCATGCTTCACGGGCTGCGGAAAAAATCAAAACGGTGTCATTCTGAGCGAAGCGAAGAATCCCTCTTTGTTTTTTGTCAGGCGCAAACCGAAGAGAGATTCTTCGCTTCTCTCAGAATGACAGGCCGAGGCTTTTTGTCGCGGGCTTTCAGCCTTTGGAAGGCGAGCGAAGCACGATCAAGCGTGCCATTACTAAAACCCACCGGCTAAAGCCTTTGCTACTTGCTTTTGACCCGCGCGCCTCGCCCCCGTTAGAATCACCTCATCTTGCTGGCCGAAACTCCTTCGCGAATCATTCTTACTGCGGCGCTCGGCGTATGCTCCTTTCTTGCATCCGCGTGTGTTCATCCGCTCGGGCCCGGCTACCATTTTGCGGACCGCCAGGCGGAGATTCGCTTTGCCGCGGACGCTCCGGGCAGCATTCATTTCCGGGTTGCCGATGAATTGGAAAATAACGGCGACCGGCCGCTGAGCTCTCTCAACGTGCGCCTGCCCGCCCCGTCGTTGGGCGCGCAGAACGTTCGCGTCCAGATCGAAGGCGCGCCGGTCACTCCGCAGCGCAGTTCGCCGACCGATGCACGGATGGTAGCGGCGCCGTTTACTCCGGTGTGGGAGCAGAACGCCAAACGCACGATTGTCACAGAGTGGGATTTGTCGCCGGAATCTTCGGACCGGGGAACCATCGTGGCGTCGCCGCGGGGATTTTTTGTCGCCGACGAGACCGCGCTTCCGCTGTGGCAGACTCCCAGCGGGGTCTTTGCGGTGGGAGGAACATTTCCCGCGAAAGAAGTCCTGAAAGTCACCGCCCCGCAGGATTTTCGCGTGCTCGCAGCGGGAAAGCCGCTGAAGCCCCGCCAGCAGGGCACGCAAATCGTCCGTCAGTTCCTGCTCACACCGGACAAGGGTCTTCTGACCTACATCGTGGCGGGCCGCTACCAGGAAAAAATCGTAACGTCGCGGCAGGGCGGCGTGCAGTTCTGGACGTACGCTTCGATCGACGGGTCCGCGGCGCAGACAGCGGCTGATCGCCTGTCGGCATCCATGAAAACCCTCGCCGAATTTTTTGGCCAGACGGAGAACGGAAAAACCGCGGTGCGAATCGCCGAGGCCCCGGTCGAATTGCCCGCCGAACTCGGCACGCAGGACGATTTCGGAGGCGCTTCGTTTCCCGAAGGCGTGCTGCTCGATGCCAGGGCTTTGCGCCTCGGCGTCGCGAATGAATCAGTGCTGCAGCTCGCGGAATATGAGCTCGCGCGCACCTGGTTTGGCTGGCGCGTCCGCCCGCGCCCGGAGGCGCAGATTCTGATGGGTCGCGGCGTGGGCTTGTTCGGACTGGTGATCGCCGCCGAGGGCCGAGGCCCGGACCAGCGGCGGGCCATGATCGAGTCGCTCATCGAGCGCTACGACCAAGCCCGCGCCGTTGCGCCGGACCAGCGCCTGATGGAGCCGCCCGTAGGATACTCGCGTGCGGAGCGCATTTCGACGGGCTACCGTGCGGCCTTTTTTATTGTTGCCCTCGAAGATTTGTGCGGCCATGACTATCTGCGCACCGCGTTCCGCGATATCATTCACGACCGCGCCGGAAGTGATACAGGCTACGAAGAGCTTCGCGCTGCGGCGGAATCCACATCGGGACGCGACCTGGCCCAAATGTTTCGCGCCTGGCTCGTTGAGCCGGGCATTCCCGATGAATTTCGCGCCCGGTACCAGCCCGCGAACGCGGGTCCGCGCAACTGACGCAAGGCGCGTGGAGTTCACCAGGCCTGCATCACACCCCTTCCGATAGCACCGGTTCGACTAAAATGTATTTCTGTTTCCAAAAATAAAGAGGAGGACTTCGTGATCGACAAGATAGCAACAGACCGGGCGCCAAAAGCCATCGGTCCCTATTCGCAGGCGGTGCGCGCCAATGGTTTTCTATTTGTGTCCGGGCAAATCGCGCTGGATCCAAAAACACAGCAAGTGGTGGGGACGACCGCCTCGGTGCAGACCGAGCGGGTTCTGGAGAACGTGAAAGGAATTCTGGAGGCGGCGGGCACGGCGCTGGATCGAGTCGTAAAGGCCACCGTATTTCTGGCCGACATGAACGATTTTGCGGCAATGAACGAAGTGTACGGGCGCTACTTTGAGGCGGATCCTCCGGCCCGCTCAACCATCGAAGCTTCCAAGCTGCCGCGAAATGTTCGCGTGGAGATCGAAGTGATCGCCTTGCTTTGACGCAGCGCGGTCCGTAACGCGGTCAGGCCTTGTCGGAAGCCTGAGCCGCGAGGCCCAGCTGCTCCCGGCACTGGCCAGCGAGAGCGCTGACGGCGGCGCGAGGCACAGGCTCAAGGTGCGGCAGGCTTCTCTCCAGCGTGTCGATCGCTTCCTGCCACCGATGCAGACTTGCCAGCATGGTGCCGAAGTTTACCGCGGCGTCCGGCAGGTCGGGATTCAACTGCAGCGCGCGGCGAAAACCTCGTTCCGCCTCGGTGAAATGGCTAAGGGCGAAGTGCGCGGTGGCCCAGTCGCTCCAACGTTCGGCCGTCTCTTCCTCGTGCAGGACCTCGTCGAGATGGCTGACGGCGTCCTCGTAAAATCCCATCTGGAATAAGTAAATCGCGTAATCGTATTGGGTCTTGGCAGCCATAAATAGTTTCCTTCTTCGTCGAGCGCGAAATGCCCGGGTGCACGAACGCCCGGTCAAGAACTGCGGCGTCTTCCATCCGGCATCTTGTCCAGCACCTCGCGTACCACTTGCAGCAGCCTGCGCCTTCACAATCCGTGCCAGTGTCGCCCTGAAACGCGGTTGCTCTTCCGCTACATCGGCATCCACGCGCATAAAGCCCAAGTTTCATTTAGCCGATAAACCTTTTGGACAACACGGTGGATCCGCACGAAGAAGCAGCCGATGGCAATTCTTCCGTGCCCACCTTTGTTCAGATTGCGAGCGCGCCTGATGATTGAAACCCGCCTGCTGATGCTCGAAGTCACTTCCCACTGCAACATGCACTGCACATTTTGCCCATCGGACGACCTGGTCAGGAAAAAAGGGCACGTCAGTGACGAGCAAGCGGTGCAGCTGATCCGCTCAGCGCGCGATCTCGCACCGGGAATCCCCATCATGTTCAACGTGCTCGGTGAACCGTTCCTGAACAAGAAGCTGTTCGATTACATCGCGCTGTGCGAGGAATACGGAGTGGAAGCCGCGTTGATCACCAACATCACGCTGCTCACGGAAGAGCGGCTGAAGAAGCTGTTTCAATTCAGCAACGTGGATTTGAACCTCAACCTGCACACCCCCACGGACAAATCCTTCGCCGAGCGCGGCTACAAGAAAATCGCCAGCTTCCGCGAATATCTCGAACTGGTGTGCAACGCCGTGGAAGCGAAATTCCGCGCCGGCAGCAAGATCAGCGTGGAAATTTATCTCTCCAGCGAATTGATTGAGAATCTGATGCAGAACGACGGCGGCTCGCGGCTGTGGACCATGTACAAGGACCCGGAAGAATACCAGCAGGGCTGGGAGGTGTGCTCCGAACGCTTCGCCCGACTGGGCGCCAAGATCGCCCGCGAATATCCGCAATTGTTCGCCGAGGGGATGGAAGAGGTGAACCGCAAGCATGCGGATTTAATTCAGCGCGGCGAATTGGTCTTCCGCGCGGAGGAACTTCCGGAATGGCGGCTGGAAAATCAAGTTTCCGGATGGATGTTCGCGCCGGGAGTGGTGGTGCGGCGCAAAGGTTTTGGCATGTGGGCCTATCACGAGAAATTTGTGCAGCGGCACGCGCAGCCGGGCCGCTTCGTATTTCATGAAGAGCGCACCGAACCGTTCACCTGCGTCGGTGCGCTGGCCTTCGGAATTTTGTCGGACGGCACCTACACGCTTTGCTGCCAGGACGTTGAAGGTGAAATGGACATCGGCAATATGGCGACGATGGACCTGCGAACGGCGTTCGATTCACCGCGCCGGAAGGAAATCGTGGAGAACTGCGCCACCTCCCGCATTTGCCGCCGCTGCGCCGGCAACACCATGATCCTCGATACTCAGCCGATCCGCGACGACTGGCAGGCCGTCGATAAATTCGGCTTCGGCTGGCATATTTTCGAGAGATATCTTTTTGGAGTCGGCGGGCGCTGGACCGCCGGCAGCGCCAAATCCTACTTTTACACGCGAATCGAATCCATGGTTCTGGAGATCCAGTTCCGCTCGTCCTTTCCCACCGACACCCAATTTCAATTGCTCATAAGCTCCTACGATCCAGCCACCAAGAAGTTTTCTCTCGAGCATTCGCACGAGTTTCAAGGCCGCGAGGAGCAAATGGTGCACGCGGACATCCCGGTGCAACTGCGCCGCAATACGCTCCATCGCCTGACGATCCTTTCTCCCACGTTCAGCCCAAAGCAGCGTTATGGCGCGCCGGATGAGCGCAGGCTGGGCCTGGCCGTTTCGTCAATCCGTCTCGGTGGGCGGCCCTACGAAAATCTTGCTGTGCCGGAGGCCGAAATCTCACTCGGTGGAACGCCCCATCCTGGCTCCGCTCCTCCGGCGTACGCATTTCCGATACTAAGCTAGGCTACAGAGCCGCGCTCCATCGATACAGAATCCTCGATTCGAGGTGCTCGATTCGAAAGGCGTAGCAGCGGCCGCCATCGCGCGATGCGCTGCGGTCGGTTCGTGTGCGTCCTCGTTCGAACAAGTCCTCTGTTTTGCACCACCTTCCCATGGAAACCGGCATCTAAGTGAACTGGGACTCGTCCGCGTCCGTTCCGCTTGCCGATTAGGTTTGGAAATGATACCCATCACCCAGTTCGATCCAGGTTCATCACGGATTTAGTATGGAAAGCGGGAATCTTGGGGTAGATTTGTAGTAGTAATCGCCCTGGCCAACCTCTGGGGAGGCTGCCTTTGCTTCTTCGCCAGAAAAACGAAGTGCACGTGCCTGGAGAAGTTTCCAGGAGTGCCCGCTTCTCTGCGCTGAGGGAGTTTCTGCACCGTACACGCACCCGTATCCAGGCCGGATGGAATGCCGAGCAAGTTTCTCTCGCACGGGAGTTTGACCGGCGAACGGTCGCCTCTGACCTTCAGGGATCCATCGGTACTCTGCATCGTCTCCGCCATCGGATTCTAACCAATAGACTTCTGAGCAGCTGGACGACTTGGCTCCTGTGGATACTGGTGGCGCTCACGGCGCTGGCGTTGGTCAGCTCCAGGCTGGCAGGCACGGTCCTTTTCGTCGCCGCGATTGCGGCGGCAGGCGTGGCAGCGATTGTGTACTGGACGTGGCGCAACCGGCCCTCTAATTATGAGACGGCGCAACGCCTGGATCTCGCCGCCGGATTGCGGGACCGAATCTCCACCGCGATCTATCTGGGCGACATTCAGAACCCCGCGCCGGACGGAATGATCGGTGAGCAGCGCAGCGATGCCCTCGCGCGTCTGGCGAAAATCGATCCCCGGGGATTGTTTCCCATGCAGATGCCGCGAAATTTGCGGCGCGCGGCGATCCTGTGCGTGATCGCTGCGGGATTGTTCGCGTATCGCGTGCACCACCAGCCTCCGCTCATTTCGCTTTTGCAAAGCACGGCGCACTCGCAGCTGGTGCAATCGATTTTTTCTCCCATCGTTCACGCCATGGAGAAGGATTTGCAGAGGACGATGGCCCTGGTATCGACCAAGACGGATGTCAGCGGTGAGGAAACCCAGCGCAACGATGCCGCCTCCAACACCGAGGACCTCTGGAAAGCCGACGACAAAAGCGCCGCCGCGGAACAGCAGAACGACCAATCCGAAGCGGACAGCGACCAGCAGGATCAACTGCAGGCGCCTGGCGACCAGCAGGGCAATCCCTCGGGCGATGGGCGGCCGCAGGAGAACAATTCGCAGGCTCAGCAGGATCAGAATGCCGGCGACAATTCCGACGGAAAAGCGCAGCAGCCATCGGAACAGCAGGGGCCGGACGGCCGGCAATCGCTCGGGCAGTCCCTGATGCAGGCGATGAAAAACATGATGTCGAATTCGCCCAATCAGCAATCGAACGGCCGCCCGCAGCAACAGCCGAACGGGCAGGGCGCGCCGCAGTCCGGGAATTCGCAGCAGCCGGGCGCGACGCAGAGCGACAAGCGCGGCGATTCGCGCGGAAATTCGGACGCCAAGCAGAAGGCTTCGCAGACCGCCAGCGAGGGCGCCGGGAGCCAGCAGGGCTCCAAGGAACTGCAAAAAAATCAGGAAATGCATCCGGTGAACGCCGTTCCGGACCGCGTGGCGCTCGAAGCCAGCGGATTCAAGGAACAAACGCGCATGAAAGTGGCGACCGAAACCGGCACGGCGCAGATGGCCAACAGCGGCGCAACCGCCAAGCAGGATGCCGTGACCAACGGCGCGGAGCAGGAAAATATTCCGGCGCGCTACCGCTTTTACGTGCAGCGTTATTTTGAACACGCCGATAACGGCAAACATTGAGTTAGAATCCCGGGCATACTTCATGCCGGTTACAGGGCATCGGACGTTCCCTGTTTCCCTGCATTGCCCCGGGGAGCGGGCCAGGACAAGGATGGGCTCATGACTAGTTCGGTGGGAACAGAAGGCCAGACCGGCGGGCAGCCCCTGGGCCAACAAGCGGAGTTCCTCGCCGAAAAAATGGCCGAGGTCCGCGGAGAAATTTCCAAAGCCATCGTGGGCCAGCAGGAAGTGGTCGAGGGTGTGCTCATCGCCTTGCTGGCCGGGGGGCACGTGCTGCTGGAGGGCGCCCCGGGCCTGGGCAAGACCATGCTGGTGCGCACGCTGGCGCAGGCTGTGGCGCAGAAATATTCGCGCATCCAGTTCACTCCGGACTTGATGCCCGCCGACGTAATCGGCACTTCCGTGGTGCAGGAAAACGGCGACGGCCGGAAATCGCTGGGGTTTCAACCCGGCCCGATTTTTACCAACCTGCTGCTGGCGGACGAAATCAATCGAGCGACGCCCAAGACGCAGTCGGCGCTGCTGGAGGCCATGCAGGAGAAGCAAGTCACCGTCGCGCACACTTCGCACCTTCTGGAAGAGCCCTTTTTCGTAATGGCCACGCAGAACCCGCTGGAGATGGAAGGCACCTACCCGCTGCCGGAAGCGCAGCTCGACCGCTTTCTCTTCAAGCTGCGCGTGCCCTATCCCGGGCGTGAGGACTTGCACGACATCCTCGACCGCACCACGCAGGGATCGGCCGCCATGGTTTCTCCGGTGGTCAACGGGGCGCAGATTCTGGAGATGCGCAAAGTGGTGCGCGCCGTGCCGGTCGCGCCACACGTGCAGGAATTCGTGGTGAAGCTGACGCTGGCCACGCATCCCGAGAATCGCGAAAATCTTCTGGCCAGCAAGTACATCCGTTACGGAAGTTCGCCGCGCGGAGCGCAAACGCTGATCCTTGGCGGGAAGGTTCGCGCGCTGCTCGACGGCCGTTACAACGTGAGCATGGACGACATTCGCGCGCTGATGCTTCCTTCCTTGCGCCACCGCATCATTTTGAATTTTGAAGCTCAGGCGGATGGACGCTCGCCCGACGACTTGCTGGAAGAGATCGCCGGCAAAGTCAGCGCGAAGTGAGGTAGTAGTAGGACAGGCTTCAGCCTGTCTGGTTTTAATGCTGCGGCAGCGAAAATCTAAACCAGACAGGCTGAAGCCTGTCCTACCCGGACTCATGGCTACAGCTTCTCCTCTGTTGCTGGATCGCGAATTCCTCAAGACACTGGAGCAGGTCACGCTGCTGTGCCGCACGAATTTGTCCGGAGCGGTCGGCCCCGAACACCGCTCGCGAACGCGTGGGCCGGGCATGGAATTCGCCGATTACCGCCGCTACAGCTTCGGCGATGACCCGCGATCGCTGGACTGGAGCGCGTACCTGCGGCTCGGAAAACTGTTCCTGAAAATTTACGAAACCGAGCAGCACATTCCCGTGCGTATTTTGCTGGATCGCAGCGAATCCATGGATTTTGGCGACGAAGGCGAATCGAAATTTCTATACGCGCAGCGCCTCGCGGCCACCTTTGCCTACCTCGCGCTGCTGCACCTCGATACCACTGCGGTGATTCCGTTTGCCGACCGGCTGCACAAGCCGCTGGTGGTTTCCGGAGGGCGCGACCGGCTGTGGCCGGTTCTGCAATTCCTCAGCGAACAGGCCTGCGGAGGCACGACGGATCTCTTCGCCTCGGTGAAGGAGTTCATGGGGAATTTTTCGACGCGCGGAATCGCCATCCTGATATCCGATTTCTTCGATGAACAGGGCAGCGAGCGCGCCGTGGAAATGCTCCGCTCCGCGGGCCACGATTTCGTTTTGCTGCAGGTGCACAGCGCCGAGGAGCAGCATCCCCTGGCCGCCGGCGAAATGATTCTGGAGGACGCCGAGACCGGCGCGCATCGCACCGTGGAGTGTTCGCCGCAAAGCACTGCGCTCTATGAGCGCCGCTTCCAGGAATTTTCCGCGCGCCTGCGCCGCCTGGCCATTCGCAACGGCGGCCGTTACGCTCGCGCGGTGACCAACATCTCCTACCAGGAATTCGTCCTGCGCAGTTTGCGCAGCGGGCAGGTGCTGGCATGAACTGGCTGGCGCTCAGCCCGATGGAAATTATCCTGGCATGGTCCGGGCTGGCCGCCGCGGCGCTGTGGCTGTACCTGCATCATCGCCGCCCGCAGCGGCGAAGAGTTTCCACGCTGCGATTCTGGGCCAGCGTGCAGCCGGTTTCTCAGCCGCGGCGCAGGAAATTGCGCGAGCCCTGGGCATTCCTGGCGCAGATCGTTTTTCTGCTGCTGGTAATTCTGGCCCTGGCGAATCCAAGGTGGGGCACGGCGTACGAGGGCCGCAGCGTGGCGATGATTCTGGACACGTCGATCTGGTCACAGGCGCATCCCTCGGGCCAGCCCGCGTGGATTGACACCGAGCGCACAGAAGCTACGCGCGTTCTCGATTCGCTCCCGCTCGCGGACCGCGTGCTGCTGCTTCGCGCCGAGGCCGATGCTCCGCCCGTTCTTCCCTTTACTACCGACCGCGCCGCGCTGCGCCGCGCGATTCTGAATGTTCAGCCGTCCAGCGTCGCGGCAGACCTCCCGCGGGCTCTCGATGTGGGCCGAGCAGCGCTCGGAGGCACGCGCCGAGGCCTGCTGGTTTACGTTGGTCCGGGACTCGTTGACGCGCAGCAAGCGCGCTCGCTGGACCAGTTTCGCGCCGATGTTGAATCTCCGGACAGCAGTGCCGTCCAGCCGCAATTTCTGATGCGCCTGGTGGGAGACTGGGACTCCGTACAGAATCGCGGGATCACGCGGCTTTCGCTGCGGCGTGACGCTGCTCAGCCGGATCGCTGGCGCCTGCTCACGCAGCTGAAAAATTACGGCAAGGAAAAATCGGATGTGGTGCTGGCCTTTTCCGTCAACGGCCAGCCGCTCGGCCAGCGCAAACTTTCGCTGGCTCCGGATGCGCTGGTGAACGCGCAGGATGATTTCACCTGGGACAAAGGCGGGATGTTGCAGGCGGAACTGAGCCCCTCCGACGCGCTGGGCGCGGACGATCGCGCCATGGTCAACCTTCCGACATTCCGCACCGTGCGCGTCGCCGTATTTGCCAGCGGCGCGGCCCCGTTTACCACGGACTTGCTCAGTGTGCTGTCGAGCAATCCGTACGTTCAGGCGCAGGTTTTTCCTCCAGACCTGAGCGGCAGCGCTTCGCCGGACATCGCGATTTATCAGGGCACGAGCCCGCCCGCGCAGGAATCGTCCGATTCCATCTGGTTCCTGAGCGGCCCGCAGGTCGCCGGATCCAAGCCGTTGCGCGTGGTGGGCTGGAATCTGCAGCATCCCGTGACGCGCTGGGTACGCACGCGGGATATCAGCGTTCGCAATCCCGCGGCGCTCAAAGTGGAGCCTGGCGACACGGTTCTGGCTTCGGCCGAGGGTGACCCGCCGGCGCCCCTGATTCTGGCGCGCGAACGCGACGGGCACAGGACGCTCATCGTCGGATTCAATCCGCACGACTCCAATTTTCCGCTGGAGTCGGCGTTTCCGTTGTTGATGGCGGGAAGCGTCGAGTGGATGACCCATTCCGTCGACGAAGTTGCGGATTCTCTTTCCGCGGGCGAGGTCGATCTTCCCGGCCCAGCGACGAAAATTGTTTCGCCGTCAGGAAAAGATGTGCCGTTTGCGCGCAAGGGCGCGGACGTTCATCTGCTGGCCCTGGAAACCGGATTGTACCGGATCATCGCGCCGGGCGGCGAAACGAGTGTCGCTTTGAATCCTCCGGTGCTGCCGGCGCAGCGCGTGCAGTTGACCGCCGCGGAATCTGCGGACGTTGAGCGCGAGCCGCTACCGCCCGCGACCTGGGACATGTGGCGCTGGCTGGTACTGCTGGCCATGGTGGCGCTATGGCTGGAGTGGTGGTTGTATTACGCGGCGCGGGAACGGCAACGCGTGGCGGAAGTGCATGACGCGTCCGTCGAACAACCGCTGAGCGAGTCAGAGTTGGTATTGGATCACGATGCGGAATCGCGCGAGCAAACGGAATTCCGGAATTCGAATTTTGTTGGTAGGTGAGCCGAGTGACTTTGGATCAACCCATTTTCCTGCTGCTGATTGGGCTGCTTCCCGTCCTGTGGATCTGGATGCGAAGAATGCCCGGCAGTTCGGAAGCGTGCCTGGCGCTGAAGTGCGCGGCATTCACCGCGCTGGTGGTCGCGCTGGCCGGTCCCTGGGCGCCGCTGCGCGTGGAAAAGCTGGCGGTCACGGTGCTGATGGATACTTCCGCGAGCATGCCGCGCGAATCGTTGCAGCGCGGCGAGGCCATGCTGCGCGACCTGGTGCGCAAGAATTCCGGCGCCGATCTGCGGCTGATCACGTTTGCCGAACATCCCAAGCTGCGCGCCGTTCCGGCACAGGCCGACCAGGTGAATATTCCGCAGGGTGTTGATCCGAAAGAGGGAATGGCGACGAACGTGGAAGAGGCGCTGCAACTGGCGCTCAGCACGTTTCCTTCGCAGGGGCAGCGCCGCGTCCTGCTGATCAGCGACGGCAACGAGAATCGCGGCCACGCGCTGACCCAGGCCTTGCGCGCACGGGAAAGCGGCGTCGCCATATTTACCGCGCCGGCCGGCGGGACTGCGCCGCTGCCCGTGCAAGTGGAGAGCGTCTCGTCGCCGCAGGATGTTTTTTCGGGAGAGCGCTTCCCGATGACGCTGCATTTGTCGAGCGGCAGCGCGATGAAGGCGCGCGTGTGGATGGCCTCCGAGGGCCAGGAAATCGCGTCCACCGCGGCGGATCTGGTGACGGGCAGCAATGCCGTGGATCTGGAAGCGCGGGTGTCGCACAGCGGAGTCAATCTCCTCGAAGTGCATATTTCCAGTGAAAGCGCCGACCAGGTGCTGGTTTCCCGGGCGATCACCGTGCGCCGGCCGCATATTCTTTACGTGTCGGGGGGAAACGAAACTTCGGCGCCATTGCTGGACACGCTGAAGCAGGCCGATGTCGATGTGGAAAAAGTCGCGGCGTTCCCGGTCAACCGGCAGGGGCGCGACTGGGACGCGGTGCTGCTCGATAACTATCCCGATCACGATCTTGCCGCGGACGAAGATCAGGCGCTGGAGCGGTACGTGTACGGGGGCGGCGGGCTGATTTTTATCGCCGGTGACAGCAACGCCAAGCTGCCCGAAGAACCCAAGACTCCCTTCGAGAAAATGCTGCCCGTGCGCGCCGAACCGCCGCCGGAAAAACCGACCGCCGTCGTTCTGGTGCTCGACAAATCCGGCAGCATGAGCGGGCCGAAAATCGAAATGGCCCGCGACGCCGCGCGCGCCAGCATCCGCACGCTGCGCCCGATCGACATGATCGGCGTGATTTCCTTTGACGAAACTTTTAACTGGGTCATCCCCATGGGGCCGGCGGGTTCGCTGGAAGACAAGAGCAACCTGATCAGCCAGATCACTGCGAATGGCGGCACCAAGATCTACCAGGCGGTTGACGCCGGATTTCAAGCCATCGTGAATGAGAAGGCCACGCACAAGCACGTCATCCTGCTCACGGACGGCGTTTCCACTCCCGGAACGCAGGAAGATTTCCCGAGGCTGGAGCGCGACGCCCTGGCCAAGCACGTAACCATTTCCACCATCGGCGTGGGCGATTACATCAATCGCGATCTGCTGGATGAGCTGGCGCGCAAGACCAAAGGCAAATCGCACTTCGTCGAAAATCCCGAAAGCATTCCGCAGATCATCAACGCCGAGGTGAAGTCGACCGAGGACCTCGCCATCCAGGAGCGCCCAGTGCGCGCCGTTCGCGTGCGCCCGGTGGAATTTACCGACGGCATTGACTTCGCAAAAGCTCCGCGACTCCGCGGATTCGTGCAGGCCCAGGCCAAGGACGGCTCCGAGGTGATTTTACGGGTGGACGAAAAAAAGCCGCTGCTGGTCAGATGGCACTACGGACTGGGACGCGTGATTGCGTTCATGTCTGACGCCAAGAGCCGCTGGGCCGCGCCGTGGGTGCGCTGGGATGCCTTCGGCACGCTATGGCCGCAGATGGTGCGCGACGTTTCGCACCGCGACCGCACCATTCGCGCCGGCGTGCGTCCGGGCAACCAGGAAGGCGAATCGGTCGTGTACTACGACGTTCTGGCGAACGCCGACAATCCCGCCGCCGACACGCTGCCGAGCGCGGCTCCGCCGCACATCATCGTCGAATCGCAAGGCGCGGAACCACGCACGCTGCCGCTCGAAGAAACCGCGCCGGGCCACTACGAGGCGCGTATCCCGGCCGATCAGGGCGGCCTCTATCGCATCGTTTCGGGAAACTCGGAGATGGTTCTGCCCGAGGCCGGCTTTTATCGTGAGACGGAAGAGACCAAGCCGCAGGCCGTCAACACGGCGCTGCTCGGCGAAATCAGCCGCGTAACCGGCGGGCGCCTGCATCCCTCGATCGAGCAACTGTTGAACGACAAAGGCGCCATGGTGCGCGAGCGCCAGCCGTTGTGGCCTTACTGGCTGATTCTGGCTCTCATTCTCAATTTTGTGGAAGTCGCATTGCGCAAGGGATTTTTTGAGCGGCTGGGCTCGTGGCTGCGCCGGCGTTCGCTGCTGCCGTTGTGGAATCGCGCGCCGGCCTCGTAGGACGGCAATCCTATACGACGGACAGGCTGAAGCCGCTGCAAAAAAACTAAGAACGGTGTCATTCTGAGCGAAGCGAAGTATCCCTCTGTGGTTCTTCTCTTAGCTTGAATCGAAGAGAGATTCTTCGCTTCGCTCAGAATGACACAGAGCAAAAACACAGAAGGAGCTGCCCATGAAATCGACGCGGCGAGATTTTCTGGCTACTGCCGCCACTGCTGCGGGTGCCGCGGCTGCTGGCGAACTGTCCGCGCACGCGCAGGAGCATGAACACAGTCATGGCCACTCCCACCAGGTGGTTCCTTCCGACCTGGCGCTGCGAGTGAAGTCACTGGAATCCCTGCTGGTTGAAAAAGGTTTGGTGGATCGCGCCGCGCTGGACGCGCTCATCGATACCTATGAGCACAAGATCGGCCCTCGCAATGGCGCGCGCGTGGTGGCCAAAGCGTGGAACGATTCTGCCTACAAGATGCGGCTTTTGACGGATTCCGACAAGGCCATTGCCGAACTCGGCTACGGCGGCCAGCAGGGCGAGCACATGGTGGTGGTGGAGAACACGCCCGCGGTTCACAACATGGTGGTGTGCACGCTGTGCTCCTGCTACCCGTGGCCGGTGCTCGGCTTGCCGCCCGTGTGGTACAAGTCCGCGCCCTATCGTTCGCGCTCGGTGATCGACCCGCGCGGTGTGCTGCGTGAATTCGGCCTGGAGCTGCCCGAAGATGTGGAAGTGCGCGTGTGGGACAGCACGGCCGAGCTGCGTTACCTGGTTCTTCCCGAACGTCCATCCGGCACCGAGCGGCTGAGCGAGGATGAACTGGCCGCGCTGGTCACGCGAGACGCGATGATCGGCGTTGCCAAAGTGCCGCCGCGAAAAGAAGGCGGCGCGGCATGAACGGCATTCACGACATGGGCGGGATGCAGGACATGGGCCCAGTCCGCGAGGAAAAAAACGAGCCCGTGTTTCATCATCCTTGGGAAGGGCGTGTGTTTGCGATCACGCGCTCCATGTCGGCGTGGCGTAAGTGGAATCTGGACGCGTTGCGCCACCAGCGCGAGCTGATTCCTCCCGCCGAATACTTGCGCATGAGCTATTACGAAATCTGGCTGAAAGGGATGCTCGAACTCGCGATCAAGTTTGGCCTGGTGACGCAGGCCGAGCTCGATAGCGGAAAGCCGGCGGCGGGTTCTGCGAAGCTGCACCCCGCTCTGACCGCGGACAAGATTCCCGGGCTGGTGGCGCATGGAACGCCGGCCAGCCGCGATGTGGCGGTGACGCCGCGATTCCGCTCCGGGCAGCGCGTGCGGGCGCGCAACATCAATCCGGTCGGACATACACGGCTGCCGCGGTACGCTCGCGGAAAGCCCGGCATGGTCGAACGCGATCACGGTGTTTTTGTTTTTCCGGATACCGATGCGCATTTTCTGGGTGAGAAACCGCAGCACGTGTACACGGTGCGCTTTTCCGCGCGCGACTTGTGGGGAGAGCAGGCGAATGCCCGGGACACGGTTTGTATCGCCATGTGGGATGACTACCTTGAGCTGGAATAATTTCAGGATAAATCTATGACCGATGCAGAAAAGCTCTCAGCGCTGCCTCGCATGCCGCGGGATGAAGGCGGACCGGTGTTTCGCGAGCCGTGGGAAGCGCAGGCGTTTGCGCTTGCTGTGAAGCTCTCCGAGCAGGGATATTTTACGTGGAAGGAATGGGCCGCCGCGCTGGCCGGAGAGTTGAAGGCCGCCGCCGATCGCGGCGAGCCGGACGACGGCACGCGTTATTATGTGCATTGGCTGGCGACGC
>Ga0209168_10000750_pt1 | contig 28836 bp, 23 predicted proteins | sample Coa_R1_FD_187156 | JGI IMG/M metagenome (GOLD analysis project Ga0209168, IMG submission 187156) | Surface soil microbial communities from Centralia Pennsylvania, which are recovering from an underground coalmine fire - Coalmine... | ecosystem: Environmental > Terrestrial > Soil > Unclassified ...
CGACCGCTGCGAGTTTCTCGTGCGCCTGGGCCTTGGTCTGCGGGCTCATCCAATCAACCGAGTCAATGTCCCGGCCCAGCGCAGCCTCAATATTTTTTACCATTTGCTGTACCCGCTCTTTGCTTTCCGGCGGGAAGTAGCGGGCGGCGTAAGCCTGACCCAGGGCCTCTCCGATCTCGTGGTCTTCGGATTCGACACACCTGCGCCACAGAGGCTCAATTTCTTTGGCCCCCGACAGCGTCCGTCCATAGAAATCGAACCGGGCATTCACAAAGTCATTGCTCAGCGCGCCCGCCTCGCCGCTCAAGAGCGAGGTCTTGAGGTAAATCTTCCAGTGATCTAGCGGTTCGGTCTGAATCAGTTGATCGAGGCCGCGGAAAAAATCCGGAGAAGTAACAATGAATTTGCCGGTACGCGGAGCATGCAGCAGTTCAAGGTAGCGGTCAAAATCGAATGACGGCGCAAGCTTCTTGACCTCCGCCAGCTCCATCTCATTGTCCAAGTTCTTGGGGTCGCGCCGCTTCACAATTTCCATGGCGGATTTGGCCATGGCAGTCTGCATTTGCAGTGAGATCGCTGCGTCGGCGTCGGCCTGTGCTTGTGGAGTACCCGCCAATACCAAAAGTTTGGATAAGTACTCCACGAACTTGTTTCTGATCTCGACCGACTTGGCGTCGTCGTTCAGATAAAACTCGCGGCCGGGAAGTCCCATGCCGCCCTGGTCAAACTGCGCAATCACATGAGTGGTGTCATGAAAATCGGGCGAGGAACCGAAGCCAAACACGGCTGCATAAGTTTCGGGATCGGCTGGTTCCCATGCGCCGGGAATCGAGGTATGGATGAACGCGAGGATATCGGCAATCTGGTTCTTGTTGGTGATTGCGTCGATGCGGGCCAACTGCGGACGCAATAATGCGAGCGCAGTTTCGTCTCTGCGTGACTGGTTGGTGCAGGCCGCCCAGTAATCGCCCACCTTCTGTTCCACCGGAGTGCGCTGATTCGGCGCTTTGGCGGCCGTATCAAGAATCGTCTGATGGACCGCGGCCGTGTTCCACAACGCCAACTTTCCGAAGCTGCCCCAGAAAACTTCATCTGCAGGCACCGGGTTTTTCTCGATCCACTTGTTGCACGAGTATTTATAGAAGTCGGTGCAAGGATCGACGGATGAATCCACCGTTTTAGCGTCAAAGTGGTCGAGGTCGAGGGCCTTTTGTTCGGACGGAGCCGGATTGGTCTGAGAAAACGAGTTCAGTGAAAAGAAGCAAACAGCCAGAATCAGAATTCCAACCACACGCATAGAGATTAGCCTCTCCGGTAAGATTGCGGCGCGAAAAAGGTTAACATACGCGAGAATCGAAATTGTGCCGATTTATATCAACCGCCTTAGATATCGCTTTCCTTCACGCAATGCTCGATCTGCCTCTGTAATTCTTTCTGCCGATCGCTCAAGTCCTGTCGCAGTTGCTCGAGGTCTTCCTTGACCTCTTGGCTGGGGTTTTCCATTTCTTCTTCGATTTGCTTCTGCAGTTGCTCCATTTGCGGCTGTAGACGCTTAATGTCTGCTGTGGAGAATTCCGGAATGGCCCGAGCCACCTTCGTGCCTTCGTTTATGAACTGGGCGCAGGTTGCAGCTTCAGCGTAATCGCAATCCTTCAGCGATCCGCTGCGCCGCGGCTCCGGTAAGGTCAGGGTCAAGTTCTGCTCTTTTCGATCTCGCATTACAGTAACTGCAGCCTTGGTGCCCTTGCGCTCGCGCAGCAGACGGGTGAAGTCGCTGCAATCCGAAACCCCCGACCCGTCGACCTTCACGATCACATCTCCGGCCCGGAAGCCAGCTTGTTCGGCACGACTGCCCCGTTCCACCGACCGTATGAGCACTCCATTGGCGCTCTTCACTCCAAAAAATTCGCCGAGCTGAGGGGTGAGGTTTTCTACCATCATCCCGCTGTTGTGTGGCGAGTGCATGACCACCACTGTCGGCACATCAATTTCCGGCATGTTGATGGGTGGTATGTGGATCGCCGGAATGTTGATAGGCGGCATGCTGAAATTGAAGCTTCTATCCATGTTCCGTTCGGCAAGCTGCGCTTTCAATGTCATGGGCTGACCGGCGCGGCTGATACCGATTGTCACCGAGCGTCCAGGAGGAATCTCGTGCACTACCCGCCGCAATTGCTCAACGCTCTCAATTTTCTGGTCATTAATGCTGAGAATAACGTCGTGTTCCCGCAGCCCAGCTTTGCCGGCGGGGGCATCCTGGTCGACCATGGTGACTTCCACACCGCTCTCATCTTTTACATGCAAGTCAGCCATCCGATCGGTCGTGATATCGCGGGTATCGACTCCTAAATATGACCCGCCGCCACCCGACTCGTCACCGTAGAAGACGTAGTGTTGGCCCTCCGGCTCCGCCCCTACTTTGGCTGGCATGCCAGTCGCCGCAAGGAACAGCGCTGCTATCGCCAGAATTTGCGTTTTCCTTTTCATGCTGCCCCCTATTGCTCACGGCGAATATAAATATTGCCCATGGTAGTGCGGATCTTAAGCACTGGGCCGCCGCCGTTCAAACTTCCTTCCGCTGAAATCAGCTTGGGTTCCCATTGGCCGCCTTCAGAGGAGATCTTGAAGTCTGGAAAGTCGCTGGTGATGCGGTGCCCGCTGGCGGCTTCGATGCTGGCGCGCAGGGTAATGTGCATGTTGGGCGCTAAGTAGACCGTAATGTCACCAGCACCGGTTTCGAGCTGTGAGTCGCTGGCGGCCGAGGAAGCGATAAATTTCGCCGTTATAGTTCCCGCGCCAGTTTGGACGTGGGCTGCTGGAACTCCATATAGTTCGATACTGCCGCCGCCGGTTTGCGCTTTCACCAGACCTGTAGCCGAGGTGAGCTTAAGACTACCGCCGCCGGTCTCCATTGAGGCTCCGCCGCCCACTTCCCCAAGATCAATGCTGCCGCCGCCGGTTTCCGCCTTCACCTCTCCCGTGCATTTATCCACGTGGATGCTGCCGCCGCCGGTTTGCAGCGAGGCTCCCTGGGCGCCCGAGACCAACACCACATTGCCTCCGCCGCTTTCGGCAACCACTTTGCCCTTAGCGGAACCGATGTGGATAGAGCCACCGCCGGTGCGAACGGTCAGTTCGCCTCCGACGTTGCCTACGTCAATTGCACCGCCGCCGGTCTCAGCGCTGATCGAGCCCCCAATGTCATCCAGGTGAATAGTGCCACCGCCGCTTTCGGCTTCGACGCGGCCCGCAATGCCAGTCGTGACAATTTCGCCGCCCTCAGTTTCAATCTTTACTAGGTCCATATCGCGTGGCACGGTCACGGTCACATCCGACGAAAATTTGTGAGGATGCCCAGCCTCCCACTCACCCGTGATCCATGCTGTGTCCCCGCGGACATTGGCGTTGATTTTGTAAGATTCGAATTGTTTGCGGGCGCGATCTTCCGATCCTTCATAGGATTTATTACGGATCACATACGATATTCCTTGCGATCCGCCTTGCACTCGCACCGTCCCAACCTCCACCTTGATGCGAAGATTCCGAACGCCGGCAAGCGAACCGTTCACTACATTTGTCCAATAATTCCCTTCTTTTTGGACCGAACTCTGCTGCGCCGCGCATACCGTGGCAAGCAGCGCGACCAGCATTCCGACTTTGATTAGAGTTTTTCGCATGGTTTGTGTTTTGGTTTCCTCAATTCATTTCTGGTAATTGCGCGACCAGAGTCCGCGCTTGCGAACGGATATAACGGTTCTCGTCTTTCGCCGCAAGACGCTGCAGCACGATGCGAACGCTACCGTCCGCGCGCACCGGTACCAGAAGGCGTAAAGCTTCAATTCTTACTCCAGGATTTGCATCAGACATGAGCGACTCAAGGACGGCATCGCGAACTTGAACGTCATCCTTTACGAACGGGCCCAGGCTGTCCAGCGCCTTCAATCGCACGCCGGTATTCGAGTCATAGCGCAATGCATACAGCAGGGCCTCACGCACGTGCTGGTTGTTGGGTTGCTGCGTCAGCAGATCGACTGAATCCATGCGCACACCGGCGTTGAAATTGTTTCGAGCGGCATACAAGAGAAGCTGCTGAATGTTGGGATCGCCAAGAGAGCCGTGCGCCTCCTGCGGGGCGACGGTTTCGTACTTAATTGTTACCTGCTTAGAACCGGGCTGCTGAACGATCGAACTGATGCCGCTGATCGTTGCCAGGGCGGGTTGCGCCGTCACTGGAGCCGGGCTCACATCGATCGGCACCTTCACCATTTTGTAAGTCGCGCCAATGCCGCCCGCGAATCCGACAATGAAAATTGCAGCAGCAAGTGCCGGGGCAAAACGAACCTGGTTCAACCAGTGCACCGGATCGAATATCAGCCGCGACCACCATCCGCCCTGCTCCGCCGATTCCAGCGCTTCCTGCAGCCGCATGCGCGATGCTGCGAGAAAGCTCGGATTCGGCTCCTGCATGGGAAACTCAGCAACACCAGCGCGGAACCTCCTCACCGATTCAAGCTCGGCGGCGCAATCCTTGCACCGCAACACGTGCTGCTCTAGTTCGTGACGAGCGTCGTCTGGCAGCTCGTCGTAAACATAGAGCAGAACATTTTGTTGTACCCATTCGCATTTCATAATCGCCTCATCGTTCGACGGGCGAGACACCCGCCGCTCCACAATCCTGACTTTGGGGAGACGGGCGTCCCCGCCCGTCTTCAACCAAGTCACCGCATGTCTGCCAGCGTTGCCCGCAATTTCTGCGTCGCGCGAAACAGCGTGTTCTTTGCCGTCTCTTCCGTCGTGTTCAGCATTTCGCCAACGGTGCGCAATTTGAGGCCCTGATAATGCTTCAGCTCGAAAACCACGCGCTCCCGCGGCGTGAGTTTCTCCAACGCCCGCGAAATCCTGCCGCCCAGTTCACGCCTCATGAGGTCGCGCTCTGGATTTGCGCCGCTACGCCCATCCGCAACCTGCGCCAGAACGTCATACTGCTCACCTTCTGAATCCACTACTACCGGAGCGTCCTCTTTCCGCACCTGCTTTTTGCGGATGTTGTCCAGGCACAGATTGGTCACAATCCGGTAAATCCAGGTGTAGAACGAGCATTCGAACCGGAAGCGTCCGATATTTTTGTACGCCTTCAGGAAAGCTTCCTGATAGACGTCCTGGGCTTCGTGCTCTGATCCGGTCAAGTGCAGCGCCAGTCGCAACACCGCATGGTCGTAGTGGCGCACCAGTTCTTCGAAGGCAGCGCGATTACCGCGCTGGGCTTCGCGCACCAGGAGCGTGTCGTCGATACGGCTCTGACTCAACATGTGGACTCGGGTTAGGGGCTGCCGTGTTCCACTGCTTCGTTCCACCCTTGCGACAAGCTCAGGGCGTGCCTGGCCTCGAACTCGGTCCGGATGAGAACACTTGCCAACCGGAAATTGTACTGCCCACGCATCGGCCGGCATCTCTTTATCCTTGGTCGCCGGAGCGCGTACCCTCCCCGGCTACAAGAAGATAGACGGGTATCAGGCAAATTGGTAAGCATTGGGATTGATGAAAGTACGGGGATTTGGGGGAATAAGTTCCACTATTCCGTCCCACCCGGCAGGCAAAGGAACATCTGGCTAGCGCCGCTCTTCGGTTACTGGCAGCACCGCCGTATCCACGGTCGAGGGGTCGTCTCTCAACTTGATGTACAGAGTCTTGTCTTTGGGCGCGGGTATGGCCAGCCGTGGTTCGACGAACCCGTCTGGAACCGTGACTGAGCTGGTGAAATCAGGATCAGCGCTTACTGCGTCGATCAGAAAAAGTTTATCGCCGGCGAGAGTACACGATTGCTCCGCCGTGGCGGGCGGGGTATCTGAATCTGCAGGCTTTGCGGATTCAGACGTCTTTTCATCCGTCTTACTCTCTGCGAGTTTCTGTGCCACCAATCGGTTTTCAGGAACGGGTTCTTTCTCGGATTTCAATTTCGCCTGAATGGGTTCGGACCTTTCTTCCGTTGCCGAATGCGCCGCCTTGCTGTCGGCCTTACTAGCCGGCGTGCATCTCACTTCTTTGAGATCGGGCATCCTGACCAGACTTGCCAGGGGCTGCCAGTCGCCTTCTGCCCCGTCATCGCTGACCGGCCGAAATTTCAGTGGGCCAAAAGCCGAGGGGCCCAAAAGCTTCATGGGATCGAGGGTAGCGAACACCGTCTTTGAATCCTGCAAAGTAAGATTGCCGTCCTTCTCGCTCAAGAGAACGTGGAACGACTCGTCTGCCGTCGCGACTTCTAATTTCTCCGATGGAGGAAAGTTCTCTGGCACCTGTGTCTTCAAAAAGAAACTCAATCGCCCGTCCTGCGGCAATTCATTTGCGTCGCCGAGTTGAATTATGGGCGGAGCATCTGAATTAGTTGCGCTCTGCACGTTCTTACTCAGCAATTTCAGTTGCGGGCGCGGGCCAGCGATAGGCGTGTTCAGGTCGAGAGTGCGGCCGTCTTTTAAAGTCACATGCGCCGCTACTGCATCGCCGGGTTTCAGCGCGGCCGCTGCTGCCGTATCATGCGTCACCATCTTTAACTCGTCCTGCTGGTTATCGCGGACAAGATTCTGCGGAACGAATGTGACCTTGTTCACCTCCAGCTTCGAGACTTCGTCTAGACGGGTGCCCCGCAGAATGCCATCGACATCACCGGCATGGATGATCAAAGTATCGAGACGGGCGGCCTCTGCATAAGCATGCAAGAAAACCACGTCAGGTTCGTGCATGCCGAATTTCTTGACCTGCATCTTCAGTGCGCCGGCGGTTGCGTTCTGTAGCGGAACTTTTAATTCCAATTCGTTGACCTTTGCCGCCTTCCATTCCACAGGAACCGTATTCCCGCCGGCATTTTCCACGACCACCATACTGACACAACATGCGTCTGGTGATTCCAAATGCAGCGTGTCCTCGCGCCCGACGATTAAGGCACTCGCATCCTTCGACGCCACCACCCATTGCGAAGCGTGAGAGGTGCGCAGCCGGAACCGCGGCCCTTCGAAGGTATGGAAGCCCCACGATCCACGCAGAACACCTGTAGCTTCGTCATCCAGCGACTTGGATTCCATAGCGTGGGTTTCAATCACGAATCCGCCGCGCGCTGGATCGGGATGCGCCGGCAGATCGATGTACGCTCCCGGCTTGGTTTCGACGTGAAGCACGAAATTGTGCGCGAGTTCAGTTGCAAAAACCAGGGGCGCTCCATCGGCAGGCAGTACGAGATCGGGCTTGTTCGCGCAGAACACCTGCGTCGCGTCTACCGCGCGCAATGGAGGAGGAATGGCAGCGTGCACCGGCGGCAGCGCAATCACCAGAACCGACTTCGGATTGCGAAACGACGGTGGATTATTGAGCCGCAGGTTCAGGTCATCTTTTCGCGGCAATGCCAGCGCCGGAATGTATTGGTACTGCGCAGTATGAGTTGTGCTCAGAATACGCACCACATCGACTACGGCTCCGATGTACGGACTGTAATACCCGCCTCTGGCCGTAGGCGTAGCGCTGAGCTGCGTAAGCAGGTCAGTTGGGGCGCCCGTGGTTAACGTCGCAACCATGCTTTGGCTGTGCTGATCATCGAGTACCATCTGATCGGTGTTCTGAGTGAGACACGGGACCTGCTGCGCGGTCGGTTTATCAAAGCATTGCTGGTCCAACTTAATGCTCAAGCTGCGGGCCAGCAGAGTGCTGCGGGTTTTAAGCTGCTCGGGATCAGCATTGGAAGTCTCGCGAATCGCTTCCAGGTAAGCTTCCAACCGTGAACGGTCGAGGCTGAGCTGTTGTAAATCCTGTGCAGCGCGTACGAAGGCGCCAGGTTTGCCGCGAACCGCCGCCCGCAACGTGGAAAATGCGCCGCCGGTTTCGGGCGCTAGCAGGACGACAGCCTGCTCGGCGTCCTTTGGCACAGTAACGAAGATTCCTTCTTCATGGACTGGCTTCGTCCAGGTTTCACTACGCGTAAACCAGGAGTCCGGCGGCGGGTTAGTGGCGCCGCGCAGAAATACTACGACCATCAAATAGCGCACCGCTTGGCTGTCAGGGAGATCGGGATGAATCCAAAGGCGATCTCCGGGCTGCAGATTAGGCACTTCCGCGATGGGAATCGTCACACCCGCACGCTGCACGTGCACCTGAAATTTTGGGCCGATAAGATCAAAAGCCGCGTTGTCGGCGCGAGCGGCCATGGCACAAAACAGCACCATCGAAAAACACAAACCCGTCGCCAGGTAACGAGAACGGAAGTCTGAGAATGCCAAACGCACTACTCCCTGTTTGTGAGATGCTGGATTGCTGATCTCTATGCTAACGACAACGGTCCTGGCCAGCAACACTCGGTCGTACCGGTTTTTACGTGAGACTTATCAACTCAATGCGGTTGCCGAATGGATCATTCATATGGCAGCGCCGCACCCCAGGAATATCATCCGGCTCCGTCACCGTCACGCCCGCGGACCGCAGCTTTGCAACCAGGCCGTCGTAGTCAGTGCACTTCAGCGCGGGGTGTGCCTTCTTCGCCGGACGAAAATCTATTTCTACTCCAAGATGAACTTGGACTGGACCGCTTTCAAACCAACAGCCACCGCGTTTTAACAACACAGCCGGTTTCGGAATTTCCCGCATTCCCAAGAGGTCTGCATAAAATTTCCGCGCTGTTTCCTCCTGACCTGCAGGCATCGCAAGTTGGACGTGGTCAATCGCAGCAAAAGGCAAGTTCACGGATAACATTTTAGTGAAGATGGTGTTTTCAAAAAGCTTGACAGCGTTCTGACTAGTCTCGCTGGTAACATCGAGGTGTGCTGCTTGAGATTAAAAACCTAAGCATCGAATTCCCCGCCTCTCCAAAACCGCTACTTGCGGTGCGTGATGTCGGCTTCGGCCTTGCTCGCGGCGAGGTCCTTGGGTTGGTCGGCGAGTCAGGCTCTGGAAAATCCGTCACCTCTCTGGCGATCATGCGGCTGCTTCCTGCGCAAGCCATGATTGCCGGCGAAATTCGCTTCACCGCGAACGGCAGCGCTGCGGTGAATCTGCTTTCGTTAAGTTCAGACCAGATGCGCTCTCTGCGCGGCTCCGGAATCTCGATGATCTTTCAGGAACCCATGACCGCGCTGAATCCCGTGATGCGCGTCGGAGAGCAAGTAGCCGAAGCGGTCCGCGCTCACAGTGAGATGTCCAAAAAAAATGCGTGGGAGCGGGCAGTCCAGGCGTTGCGCGAGGTTGCGATTCCAGATCCCGAGCTCCGGGCCAACGACTATCCCCATCAGCTTTCCGGAGGAATGCGCCAGCGCGTGATGATTGCGATGGCGATTGTCAATCGCCCGCAATTGCTGATCGCTGATGAACCGACCACCGCGCTTGACGTTACCATCCAGGCGCAGATTCTCGAGCTGCTCGCCGGCTTGCGCGAAAAGTTCGGCCTCACCATGCTTTTCATTTCTCACGATTTGGCGGTAGTTTCAAAAGTTGCCGACCGGGTCGCGGTGATGTACGCGGGAAATCTGGTCGAGATCGGCCCGAGAAGCGAAATCTTTCGGAATCCCGCGCACCCCTATACCTGTGGGTTACTCGAAGCCGTGCCGACGTTGAACACGGACCGCCAACGCCCGTTGCAGACCATCGACGGCACAGTTCCGCCGCTACGCGAACTTCCACCCGGATGTCCGTTTGAGCCGCGATGCGATCTCCGTATTCCAGAATGTGCTAGCGCTTTACCACCATTGGTCGAGCTTGATCGCGGGCATTGGGCTAGATGTCCAATCGTAAACCCGGTGCGCGCTCTATAATCCGTTTCTGTTATGAGTTTCAAAGAGCACGGAATCCGGTAAACATTGCGCACACTTCTTCTAAGCGACATTCACAGCAATCTGGAAGCTCTCGAAGCTTGTCTCGCTGCGGCTCCCTCTACCGATCTAACGGTGAACCTTGGGGACATCGTGGGTTATGGGGCCAGTCCCAACGAAGTGGCCGAACGCGCACGCGCGCTGGAGGGAATTTTTGTTCGCGGCAATCACGACAAGGTGGTTGCCGGAATCGACGATGTGAAAAATTTCAATCCTATCGCTGGCGCGGCGGCGATTTGGAACCGCGAGCAGCTTAAGAGCGAACATCTATCCTGGTTGCGGGATTTACCGAAAGGGCCGGTCACTACTCAGGAACTTGCAGGAGTGCAATACGTTCACGGCGCGCCGGACGATGAAGATCGTTATGTGGTGACTCCCGATGAGGCCGCAATCGAGCTGGTAAAACCAGGGCCTGGTATTACTTTTTTTGGGCACACGCATATCCAGGGCGCGTTTCGACTTCAAGGTAAGGTTGTGCGGGCAATTCATCCGGCATACGAAACTGTCGCCAAACCGGAGACCTGGGAATTACCGATCAAAGAAGGATTAAACTACATGATCAATCCTGGATCAGTCGGACAGCCGCGAGACGGCGATTGGCGTGCTGCGTTTGCGGTTTTTGATTCTGTGCAGCGGGTGGTTACGTTTTTTCGCATACCTTATGAAATGAGATCGGCGCAGGAAAGAATTTTGGCAGCAAATCTTCCAGCGCGTCTGGCCACAAGATTGGCAGCAGGACGTTAAACCAATGAAAATTCCTCCCGAGCAGTATCTGATTGCGCACACTGATGGTGGCGCTCGCGGCAATCCCGGCCCGGCGGGATATGGAGTTGTAATTCATGACGCCCGCGGCGGCAAAGTTGCGGCCTTGAGCCAATACCTCGGGAAGCAAACCAATAATTTCGCTGAATATCAGGCGCTCATTGGAGCTTTAGAATTTGCGGCCGAACACGGTCCCAAGGCGCTCAAAGTGATCAGCGACTCGGAATTGCTGGTTCGCCAGATTAAGGGCATTTACAAAGTGAAGGAGCCGACCCTGCGGGACCTGCACGGTCGGGCCCGGCAATTAATTAATAAGTTGGAGTGGTTTGACATTGAGCACGTGTTGCGAGGGCACAACCGCGAAGCCGACGAATTGGCCAATGCCGCCATGGACAAAGGTTCAGGACGGGACCCCTTTCGTCCTCCACAGCCTGGTCCAACTCAACCCGCAAAAAAAGAGTTTAACGGCATCGTGCGCAGCGGGAAAATCGAACTCCTAAATGGGGAACTGCCGGACGGCACTGCGGTCGAAGTCCGAATCAAACCAGGCAAATAATTCAGCGAGAGTACCACCTAGTCACTTACCAGGCTCTGCAAGTTGCCGACTCCGGCCACCGTGATTTCCACTTTGTCTCCGGCAATCAGCGGTCCTACCCCGCTCGGCGTTCCCGTCGCAATCAGATCTCCCGGAAGTAATGTCATCACCTGCGCGATGTAACGGATAATCACGTCCAGCGGAAAAATAAAATCGCGAGTGTTGCCTTGCTGTTTCAATTCACCGTTTACGCGCGCCTCGAGGTCAACTCCCGCCCACGGGTCAAGATCATCCACTACTACCGGCCCAACCGGGCAAAAAGTATCGAAGCCTTTGCCCCGCGTCCATTGGCCATCTTTCTTTTGCACATCTCGCGCAGTCACGTCATTCACGCAGGTGTATCCCAAAATGTATGGCCGGACATCTTCGTCGATTTTTAAGTTCCGACAGCGCTTGCCTATAACCACGCCGAGTTCGGCCTCATGGTCAACGCGAGCAGAAATTTTTGGTCGTACAATAGTCTGTCCAGGCCCAATCACAGATGACGGAGGCTTGAAAAAGATCAGCGGCTCAGCCGGAACTTCGTTTCCGAGTTCCGCAGCATGCTCGCGGTAGTTTCGTCCGACACAAACAATCTTGGAAGGCTCCACTGGACTCAGTAGCGTGGCGTTTGCAAGCGGAATACTAGGAATTTTTTTCAATCCCGATTCCGGCGCAGTCACATCAGCGGGAAATTTGAATATCCGAGTGATATTGTCTTTACCGCCGATTGTCTCAATCCAACCAAACTGCGGAATTCCCTCATATTCAAAGCGGCAATATTTCATCATTTCTTTCTAGGCTAGGAAAATCCCGAGGCGACTATGCCAGAGACTGGCAATCAAACGCAAGCCGCGCCAAATCCAGAACTGCACAACACAAACCTAAATACAAAGTCAGCATCTCAAAGTCTTGATTTGGCGAGAACCGGGGATCTGCACGTACCTTCGGGCTGGTAGAAGCAGGCGCGCTGAACTGCGAACCTCTAAACCTGCTTCTCATTACAGAATAGGAATCATACGGCGTGGCCATTGGACCATCGATTCGGCGCGATGAACTAAGACCTCCGCCCCCCGGCCCGGTCCCGGTGGAGCGTCGGAAGCACGATCCTGCATCGGAAGCGCGCTATCAGGCACATGCCCCTAAACCTGTTCCCAAGGACGTTTTTCGATCCATCGGGTTGGGACTGATTACCGGGGCGGCGGACGACGATCCATCGGCCATTGGCACCTATGCAACGGCGGGCGCGAAGTTCGGGCCTGCTCTGCTTTGGCTCGCGCCCGTGGCGCTGCCCATGATGTTCGCTGTGGTGTACCTGTCCTCCAAGCTTGGTCAGGTTACTGGGCAAGGTCTTTTCGCCATAATTCGACAGCATTATCCGCGTTGGCTGTTGCTAACCATATTGGGAGCGGTTGTGGTGGGAAACACAATCGAGGCTGGCGCCGATATCGGCGGGATGGCTGCCGCTCTCAGGCTGGTTCTGCCGATCCCAGCGGCCGTAATTGTCGTCATAATCACTGCCGCGGTGCTCGCTCTCCAAATCTGGGGGTCGTACACCATGATCCGCAATATATTCCGCTGGCTTGCCATGGCCTTGCTGGCTTATCTCGGCTCCACTTTTCTGGCCCATCCAGGACTAATTTCCACGCTCAAGGGAACACTGATTCCAACTATTCAGTGGAATCGTCAATTTGCTGAGATAGTTGTGGCAGTGATTGGCAGTTCGCTTTCCGCATATCTCTACACCTGGCAATCAAACCAGGAGGTTGAGGAAGATATATCCATGGGGCGACGTCGATTGGTGGACCGCATGGGCACGACTAAAGAGGAACTGAATCACTCTGCGCACGACATCGGCTTCGGAATGTTTTTTTCCAGCCTGGTGATGTACTTCATCATTCTCTCAACTGGCGCGACTCTATTCCGGGCGGGAAAATTTGACATCAGCACCGCAGCTGAAGCTGCACAAGCGTTACGGCCGCTGGCGGGAAAATTCGCGGAACTGCTGTTCACTATTGGGGTGATCGGGGTTGGGTTCATCGCGGTGCCGGTGATGACTGCCGGGGCTGCATACGATTTTTGCCAAACCTTCCGCTTGAGGCACGGCCTACATACTCCTGCAAGGCTCTCTCGCGCCTTCTACGCCGCCATAGTTATTATTACGGCCATCGCAATGGGCATGAATTTTCTTGGACTGAATCCGATGAAAACGTTGGTTTGGGCGGGAATAGTGCAGGGCCTTTCGACTCCGTTTCTGATGTTATTGCTCATGCGGATGACTAATAACCGCAAAATTATGGGGCGGTGGGTGAATACGACCGCGCTCAATATTCTCGGATGGTTGACAACGGCCGCGATCTTCGCTGCCGCGATTTGCGTGATTGTATTCTGGCTGAAGTAATTTGCTATTGAGTTTTGGGAACAATCTCTGTTGCTTCTTCTGATCGCGGACTTTCATTACCATGCGCATCCACTGCCGAAACTGAATAGAAATATTCGTGCCCAGGAACTACATTGGAGTCGCGAAATGCGGGCGTCTTGACCAGATCAGTATTTACTTTTCGCGGTTCACCTCCAGCGTCTCGACGGTAGATGTTGTATCCGGCCAAATCGTTTTCGCTGTTTTCCGCCCAAATCAAATCAATGAAGGGCTTCTGTCCCGGACCGGAAAATACGGCCTGTAATCCGGTTGGCGTCGCCGGTGGAAATACGTCATGCGCGACTACGCGGATGGGTGATGAGTCATCGCCTTCTACTTGCTCCGGTCCGCCGGGGCGATTTACCACCGTCACCACGGTCACTCGATAATCGTAGGTTTTCTCCCACTCAAAGCCGCTATCCAGAAAGCTTGGTTGCGCATCCGCCGACACTGGAATTTGCCCGGCAATAGCATCACCATTGGTGGCCAAATCCCGTCTGTAAATTCGATACTCATACTTCAGGTCGGGAATCTCTGGCGAGGGCGGAACCGCGTTCCACGTCAGATCTACTCCACTCGACGATAAATGCACTGCCAGATTCGCTGGCGCCCGAAGAGTTGGCGCCGCCGGAACCTGCACCTGGTTCGAAAGTCCTGCACTTCGGCCGTACGAATTCAGAACACTGACGGCATACGACAGATTTGAAGTCGGCGATTGCAACTCCAGGCTTGGCGAGAGCTGATCGGTGTACGTCTCCTGAGGCGGCGTTGGCAGCTGCGACTTTCGCACTCTTCCTCTGGAAGGTAGCACTGGAGTTGTGGCTTTTTGCGGCGGCAGCTCGATCACCACTGTTCCGCAATCGTGCATCGGAGAATCCATACTGCGGCAGATTCGCGTTGGTCCAGCATGGCGAAAGTTTTGATGGTCCTCCGTCTGTTCCGGCACTGACCACGACAGATGGACTTCGTTCCCTTTGCGAACAGCTTTAAGATCTCTCACTGGTCGCGCCAACTCGAGCGATGGCGGCTCCGGAATTCCGGGCGTCCCACAACCCGAAAGCAATCCGACAGAAGCTATGCCCAGCGCGAAGGTCAGCCTCGTAAGTTTCATCTGTCGGGAAAGATTAACACTTAGAGTTCAAGGTATATTCGTGGAGGCGAGGGTGCGGCGCCTCCAGAGTCAAACCTGGAAAGGGTAAGTACAATTGATGCCGACCGCTAGAGAATGTACCGGCTCAAATCCTGGTCTTTCACTATGTCGGTCAGCGCTTTGCTCACGTACTCGGCATCCACGGTGATCTGCTCGCCCTTTCGTTCTGGCGCGGAGAAGCTGATCTCATCCAGCACACGTTCCATGATCGTGTGCAAACGGCGCGCTCCGATGTTTTCCGTGCCTTCATTCACGCGGAATGCGAAACGCGCAATTTCGTCGAGCGCCTCTTTGGTGAATTCCAACTTGACGCCTTCGGTGTCCAGGAGCGCCGTGTACTGCTTCACCAGCGAAGACTTCGGCTCGGTGAGAATGCGGATGAAATCTTCCATGGTCAGAGACTGTAATTCCACTCGGATCGGAAAACGCCCTTGCAGTTCGGGAATCAAGTCGCTGGGTTTCGAAACGTGAAACGCCCCGGCCGCGATGAATAAGATGTGGTCAGTGCGGACCATTCCGTAGCGGCTGTTTACGGTTGTACCTTCGACAATCGGCAGAATATCGCGTTGCACGCCTTCGCGGGAAACATCCGGCCCGTGCCCGCCTTCACGGCCGGCGATCTTATCGATTTCATCGAGAAAAATAATCCCTGAGTCTTCCACCCGGTCGATGGCCATGCGGGTGACCTGGTCCATATCGATGAGCCGCTGCTCTTCTTCCTGGATCAGGTATTCGAACGCTTCGTTCACCTTCATCTTCCGCTTCTTGGTGCGCTGGCCGAAAAGATTAGGCAACATGTCCTTGATGTTGACATCCATCTCTTCGACGCCCTGATTAGAAATAATTTCGAAGGATGGGAAATTCCGTTCACGAGTTTCGATTTCGACGACGCGATCGTCGAGCTTGCCCTCGCGCAATTGCTGGCGAAGCTTTTCCCGTGTCCGTGAATAAGAATCACCCGAAGAAGCTTCGAGAGTGAACCCGGGCTGCGGATTCGGCGCTGCGGGTGCAGCAGGAGGCAGCAAAATATCGAGCAAGCGCTCTTCCGCATTCAGTTCGGCTTTATCCGCGACGTCTTCGAGTTTTTCCTCGCGGACATTATCGATGGCAATTTCCAGTAGATCGCGGATCATCGACTCGACATCACGACCGACGTACCCGACTTCGGTAAACTTTGAGGCCTCGACTTTCAGAAAAGGCGAATTCGCCAGCTTCGCCAGACGTCGCGCGATCTCAGTTTTGCCCACACCCGTGGGCCCGATCATGATGATGTTCTTGGGAATAATTTCTTCAGCGAGTTCTTCAGAAAGCTTTTGGCGACGCATGCGATTGCGCAGAGCAATAGCAACGGCGCGCTTCGCATCCTTTTGCCCGACAACATGCTTGTCGAGCTCGGCCACAATCTCACGTGGCGTTAGCTCGTCGAGTGCGAGCTGTTCTTCTTCGGCGCTAGCTGGTAAGTAAATGGCCATAAAAGCTGTCAGTCGTCGGCCATCAGCCTTCAGTCAAAAGCCGTTACTGACGGCTTATGGCTGATCGATGATGGCTACAACTCTTCTATCGTAACCTTCTCATTCGTATAGATGCACATTTTGCCGGCAATCTTCATTGCCTCTTCCGCGACCTGCCGCGCCGGCAACTGGGTGTGCTCTACCAGTGCCTGCGCCGCAGCCTGCGCATACGGCCCACCGCTGCCGATGGCTGCAATCCCGCCATCGGGCTCAATCACATCGCCTTGTCCACTCAGCAGAAATGTCTGCTCTTTATCAGAAACCAGCAAAAGCGCTTCCAGATGACGCAAAAACTTGTCAGTCCGCCAGTCTTTCGCAAGTTCGACCGCACCCCGGCCGATGTTGCCGTGATACTGCTCCAGCTTGGCTTCAAAACGACTGAAGAGCGAGAAAGCGTCAGCAGTAGAACCCGCAAAGCCGGCCAGAATTTTGTCCTGATAGAGCCGACGGATTTTCTTCGCCGAGTGCTTGATAACCCCTTCGCCAAGCGTGACCTGCCCATCCCCGGCCATGACCACGTGGCCGTCCCGGCGAACGCACAAAACTGTGGTGGAGCGAATCAGGCGCTTCTGAGGCATGAGAGCGATCTACGATTATAGCAGCGAAGCCGCATCCATTTTTATGCTTAGGCGGACTTGTTCGCGAGCAACTGCCTAAGCACATACTGCAGAATCCCGCCGTTCGCGTAATACAGGGCTTCCTGCGGTGTATCAATTCGCACCAGAGCCTCGAATTCTTTGGTTTCTTTGCCGGATTTAGCTCGAACCTTGATCCGCTGTCCGGCTGAAAATTTTTCTACAAGCTGGCGGATCCCGGCGATCTCGAAAATTTCATCCCCGGTCAACCCTAACGTCTGTGCACTTTCACCTGCAAGAAATTGCAACGGCAGAATACCCATGCCGACCAGGTTTGAGCGATGAATACGTTCGTAGCTCTCGGCAACTACTGCATGAACCCCGAGCAGCAGCGGGCCTTTCGCAGCCCAGTCGCGCGATGAGCCGGATCCGTACTCTTTGCCGGCAAGAATGACCAGCGGCACACCATCCGCAATATATTTTTCGGAGGCCTCGAAGATTGTCATCTCCGCGCCATCCGGCAGATGCTTAGTGAAGCCTCCTTCGAGGTTCGGTACCATTTTGTTTCGCAGGCGGACGTTTGCGAATGTACCGCGTACCATCACCTGGTGATTGCCACGCCGCGAACCGTAGGAGTTGAAGTCTGCGGGCTTGACTCCGTGCTCCTGCAAATACTTTCCCGCCGGACTGTCTTTTTTGATAGATCCTGCCGGAGATATATGGTCCGTGGTCACGCTGTCGCCTAGCACTGCCAGTACGCGGGCTTTCTTGATGTCGCCCACAGGCTCCGGTTTCAGCGACATTTCGTCAAAGTATGGCGCACGCTGGATGTAGGTCGAGCTTCCATCCCACGCGTAGGTCTCGCCTTTCGGAACATTCAGCGATTGCCAGTGTTCATCTCCCGCGAAAACTTCGCCATAAGTTTTGGTAAACATCGCGGAGGAAATTGAATGCTGCACCACCTCATCCACCTCGCGCTGTGTGGGCCAGACATCGGCAAGAAACACCTGCTTGCCCTCACGATCGGTGCCCAGCGCGTCTTTTCGCAGATCAACGTCAATCCGCCCAGCCAGCGCAAATGCCACTACAAGGGGGGGCGACATTAGATAATTCGCACGCACGTCAGGATTGATACGACCTTCAAAGTTCCGATTGCCGGAAAGCACTGACGCAACCACGAGATTCTTCCGATCGATTTCGTCCGAAATTTCCTGCGCCAAAGGTCCCGAATTACCGATGCAAGTTGTGCAGCCGTATCCTACGATGTGGAATTTTAATTTTTCGAGGTAGGGCGTCAATCCCGCATTGTCCAGATAATCGCGGACCACCTTTGATCCCGGCGCTAGCGAAGTCTTAACCCAGTCGGGTACCTGCAGGCCGCGCTCCACGGCTTTCTTTGCAAGCAGGCCAGCCGCCAGCATCACTGAAGGATTCGACGTGTTGGTGCAACTGGTTATGGCCGCGATGACGACCTTGCCGTGACTCAAATGGCCGTTGCCGCCAACGGCTTGTTGGCTTTGGCCTTTGCTGGCCTTGATCAACGAAGGCAATGCCGTCTCAAACGATTCTTTCGCGCTCGAAAGCGCCACTCTATCCTGCGGACGCTTCGGTCCGGCGAGGCTCGGCTCAACCGTATCCAGATCGAGTGCCAGCAGTTCCGAATATTCCGCTTGAGGTGTGTTCTCATCGTGAAACATTCCCTGCTCGCGTGCATAAGCTTCGACCAATGTGATCTGTTCGTCAGCACGACCGGTCAGGCGCAAATACGTCAGCGTCTCGCGATCAATAGGGAAAATTCCGCAGGTAGCACCGTACTCCGGCGACATATTTCCGATGGTCGCGCGATCGGCCAGCGGCAAATCTTTCAAACCCGGTCCGAAATACTCAACGAACTTGCCTACGACACCGTGCTTGCGCAACATCTCGGTAATCGTCAGAACAAGATCGGTCGCAGTTGCTCCTTCACGCAGGCGTCCAGTTAGCTTCACGCCGACGACTTGCGGAATCAGCATGGAGACAGGCTGCCCCAGCATGGCGGCTTCAGCTTCGATGCCGCCCACGCCCCAGCCTAATACTCCCAGGCCATTGATCATGGTGGTGTGAGAATCGGTACCGACGAGCGTATCCGGATAAGCTGTTCGTTTTCCCCCGTCCTGATTCACGAAAACCACACGCGCGAGATATTCCAGATTGACCTGGTGCACAATGCCGGTATCCGGCGGAACGATTGCCATGTTGCGAAACGCCATTTGCCCCCAACGCAAAAAGCCGTATCGTTCTTTGTTACGCTGAAATTCAAGCTCCGCATTGGTCGCAAATGCCCGTGCATTGCCGAATTCGTCCACTTGCACCGAATGATCGATCACCAGTTCTGCAGGCTGTAAGGGATTGATAAGCGCCGGATTGCCGCCAAGTTTCTTCATGGCATCCCGCATCGCTGCAAGATCGACGACTGCGGGAACACCGGTGAAATCCTGCATCAACACGCGACTCGGAGTAAAAGCGATTTCCTTTTGCGATCTCGTCTTACCATTCCACGAAGCCAGCGCGCGGATGTCCTCGGCCTTTACGTTTCGGCCATCCTCGGTCCGCAAAAGATTTTCCAGCAAAATACGAAGTGAAAACGGCAGGTGCTCAGTAGAAACGCCCTGTTTGTCGAGCGCGTCGAGGCGAAAGATCTCGTACTCCTTGCTGCCGATTTTCAACATAGAACGGGAATGAAAGCTATCCATGGACCAGCCTTCCTATAAGTTTTCTAATCGGGGAGCGCAAGAGATTAGTTTAGTCGTTTGTGCGGGAGTTTGCGCTCGCCAGTTCCTCGCAATGGAGCGGCTGAATGCGATTTGGATCAATGCGGTGACAAGCGTCGCGGTAACAAGTACGTAAAGCCCGCCAAAATTTCCCAGTGAGTCGATGTATTCGTAAGCCCGCGATCGAATCCGGCATCGAAGACCAGATCTCTGCTCGCACTGTAACTCAACGCCCACAAATTCCCAATGGCATTGCCGCGAATAAATGGCTGGGTGAAGTGCCAAATTTCGCCCGATAAACCAAACCTGCTCGTCAGAGGATGCGAAACTGAGAACGATTGCCCGAACTGGCTGCGGCGAACTGGATCAATTACGACCTCATTGAGAAATACATTTGCATCGTAGTGAAATTTGCCCAAGTCAGCGCTAGCAAGCAGGAGCGCGGAATTATTTGAGCTGCCTATGTCAAGATCCGGCGCATCCCCACCGTACACACTATGGAAGTAACTCGCAGCGATTGTTGGTTTCGCCCCCTCGCCCCGATAAAGTACGCCTTGCACACCCAGCGACACGCCTCCCTCGTCATCGCTCGACCGCCCACCAAAGACGCTGTGGGCGACTGGTTCGACTCCGGCCAGCAATTCGATCCGACGGCAAACGGCAAACTTTACGACTTCATTAACACTGGTTTGCGAAGAAAATTCGGGAGATGTCCATGCGCCAAGCACACCACTTTCAAACTGAAAATAGCCCACCGGAGTGAGAGTCGCCGGTGTCGAAACCGTAGGCCGGCCAGGATTGGCGATCAGTGCGTCGGGATCCTGCGCCGGCTGATCGCTAGTCTTTGGCGGTTGCTGTGCTACAGCCGCGACCGCCAAAAGAACGATCTCGGCTAGCGTGAGCGCATAGCCTCTCATAGACCTCGGATTCGGTTTTCGTTTGCAAAGACGGCGAAATCTCAAAAAGTCCACGAATTATTTCGCCCTCAGCAACAGCACAGGCACGCTGACGTTATGCTGCACCCGGTTGGCGGTTGTCCCAAGAAATAGATCGGCAAAGAAGCGATGGCCATGAGTGCTCATGGCTACAAGGTCGCAGCCTTTCTGTTTTACCCAGTGGATAATCTCTTTTGACGGGTCTCCGTAAGCCAGTTCGGCGTCCGCGGAGATGCCAGCTCCCTCAAACTCCGTGCGCACTTTCTTCAAGTATTCGGTGTCGTCGGTAATCTCACGACTGACGGCGTCTCTGCCGTAAGTACGGGCAGCCCATCCGTCGGCCACATGCAATACGATCACGCGACCCTGCGACAATTTCGCGAGTTGCTTCACGTGATCGATGATCGCGCGGTCGGTCGGCGTGCCATCGACAGTAACTAGAATCGTTTTGTACATTTTTGGGCCTCTCTAGCCACCGGCGACAACGTGCCACGCGGAGCGCAGCGAATCCGGAAGCCCCCAAATATCGAGTGCCGTAATCAGAATTGCAGTGCCCCATCCGCCGGCCATCAGCAGCCACCCGTTTTTCAAGCCGCGCATTTTCTGGTTTGAACTGGTGAAATGCAAAAGGGGAAACATGGCGAACGGCAACTGCAGGGCCAGCACCACCTGGCTCAGGGTGAGCAGATCATTGACGCTGGAGTCGCCCCGAATACCGATGACCACAATCGCCGGAATGATCGCTAACGAGCGGGTGATCAGGCGTCGTAGCCACGGTTGAATGCGCCAATGCATAAAGCCTTCCATCACGACTTGTCCGGCGAGCGTGCCTGTGATGGTGCTGCTCTGTCCGCTGGCCAAAAGCGCGATTACGAATAGAGTGCTTGCCAGAGCCGTGCCCAGCAAAGGGGCCAGCGTCAAATACGCGATCCGTATCCAGTCGCTGTGAGGGCTGAATGTAATGACGCGACCTCCGGCCGCCTGTACGCTGGTTCTGCCGTAAAAGACCAAAGCCGCCAACACCAGAATCGCCGCATTCACCAGGAATGCGACCGACAATGCGGTTATCGAGTCGATCACATTGAAGCGGATAGCACTGCGAACTGAAGCCTCATCTTTCTGCAGTTTGCGGCTTTGCACCAATGCAGAATGCAGATAGAGATTGTGGGGCATCACCGTGGCGCCGATGATCCCGATAGCCACATAGAGCATTCCTGCCTGGCGAAAGTTGGGATTGATTAACGCGTGACCCATCTCCAAAAAGTTCGGCCGCGTCTGCGGAAGCACAAAAATTTCGATCAGGTAACAAACGCTGATGGTCGCGATCAAAACTAAAACCACAGCCTCAATTGTTCGCATGCCATAACGCTGCAGCGCCAACAACAGCAACACATCAACCCCGGTGATAATCACCGCCCACAGCAATGGGATGTGGAACATTAGATTAATCGCGACTGCGCTGCCCAGCACTTCGGCCAAGTCACAGGCCCCGATCGCGATTTCGCACAGGACCCAGTTCGGCCATCGCGTCCAGCGCGGATACCAATCACGGCAACACTGCGCCAAATCTTTTCCGGTCACCACCCCAAGCCGAGCAGCGATCACTTGCATAAAAATTGCCATGAGACTGGCGAGGGCAACGACCCACAGCAGCCCATATTTGTATTGCGCGCCAGCAGCCAGATCAGTTCCCCAGTTGCCAGGATCCATGTAGCCAACGCTAACCAGAATCGCCGGCCCGATGAACGCGCGCCATTTTTGCCAGAAGCCTGCGTCATAATGAGGAACCTCGACGCTGCCGTGCATGCCCTCAAGCGACCGATGACTCAGTGGCGCCATCTCAGTCGCAACATGATCGGACTCTTTTGAATCGGGCATAGCGTGGAATTCTGAATCTTATCTTACTGAAGGAATTCTATTGAAAGTGTTCTGCGGAGCAGCCAGGAGTTGAATTTTGGAGAAACCTGGCCAGGAATTAAGGCATACTTTGGGTGAAGTTGTTTAGGACCGACTGGCCCGGACGGCTCAAACTCATTTCGACTGCGCGCCTGGGGCGAATCTTTAGGTCTAAGATTAAAGTAACCCGCCACATTACTTCGGCTGGCCGAAATACCGGACGTCCGGGCGAGATCGGTTCAACATTTCTAAATTGAATCTGCTTGAGCTAGCAATGGTTACCTACGTTACTAACGTTAAGGTACGAGCGAGCTTTAGCATTACAATGTGCGACTCAACAGCCTATTGGTGACCCGCGATCCGGACGTGGAGGAGGCCGTGGCTGACGTGTTTGACGGCATTGAACTCCGGGTCCGCGATGACAGCATTTCTGTCCTGGATCTGATTGGCAGGAGTCACTTCGACGGCTTCATTATTGATTGCGACGGAATTGAGCGTGGCACTGAGATCATCGCCGCCGCTCGCAACAGCCGGTCAAATCGAAAGTCTGTCATCTTTACTATTGCGGATGGGAAGACACCGGTAGCTCAGGCGATGGAACTGGGATCGAATTTCGTACTGGAAAAGCCGCTCGATATCGGCCGGCTCAGCACATACTTTCAATCCTCAGTTCGTCAGATGGAAGCCGAACATCGCCGGTATTTCCGTTTTGAGCTTGCTCTTGATGCCGAGGTAGTTCGCCGCGACGGCACAACTATTTCCGCTCAAATTCTGAACGTCAGTGATGGCGGTCTGGCGCTACGGTTGTTGGATCGAGCGCACCTTCACGGTTCAGTCACACTCCGCTTCACCATTCCGGATGCTCGGCGGACATTCATTACTGCAATAGCGCTGATCTGCTGGTCTCGCGGCCCGGTTTTTGGAATTCGGTTCTTCGGCATGCACGAGGACTGCGGCAAAGCCTACGCCGAATGGCTTTCTTCCATGGCTCTAGTCTAAGCCCCTAAACCGAAGGCTCTCTACACGCGCTCTCCTCAGGTTTGACATAGATTCATCCTCACCCTAACCTTATTTTCTCTGGCCATGAAAATTCTCCTCATAGGCAACGGCGGACGCGAGCACGCTCTCGCCTGGAAACTGCGTCAATCCTCGCGCATCACCAAACTGTATTGCGCTCCGGGAAACGGCGGACTCAGCCGCGAGGCCGAATGCGTATCTGTCGATCTAAAAAGCCTGGAATCAATTGTTGCGATTGCGACTGAGCTTAAGCCGGACGTGACCGTGGTCGGCCCGGAACTGCCGCTTCAGCTTGGGATTGTTGATGAGTTCACACGTCGCGGCTGGCCAGTCTTCGGCCCGACCAAAGCTGCCGCGCAACTCGAAACCAGCAAAAGCTTCGCCAAGGAATTCATGCAGCGTCACCGAATTCCCACTTCACATTACGCGATTTGTGATTCCGTCGATGACGTGAACGATGCAATCGGCAGGTTCAGCACGCCAGTCGTGGTCAAAGCCGACGGATTAGCCGCGGGCAAGGGTGTAGTCATTTGCGATACCAAAGATGAAGCGATCAAGGCCGCATCAGAAATGCTGAGTGGAAAAATGCTTGGCGTGGCAGGCGCGCGAATAGTAATTGAAGAATGCTTAAAGGGCGACGAGCTTTCGTTCCTGGTGCTCAGCGACGGCGAGCGCGTGGCGCCATTGGTTGCCGCACAAGATCACAAACGCGCCGGCGATGGCGATACCGGCCCCAACACCGGTGGGATGGGCGCCTATTCAATTCCGCAACTGCTCGATGAACAGATGGGTAATTGGCTACTGCAACACGTCGCGCGGCCGGTGATCGATGGCATGAAAGCCGAAGGCATGGAGTACAAAGGCATTCTCTATTGCGGACTAATGATGACCGCGCGCGGCCCCATGGTGCTCGAATTCAACTGCCGTTTCGGCGATCCTGAAACCCAGCCCATTATGATGCGGCTCGACAGTGACCTGCTCGAGGCCATTGAAGCTTCGATCGAAGGCCGGGTGAGTGATGGCGATTTTCGCTGGTCGCAGGATGCTTCGGTTTGTGTGGTAATTGCCTCAGGCGGTTATCCCGGCACGATCGAAGTGGGGAAAAAAATTACCGGAATAGACGCCGGCGACAAAGTAGAAGGCGTCAAAGTATTTCACGCTGGAACCAGTGTGCGGGATGGTGAGTTTTACACTGCCGGCGGTCGAGTGCTGGGCGTAACTTCACGGGCTGCGACCCTGCAAATGGCGGTGGACCGCGCTTATGAGGCAGTGGACAAAATTAAGTTCGACGGAGCGCAGTATCGCAAAGATATCGCCGCACGCGCTCTGAAAAGACAATGACTAGAACGGAGAATGGGACGAATGTCAAAGCCAGTGGTTTCAATCGTAATGGGAAGTGACTCTGACCTTGAAATAATGCAGGAATGCGGCAAGGCTCTCGATGGTTTCGGAATTGCCTACGAAATCGACGTGACCTCAGCGCATCGCTCGCCGGACCGCACCGCCGACTACGCCCGCAAAGCCGCCGACCGCGGCATTCGCGTGATCATCGCGGGTGCAGGCGGAGCAGCCCATCTCGCCGGGGTAATCGCAGCGCACACTACGCTTCCAGTCATCGGAGTTCCCATCTCCGCAACATCGTTAAACGGCATGGACTCGCTTCTCGCAACCGTGCAAATGCCCGCCGGAATTCCGGTAGCGACCGTTGCAATCGGTAAACCGGGAGCCACCAATGCCGGCATTCTGGCAGCGCAAATTATAGGAGTCGCTGATTCCTCAGTCGCACAGAAACTCCACGCCCACAAAGAAAAACTAGCCAAGGGAGTAGAAGAAAAATCAAAAAAGCTGAAGGAAAGCCGAGCCTGAGCCAACCGGTGTACGGACGTGCCTCCACGCCCGTCAGGCAGAGCTAGACTCCGCAAAATTGCCGATAGTTATTGTGGGGGAACGGGCGTCCTCGCCCGTGAACTGCCGGCGCTAGTCCAGCTTCAAAGTTCTCAAATACTCCCTCAGTGGCCCGCCCAGATCATCTCGCTTCAGCGCAAACTCAACCGTCGCTTTCAGAAAGCCCAACTTGTCACCAGTATCGTGACGCTTGCCCTCATAAACATAGGCGTACATCTTTTCCTGCTTCAGTAGCGACTTCATAGCGTCGGTCAGCTGCAATTCTCCGCCTTTCCCCAGTTGAGTGTTGTCCAGGACCTCAAAAATCGCCGGGGTCAAAATGTACCGCCCAATAATCGCCAGGTTTGAAGGGGCTTCATTCAGCGGCGGTTTTTCCACCATATTGAGAATTTCGTAAAGCCGCCCCCCATGATGTCCTTCTGCGGGCTTTACATCGAGCACGCCGTACGCGGAAATCGCGGCGCCCTCCACGATCTGCGTAGCAATCATTGAGCACTGGGTTTGTTCGAAGACTCGCATCATCTGCTTCAATACCGGAACTTCGGCATCGATTACATCATCGGCAAGCAGCACTGCAAAAGCCTCATTCCCGACCAATTCACGCGCCGTAAGCACCGCGTGCCCAAGACCAAGCGCTTCTTTCTGCCGCACATATGCCACATGAATCATGTCTGAGATCTGGCGCACGACTTTCAACAGGTCCTTCTTGCCCTTCTCTTCCAATATCTTTTCGAGTTCGTAGCTGACATCAAAGTGGTCTTCGATCGCGCTTTTCCCACGTCCGGTGACCATGATGATCTGGTTACACCCGGCGGCCAGCGCCTCTTCCACCCCGTATTGAATAATTGGCTTATCGACCAGCGGAAGCATTTCCTTAGGCTGGGCTTTGGTTGCGGGGAGGAAGCGGGTGCCCAATCCTGCGGCAGGAAAAACGGCTTTGCAAACTTTCATCATAGTTTTATCGGCGTGGTGCGAATTGAACCCGTTTTGGATGCTGCTTTAGGTCAAAGCGTAGGGCTATCGTTTCCCAGCATTGCCTTGCGAATGATTTTCAGTGGCACGCCGCCCTGCTCCATGAATTTGTTATGAAATTCCATGAGGCTAAAATCATTCCCGCGCATTTTACGATAGTCTTCGCGTAATTTAAGAATTTGCAGCTTACCCAGCGTGTACATGAGATATGTCGGGTCGGAAGTCCCGCGCTTAGTCTCCACATCGGCTACAGCGGGCGTCTGGTAGCCTTCCTCCACAAAGAATTTCCTCGCCTGATCGAGAGTCATATTTCCGGTATGTAGCTGGATGCCGACAATGTAACGCGCATTTCGGAGCAGCGCATCGTCCAACTGCCCCAGGCGCAATTTAGGATCCCCATTGCCGTAACCTTCGTCGAGCATCATTTGCTCGCAATAATGCGCCCAACCTTCAGCGTTCGTTCCTGAGAAGGTCAGCTTTCGAATTTTCGAAGGATTTTTCGCGATCCAAAGAAACTGAACGAAGTGCCCGGGGTAGACCTCATGGATCGCAGTTCCCGGAATCATGCTGTTGTTAAATGTCTTCATCCATTCTTCGGTGCGCTTCGCATCCCACTTGGGATCTGGCGTGGTGACGTTGAAAAAGGCTTTGCGGTCCCGCGTCTCATAAGTCCCAGGAGTATCCATGGAAGCTTCGGTGGTGGCGCGCTCGAACGGCGGCGTGGGCTCAAGAATAGGTGGTTGGCCGTCCGGAATGGTAATAATTTTCTTTTGTTCGATGAACTGAGTCAGCCCCGAAAACGTCTCGCGAAATGCCTGCAGGAGCTGATCTGGAGCGGGATGCTGGTTTTGAAGATCGGCAACAACTTCCAGTGCCGAGCGCTTCGGGTCAATCTGGGCTGCAACTTTCTTCAATGCTTCCTGGTTCTGGCGCAGGTTTTCGTAGCCAATAGCCAGCAACCGGTCGAGCGGAATGTCAACCATCTCGTCATAAAGCAACTTCTTCTTGTAATTCTCCGCCCCTAGCCGAAAATCGCCATTCGCGGTCGGCAAAATAGAATCATGGAGGAATTTCTGGTAGCTCCCAAATGCATCAATCACACCCTGGTTTGAGATTTTAAATTCCGCAATCAGCTTTGGATCTTTGACTTCGGAGAATGCCTCGGGCACATCTTTGCGGAAGAAGTCAGTTTCGTCAGGCAGCTGTTCGAGCGCAATCTCGGTATAGATTTTCGGTGGGTTTTTCAGATTCTGCCGCGCATACTCCAGCGCTTTTGGAATCTGACGCTCTCGATCTATGGCGGCGCGCAGCCGTTCCTCTGGAGCAGCATAGTTGCGCTTCATAATCACGAAAATGCTGTTCGTCACTCCACCGGTATAACTGTCCGGATCTTTTTTCCACATCTGAATGTCTTCGAGTTCGAGCAGCGCGGAGTGAATCGAGCTGATAATCCACTCGCGATCACCTTGGGTATAGGGCGGCAATGTGGAACCATCAAAGGCCTCGAATTTTCTCAGATATTCCTTCAAACCACGGATCTGTTGCGCGCGCGCGGCCGCTGAGTAATCTTCGAGCTTCCGATCATATTGATGAAATCCTTCGGCAGTAGCTTCGCTGGGGTGAAAAGAGAAATAAAAGTCGAAGTATTTGTCCACAAGCGCATTGAAATCGCTGACACCTTTTGTTTCAGCGTGCCCCGGCAATACCGATGTCAGACACAGCAGCAAAGAGAGGAACGGCAGTGCATTTTTCATTTTTAATCCCATTCACGGTATCACAACAGAAGCTTGAAATTATCCGACGGTCTGGTCATACATATGTGAGCAAGCGCAATTACGCTATCGACGGCAGGATATTTTCAGACAAATTTCCCAACAGCGTTTGCAGCTGTTCCAGAAGCTCTCTCGGATCCAGTCCCTTTGCCACAAATTTCAACGTCCCATCAGGCAGGAATTGCGCTCCCCGTTGCGATGAAACAAAGCTCGCCAGCTTGGCGGGATCAACCGGCGCATCCTGACGAAAACGGACACTCACCAGATCGCGCTTGCGCTCAATAGCCGTAACGCCCGCCTGCACCGCTTGGAGCCGCAATCCCGCATAACGAAGAAGCTGCCGCACGGGCAACGGCGGCTCGCCATAACGATCTTTCAATTCCGCCTCCACATCGGTGAGTTGGCGTTCAGTCTCAACTCCCGCAATGCGTTTATACATTCGCAGGCGCTGATTTTCCTCCGTGATGTAGTCCGCCGGAATGCAAATATTCAAGCCGAGATTCAGCTGTGCCTGCGGCTGCGGCTCGGCTTCGCCTTTCATTTCGCGGACCGCCTGGTCGAGCATTTGCGTGTAAAGATCGAAGCCGATGGCTTCGATGTGGCCGCTCTGCTCTCCGCCCAGCAGATTGCCCGCGCCTCGAAGTTCCAGATCAAGCGCGGCAATTTTGAATCCTGCACCAAGGTCGGAGAATTCCTTCAGCGCAGCCAGCCGACGGCGCGCAATTGGCGTCAATTCCACCTCCGAGGGCAACAGCA
>Ga0209168_10000755_pt1 | contig 28732 bp, 22 predicted proteins | sample Coa_R1_FD_187156 | JGI IMG/M metagenome (GOLD analysis project Ga0209168, IMG submission 187156) | Surface soil microbial communities from Centralia Pennsylvania, which are recovering from an underground coalmine fire - Coalmine... | ecosystem: Environmental > Terrestrial > Soil > Unclassified ...
TGCGCGATGAGGCCCTCGAAGACCTGATCTTCCTGAATGCCAAAACCTTCGAGAAGCAGGGATTGAAGCCGGTCTGCTCGGCGGAGTTTTTGAAACGGCTGTGGCACGCGGCCCATGCCCAGCAGAAGGCCCATCTGTATGTGGCAAAGTCGAACGATGGGAGACCGGTGGCAGCCCTGCTCACCGTGCACGACAAGCGAACCACCTACCAGATCGTCTCCGGCGTGAACCCCGAATTCCGGGAAGTGCCCGGCGCATATCTGGTCCTGTGGAATGCGTTGCAGGACACGCTGCCGGCCGGACGCGATTTTGATTTTGAAGGGTCCAGCCTGCGTGGAGTGGAGTGCTTCTACCGCCGCTGGGGCGCCATGGCGGTGCCCATCTGGCGGCTGGAGAAGACTGGATCGTGGCGTGGCGGATTATTCCAGACCATGGTGGATCGCCGCGATTGGAATGCGCTCAACAAATAGCGCCGCGAACCGGCAAGTCCAACGGGGCAATACAACTTCCCACGAGGAGAGCTGATGGCATCTTTTGCAGAACCGAAAGCGTCGCCGAGAGGCAGGATCCAGGTGGTCATCCATGCGCCGTCTCTCGGTCCGAATATTCGGATTACTCCTCAGGCCAGATACTACGCCGTGATGGAGCTGTGCCGGCGCGCCGGAATCCCATTGGACTTTTTTCACACCTGGAAGATTTCCGTCACGCCGGAGAACACCGTATTCGAAATCTCCAACGGCACGCAGAAATTCATCACCTTCCCGCATGCCTCCCCCAAACTTCTGAAAGCCCTCGCCTCCGGCCAGTTGAGCGCCGTCAATATTGCTCTCAGCAACCCCATCGCAGGCGGCAACTCCACCTTGATTTCTCATTGCGTGGTTCCCTTCGTGGCCTCGGAGAGCGACCAGGAGCGCCCGCTTTTCTATCTGACCGACGAGAATCATCTGGAGTGCGCCCTCGATCTTCCCCTCTCCATCCTGTTGTCCCTTTCCTGCTGGGAAGAAACTCTGGAATCGCCGCGCGATTCGCACGGGCGGTTTCAGGCCAAGAACAGCATCACGTGCGCCGCGGGTTTTCTCGAACGCCCGATCGTCGACGAGTATGGGCTGGCTTTCGAACGCGCCCTGCAATTGCTGTTTCCCTCGTGGAAGAAGACGCCGCGAAACGCCCGCATCAAGCTGAGCCATGACGCGGATCACGTTGGCATTCCCTTTCGTTGGAGAACCGCGCTGCGCCACTCCATCCGCTCGCGAGCCGTTCACAATTCGTTTCGTGACGTTTTCAGCCGGGTCAGCGGCATGGAGCCGGCCGAACTGAATTCTGTTCGCAGCATCGCGCTGGCGTCCAAGCGCCATGGACTGAAATCCGCGGTTTACTGGAAAGCATCGCCGGCCGGGCCGAATGACAGTGGATACGATCCCCGGCATCACAAAGTCCGTCAGGTGGTGAGTTGGCTGGACCGCATCGGCGCGGAGTCCGGCATCCATCCCGGTTACAACACGTTCCGCTCCCCTGAAAAATTGCGCCGGGAAGTGGCCATTCTGCGCGAGACCCTTGGAGAACGGCGAATCGGCGGCCGTCAACATTATCTAAGATGGTCCCCGGATAGCTGGATCGATTGGGAAAACTGCGGCCTCTCCTATGACAGCAGCGTCGGCTTTGCCGAACGCATCGGGTTCAAAGCCGGGACCTGCATTCCGTATCAACCCTGGCTGTTTCCGCTGAACCGGAAGGCCGACCTGATCGAAATTCCCCTGCTGGTGATGGATCGCACGCTGCTGGCCTACATGGGACTGACCAAGGAACAATCCATCCAGCACGTGAACCAACTGATTGAGCGGTGCCGCACGGTCGGCGGCGTATTCACGATTTTGTGGCACAACGACGCGTTCCTCAATCCCTTCTACCGTGACGTTTATCTGGGATTGCTCGGCAGCCTCTCCAACATTGAAAACTACGACTGGCAATCGGACGTGACTCCGCGGTCGATCTAGCGGCGCCTTCTTTTCCAATGCAACTCAAAACCAAACTCTTCATCGCGTTGCTTTCCTTGTCAGGGCTCGCCCTGCTGCTCAGCACCTATTGGAGTCTTCCGCTCGATCTCACTCTGCTGGGTGTCGCCGGGCTGGGAGTGTTTACCTACCTCGCGGTTCGTTATCCGGAATGGTTTCTGGTGTCGGCCATTTTCGCGCCGCAATGGAAGTCATCCTGGATTTTCCGGCCCGTCGCGCATCTGGGCGATTTGACCCTCATCATGCTGCTGTGCCTCGTTGGCGGAATCGTCTGGCGCACCATGATGTGGTTCGGGCGGCTGGGATACGAGGAAATCCGCTCGCTGTTCTCCAGGCAAATGAGCCAGATTCTGGCTTTTTTGGTTTTTGCCGCGCTGGTGGCGGTCAGCTATTCGTATACCAGCGCGCCGGACTATGGCGGCGCGAAATTGATGCGCTTCCTTCTGATCGGCACCCTGCTGTTCCTTTCGCCGTTCTTTATTTTTTTCACGGAGGATGATTTCCGCCGCTTTGCCCGGCTCTTCGTGGGCTTCTCCGCGCTGACTGCGGTGCAGCTGATCACCAGCCTCGAATCGCGCAGCCAGGACGCCGAAGGCGACATCACTCGGATCGGCGCCGGCTGGCTGATGGGCATGGCCATTCTCATCCTGCTTTTCTACCCGCTGTCGAGTAACCGCAACCGGCAGCGCCTGATGGTGGTTGGCCTCCTGCCGCTTTTTATCGGCGGGTTGATGGCCTCGGCGGCGCGCGGTCCGATGGTCGCGGTCGCCATCGCGTCGCTGTTCGGTATGGCGGTGTTGATCAAGGAGGGGCAACTGCGGGTGACCACGGCTATGTTCATGCTGTTCTTCCTGGTCTTTGGACTCGGCGGCGCCTATCTGGTTTTGCGCCAGACGGACCTCGGCAAGTACACGGCCAAGGCGGGAGAACTGGAAGTGCTCTTCACGCAGGGTTCATCTTCCGGCTCGGCGGGCAAGCGCGTCGATTTCTATCGAGCCACCATCGCTGCGCTTCCCAATCAGCCGCTGATGGGAACGGGAATCGGCAGTTGGAGTGAATTTTACTTTGGAAACGATCAGCGCAATTATCCGCACAACCTTTTTTTGGAAATCACGTTTGAAGAAGGCATCGTGGGCCTGATCGCATTTCTGGCCCTCTTGACGCTGGTTGGAATTTCGATTTTCCGGATGGTCGGCGCGTCGCGCTCTCATTTTATTGTGCTGGGCCTGCTGGTTTTGTACTGCCTGATCATCAGCCTGTTCAGCGGCGACCTGGATGATAACCGCCTGCTGTGGTTGTGGATGGGAGTAACGCTCAGCATCTGCCGCCTGGTGCAATTCCGGGTGAGCGCGATGCGTTCGATGCAACAGGCCATGCGGCGGCCGCAATACGATCCCGCCGGCCCCGTCAACGCTCCGGCATTTTCGCGCCACCTGGCGTCAGAAAGATATTCCATCGGGAAAAAGGATCAAGAGTGGCGCGAAAAGTTTGTGTTCTGACATCGGCGCACCCGCCGTTCGACGTGCGCATTTTCCACAAAGAGTGCAAGTCACTCGCCCGCGCCGGCTATGAAGTTACGCTGGTCGCATCGGCGGACGAGGATGGACAGCATGACGGGATCGCCCTCCGCGCGCTCCCGGTGTGGAAGTCCCGCATGGACCGGTTCACACGCGGGTCGCTGGCCGTCTACCGGCGAGCTCTCGCTGCCCGTGCCGACGTCTACCACTTTCACGATCCTGAATTGATTCCCGTGGCTCTGCTGCTTCGCCTGCACGGCAAGAAAGTGATTTACGACATTCACGAAGATTTGCCGCGAACCATTTCCTACAAGCCGTACATTCCCCGGCCGCTTTGTGGCGGGGTGTCCCGCACCGTGCAGTTCATTGAGGATTTGGCGTGCCGGCGATTCTCCGCCCTGGTGGCAGCGACTCCGGGAATCGGCGAGCGGTTCAGAGGAGTAAACAAGAATATCGCTGTGTTGAACAATTATCCAAGAATCGAAGAGATTGAATCGCCGCTGGCGCCGGCTGCAGAGTGCAACCGTGAGGCTTCTCTTCTCTATGTGGGCATGCGTATCACGCGCGCCCGCGGAGCCGAAGAAATGGTCCGCGCGATGGGACTCCTTCCCGAGCACCTGCAAGCCAAGCTCAAACTCGTAGGGAAATGGGACGGGGAGGAATTGCCGGCATCGCTCGCAAACCTCCCAGGGTGGGACCGTGTCCGGTATCTCGGGCCCCTCGGTCGCGCCGGGGTCGCGGCTGAATTGCAGAGCGCCTACGCCGGACTGGTGATTCTGCATCCGGAGCCGAACTACATCGCGTCCCAACCGGTAAAGCTCTTTGAATACATGTGCGCGGGGATTCCAGTCATCGCTTCGGATTTTCCCGTCTGCCGCGAAATTATCAACCAGGCGGGATGCGGGATTCTGGTGGATCCTTTGAATCCCAAGGAAATCGCCGCCGCCTTGGAATACCTGCTGACGCATCCGGACCAGGCTGTAGAGATGGGCCGCCGCGGATATCAATCCGTTCGCGATCGCTACAGCTGGGCCAATGAAGAAAAAATATTGCTGCATTTATACAGCGATTTGTTCCGGCGCGACGCCGCGAGTGAAGCCAATTTGGTCCGCAGGGGGCAGGCCGCGTGAAATTCGTAATCCTCACTCAATTTTTTGCTCCCGAGATCGGCGCATCCCAGGTTCGCCTGGCATATCTCTGCCGTGAACTGACGGCCGCCGGGCACGAAGTCGAAATCGTGACAGGAATGCCTCACCATCCAGCTGGCAGGATATTTCCGGAATACCGTGGGCATTTCTATCTGCATGAAGATTGGGAGGGACTTAAGATTCACCGCGTTTGGCTGTATGCCGCGAGCGGCTCGAACCTGAAGCGCCTGCTCAGCTACGCGTCATTCTGCCTCACTTGCCTGTTCGGATTGGCGCGTTCCTCAAAACCCGATTACATTTTCGTGGACTCGCCTCCGCTGTTCCTCGGAGTACCCGGATGGATCGCCGCGAAACTATGGCGCGTGCCGCTGATCTTCAACGTCGCGGATTTGTGGCCGGATTCGGTGCGCGATCTCGGCGTGATGCGCGACGGCCCGCTGGTCAACTTCGCCTACAGTCTGGAACGCTGGATCTACCGGCATTCGAGCGTGGTAACCGCGGTGACGGAAGGAATTCGCAACTCCCTTCTGAAATCCAAGGGACTTCCGGTGGAGAAGGTACTGTTTTTGCCCAACGGCGTTGACACCGAGCTGTTCCGGCCGACGCCGCCGGACGAAGCCCTGAAAAGCAGGCTGGGTCTCGCGGGCAAAACAATCGCTCTTTATGCCGGGAATCACGGCTACGCCGGAGCTGTGGAGCAGATCTTGTATGCCGCGGAGCGACTGCGTGACGAGCCTTCCTTCCACTTCCTGCTCATCGGCGAAGGGCCCGAAAAACAAAAGCTCATGGCGCTGGCCGCAAATCTTGGATTGAGCAATGTGACTTTTCACGGCCAGGTGCCGCTGGAAGCGATGCCGTCGTTCGTGTCGATCAGTGACATGGCCATCGTTACGCTTCGCAAGTCTCAGGTGATGGCCGGAGCGCGTCCGGCCAAGTCCTTTGTGATGATGGCGGGCGGAAAACCGATCGTGCTGGCCGCCGAGGGCGAAGCGGCGCGGTTGATTCAGTCGGCGGGCGCGGGAATCGTGGTGCCGCCCGAAGACGACGAATCCATCGCCAACGCCATCCGAAGTCTCCTGCACCATCCGCGGGTCGCCGCGGATATGGGAGCGTGCGGGCGAAGGTTTGTACTTTCAAATTTCCAGTGGTCTTCCCTGGTGCGCAATTGGATCGCAGAACTTTCCGAACATTCGGTGGCGGTCGCCGCCAAGCGCGACCTTCAGAATGCGGAGCGGGAAACCGGCTCGTCGATCTCCAATGACTAACTCTCGAATCATCGCTTCGGCCTGCGCAGCGGTTCTTTTGGTGATGAGTACCGCGATCGGGGGACAAGTCCCCAATAAAATTATCACCTGGGGAGAAAACTCTTCCGAGTGGAACCGCATTCTGCACCTCGGCGCATTGCGCGTAGGGTGCTCCGACGCACCACCGAGTTGCGCCGACTACGCCCAGAAGGCCGCGAAATCACAGGGTGTGGATAAAGTTTTTCTGGGCATTCTGCTAAAGCCGGACCAGACCCCGGCCTACGCCCGCGAGTATAGCCAGTTGAGTCGGAAGGATCCTGCACTGTACGAAGTCGGCTTCGACGATTTTGTGGGCCAGTGCGAGCACCAAAAACTGCCGATGGCAGCGATATCTTCTCTGCTGAACGATATTGCCCAAGGGCTGAAACAGGTAAACCCTAACCTCCATTTTGGAATCACAGTGTATGAGGATGAATTGAACTCATCGACGTTCCCGCTCAGCCAGCTCGATGAGCAGTTCCGAAGGAGCGTCGATTTCGTGCACCTGTACCCGCATTACCGCAAGGAAGCGGAAAGCTTCCCTGCCGCGGCGCAGCAGGCCCGGCAGATTTTCCCGGCGGCAAAAATTATCGCCGGAGTTTACGCCTATGACCGCCGCGACTACCTTCCCTGCAGGCGCGGGGGCTCGTCGCCCTGCACCAACCAGGAAGAAATCAGCCTCTTCACTCAGTCCTTCAAAGAGCGCCTGAGCATGCTGGGCAATTCCGGTGTCGAATGGCTGGAGTTCTATCCCGGCAGCTTTGGAAGTGAAGCTACGTGGTCACAATGGAAGCAGCCTCGCATGTGCCGCCCGGAGCGCTTGCAGGAATGCGTCGACAATACCAAGGCGATGCGGGAAGTTGTGCGACAGACGTTAAACCCCTGACGTACAAAAGGACGAACATGGACCGTTACATCCGCTGGCTGAAAGACGAACAGTATCCTGTCTACGAAATGGCAGGCACATACTGGCGCCAATACCAGAATGCCCTGGTACCCGCCTGTCCGAAGCCAGAGCCGATTGAAATTGGCCTGGATCAGGCGCAGGAACTGCTGAATCGCTCCGGTTCCCTCTTCCTGCGCTACTTCACGCGAACCGTGAAATATCCGACGGCGTTCTGGTATACGGTGTGCCGCGAATACGATTTCCAGAAGCTGGCGCAAAAAGTGCGCACTCACATTCGCCGCGCTTACAAAAGCTGCCGTGTGGAAAGAGTCGATGCCGCGTGGCTCGCCGCCAACGGATATCCCTGCTACGTTGCGGCGTTTTCGAGATATCGAAATTCGCAACCCGAATCCCGGGCGAAATTCGATGAGATGTGCCAGAGCGCGCCCGGGGGCCCTTTTGAATTTTGGGGAGCCTTCGTCGACGAACGTCTGGTCGGCTTTGCCAAAAGCGCTGTGGGGCAGGACTACGCGGCAACGCTGGTACTGAAGTTGGATCCGAACTACATGCAGCTAAGCACCGGCCCGGCCCTGCAGGATACCATTCTGAAGAATTATGTCGCCGGCCAGGGAAAACCGGTCTACGCAGGATTCCGGTCCGTAGTGCATGACACCAACACGCACGACTTCCTGCTGCAGCTAGGCTATACCCGTGTCTATTGCGATCTGAAAGTTGTATACCGCCCGGCGGTGAAAGCCTGCGTGGATCTGCTGTACCGCTGGCGCTCGCTGCTGGACCGCCTGCCGGAATCCGCGGTCAAGCGCAATATTCGCGGGGTGCTGACGCAGGAGGAGATTCGCCGTTCCATCGAAGCGGACGGCAAGCACCTGGCGCATCCATCGATTTGCGAACGGGTCGCGCGCTCGGTCTGGGGCAATCGCTACGGGACGGCCGGGAAATAAAATTGCAAATCTCCGTCGGTGCGGTTGGCGACTCCCCACTGCGTCCAACCGCTCCACACGCCGGCGATTCCATATTCTGCGTACCCGTCGTTAAAGAAAGTATTGCTCTGAAATCCGTACGCGAATCCCTTGCGGATCGGAAAAGTCTCGTACACGGAAGTCAGTGACGCTTCGAGGTCCAGATGGTAGGACGCTCCAGGCTCGAGCGTATATGTAGCCGACAGCGGCAGAGTGGCCCAGAAGTAAGCAGGCGAGGAAAGGCTGCTCAAAGGAACCGCAGTCGCCGGGATGCTGGACTCTTCGATCAGAGTACCGTTGGCATTTTCGAGCCGCACGCTCAGCGGCTCGTTTCCGAGGACGCGGGCCACGCGAACCCGGACCGAATTCACTTTCACCGCAGCGCCGGAAACTGTAAAAGTTTCGCGAACCGCCGTAACGCCGGAAATGGGTCGAGGAGCGCCGATCCAGCCTTCGATATAGCCGATGCCTTCTGTAACGCCGCTGGCGAACTGCAATTGATAGATGGGAGTGTAACCCGGGCGAGGCGCCCAGTTGGCGCCGCTTCTGCCCAGCAGGACCGCGGCATCGGTCTTGCTGATCCCTTCCTGGATCGGATCCGAGAAATCAAGCTCGTACATGGCATCCACCGACAGAAAGTTCGCGGACGGGCTGGCGTCGATGCTTTTAAACACCAGGTGGTAAAGCTGCCCGGCGGTCAGCGTGGGCGCAGAGGCAAATTTCAACGTGTAAAAGTAGCGGGCCGGCGACGGCAGACTCAATACCCCGCTCATCACGTGAGAAGCCAGGACGGTCGAGCTGGGATTATGCGCAGAACTGCCGTCATCCGTATTCAGCGTGACCAGCGTCGTTCCGGCATTTCCCCCCGCATAGCTGGCATGGTCCGGAATCAAATAAATCATCGCCTGCTCAAGCGGTCCCGAGTGCTGCGCGCGGAAACGATAACTGACCGTGTTGCCTTGCGGACCGACGGTAGTGTTGGCGAGGCCGTCCGAACCCAGGCCCGAGCCGTAATACCCGGCGGCAGATCCGATAGACCCGGTAGGATTCGAAGCTTGCCCTGCGGCAGCGACTTGAATTGCAAAATTGGCCCGCGCGATGGAATTTTCGGAATCGGTTACTTCCACGCTGACGTTGGCGTCGCCCGAGTCCATCGCGGTTCCCGCGATGACTCCAGTTTGGGAATTCAAGGCCAGTCCTGCCGGAAGATTGCCGGAGGCCATCGACCAATGGAACGGCGCGATGCCCCCTTGGACGGAGATCGGCGCCGAGTACGACGCCCCGGCGCGGCCCGAGGGGAGCGAAGTTGTGGTGATTTCCGGCGGGTTGCCGACCGTAACGGACAGAGCGTTCGATACTTCTCCCGACTGCATATTCTTGATCGAGATGGTTACCGCGGAGGATTGAGCAACGGCCGCCGCGGGAATCTGGGACGTCAACTCATCCGAACTGACGAACGTCGTCGGTTGGGCCGCTCCATTCCACACGATTTGCGATGAAGCTGAAAAATTCGTTCCTTTGGCGACTAACTGAAATGCGGCGTGCCCGGCCGGCACCGAAGTGGGGGTCACGCTCACCAGTTGCGCGGCAGCAGGGAGCGGCGTACTCGTGGAATTCGAGGGCGATTGCGCGACGGCGCCGGAACACCCAAGCTGAAGAATCAAAAGAACAACCGAACAAATCAACACACCGGCCCGAGCAAATCTCATGCACATCCCCCCGGATGTTTAAATTTACGGATCGCAACGCGCGGATCTGGGAGCGTGAGCAGAGTATGAGCAGTGAGCGAGAGCCTGCAGCGCGACTCAGGGATTATCTGTATTTCGGGTAGGGAGTTCTACTGAGATTTGGTACAGGGATCGCTGTACAGTCCTATACCTGTACTAGCCTGTACCAGCCGGGAAATCGCCGCTATTTTTTCCCAACTCGAGGATAAGAGAAGACTTAAGAAAATCGCGTGAGCGCCGGAACGGCGTGACCGCGCATCGAGATTTCCACACAGGTGCCTTGAATGGCAACAACCCGCCAAACCAACAATTCGGCAGATCCTCAAAAGCCGCACACGCACTTACCGCGCGCTTCGGGAAAATTCATTTCCCACGTGCTCACGCTGATTACCGGCAATAGCCTGGCCCAGGTCATCAACGTGGTGGGAACGCTGCTGTTGGCGCACCTGTTCGCGCCGGAGGCTTTCGGATCGTTCGCGCTGTTCATCACGGTGGTTTCGTTCCTCGCCGTTCTGGGTGGCGCGCGGTATGAACTGGCCATCATGCTGCCGGAGCAGGATGCGGAAGCCGGCAACATCCTGATTCTATCCGTGCTGACGCTGTGCGGAATCTGCGCAGTCTCGTTCCTGCTGGTCGCCGCGCTCCATTCCTCTGTGGCAAACCTTCTGGGCGACCCGCAGCTGGGCCTGTGGCTATGGGGAGCGCCGCTGGCCATTTTTGTAAACAGCCTGTATTCCATTTTGGGGGTGTGGTACGGCCGGATGAAGCGGTTCCACAACCTGGCAACCGCTCGGGTCTGGCAATCGCTGGCGATTATCCTGGGGCAACTTGGTCTTCTGTACGTTCATCCCGGCGGATTCGCTCTGGTGGGAGGCTGGGTCCTCGGCCAGACGGTAGGCACTGGGATCCTGGTGGTTCAGCTTTTTCACTACGATCGCAAATTCCTGCTGGCGGCTCGCAACTGGTCAGTGGTGCGCGCCTCGATAAAAAAGTACCGAAACTTCCCGATCTACAAGGCGCCTTACAGTTTTGTCGCCAATGCGTCCTCCCAACTGATTCCCGTAATCCTGCGACTGTTTGACAGCCTGGATGTGGTTGGACTGTATTCCATGGCGGCGCGCGCCGTGTATCTGCCGGTCACGTTGATCGCGTCGTCGATGAACGATGTGTTTTACGAAAAAGCCGCGACGGAATTGAAGAAGGGAGGCCTGGAGAAATTTGTCACTCGCCTGCTGCGAATTCAAGTGGTGCTGGCGGCGCCCTGGCTCGTTCTTACCGCGTTTGATGCCAAGCCGATCTTTGGTTTCATTCTTGGCGCCAAGTGGATTCCGGCGGCGAATTACGCGGCGGTCCTGGCGTTCGCGAGTTTCGTCTTCTTCCTTACCGCGTGGCTCGACCGGCTGTTTGACATTCGCGGCCATCAAAAGCTGTCGTTGATTCTCGAGTTTTCGGGGAACTTCCTGTCTCTCGGCGGTCTCACGCTGGCCTTATGGCTGCATCCCGAGTCGAGCGTGGAAGCCATCATGGTCTACGCCGGAGTGCAGGTTTTGTACAGCGCGGTCTGGCTGATGTTCGCATATCACGTGGCGGAATTTGGGATTGGAAAACTGGCCATCTTGCTGAGAGATGCGGTGGTGTCACTCGGCATCGCGGGTTTGCTGATGGGAGGGATTCATATGGTCCTTCACGGCTGGGCGGCGCTCGGCGCATCCGCCGGCGTCGCTTTGTGCATGACCGGATTTGCCTTCGTCCGCTATGTTTCCACCGGCAGCGCCTTCACATCCCCGGTGGAACGCTTCCGTCAGTTCTGGGCGGACAAGGATTCGACGCTGAACAACCGCGAAGGCGATGCCTTCTGGCGCGCCCAGGCGGCGGAGATAAAAAACCTGTACTCCTCCAAGCAGCCACAGCGGGTTTTGGAGATCGGATGCGGCGATGGGAATCTGTTTCCTTATTTTGATATTCCTGCCCAGAATTACAAAGGCGTGGATTTCACTCCGCAGTTCATCGAGCGTTTTCGTTCCAAGGAGCCAGGGGTCGATCTGGAATGCGCGGAGGGAGCATCCTATCTGGACCGCGGACAGAAGTATGACCTGATCTTGCTCAACGGAATCGTTCAGCACTTTGACTTCAAAATGCTCGAGCAGCATTTGCAGAACGCCCGGGCCATGCTGCGCGATGGCGGCCTGCTGATCTGGGGCTCCATTCCTCAAAAGCGTTATCGAACGCAATATGACGCCGGAAAATGGTCCGGCCGGGGAAAGGCCAGCGCCATGCGCCTGCTGCGATCATGGGGCGGAAGAATCCTGGGGTTGGATGCGATGGGCTACTGGTACGAGCCTGCGGATGTCGCCGCGCTGGCAAAGAAATACGGCCTGCACTCAGAGTTTTTCCAATCCGACTTGTATCCTTATCGCTTCCACGCCGTGATACATCAATCCGCGCCAAACCTCGACGCGAAAAATGGACCGGCATATTCAAATGTGAAGCGAGGTGGAACTCAGGTAGTCGGAGTCATGTAATGTGGCGCACGCTTTAGCTTGCGCGGCGCCGGAACCGGGAAAAAAACGCAACGGCTATCCCCAAGGTAAAGCGCGGCCACTCTATTTTCCAGCGGAAACGAAAAACCGGTCCGATCTTTCCACTGACTCAATCGCTTGTGTCAAGACATCCAGGGCTTCGGACTTCAGCACATATCCGTTGGCGCCCGAATCTTGAGCGATTTTCGATAAGACCGCGTTCTCGTGCAGTGTGAGAATCAACACCCGCGTCGACGGTATCAACTTATGAATCCGGCGCGTGGCTTCGATGCCGTTTAATTTGGGCATGTCCAGATCCATGATGACGACGTCCGGATGAAGATCCGTCGCCTTCGCAACCGCTTCCAATCCGTCCTCCGCTTCCCCGCAGACCTGCCAGTCCGAATGAAGCTCCAGAAACGTGTGGAGCATACGCCGGATCGCCGGATGATCGTCAACCACAAGGATTCTTAGCAGCACCTGCCAACTCCCGCGGCGTTAACCTCGAACTTAGTCCGCTTGGGCTGGCAATCGAAGGCCGGAGGACTACAACGATTGGAACATCCGGGCACCTCCAAAAGAATACGCTGCTTCCGGTATTTCGAGGCGCAGAGGGGCTTAGAGAGGTCCAAAACGGCGCAATCTAAGCCCTAGGAGAGCCCGCTCGCATGGGAATGTTATCTAATTGTCTATATTCTGCTACGGTTATATAGAGGATCGATCCCCTGTTCGATTGTGGAGATATTCAGGAGACCAGTTTGGGATGGTGGCGTACGTCTTCAATGACCGCCATCAAGGCCTTGCTCATCTCCGCTTTGGAGATGACGTGGCGCACGCCATACTTCATTGCTTCCCTTTCGAGCTCGCGGGAAGGAAACAGCGTGCAGATCAGGATCAGCGCCGACGGCAGCGCCTTGTAGATCTCCTGGGCGACGTGCAGCCCATCCATTCCGGGCATGGAATAGTCCAGGATGATCATGTCGGGGTTGAGGTCGATGGCCTTCATGACCGCCTGCTTGCCGTCATTGGCCTCGCCGCACACTTCGCAATCGTTCCGGCCGGCCAGGAGGACCTTGAGCCCGGTTCGTGCGAAGTCGCTGTCATCGACGATTAGTATCCGCATAATAGGTTCAACTCAAATCCACTCTAAGACCTTGTCCTTCGAACTGTATATACCCCGATAACTGTATATTTTAAGTGTTCACAATGAGTTACCACACAACCAGCCCCGCATGCAATTGTTGCTAAATCCCGCAATCGCGGCTGGTTACAAGGCAACTTCGCGCTGAGCCGTCCGGTAGGCGCTGCGCGCGCTTCCCTGCGAATCCTCGCCATTGGGCTCAATTGGCACGGTGACCTCGACAAACGTGCCGGGATTCGCGTTTCCGATCCTCAAATCGCCCCCGAATTCCTTCACCCTTTGGCGCATCCCTCCGATGCCCACGCCGATGCGGTCGGGGCGCCCTTCCATCACGCCGTCCGTAATACCCTTCCCGTTGTCCCTTACCGTCCCCACGATTTGCGTGTCGTCTTTCACCAGGGTCACCCATGCCTCGCGGGCGCCGGAATGCCGGAACACGTTGGTGACGGCTTCCTGCACGATTCTAAAAATCGCGGTCTCCATTTCCGGCGCCAGGCGCGGGAACGCGGTTGGCTGCATCTCCAGGACGATCTCGATGCCGCTGCGCTTCGTAAATCCCTCGAGATAAAACTGCAGCGCGGACTGCAATCCAATTTCATCGAGCAATGGAGGATGCAGCAGGTAGGAAATACTGCGCACCTGCTGTATGGCGTGATCGATCAGGTTGCTGATTTCGATTGCTTCGTTCTTCGCTTCCGGTGAGCGGTTCATGATGACGATTTTGTCGGTCATCATTTTGGCGGCGCTGAGTTCCTGCCCCAGGCTGTCGTGCAGTTCGCGGGCGATCCGGCGGCGCTCGTCGTCCTGCGTTGCAATCAGGTTGCTGGAGAGGGTGCGGAGTTCGCGGTTCAGCACTTCGAGCTGTTGCGTCTTGCGGTGCAGATCGGCGAAGACGCTTACTTTCGCCCGCAGCAGTTCGGGATTCACGGGAACGGAAAGATAATCCACGGCGCCCCGCTGGTAGCCTTTCAGCCGGTCCAGATCGGTGAAGTGCACGCCGGAGATAAAGATGATGGCGGTTTTCTGGAAGCGCGGATGCTGCCGAATCATTTCCGCCAGCTCAAAACCGTCGAGCTCCGGCATGCTGACGTCCATCAGCACGACGGCAACATCTTCCTTGAGCAGGTGCTCGAGCGCCTCGCGGCCGGAGTTGGCCTTGATCAGGTTTTCGCCGAGTTCATTGAGGATGACCTCATAGCTGAGCAGCTTGGCCGGCTGATCGTCCACCATCAGAATGTTGACCTTTTCCCGAACGGTCATGCGCCTTACCCCCTCAGATGAGCTCCGCGACAACGTCGATTTCCGGGTCGCCGCTATCCGGCAGCCCGGGGTCCTTAGCAATCCTCACCGGTGCAGCCACATTCGCAGTGCCGAGAGGAGTTGCTCGGTGTTGACCGGTTTGGCCAGGTATTCAGAGGCCCCGGCTTCCAGGCACTTCTCGCGATCGCCCTTCATGGCTTTCGCCGTCAGGGCGATGATGGGCAGACGGCGGAAGGAAGGATTCTGCCGGATGACCTGCATCGTTTCGTATCCGTCCATCTCCGGCATCATGATGTCCATGAGCACAATCGCCAGGTCCGGCGTGGACTCCAGGATGGAAATGGCTTCATTTCCGGTGCCCGCCGAGAGGACCGACATGCCGCGGCGCTCGAGAACGCTGCTGAGCGCGAAAATATTGCGCACGTCGTCGTCCACCACGAGCACTTTCTTCCCCACCAGGGCGTCGTCCGAGCGGTGCAGCCGCTCCAGCATTTTCTGCTTGCCGACCGGCAGATCGGCGACTACCCGATGGAGGAACAGCGCCGTTTCATCCAGCAGCCGTTCCGGCGACTCAACGCCCTTGACCACCACGCTGCGCGCCAGTACGTGCAGGCGGGCATCTTCTTCGGGCGAGAGCACCTTACCGGTGAAGACCACCACCGGCAGATCGCTCAGGTCCGGCCGTTCGCGCAGACGTTCCAGAACATCGAAGCCGGACATATCCGGCAGGCGCAGGTCGAGCACCACGCAATCAAACGGTTCCTGTTCGATGGTGGAGAGCGCCTCGCTGCCGGTGGTTACCGTCGAAACGTCGATATCATCGTGAACGAGCAATTCCCGAATGCTCATCTGTTCGGCCGGATTGTCTTCCACAATCAGCAAACGCTTGCGGCGAGCCTTGGCATACTCCTTGATGCGGCTTAAAACGGAGCCCAACTCCTCCGATGTGGTCGGCTTGGTCACGAACGAAAACGCCCCGCGGGAAAGCCCGTGGTGGCGGTCTTCGTCCAGCGTCAGCATCTGCACCGGGATGTGCCGCGTATTGGGATCCTGCTTGAGGTGATTCAATACCGTCCAGCCCAGCATGTCCGGCAGGAAAACGTCGAGCGACACAGCGGTCGGATGGAATTCGCGGGCCAGCGCCAGCGCCTCGCTGCCGCGGCCGGCGATCAGAACTTTAAAGCCGCTGTCATGCGAGAGATCTCGCAGGACCCGCGCATAGTGCGGATCGTCTTCCACGATCAGCAATACCGGATCTTCCAGCTGCAGATCTTCACGGTCATCGGGGATCTGCTCGACCAGACGCTCGGAGACGAAGCCTCCGGTCGCCTGCGCCAGCGCCGCGGGTGGCAGGGCTTTCTTTTCCGGCGCGTTCGCGGGCGTGGACGGACCGACGTAGGTCTGCGGCAAGTACAGCGTAAAGATGCTGCCTTGTCCGGGCGTGCTGCGAAGCTGAATTTCGCCGCCCAGCAGGCTGGCCAGTTCGCGGCTGATGGCCAGGCCGAGTCCGGTGCCTCCGTACTTGCGGCTGGTGCCGGCATCCGCCTGTTGGAACGCCTCAAAGATGATTCTCTGTTTCTCCGCAGGGATGCCGATTCCAGTATCCTTGACTTCAAATGCGACCACCGACGCGGCGCCGGCGAGGACCGGGTGCGACTGGCTCCAGCCGTGCTCGGCCAGCGAAACCGAAAGGCTTACGCTGCCCTCTTCCGTAAATTTAAACGCGTTGGAAAGCAAATTCTTCAAGACCTGCTGGAGGCGCTTGGAGTCGGTCACCAGGCTGCGCGTCAAGCGCGGATCGGTGTGCACCTCGAAACCCACTCGCCGGTTTTCCGCTTCATGGCGGAACGGCCGGGCCACCATGTCCAGCAAACTCGAGAAGAACACTTCTTCCGCTTCCACGGAAACCGTACCAGATTCGATTTTGGAAAGGTCCAGAATGTCCGTGATCAGGTTGAGCAGGTCAGTGCCGGCGCCGTGAATGGTGCGCGAGAACTCCACCTGCTTGTGGGTCAGGTTGCCGTCGGGGTTGTCACTAAGCTGCTGGCCGAGGACCAGAATACTGTTGAGCGGCGTGCGCAACTCGTGGGACATGTTGGCCAGGAATTCGGATTTGTATTTCGAGGTGAGCGCCAGTTCCTTGGCTTTTTCTTCCAGCGCGCGGCGGGCCTGTTCGATTTCCTGGTTCTTACGTTCCACTTCGACGTTCTGTTCGGCGAGCTGCTGGGCTTTTTGGGCCAGCTGCTCGTTGGTCTGCTGCAATTCCTTTTGCTGCGTTTGCAGCTCGATCGCCAATTGCTGCGACTGTTTCAGCAGGCCTTCGGTCTGCATCGTGGCTTCGATACTGTTGAGCACGATGCCGATGCTGGCCGTCAGTTGTTCGAGGAACGCGAGGTGGGAAGCGGTAAAGGCGCTCAGTGACGCCAGTTCGATCACCGCCTTCACGCGATCTTCAAAAAGCACGGGCAGCACGATGATGTTGCGCGGTACGGCCTCGAACAGCCCGGATCGTATCGGCACGGCGTATCCCGGCATATCGGTAATCAGCATGCGCCGCTTCTCCGCCGCGCATTGCCCGATCAGGCCCTCGCCCATGGCCACGCGCATCGGATGGCCATCCTGGCTGTTGTCCGCAAACGCGGAGAGCAGCACGAGTTCCGCGGACTCTTCTGTTTTCATCTGGTACAGGACGCCCTGCTGCGCACCGACCAGTGGAGCGAGTTCCGACAAGAGCATGCGTCCGACGCTGGTCAGATCACGCTGCCCCTGAAGCATGCCGGTGAAGCGCGCCAGGTTAGTTTTCAGCCAGTCCTGCTCGGTGTTGCGATCCGTGGTCAGGCGGAGGTTGTCGATCATGGTGTTGATGTTGTCTTTCAGCTCGGCAACTTCTCCGCTGGCTTCCACCTGAATCGATCGGGTGAGGTCGCCCTTGGTCACGGCGGTAGCGACTTCGGCGATGGCGCGGACCTGGTTGGTAAGGTTGTCCGCGAGCAGGTTCACGTTTCCGGTCAGGTCCTTCCACGTTCCGGCTGCGCCTGGCACGTTGGCCTGGCCGCCCAGGCGGCCTTCGACACCGACTTCGCGCGCGACGGTGGTTACCTGGTCGGCGAAGGTCGCCAGCGTGTCGGTCATGTTGTTGATGGTGTCGGCGAGCGCGGCCACTTCGCCCTTCGCTTGCACCGTAAGTTTCTTGGTGAGTTCCCCGTTGGCGACCGCGGTCACTACCTTCACGATACCGCGCACCTGCTCGGTGAGGTTGGCGGCCATGACGTTCACGTTGTCCGTCAAATCCTTCCACGTTCCCGCCACGCCGGGCACCTTGGCCTGGCCTCCGAGCTTTCCGTCGGTGCCGACTTCGCGCGCGACGCGGGAGACTTCGGCGGCAAATGCGTTGAGCTGGTCCACCATCGTGTTGATGGTGTCCTTGAGCTCTAGAATTTCGCCCTTCACGTCCACCGTAATTTTTCGTGACAGGTCGCCGCGCGCCACGGCCGTGGTCACCTGGGCGATGTTGCGGACTTGCGCGGTCAGGTTGCGGGCCATGGCGTTGACCGAGTCGGTCAGGTCCTTCCACGTTCCGGCGACGCCGGGCACGTTCGCTTCTCCACCGAGGCGGCCTTCGCTGCCTACCTCGCGGGCCACGCGGGTTACTTCGCCGGCGAACGAGCGCAACTGCTCGACCATGGTGTTCAGCGTTTCTTTCAGTTGCAGAATTTCGCCGCGCACATCGACGGTGATTTTCTTGGAGAGGTCGCCGGTCGCGATTGCGGTGGCAACTTCCGCGATGTTACGCACCTGGCCGGTCAGGTTGCTGGCCATGAAGTTCACGTTGTCGGTTAGGTCCTTCCACGTTCCGGCCACGCCGGGCACTTGCGCCTGGCCGCCCAGTTTTCCGTCGGTTCCGACTTCGCGGGCCACGCGGGTCACTTCTCCTGCGAAACCGTTCAGCTGGTCCACCATGGTGTTAATGGTGTTTTTCAATTCCAGAATTTCGCCCTTCACGTCCACCGTGATCTTGCGGGACAGGTCGCCGCGGGCCACCGCCGTCGTGACTTCCGCGATGTTGCGCACCTGGCCGGTCAGGTTTCCGGCCATCGAGTTCACCGAGTCGGTCAAGTCCTTCCACGTTCCCGCGACTCCCGGCACGTTGGCCTGGCCGCCCAGGCGGCCTTCGGTACCGACTTCGCGCGCCACGCGGGTCACTTCTCCTGCGAACGCATTCAGCTGGTCCACCATGGTGTTGATGGTTTCTTTCAGCAGCAGGATTTCGCCGCTCACGTTCACCGTAATTTTCTTGGACAAGTCTCCAGTCGCGATCGCGGTCGAAACTTCCGCGATGTTACGGACCTGGCCGGTCAAGTTGCTGGCCATCGAGTTGACCGAGTCGGTCAAGTCTTTCCAAGTGCCTCCGACGCCCGGCACCAGCGCCTGGCCTCCCAGTTTTCCGTCGGTGCCGACTTCGCGGGCCACGCGGGTCACTTCGGAAGCGAACGAGCGCAACTGGTCCACCATGGTGTTCATGGTGTCTTTCAACTCCAGAATTTCACCCTTAACGTCCACCGTAATCTTGCGGGACAAGTCGCCGCGCGCCACCGCGGTGGCGACCTCGGCGATGTTGCGGACTTGACCCGTGAGGTTGTTGGCCATGAAGTTCACATTGTCGGTCAAGTCTTTCCATGTTCCAGCGCCCGGCACCTGCGCCTGGCCTCCCAGTTTTCCTTCGGTTCCCACTTCGCGGGCCACGCGGGTGACTTCTCCGGCGAACGCGTTCAGCTGGTCCACCATGGTGTTGATGGTGTTTTTCAATTCCAGAATTTCGCCCTTCACGTCCACCGTGATCTTGCGGGACAAGTCGCCGCGCGCGACGGCCGTCGTGACTTCCGCAATGTTTCTCACCTGCGCCGTAAGGTTTCCGGCCATCGAGTTCACGGAGTCGGTCAAGTCTTTCCACGTTCCGGCCACGCCAGGCACGTTAGCCTGTCCGCCCAACCGGCCTTCGGAACCGACTTCGCGCGCCACGCGCGTCACTTCTCCGGCGAACCTATTCAGCTGGTCCACCATGGTGTTCAGCGTTTCTTTCAGCTGCAGAATTTCTCCGCGCACGTCCACGGTAATTTTGCGGGAGAGGTCTCCGCTGGCAATGGCGGTCGCGACTTCCGCGATGTTGCGGACCTGACCGGTCAGGTTGCTGGCCATGAAGTTCACGTTATCGGTTAGGTCTTTCCACGTTCCGGCCACGCCGGGCACCTGCGCCTGGCCGCCCAGTTTTCCTTCCGTACCCACTTCGCGGGCCACGCGGGTCACTTCGCCCGCAAACGCGTTGAGCTGGTCCACCATGGTGTTGATGGTGTCCTTCAGTTCCAGAATTTCACCCTTCACGTCCACCGTGATCTTGCGTGACAGGTCGCCGCGCGCCACGGCCGTCGTGACTTCGGCGATGTTTCTGACTTGCGCGGTGAGGTTGCCGGCCATCGCGTTGACCGAGTCGGTCAAGTCTTTCCAGGTTCCTGCGACGCCGGGCACGACCGCCTGTCCGCCCAATCGCCCTTCGGTTCCGACTTCGCGCGCCACGCGCGTCACTTCCGAAGCGAACGATCGCAACTGGTCCACCATCGTGTTGATGGCTTCCTTCAGCTGCAGAATTTCGCCGCGCACGTCGACGGTAATCTTGCGCGACAGGTCCCCGCTGGCCACGGCGGTGGTCACTTCGGCGATGTTGCGCACCTGCCCGGTGAGGTTGCTGGCCATGGAGTTGACCGAGTCCGTCAGATCCTTCCAGGTGCCGGCCACGCCGGGAACCTGCGCCTGTCCGCCCAGCTTTCCGTCGGTTCCCACTTCGCGGGCGACGCGCGTGACTTCCGCGGTGAAGACCCCCAACTGTTGAATCATGGTGTTGGCGATGTTCGCGGATCGCAGGAATTCGCCTTCGAGCGGACGGCCATCGACGTCCAGCCGCACGATCTGCGTCAAGTTGCCCTGCGCAACGGCCGCGATCGCGCGGGTCACCTCCGCTGTGGGGCGAAGGAGGTCTTCGACGAGGGTGTTGATCGAGACCTCCATTTCGCCCCAGGCGCCCTTTGATACGTGAAATTGCGTGCGTTCCCGCGTTCGACCTTCCTTGCCCACCACTTGGCCGACACGGCGCAGTTCGTGCGCCATCTGCTGGTTGGAGGCAACAATGTCATTGAAGGTGTCGGCGACTTTCCCTTCGACACCTACCCACGATCCGGGCAAGCGCACCGAGAAATCGCCGTCACGCATGGTTTGCAAGGCGGCGAGAATGACGCTTAAGTTGGTGGATCCCGAGCCGTTGCGGCCGTGGCCGCGTCCGTCGGACTTGATGACCGGCTTCAATACTTCCGCCGGGTTCTCAGTAACTACGTTGGTATCGCTTCGCTTCATACGCTACTCCAGGCTGAGGTAGTCAATCTTCTGGTGGCTCGCACGGATTGGGGGGTCGTGGGCAAATCTGAGCCTGAGATAACGGGTCACGCCAGGAACCCCGATGCTCCGCGGTGCGTCAAGGGTCCGTGGTGTCGATCCTTAGGGCAAGCGAAACTGAAACCCAAACAGAATGGACTGGACGGCCGAGATTCAGGCCGCCCAGTCCTATTCTCCTGTCCGGATGCCAGGATCACTTCCAAAATGGTTCAAAAGCCCGTAACTTGTCGAATGGATCGTACTTAGGTGTCCACGGAAAGTGCATACAGGAAAAACGGTATATCGGTCAGGCGCGATCCTGTACTGTGCGGAATGTGACACTTCCCGGGGCGGCTTCCCACCGCTGCGTATGACCGTCGCCGCATTAGCGGCCGCCAGACCCAGCCGAATGGAAGCCACCCGTCGTGAAGGCCCTGCTGCATCTTGCTGCATCTAGAAGCGCAATTGCGGTCCGAACGTGACTTTCCAGTTGCTGCGAGCCCCGTTGGCAAAGATCAGCTCGTCGCCGACTTCCAAACGCAGTCCGATCGGACCGAGAAACGCCTCCACTCCGCCGCCCGGATAAAACACTGCGTCCACGTTGTTGGCTCGCAGGTTATTCACGCTGCTGGTAAACGTTGAAAACGATGCAGGAGTGGGATCAAAACGAAAGTTCGCAAACCCACCCTTGAGGGTTACGAACAGACGGACCGGACCGGTGGTCTGGAACTTGGGACCGAACAGGCCGTGCAGAACGCGGATGTTCGAATTCTGCGAAGTGACCGTGCCGCCGGATGTATCGGTGAATCCTTCCGTGAACACGCGGTTGAAATCATAAGCCATCTCCGCTTCAATCTGGACGTGGGAGGCAATGTTGACTCCGGCGCGGCCGCCGAGTCCCACAAAATTGGTGCCCGTTTCGCCCAATCGGAAATAGTCGACGAATGCGCCAACTTCCGCGTGGTTTTGCGCGTGCGCCATCGGCGCGAAACCAAATCCTGCGACTAGAATTAAGAATGCAATGCGTTTCATTATTCTCTCCTCGTGTCCGTGGAAAACTCCAGTACGCCTGGAGGTCCTTCGCCGCGCGGCCCTTCTTCGTCAGACCTGCACAGCCAAATTCAATCTAGTCGGGCGCACAAAACCGAGCTATCCAGAGGTTCCTGTAACTCGCTGCGAACTTTTGTGTAGGCAATTGAACGGACGCAGATTGGCACGGCGGAACAATCCACTTGAATCTATTGGAGTCTTGTCTGAAGGAAGGGGGAGGCCATTTTCAATTACCCGGGGGCGGGCGATCCAATGGCCTCCTGGAGTGAGGGGCGTGCTCGGGGAATCAGCGAAGATCGAATTGAAATGTTTTATGAAATCACGATTCCTTTTCACGATTGCTTTTTGGATGAGGCACTTCAATACCCAGTGCCGTCGCCAGGTCGATTTGGTGTTCCTGCTCCTGGATCAGAATTTCGCGAATCTGTTCGGCCATCGCATATTCGTCGAGCGCATCGCATTGCTTGACGCGCTCGCGGTAGTTGCGAATCGTTTCCGTTTCATTTTCCAGATCGAAGCGCAGCATCTCTTTTGGCTTGTCGGAAGTGCGCACTTGCTTCGGGTGGATCTCCGGCATGCCGCCGAGGTAATCGACCTGCTTTGAAATAATCAGCGCATGGCTTAATTCTTCCTGGGCGTGTTTTTCCAGTTCCGCGGCGATGTTCATGTACTCCGCGCCCTTCAGCACTTGCGAATATACGACGTAAGAAATAATTGCTTGATATTCGCGCGCCAGGTCCTCATTCAGCAGTTCGATTAACCTTTCTCTGGTTATTGCGCCCTCGGCCTTCGTCGGTGCATCCGCTCGACTCATGACTCTCCTCTCGAAATTTAGTGCGAGGAGCGAAGCGCTCGAGCTATCGCGCGGCGCTTCGCTCCGCTGCCGCACAGGTCAGCGTTGTCCGGCTCGGTATGCCCGATCTTCTCCCACATCTTCCGACTTCAATGTCTTCAGGAATTCATCGGCCTGCTTTTCCGCCGCTTCCCTGGCGATGCCGTAGCGCTCCTGGATCCGTCCAACGAGCTGCTGGCGGCGCCCATCGATCACATCCAGATCGTCGTCCGTGAGCTTTCCCCACTTTTCCCTTGCCTGGCCCTTATACTGTTTCCACTTTCCTTCCATCTGATCCCAGTTCATGGCCTGCCTCCCTGGATATTTCCGTCCGATCGAACGCGCTCAAAACGATGGAATCCTTTTCATGGAATCCAGTTCAAACCGGACGGGATTCGGCGGCGCCGGATCTCTGCGCCATCCTCGGTTAGAAGACACCATTCGATTGACGAAGCGAATACCGTGTACCACTGACTCTCACGGGAAGATTCGCGTAGCGGAGGCGTCGTGGCGCGGTTGAGTTGACGACGGCGGCTCGCAGGTGCTGGATATCAGGCTGGATGCTACGGTCATGACCCGATTTCCATTTGAGTGTTGCGGACCTACGGTGGTGCAGCAGCCCGATCGCTAGCAGTCCTGCCGGCGTGTGCTTCCCCGCCCGGAAAGGCTCGAGATGCAGCAAAGCATGGTGAAAGACGCTTCACCATCTTCCGCGGCTAAAACCAAACCTTCGTACGCCGCGGAAATTTTGCGGAGGCTTGGCCCGGGCTTAATCACTGGAGCGGCCGACGACGATCCCAGCGGAATCGCCACGTACTCGCAGGTCGGGGCGCAATTCGGCTACGGGATGCTGTGGACCATGTTGTTTTCTTTTCCGATGATGACCGCCATCCAGGAAATAAGCGCGCGCATCGGCCGGGTGAGCGGCCTGGGCATCGCCGGAAACATTCGACGGCACTATCCCCGGCCGTTCTTGTACGGCATCGTGCTGCTTCTGCTGGTCGCCAACATTTTCAATATCGGCGCGGACATTGGAGCGATGGGCGCGGCCGCGGCGCTGGTCTGCCCCGGGCCCCTGGCGCTGTTCATTATTCTTGCAGGCGGCACCTGCCTCGGATTGCAGATCCTGATTCCTTACACCCGCTACGTGAAATATTTGAAATGGCTGACTCTCTCGCTTTTTGCATACGTGGTGACGTCGCTCATTCTTCACGAGCCGCGCTGGCCGGCCATTCGCTCCACTTTTCTGCCGAACATTTCCCTTCACGCCGGATACCTCACCGCGCTGATCGCCATTCTCGGCACCACCATCAGCCCGTACCTGTTCTTCTGGCAAGCTTCCGAAGAGGTTGAGGACGTTCGGCTGAATTCGAAGGAACAGCCTCTCAAGAATTCGCCGGAGCAAGCGCCCTCGCAGCTGCAAAGAATTCGCTTTGATACGCTGGTGGGAATGGCGTTTTCCAACGTCGTGGCGTTTTTCATTATTCTGACGGCGGCGTCCACACTGTACTCGCATGGCCTGCACGATATTCAGACCGCCGATCAGGCCGCCCGGGCACTCGCGCCTCTCGCCGGGCGATTTGCATTTTCTATTTTCGCGTTGGGAATTGTGGGTACCGGGCTGCTCGCGGTTCCGGTGCTGGCGGGCTCAGCGGCCTACGCCGTCAGCGAAGTTTTTCGCTGGCCCGCGAGCCTGCAGAAAAAGCCGGGGCGCGCCGTGAGATTCTACGCAACGATCGGCGGGGCCACGATTCTGGGCCTGCTTCTCAATTTTCTCCATCTGAATCCGATCAAGGCGCTGTTCTTGTCTGCCGTCGTGAATGGCGTGGTCGCGGGGCCGGTCATGGCCGTCATGATGCTCCTCGGACGAAATCCCAAAGTAATGGGTAAATTCATACTGCCAAGGGGATTGCGCATTGCGGGATGGGCGGCGACCGCGGTAATGGTGCTGGCGTCGATCGGAATGATGGTGACGATTAAGCGTTGATCAAGCGTTGATTGATCGTTCAAGCTCGGGTCGGCGCTTGTCTTGGCCTCTTCCGGCTACAGTGAAGTCCGCAAGGTAATACCCCGATATTCGTATGGTTGGTTTCCACCCGGAAGAGTACAACCGCACTGACACAGGAGTCACTGAACCTGACAAGCTCACTTCAAGTTCGGAGAATTGAATCGGAGGATTGAAAATGAAAACCGCGTCGATCGTGGGTATTCTGCTGATCGTTCTGGGAGTCATTGCTCTCGGATACCAGGGGATCTCCTATACCACGCAGAAGAAGATCGTGGACGTCGGCCCGATCCAGGCGACGAAGACTGAGCATAAGACGATTCCGCTTCCGCCAATTGTTGGCGGCATCGCGCTGGTCGGAGGAATTGCGCTGCTCTTCGCCGGCGGAAGGAATTCGTAGAAGCAAGCTTCGCGAAAATTAAAAACGCGCGCGAGCTGGCCCGGGATGCGACCCCATCCGCAGCTTGCGCGCGCAGCCATCTGCCTGCCGGGAAACCAATTCGCAAACCAAAGCGCTGAATCCTCCCCGGTTCGCGCACATTCATGCGCACACATTCATGCGCAATTGACCGACTCGAATATCGATTTTGTTCTGATTGCTAACCGGAAAGATTACGAAACACGCCAGGCGGCCGCGGATTCACGCGCGCCCGTCGGAACGCCGCGACTACGCCGCGCCACGCTCGCGAAAATCCAGCGCGGCCTCGCCGTCCTTCTTGATCATGCTGCGCGACCACGACGCGATCGCCGATTCCAGCATCCGATTGAAATCCGTCTGCTGGTAGGGATAGCAGAGCAGGTCCAGCGCCCCCAGATTCATGGCCGCCAGATAATCGCGATACTCCGGAGGGCAAGCCGGGCCGGACACGATGATCGCGGGAATATCCATTCGCTCGCGCCGCAGGTGCCGGATCACTTCGCGGTAGGTTCCATCCTGCAGCCAGAATCCGCACAGGCAAGCCACGATTCGCTCCCTGGCCACCAAGGTCTTCACATCTTTCACACCGCTGACCCAGATTGCATTTACGGTGGCATCTTCCAGCAATCCAGCCAGCGCCTCGCGAATTTCGGGTTCAACGGTAGCGATCAGAACGGTGGGACGGCCCGGAGCCGGATGGGCGCTGACGCCTGATTTCCGCGCAAAAGTGCCATCAACGCGTTCGGTTAAAACGACTCCTGGATTCATGAATTCCCCCGTAAAATGTCAGAAATGAGCCATTTAGGTCCGACGGCCTCATCAGCAGGACGCTGGGATGTTCCTGGCAGAATCGGCGCAAATACCGCACCTACATAATGCCTGATTGCGGAGCGGAAGGAAATACCATTAACGCTTTAGTTTTGAAAAGAGATCGCCTGTATGCCCAATACCCTCGTTCCGGTGGAAAGAATTGCGTGGCGGCGCCCAAGTCCAATTCTCGGTAAATCACCGCATAGAACTACAGGAATTCGTCGATTGTGCCTGCCCGGCGATGCCCGCATACTCCCCGTCGCCACGAAGACCTGGTGAGTGGCATCGCCGCGTCTTCAATCGCTGGAACGAAGTTTTCAAAGGGTTTCAAAGGCTTGAAATTTAGAGAGGCAAGATGAGCGAATCGCCGGAAACGTCTGGAAAGCGCGACTATAGCTGCGAACTCATTGGGCTGGCGGCGCTCTTCATCCTCAGCGCCCTGAGTCATTTCTGGTACATCGCAATTTTCGCCGGGCTCGGCATGGCGGCTTGGGCCTTCATTCGGTTGATCGGCGTGGCCAGCCAGATTATCCAAGCCTCAGCCGGCGAACGAATCCGCGCGCGCGAAACGAACAGCTAAGCAACTTCCTTCCAGGCTTCCAGGCATTTTTTAATTACTTTTTCCGGCCGACCGATCAGGTGTTTCCACTACGCAAAATACGCCGGAGCGTGGATTGTTCCAAACGGCGAATGGCCTCAGCATCGGTGACAAGTCCCGGAGATCTGGTTCGCAAATCATGGGACGCGGAGGCACGACATGCTGGGATGGACGATTACATTTCTGATCATCGCGTTGATTGCGGCCGCATTCGGGTTCGGTGGAATCGCAGTCGCCGCCGCAGGCATCGCCAAGATTCTGTTCTTTATTTTCCTGATTCTGTTTCTGGTCTCGCTCGTCGGAAGTCTCGTTCGTAGGGCGTGAAGATTCGTTCCGCTACAAGAGGGTTTCATGCACGCGGAACAATGGGGGGAAACTAAAAATGAAGATCTTGTTTCGAGTCTTGCTGGCATTGGCGGTGGTCTCCACCGCAGTGTCGGCGGCTGAAAAAGAGAAAGAAAAAATGGAAGACCGTCTGCAGAACTCGGGCAGCGTGATGGGTGAAATTCTGAATATTCCCGACAATATTCCGCAGGACCTGCTCGACAAGGCCAAGTGCGTGGTGGTTATTCCATCCGTGCTGAAGGCGGCCTTCATTGTCGGCGGCACCTACGGGCGCGGAGCGCTGGTTTGCCGGAGCGGAAATGCTTTCTCCGGCTCGTGGGGAGCTCCGGCGATGATGGTGCTCGAGGGCGGCAGCGTCGGCTTCCAAATCGGCGGAGAGGCAACCGACTTCGTTTTGCTGATCATGAACGATCACGGCGCCAACAGCCTGCTACACAGCAAAGTGAAGCTTGGCGGTGACGTCTCCGCAGCGGCTGGACCGGTGGGAAGGACGGCGGAGGCCAACACGGACGCATACTTGCGTTCCGAAATCCTCACCTACTCACGCGCTCGCGGCTTGTTCGCGGGCGTTTCTCTCGAGGGCGCATCGTTGCGGCCGGACGAGGAAGGCAACGACGCTCTTTACGGTCGCAGGATCAGCGCGTCGGAGATCGTACTCGGGCCGTCCCCGGCTACGCCGGCGGCGGGGCAACAGCTCGATGCCCTGCTGGAAAAAGCCTCGCCCACTTCGCGAGCTCATAATTAGTTTCTGCCAGGCGAGGGCCGATGCGCTGGCATCGGCCCTCTTTTTTTTTGCGCGCTGCCAGATCCCGAGAACTTTCCAGGCCAGTGTCAAACAATGCCGCCGGGATTTCCTCTCACACCTACCAGTTTTTACGCAGGCAAATACGTCCCTCCCTCGATTGAAGCCATTAGACGTAACTTCTAAAGTTGGGGCAGAGGCTCAGAACGTTTATACAGGAGGAGAAAATGCGACTCACCAAGACGATTCTATTTCTGGCGCTGTTCCAATTCATGCTGGGCGGTGCGCTGCTGAACGCCAAACAGGACGAATCATCCCATCGAGGGCCCCGCAACAGTGAGGCGTATTTGACTCGGGAAGTGCGGCACGAACTGGTCACCGTGCCGTGGTACTCCGTGTTTGACATTCTGAAATACCAGGTCAACGGAAACGATGTGACGCTGATGGGCGCGGTCACCAATCCCACGGTCAAGACCGATGCCGAAAATGCGGTGAAGCACATCGAAGGCGTCGAGAAGGTCAACGACCAGATCGAAGTGCTGCCGCCGTCGCCCTCCGACGATCAGATTCGCCGCGCGGAATACCGGGCCATTTATTCGCAAGGCACGCTTTCCCGATACGGCGTCGGATCGCTGCAATCGATTCACATTATCGTCAAAGGCGGCCACGTGACGCTGGAGGGAAATGTGGATACTGAAGCGGACAAAAATGCGGCCAATGTCTACGCCAATGGCGTCTCGGGCGTTTTCTCCGTCACCAACAATCTGATCGTCGGCTCCGGAAAATAGCGAGCCTTATTTCCCTGATCCGTTTGGCGGCGAGGCCGGCGAATGCCGGCCTCTTTTTTTTACGCTCAAAAAGATTTTGTCATTCTGAGCGAAGCGAAGAATCTCTCTTTGTTGTTGCCTCGACGTAAATCGAAGAGAGATTCTTCGCTTCGCTCAGAATGACAAGGTATTGAGTGTTTTGTGCAGCCTGTGAATTCGCGCGCCGGCGCTCAGCCCAGCACTACGAGGAGGTGGTGCTCAACGCCGTCATC
>Ga0209168_10000756_pt1 | contig 28732 bp, 27 predicted proteins | sample Coa_R1_FD_187156 | JGI IMG/M metagenome (GOLD analysis project Ga0209168, IMG submission 187156) | Surface soil microbial communities from Centralia Pennsylvania, which are recovering from an underground coalmine fire - Coalmine... | ecosystem: Environmental > Terrestrial > Soil > Unclassified ...
CCGCAGACGGCCAGTTTACCCAGGTGGGCCGCTTCGGCGGCATGACGGGAACCCGGACGGCGGCCGGAAACCGGGCCCAGGCGCTAAGGCACGTTGATGATCACCGATGAGTTCCTCCATGACCCCCCGGCTGCCCTTCCAGCGGCCGCCACCAGGAACTTCCTTCCTCCCGCGACCCACATACGGAACGCTCACGGCAGCATCGGCACGAAAACTGACATCTCCCAGTCCCGCTCCTACCGCGGATGACGCGCCCCTGGTCCGGCACCAGGTCCGGTTCACGGTGCGGTCAGCTCCGGGACCTGGCCGGTGACCGCGGAAAGTGTTCACCCGGAGAAGGCATGTTGGGGCATTGCCCTGTCCCGGAATGCTGGGACGATTGTCCTTGATGACCTTTCGGCAGCAGGAGGCATTGAAATGAATGGGACCGCATACCCCGTCAGCTTCTCGGTCGGCTATCCCGACCGGGAACTTGACCGTGTGACCAGCATTTTCCGCATCTTCACGGTCATCCCCATCGGGATTGTCCTGGGCGCAGTGGCCGGCGGAACCTGGGAATGGAGCTACAGCAACGGAGCCACGGGGGCAGCGGCCGGCGCGGGCGGCCTGCTGTTCTTCGGCCCGCTGCTCATGATCTTGTTCCGGCAGAAGTACCCGCGCTGGTGGTTCGACTGGAACCTCGAGCTGCAGCGATTCGCCAACCGGGTCCTGATCTACCTGGCCCTGATGGACGACAAGTATCCGTCCACCGACGACCAGCAATCGGTCCGGCTCGACTACGCCTATCCAGACGCTGCCCGCGATCTCAACCGGTGGCTGCCACTGGTCAAATGGCTGCTTGCCATCCCGCATTACATCGTGCTGTTCTTCCTGGATATCGCGGCGCTAGTGGCCGTGATCGTGGCGTGGTTCGCGATCTTGTTCACCGGCCGATACCCGCGCGGCCTGTTCGACTTCGTCGAAGGGGTGGCACGCTGGCACAACCGCGTCGTTGGTTATGCAGTGACCCTAGTCACCGACACTTATCCGCCATTCCGACTCGCGCCCTGAACCCCGGCATGCACTGCGTCGCAGATACGCGGGCCGACTCTTACGAGCGCTTCGGGAACGGTATCCACCGCTCGCTGCATCCACTGCGGGTTGGTGCGTGGAGCAAAGGCGTTAACCATCGTGCGCAGGTGCCGGGTTATCGTTCCTGTTCGGTGGGGCGGATCAGCATCTCGTTGACCGCGACATGCCGCGGCCGGGTGACGATGTAGGTGATCGCGTCAGCGATGTCGGAGGCGTCCATGGTCTGCCCGAACTGGCTCCGGATGGCCTGGAGTACTTCGGGCCGGTTGTGGCTGGCCAGCTCGGTGGCGGTCGCGCCCGGCTCGACCAGGGAGACGCGGACGTACCGCTTGGTCACTTCCTGGCGCAGGGACTCGCTGAACGCGCCGATACCGTGCTTGGTCAAGGAGTAGACGCCGTTGCCGGTGCGGGCGGCCCGGCCGGCGACCGAGCTGATGTTCACCATGTCGGCGACCTGGCGCGGCCCCTCGGCGGCGGCGCGCAGCAGATGCGGCAAGGCCGCGTGCGCGCAGTACAGCAGGCCGAGCACGTTCAGCTGCACCATCTGCTGCCACTCCGGTAGCGGCGCGCCGGACACCGGGCCGAGCAGCATCACCCCGGCGTTATTGATCAGCGTGTCCAGGCGGCCCAGTTCGGCGACCGTGCGCTCCACGGCGCCGACTGCCTGCTGCTCGTCGGTGATGTCGCATTCGAGCACCAACGCAGTGCCGCCCTGGTCCCTGATGCCGGCGGCGACCGTCTCCAGCCGGTCTGCCCGCCGGGCCGCCAGCGCTACGGCCGCACCCTGAGCGGAGAGCGAGGCCGCGGTGGCCGCGCCGATTCCGCTCGAGGCCCCGGTCACCAGGGCAACGGTGCCATCTAGTACCGGCTTCACCACGAACTCATCTCCTCTGCTCATCACGCCTCCGGCCTATCCAACACCCGCGGGTACCAACCTCATCCGCCGGCCTGCCCAGCCTGCCGGTCCAAGCTGTGAGAGACATCCGGCATTGCCGAATTGAGGACGGCGCCGGGCTGCTTCGGCCCGCCGCCCGGCTCAGAACGTTCCATGACCTCGTCGCTCTCATGTTTCGCTTCAGTTTCCCTGCAGATGCGATCCCCGCCCGGTGAACGTGGCGTTCTAACGGGAAGGGCCATCACAACGCCACGTTCACCGGTCCGGCTGCTACGCCGGCCGGACGCGATACGCCGGCCAGGCTGAAGTGAGTGGCGTGGCGCGGCGGCTCGCGGGCGGACAGCCCCACCTGGCCGCGGTCGCTGGCATCGTGCATCCCGAGGACCTGTGGCGCCTGTGCCGCCCAGCTCGCACCGCGCGACCGCGGCTGAAGAGCTGATCAGCCAGACGCCGGGACATGATGCGCGTTCCCGGCCGCCGACCCTAGCCGACGGCATAGCCCGGGGTGGGGTGGGGCCAGTCTCGGTGGGAGCCGGTATCAGCACGCTCCGACGCGCTGGTGTCAAGGGGTGGCCGCTACTGTCTGGAAAGTCGTTGACAGTAGCGGCTGCCCCTTGACTGCTAGGTGGGTTAGATAATCACGAAATCCCGGCCGCGGAGCAGGCGCTTGCACCCGCAATCGCGCAGATGGCCTTGGCCGTGTCGAAGCCGTCCTTGACTACTGTGGCCTCCATGTTGGCCTTGGTCACCCAAACCGGGGTGAGCAGGGACGCCGGCTCGGTAATGGTCGAGTCGGCCGGGTCGGTGGTCGTGCCGTTCTGCAGAGCCGCCGGCGGCTTCTGGCCGGACAGCAGGATCGTGGCCATGGCCACGGCATCCTGGGCCTCTTTGTAGATGGCCTTGTACACCGAGCCGCACTGGTAGCCCTCAAGGATCCAGGCCATGCCCTGCGCGGTGGCGTCTTGCCCGACGGTCGGCACCTTGTCAGGCTTGACCCCGGCGCCCCTGAGGTCAGTGATCACCGCGTTGGCGAGCCCGTCGTTGGCCTCGACAGTGGCGTTGATCTGCGGGTTGGCGGTATACGCCTGCTGGAAGATGGTGCCGCCCTTGGTGTTGTCCCACCCGGGGGCGAAGTTCTCGGCCACCAGCGAGTAGCCGAGGCTGTTGGTCGCGCCCGCGGCGACGGTCTTGGCCTCCTGACCCCAGATCACCTTGTTGTAACCCGAGGCGAAGGCGATGGAGTTGGCGTCGGTGTCCTCGCCGCCATTGAGGACGTAGACCTTAGGCTTGGAGATCCCCCAGGACTTGACGCACGCCTCGAAGCCCTGGCCGATCAGCTCACCCACGAGCTCGTTGTTGAAGCTGACGTAGTAGGTGCTCGAGCCCTGGAAGATGGCGCGGTCGTAGGCGATCAGGGTGACGCCCTTGGACTCGGCCAGCTTCGCGACCGCCACGCCAGTCGGATTGTCGATCTCGTCCACGACAAGGACCTTGGCGCCCAGGTTGATGTCGGCGGTGGCATCGCTCAGTTCGGTCGCGTCGCTTCCCTGCGCGTTGTCAATCCGGAACTCCGAACTGGTGTACCCGGCGTCGGTGAAGGCGGTCTTCAGGTACGGCGCGTCGAAGTCGACGTACCGCGTCGACGACGTGGTGTCAGGCATGATCACCCCCACCTGCAGGCTGCTGGCCCCCTTGGTCGCGGCCGCGGTCAGCGGCTTGAGCTGGGACATCGTCGACGCGATGTCAACGGTGAAGGAGCTGGTACCAAGCCCCGACGGAATCGTGTTCGAGCCGCTGCTCGCCGCGCTCGACGAGGACGACGACGAGGACGACGACGACGAGGAGGACGAAGACGACGACGACGACGAGGACGTTGCGGACGACGAGCAGCCCGCGGCCACTACGGCAATGCCCGTGGCCAGCGCCACCCAGCCCAGCCGGGGGAGGGGCCTGAATGTGCCGTGGCCTTCTGAACGGGAGGGCCACTCTCCTGGTCTTCTGTTACCCAGGCGTCTGTATCGCTGTATTGCCATAGCTACACCACCTTCGGGGGTAGGGCGGTTGGTTAGGTAGAAACCGGATACTCGGGTAGGGCGGTTACTGGGGTAGGGCGGCCCTGTGTACGGCGGTCACCTATGTAAAGGGGGAGCGGGAAGTTCGCCGCGTCTGCGAGCACGGCCGCCGCGGCACCGGTCACCACCGCCTGCTCGCCCAGTTCCCCGGCGATCACCGGGGGTATTGCCTCGCCGGCGTGGATGGCCCGGCGGGCCATGGACTTGCAAAGCGGGTCGATCAGGATCTGGCCGGCCGGAGCGAGGGTGCCGCCGATCACGATCAGTTCCGGGTCCAGCAGGTTGTACATGTTCGCCGTGGCGACGCCGATATGCCGGCCGGCGTCGGCCAGCACCCGCCGGCATCCCGCGTCCCCGCCGTGCGCCAGTGCAATCACGTCGGCGATCGTCAGGTCGGTACCGTGGCTCTGCTTGAGGTTACGGATGATCGCATCGGGATTTGCCAGCGTGTTGAGGCAGCCACGGCCGCCGCACTCGCAGACCAGGCCGTTCTCGTCGATCGTGGTATGGCCGATCTCGCCGGCCGTCCCGTTGGCGCCGGCGTACAGCTCGCCGTTGACGATGAAGCCGACGCCGATACCTGTCGCGCTGTACACGTACGCGAGATCCCGGCATCCCTTGGCCGCGCCCCACGTCACCTCGGCGAGCGCGGCGAGGTTAGCGTCATTGTCGACCAGGACCGGCAGGCGCAGCACATCGCGGGCCATTTCCCTGCAGTTCACGCCCACGAAGGGCTTGAGCGTGCACGCGCGGCCGGTCAGGCCGGTCCGCCGCTGGATCGGCCCGGGCAAGGCGATGCCGACCCCGAGGACCTGGTCCCGCCGGAATCCGGTCCGCGCGAGCGCCTCGTCGATCTGAGCGCTGGCCCTGATCAGCGTCGTCACCGGATCGGCACGTTCGTCGGTCGGCGTGCTCGTGTGCAGCAGCGGTTCCTGCGCCAGATCGCACACCACGACGCGGATGGTCCAATTGGCGATCTCGACGCCGACCGTCACGCCGAGACTGCCGCGCAGGCCGACCAGAATCGGCGGGCGGCCGATGCCGGAGGCTTGGTCCGGCCCGATCTCGATCACCATCCCGGCCTCGGCCAGTTCCTCGATCACGCTCTGAACTGTCGACCGGGCCAGGCCGACGTCGGCCAGCGCGGCACGGGTCATCGCTCCCTGTCGACGAAGAGCGGCGATCACGCGCTCACGGTTCGCACGCCGCTGCGTGTATCCAGAGACGCCTGATGACATCTACTGCATCCGCTTGTGCCGGGCCAGCATGCCGAAAAGTATCGCCATTAAGGCATGGTTCAGTCAATAGGACGACACATTCACGGCTATTTATGATTTATTTATGTATGTTTTAGTCATAAGTATGACGACGTTTCCACGGAAGCGCCTTGTGCAAAATTTCACAAGCCATCTCCGCGGAAACGCGCGGAAACGCCTGCCGCCAACCGGCAGCGCTGGACCGTCCTCCTCCGCATGATGGAGCGGCCGCTGATCTTGCCGCTGCGGAGACGGTCAGGGTACGAGGACGATCTTGCCGGTGTTCTGGTGTTGCAGGATGCGCTGGTGGGCTGCTGCTGCTTCGGCGAAGGAGTAGGTCCTGTCGATGAGCGGCTTGACCTTCCCCTGGTCCCAGAGCAGCAGAACAGCCTGGAGTTCTTCCCGCAGGATTGCGATCTGCCCCCACAGGTGGCCGATGTTGACGCCGCTGACGGTTAGGTTGCGGTTCATCAAGCTGAGCGGTGTCAGCAGCGGTATGCCCGCTACCTGGGAGACCAGGCGAGCCGGGCGGCGCCGCTGCCCGCTGGCCAGGTTGGCGAACCCGTAGGCCACCAGCCGGCCGCACGGGCGAAGCAGCTTCAGACCTTTCCGCCAGTCGTGGCCGCCAAGCGGGTCTAGTACGATGTCCACGCCCTGGCCAGCGGTCAGCCGGCGGACCTCGGCGGCATAGTCGGTGGCGTGGTAGTCGATGGGATGCGCGCAGCCTTCGGCCTTGAGCACGTCGTGCTTGGCCGCCGAAGCCGTGCCGAAAACTTCCAGATCATCGACGGTGCGGCAGAGTTGCAGCACCGCCGTCCCGACTCCGCCGGCCGCCATATGCACCAGCACCCGCTCGCCGGGCCGCACGCACGCAACGCGGAACAGCATGTGGTAGGCGGTCAGGTAGTTGACCGGCATCGCGGCGGCTTCCTCGAAGCTCATCGCATCGGGCATGACCAGCACCTGCTCGGCGGGCACGCAGACCACATCCGCGTGTCCGCCGAAATGCGTCAAGGCCAGCACCCGCTGGCCTGCCACGTACCCGTGGGTACCGTCGCCGAGCGCGTCGATCACCCCGGCTACCTCATAGCCGACAACACATGGCGGCTTGGGGGCATCGGGATACAGCCCCTGGGCGGCCATCACCTCCGCGAAGTTGAGGCCGGACGCGCGGACCCGGATGCGGACCTGGCCCGGTCCGGGCTCCGGATCGGCTGTCTCCCGCACCTGCAGGGCCCCGGGTCCGCCGGCTCTTGTGATCCAGACCGCTCGCATCGTCACGCCCTTCCCGTCGTAGCTAGCTCTGACTCGGTCCTTGCGGCGGTCGCTGGCCAGGGCACGCCGTTCCGAGGCCGACGTACACCTGCTGCTGCCTGTTGCCTGCTCGGACGATGATCGGCACGCAGGCCGGGTGGTCGATCCAGTATCCGCCCACGTAGGCCAGCCATCCGCCGCGACCTAGGCTGGCGCAGTTGCGGACGATGACCCGGTTGCTGGGCGTGTTCCACCCGATGCTGAGCCGGCTGGTGAAGGGGGCGGGGACCATGAGCTCGAACGTGGTGCCCGGCCTGATGAGCAGGCCGGTCTTCGCGAATAGCCGCCGCGGTCCGTTGGTCAAGGAGGTCTGCAGCGCTGGATATCCGGGACTGGTCGGCAGGGCGACGACGCCAAGCACGACGCGTAGCGGCGCGACCTGGGCGTCGCTGACAGCGCTCCCGGTGCTGCACAGCAGCACAGATTCGCCAGCCGGCGTCGGCGACGACGGTGACTGGCCGGCTGGCCGGGCCGGGGTATGACCAGGCGTCGTCGCCGGGCCGGTCTTCCCGGTGCTGGACCCGGCGGTGCCGCTCGTGCACGCCGCCAGCAGCATCGCGACCACCGCCGCGGTCACCAGGGCCCGGCCTTGCCGCGTCGGGCACATAACACCAGTCTGCCACCGGCCGCCCAGGCTCGACCCGCTCGCCCGCACCCTGACCCTGGCCCTGGCCCATGCAACTGAACAGGTAACCATCGAACTCCGCCTGCCGTGACCGCGAGAAAGGCATCCGCACGCGTCCTGACCATGGTCAGCTTCGTCACGCCGCGGCCGCTGGCGTCATGCAGTTGATTTCCGGTGCCTAATCCGCCTATTGCACTGCCCGGGACTGCGCCACGGCCATTACCGGATAATCCGCTCGCCGCTACGACGGTGGGTTCAATGGAATTGCCAACTGCGCTTACTGCAACCGTCTCGACACGGTCAGCAGTCAAACACCGACCAGCAGATGTCGTTCCGCAACCGCTGGTCGTCAAGTACGAGTTCGCGAATCGCCTCCGGGAGCTGGTCACGCTGCCACTGGCACTCCCGTCGCCCTGCGGCCTCGCCCTCGCCTTCGCCCTCGCCTTCGCCCTCCGGCGCTGCAGCACGTACGGCCTTGATCGCATAGGCGGCCGCACCGAGCTCGTGCGCGGCGACGTGCGCGACGGCCCCGGCCTGGCCGGCCGCGTACGCGGCGTGCCGTGGTGCCCCACGCAGGTCTCTGGCCGCGCCCATTGCATGGCCGCCCGCCGCCCGAGCCTGAGTCATTGTGACCTCGCCACGCACCCAGGCGCGGGCCTGCTCGATCGCCTGACGCGGCCGTAGGTCCTCGGGCTGAGCCGACTCGAACAGGTCAAGGACGTGCTCCGCGCACGATGCCGCCCACAGAGCGAGGAGATGGTGATCCGGATCAGTGAGGGTCCCGCCGCGGCGGATCGTCACGAAGCGAGGGTCCCGGACCTTCGGGAGGATCATGGTCGGCCCTCCTTTGTCTGCATAACCGTCGCCGCGATTGACCTCTATTGTCCCAGATGGACCATCTAGCTGCCCTGACAATCAAAGATCATTTATTCCGAACGGACGTGGTACCCGCCTCCTGGACACCAGGTGAGCCTCACCGTCCATCGCGGCCCGACCTGCCCAAATCGGGACTTTAGTCACAATCAAGCTACGAGACCGGCTGTGGTCTGGATTTCGGTGCCGGGAGCGCACATTGTCTCGTGTTAGGCAGGCAGAAAGGTCGGGCCGCCATTGGCTGCCCTGAGACCGTCTGAGTCCGTCACCAAAGGAATATGGCCATGATCAATGCACCACAACGCGTTGTCACACTGGCGGCGGCCGTACTGGCCGCGGCAGGGCTCGCCGCGTGCAGTTCGACGTCGACATCCTCGACGTCCACCAGCGCAGGCAAGCCCGTGTCCGGCGGGACGTTGCACATTGTCGCCGCCTCAGGCCCGGCCCACATCGACACCGTGCCCGCGTATTACACCGTGGACTACCAGATCGAGCACGCCACTACCAGGCAACTCCTGGCGTACCCGACCGACGTGTACGCGAGTACCTCGAGCCCGGGCTGGATCGCGGATTCCACGCCCGCCCCGGACGCCGCGACCGACGTGCCGACGGTAGCCAACGGCGGGATCACCAACGGCGGGAAGACCTACACGTTCCACATCAAGCCGGGCGTGGACTGGAACACCAGCCCGCCGCGCCAGGTCACGTCCCAGGACTTCCTCCGGGAGTTCAAGGCGTTCTTCAACCCGGTCAGCCCGGTCGGCAACCCGGTGTACTACACGAGCACGATCGCCGGGCTTGCCGCGTACGACAACGCGGAGACGGCGTACTTCGCGAGCAAGGCGCACGCGCCCACCGCGGCCAACATCACGAACTTCCAGAACACGCACACCATCTCCGGCATCGCGACGCCTGACCCGTCGACGATCCAGTTCACGCTGACCGCGCCCGCCAGCGACTTCCTGTACATGATGGCGATGCCGTTCACCTCGGCCCGGCCGGTGGAATACGACAACTACGTGCCGAACAGCCTGCAGCTGGACCAGCACACGATCGCCGACGGGCCGTACCAGATCAGCGGGTACACCCCGGGCAAGTCGCTGACGCTGGCCAGGAACCCGGCGTGGAAGCAGTCCACGGACGCGCTGCGGCACCAGTACGTGAACCAGGTCGTGGACACATTCGGGGTGAGCTCCGCCGAGACTCAGCTGTCCGACTTGCAGGCCGGCACAGAGGACTTGATTGATAGCAGCACCCCGGTCAACCCGGCGTCCATCCCGTCCCTGATCTCGGCGAACTCGCCCAACTTCCATATCTGGCAGTACTCGACCACCTTCCCGTACATCGTGTTTAACCTGCGCAGCCCGGACGCGGGCGGCGCCGCCGGGAAGCTGCTGGTGCGGCAGGCGGTCGAGTACGGCGTGGACAAGGCGGCCGCGGTGAAGGCCATCGGCGGCCCGGCCGTCGCCCAGATCCTCAACACGGTGATCCCGCAGGGCAACACCGGATACGTGAACTCCAACATGTACCCGGACAACAACGGGCAGGGCAACGTGGCCATGTGCAAGTCCGACCTGGCCAAGGCCGGCTACCCGAACGGCGTCACGCTGATCTACACCTATCCCAGCGACTCGTCCAACACCCGGATCTTCACCGCGATCCAGGCCTCGCTGGCGAACTGCGGCATCACGCTGACCCCGAAGCCGGAGCCGGGCTCGTCGTACTACACCGACTTGGGTAACTCACCGGAAAACAACAAGTCCGGCGCGTGGGACCTGGGCCAGCCCGGCTGGATCCCCGACTGGTTCGGCAACAACGGCCGCACTGTCGTCCAGGCCCTGTTCCAGGGGCCGAACTGCGTGATCAACACGGTCAACTACGGCTGCTACGACAACGCGAGCGTGAACTCGCTGATCACCCAGGCCGAGGGCGCGACGTCGCTGTCGGACGCCGGGAACTTCTGGCACCAGGCCGACATGCAGGTCATGTCGGATGCGGCCATCGTGCCCGTCATGAACCAGAACTTCCCGGCTTACTCCAGCTCACGGGTCAGGGGTATCGCCTCCAACGGCCAGACGTACCCGACGGCGATCTTCGAGCCGAACATCGGCGCTCCTGACATCACCGCTCTCTGGCTGGCCAACGGCTGACCGAGGCCGCCTTCGAAGGAAATAGCGCATGGCCCGGCCGCATGCCGCTTGCGGCTGGGCCTTGCGTAGCGGCATTTGCGACCGTGTGCGACGCTTAGCCCGTCAGCGACGTGCGATGTTACGCCGCTGGCGCGGCCAGCCGGAGGGATGGCAGTGACCCTGCTTGAGGTAACCGACTTGACCGTGAGCTTCCCGACCGTTGACGGAGTGGTCAAGGCAGTTCGAGGGGTGTCGTTCAGCCTCGATGCCGGACGTACGCTCGGTATCGTCGGGGAGTCTGGCAGCGGCAAGACCGTCCTGACCCAGACCCTGCTCGGGCTGACCCCTGGCGCCGACATCTCGGGCAGCGTCATGTTCGAAGGCAACGACCTGCTGCGGATCAGCGAAGACGACATGCGGAACGTCCGAGGCGCTCGCATCGCAGTGATCTTCCAGGATCCGCTGACGAGCCTGCACCCGCTGTACACGGTGGGGTGGCAGATCGTCGAGATGATCCGGGCTCACGACAAGTCGGTCTCGAAGAAAGAAGCCAGCGAACGGGCGGTGGATCTTCTTCGCCGGGTCGGGATTCCCCGCCCGGAGACGCGGGTTAACGACTACCCGCACCAGTTCTCCGGCGGCATGCGCCAGCGGGCCATGATCGCGATGGCGCTGTCGCTATCACCCCAGATAATCATCGCGGATGAACCGACCACGGCGCTCGACGCCACCGTGCAGGCGCAGATCCTCGACCTGCTGCTGCGCCTGCGGCACGAGTCCGGTACCGCGCTGATCCTGATCACCCATGACCTCGGCGTGGTGGCGGACATCGCCGATGACGTCATGGTCATGTACGCGGGGCGGGCCGCGGAGAAGGCCGCCAAGCGTGACGTGTTCTATGCGCCACACCACCCGTACACCATGGGGCTGCTCGAGTCGATACCGAGCAGTTCCGCTGCCGGTGACCGGCTGCGGCCCATTCCCGGTTCGCCGCCGAGTCTGATCAACCTGCCGTCCGGCTGCAAGTTCCACCCGCGTTGCGGCTACGTGCTCGACCGGTGCCTGACCGAGGAGCCCCCGCTGCGCCCGCTCGGCCTCGACGCATACCACAGCTCGGCGTGCTGGCTCCCGGCCAAGGCGGCGGGTCTGTCCGAGCAGGCGGCAGAGCTGCGAGCCCGGATGGTCCGTGAGGGCCGTGGCGAGGCGGCCGCTGAGGTATTCGAGGCGGAGGTCGCCGGCGCTTTCGGGATCGACGGGAGCGTGACCGGGTGAACGCCGCAGGCGACGACGTGCTGGTCCGGGTGGAGAATCTGGTCAAGTACTTCCCGGTGCGCGCGGGCGGCCTAATCCGGCAGACGGTCGGCCAGGTCCAGGCGGTCGATGACGTCACATTGTCCATCCCGCGCGGCAAGACGCTCGGCCTGGTCGGCGAGACCGGCTGCGGCAAGTCGACTCTTGCCCGCTGCGTCGCGGGGTTGATCCCGGTCACCTCCGGCCGGGTCACGTTCGACGGTCAGGACATCACCAACGTGCCCAGGCGCGCCATGCGCCCGGTGCGACGCGAGATCCAGATGATCTTCCAGGACCCGTACAGCTCGCTGAACCCGCGGCGTAGGGTCGGCTCGATCATCGGCGAACCGTTCGCCATCCACAAAATCGCGAGCGGCACCGAGCGCAGGCGGCGGGTGCAGGAGCTGATGGAGCGGGTCGGGCTCAACCCGGAGCACTATAACCGTTTCCCAGCCGAGTTCTCCGGCGGGCAGCGGCAGCGCATCGGGGTCGCCCGCGCCCTCGCGCTGCAGCCGAAGCTGATCATCTGCGACGAGCCGGTTTCGGCGCTGGACGTGTCGATCCAGGCGCAGGTGCTGAACATGCTCGCCGATCTGCAGCGCGACTACGGGCTGACCTACCTATTCATCGCGCACGACCTCGACGTCGTCCGGCACGTCAGCGACTCGGTGGCGGTCATGTACCTGGGCCGCATCTGTGAGCTGGGGCCGAAGGAACCGGTGTACGGCTCATCGCGGCATCCGTATACCACCGCGCTGCTGTCCGCGGCGCCGGCCGCCGACCCGGACGGGGCGGCCAGCCGACAGCGGATCATCCTGGCCGGCGACGTCCCGTCCCCGATCGACCCGCCTTCCGGGTGCCGGTTCCACCCGCGCTGCCCGAAGGCGCAGCCGCTGTGCAGCGACACCGAACCCCAGCTCGAGGTCAAGGCGGGCGATGCGACCACCCACGTGACCGCCTGCCACTTCCCGGTGATGGCGGGGGAGGACCTCGCCGCCGCAGGCAGGAGTGAACTCTCATGAGCATAGGCGCCGTAATGGCCGGAGCGCCGCCCGAGACCATCAATGTCCAGGGGCGGAGCCAGTGGCACCTTACCTGGCGGCGGCTGCGACAGGACAAGGTGGCGATGGCGTCGCTGGTCGTCATCCTGATCATGGTCGTGCTCGCCCTCGCCGCGCCCTTGTTCGTCGCCATCGTTCATCACCCGCCGAATGTCGCGTACCCGAACACCGGTGAGGACGTGGCGGGAAACCCCGTCGGGCCAGGTACCAATGGCTTCTGGCTCGGCACCGATGGCACGGGCCGCGACCTGTTCATCCGGATTCTCTACGGCGCGCGCATCTCGCTGTTCGTCGGCTTCGTCACCACGGTGCTCGGCGCGATCGCGGGCGTCACAGTTGGCTTGGTCGCCGGGTACTTCGGCGGGGTCGTGGACACGATCTTGGCCCGGTTCATCGACGCGGTTCTCGCGTTCCCCTACATCGTGCTCGCGCTCTCGCTCGCGGTGGTGGTGGGTCCGAGCCTGACCGTGATCATCGCGGTGATCGCGTTCTTCTCCTGGGCCGCCATCGCCCGGATCGTCCGTGGCCAGACCCTGTCGATAAAGGAAAAGGAATACATCGAGGCGGCCCGGTCGCTGGGCGCCGGACCCTTCCGGATCATGTTCCTCGACATCCTGCCCAACCTGCTGGCGCCGGTCCTGGTGATCGCCACGTTGTACATCCCGACGGCCGTGGTGTTCGAGGCGACGCTCTCCTACCTGGGCCTCGGCATCCAGCCGCCGGTAGCGAGCTGGGGGAACATCCTGGCCGACGCGCAGAACTTCTACCAGCAGGCCTGGTGGTACGTGGTCTTCCCGGCAGCGGCGCTGCTCATCACCACACTCGCGTTCAACCTACTCGGCGACGGGATACGCGACGCGATGGACCCGCGCACCGAGCGGGTTTTCGCCGCGGGGCAGGGCCGTCGGCGGCGGGCGGGGCGCAACAAGACCGGCGGCGCACTCGACGCGCCCAACGTGGTGCCTTTCGTGCCTCCGCCCGGAGGCAACTGACATGGCCATGTTCGGGTTCCTGGTCCGGCGCATCCTGACCGGCATCGTGGTGATCTGGCTGGTCGCCACCGGCGCGTTCTTCTTGTTCTTCGCCCGCCCGGTGGACACGGTCGCGCGCCAGCTGGCCGGTCGCGCGGCCACCCCGCAGGTCATCAACACGGTGATCAACAACCTCGGTCTTAACCAGCCGATCATGGTGCAGTACTGGCACTTTCTTGACAACCTGCTGCACGGGGACCTCGGCTACTCCTACTACACCCAGGAGCCGGTCGACACGATGCTGAAGCAGGACCTGCCGCCCACCCTCTCCCTGGTGGTCGGCGGCTTGGTCTTGTGGCTGGTCGCCGGGCTGAGCGTCGGCATCATCAGCGCCACCAGACCCCGCAGCTTGTTCGACAGGTCCTCCTCTGTCGCCGTGCTGATCGGCCTGTCGATGCCGGTGTTCGTCATCGGCGAGCTGCTGATCCTGGTCGTGTTCGTGCCGCTCAACAAGCACGGGTTCACCTGGATCCAGACCGGGTACGCGGGAATCTCGCAGGGGGTCGTCACCTGGGCGGGGCACATGATCCTGCCCTGGATCACCCTGGCGTCTGTGCAGGCCGCCGTCTACACCCGTCTGGCCCGGGGCCAGCTACTCGATACGCTCGGCGAGGACTACATCAAGACGGCCAGGTCCAAGGGGATATCCGAGCGGCGGGTGATCTACCTGCACGGCGTCCGGGCCGCCCTCACGCCGGTCGTCTCGCAGCTGGGCGTGGACGTGGGCCAGCTGCTCGGCGGTGTGATCGTGGTGGAGGCGGTGTTCAGCCTGGGCGGCCTCGGCCAGGTGTCGGTGGAGGCGATCTATACCGACAACCTGCCGGTGATCATCGGGTTCGTCGTCGTCGCGGCCGCCTTCGTGGTGGTCGCCAATATCATCGTCGACCTGGTCTACGCGGTCCTCGACCCCCGAGTACGGATCACCTGAACCGTGTTTCACCGTGCTCCCGCCGCACGCGCCGCGCCGACTGCCCACCGGTCCGCGAGGTTCGCCCGCGACCGTGAGGTGTTCCGGCTCGTCCCGCCCGTAATCCTGTGGTGGGTCTGGCTTGCCTTCGTGGTCGCGAACATCGTTGACTTCGCGATCCAGGGCGCCCCTGGATCGTCGGCGAGGTTCGTGACCGTGGTGGCGGGGAGCCTGGCCACGGTCACCGGGCTCGCCTACGCCCTGGCGCTCCGCCCGCGTGTCATCGCCGACCACGACGGCCTGGCGATCGTAAACCCGTTCCGTGACCATCGCGTTCCGTGGTCAGTGATCCAGACGGTGGACACCGGCGACTGGGTGCGGGTGCATTACGTTCTCCACGTGGACGCGCCCGGCGCCCAGACCAGTCCGGCCGTTAAGTCAATTTCCTGCTGGGCGCTCTACATCTCGGCCCGGACCAAGCGCAAGGCAGCCAGGCCGCCACGCCAGCGGCGCCGCTGGCTGCGCCTCTCGCTGCCTGGCTGGCTCGACGAGGGGACCGGCCACACGGGAGGCCCCCGCCTGCCCGAAGATGCGAGATACCTGGCCTCGCTCCCGCCGGCCAAGGCCATCGCCGCCCGCCTGGCCACGCGCGCGGCCAAGGTGCATGCCCGGGCCGGACATACCGGCGCCGGACCTAGCTGCCCGGTGACGGCGCGCTGGGCCTGGTCGCCACTGGTCGCCGTGACGGCGCCTGCGCTTGCGCTGCTCATCATCGCGCTCGCCTAGCCTGGAAAGCGGGCCCGTACCTACCCAACGCGAAATGGGTAGTTCTGCCGATGCTGTCGCCAGGACGTTACGCGCTCTGGATCGCGGGCATGGCGTTCTCGCGCACGAATGCCCGGCGGGCGCTGGCGGCCTGGGAGGAGGGCGTCGCCTTCGTGCACGAGCACCGCATCCACTTCTTCGAGGGCTTCATCGCCCGCGATGCGGCTCGCCTCAACACGTCGGACGGCGAGCCCGACGCGGCTCTCGGGTTGTTCGCCGAGGCGATCGACGCCTTTCACCGCGCGGGTAACGTGCCGCAGCTGATCATCACGCTCGCCAGCATCCCGGCGCTGTTCGAACGACTCGACCGGCTAGAGCCCGCGGCCATGCTCCTCGGCGCGATGTCGCGGGAATCCTCGAGCTTCCACCACGTTCCCGGGCTGGCCAAACTCGGGGATCGGCTCACCTCCAGGCTCGGCGCGACCAAGGCGGCCGAACTGGCCGCGTCCGGCGCGGACCTCGACCTCGACGCCGCCGGCAGGCCCGATCAGAACTGCCCAAAACGCCCGCCGGCTGCAAATCTATTCAATACTCGGTATGAAATCGATGCGTATTGCCTTTCTGTGTGCCGCTAGCCGAGCCAGACCGAGATCGTGGACAGTAAAGGCTGTGATAGCGACGGTGAATGTCCGCGATCATGCATGACTCAGGACACCAGGTCCTGAATTGTTATGCAGCCCACGCCGGACGCGCTTCCGCACTCTCATGCAGCACCCCGCGACTCACGGTGTCATGCCGGGCCGCGACTCCTGCCACGCTTTTGCTCATCGATTGGCTACGGCCTCTGCTGGCGCCTGCTTGCCGATGGCGCTGCCGGTGCCGGCAGCTGTCTTTCATAGTGTCTTTTTGCCGGCCGGGGCGGTCGGGGAATGAAGCTCCACATGGCCGCGGCCGCGGCGAAGCCGGCGACGCCGGTGACGGTGATGCCGGCGGCCAGCCCGGCGACGGCGGTCACTGCGGACAGGATGAGCGGGCCGGTGCCCTGGCCGGCGTCGGACAGCTCCCGCCAGAGGCCGAGGAACTTCGGGCGGCCGATCTCCGGAGAGGTGTCGGCCGCGAGCGTCATGACGATACCCGAGCCGATGCCGTTGCCGAAGCCCATGATCACTGCGGTGAGAGTGAGGGTGCTGGCGGCGTGGGTGAAGGGCATGACCACGAAGGAGATGCCGAGAACGGCCGCGCACGGCACGGCAACCCAGCGGCGGCCGTGCAGGTCCATGACCTTGCCCGCAGGGTAGAAGGTCATCAGGTCGATGAGCCCGGCGATACCGTAGATGACCGAGCTGGCGGTGGGCGGCAGCCCGATGTGCGCCGCCCACAGCGGGATCACGACCTGCCGGGTCTGCCTGATCGCCTGAAGCAGGACAACGCCGGTCCCGAGGGTGGCGAAGGTGCGCCAGTACCGCTTGAGGATGCCCCACGATGTCACTTCGGCGGCGGCGGCCTTGTGCTCCTCGCTCTTGTCCAGGTCAGGCACCCGGTAGACGGTAACGGCGGCGCCGGTCATCGCGGCCAGGCTGACGTAGTAGGCCCCCGGCAGGCCCCACAGTTCTTCCGCGCCGGCCCCGAGGAAGGGCCCGGCGAACATCCCGATGCGGAGCGTGCCGCCCAGGGTCGACAGTGCCCTGGCCCGCATCTCCCGCGGCACGATCTCGGTCAGGTAGGACTGCCGGGCCAGAGTGTAGACCGAGCTCGCTGCCCCGAGCAGCAGCACCCCGGATCCGAACACCACCAGCGACAGGCCGCCGCGGCCGAGGTTGACCAGGCACAAGATCAAGCCGGTCCCCGCCACCGCGGCGGCCACCAGCATCGACCGCCGCTCGCCGATGCGGGTGGCCAGGATGCCCGAGGGAATGTTGGTCACCAGCGAGCCGACGCCGAGCAGCGCCGTGATGAGCGCCGCGATCGCGGTGCTGGCACCGCGATCGACCGAACTCAGCGCGATGACCGGCAGCATCGCCCCTTCCGCGAGCCCGAACAGGATTGCCGGGCCGAACGCGGCGACAGCCACCGAACGAAGCCGGAACTGCTCAGCCACGGCACCCGCGCGCCCGGCCGGCATCCTGGCTGGCCGGCGCATCTGCCCACGGGTTTCCCCGTGTCATCGCCGACGGGCGCCGCGCCCCTGGGCGATCCCGCCGCGCTGAGCCGCCAAGCCCCGGTGCCCGCTGAGAATCACGCGCCTGAGCGTCACACGCACCGTCAGCGGAGACAGGACCCGACGTGACCACGACAGGCAGACTATCCCCGCCCCGACGCGGACCGGGCACCCAGCAGGAGCAGACAGCCACGCTGGCCTCATGAATCCCTGGTCGGCAGCAGGCACCGCGGAGCCCGCTCACCCAGACTGCCTTCAGTCCGATAGCTACCCACAACGGCGGCAACCCCCGCACCCCGCGCCGGGCCCGTCACGAGGGGCACCGGTTTCCTCCCGCCCGCGTAACAACGGCCCTGCGGCCATGACGAGGCCACCGTCCTGGCGACGTCCTATGCCGAATAGCGGTTGCGGCCTGGCGGCCAGACCGAAATCGTGGACAGTAATGGCTGTGATAGCGACCGCAGGAGCGAAACGGGCCATCCGCTGCTGCTGCCGCCGCGCGCCCGCGCTTCACGGCGCTATGCGGCACGGGTCAGGAGATCGCGGCCTTCACCAGCTCGGCGACCTTCTTCTCCACCGTGGGGCTCCACTTCTTCAGCGCGTACGTCACCGGCCACACGTCGCCGTCGTCGAGGTTCGCCGTGTCCTGGAAACCCAGGGTGCAGTAGCGGTAGTTGAACTTGCCCGCGTTCTGGAAGAAGACGACGACCTTGCCGTCCGCGTTCGCGTACGCGGGCATCCCGTACCAAGTCTTCGGCGACAGCTCGGGGGCGGCCGCGGTCACCGTCACGTGCACGCGTTCGGCGAGCGCGCGATCTTCCGGTGCCATCTCCGCGATGCTGTCCAGAACCGCCTGCAGGCCGTCGGCCTTCTTGGCGCCCTTCTTGCCCTCGGCGCGCAACTCGGCGGCGCGCTTCTTCATCGCGGCGCGTTCCTCGGCGCTGAAGGTATCGGACTCGGTCTTGGCATTCGTCGCGGGCATTATCGGGCTTCCTTTCCTGACGCTCAGCGGGCTCGGTGATGCCGGCCTTCCACCGAAGGCTAGGCCCGGGCCACACCATGGCGCTTCTCCATTCCTGACCGATCGGGGCCCAGGCAAGGTGCTCGAGTAGGACCCCCACGGCCACGGCGCCCTGGCGTGACCTTGGGCCGTGACCGATGGTCTGTGGTCACATCGGGCAATTTAGGCCGAACGAGCTGTGGTTTACTGCCTTGGCTTGCGTGTAATCACCGGTCAGACCGGGGAGCGGGTAAGGTCTCCGGGCGTTGATCTCGGACTCCGCAGGTATCAGGGCGGGACGAGCGCCGCCCGGCTGGGTCGTGCAGGGAGGATCGGCATGGGCAAGGTTGGCTGGCCGGAGGGCCAGCGGGCGCGGCGACGGATATGGTTCGGCGGCGCGTCCGTGGCCGTCGCGGCCGCGATCGCAGGCGGCGTGATGATCTTCTGGCCGACGTCGCACCCCGTTCTACCCGCGCCGATCCGGACAGGCCACTCGAGTGCGGGCCACGGCTCGCCGGTGCGTTCGGCCTCGTCGAGTACGGCCGCAACCTGGCCCGTGGCGAGTCCGGTGACAGACCTGTCGGAGCCGCTGCCGGGGATGCCGCCGGTACCAGACCCGGCGAACATCTACGCCGATGCCGGGGCGAACATGCTCGGCCCGGCCGTGCGCGGGGTGCCGTACCGGATCTACGTGCCGGACAGCGGCGGCTCCACGGTGACCGTCATCAATCCGGCTACTTACAAGGTGATCGGGACCTACCAGACCGGTCTCAATCCTCAGCACGTCGTGCCCGCCTACGACATGCGCACGCTGTACGTGACGAACGACCTGGCCAACAGCCTCACCCCGATCAACCCTATGACCGGGCGGCCGGCTGGGCCGAACATCGCGGTGGACGATCCGTACAACATGTACTTCACGCCCGACGGGAGCTATGCCATCGTGGTGGCCGAGGTCCGCCAGAACCTCGATTTCCGTGACCCGCATACCTTCGTCATCGAGCACCGGATCCACGTGAACTGCGCGGGCGTGGATCACATCGACTTCGCGGCCACCGGCGCGTACCTGATCGCCACCTGCGAGTTCAGCGGTCGGCTGGTCCGCGTCGACCTGCACACGCTGACGTTGGTGGACTACCTCAACCTGCCGGGCTCCGCACCGCAGGACATCAAGCTCGACCCAGCCGGGCGCATCTTTTACGTGGGCGACAAGAGCCATGGCGGGGTCTGGCTGATCGACGCCGTCACCTTCCGGGTGGCCGGGTTCATTCCCACCGGTCCCGATGCGCACGGCCTGTACCCCAGCCGCGATGCCCGCTTTCTCTACGTAACGAACCGTGGTAACGGCACGATCACCGTGATTAGCTTCGCGACCAGGAAGATCGTCACCACCTGGCGCATCCCGGGCGGCGGCAGCCCGGATATGGGCAACGTCTCCCCGGACGGGAAGGTGTTCTGGATCTCCGGGCGGTATGACAATGTCGTGTACGCCGTCGACACGGCCACCGGCCGCCTGCTGGCCAAGATCCCGGTGGGAGTGGAGCCGCACGGGCTGTGCGTATGGCCCCAACCGGGTCGCTACTCGCTGGGCCACACCGGGATTACCCGGTGAAAGTCTTCCGCCTGGCGTTGGCCGCGCTAGCGCTGGTCGGGCTCGCGGGCGCCGCTCCCGCCCGGGGTCCCGACAACGTGCTCGCCCGGCTGGGTCCGATCACGGTCAGCGCTACCGCGCTGACCCCCGGTCCGGGCGGCATGCTGACCGCCAGCGTGCAGGTCACTACCAGCGGGCAGCCTTCCGATCAGCTGGACGCCGCGACCGCCGCGGACGGCGCCCCGGTCGGGGTCTACCACCAGCGGGTCAGCGTCGGAGAGCTTCCGGACCTGTCGGGCTGCGGCGCCGAGACCCCGTCGGCGGCCGTGGTAAACCGCTGGCTCCATTACGGGCCGCTGCTAATCCCGGGACGGTGGGGTGGCCCTGCTCCGCCCGCGACCGCGACCCTGACGGTTCAGCCGGGCGCCACGGTGCCGCCCGGCACCACCCTGGCCATCACGTTCTACTTCGCCCGGGCCGGCTCGGTAGTCCTGCGCCTGCCCGTCAGTCGCGGGTGACCGCCACCTGCCGCCCGGTCAGCCAGGCGATCGGGCTGAGCGCCTGGGCTGCGGTCCATGTGCTCGCGTTGGGGTGGCTGAGGTCGGCGCGGCCCTGGGCGCTGAGGAACCGGCGCAAGGCGGGCGCGACGGGAGCCCCGGACGCGTTCGGCGTGCCCACCACGACGAAACGCACCCGCCCGGAGGCGTCGAGGTAGAGCAGGGCATCCTCGTGGTCGACGTCGTAGCTCAGCGGCCGGCCGGTCAGCCAGTCCGTCCCGGGCGGGCGTTCCTCACCGACCCGCTGATGCCAGACGCCCAGGTACTGCCAGATCCGTTCGATCACCGCCGGCCGGCCGGTGAGCAACAACAGGTTCGCCGGCGCCCCGATCAGCGTCCGGTACGCGTGCAGCCGGGCCGGGGTGTCCCGGTCCGGGTCGACGGTCAGCTCCGCGAAGCGCACGCGGTGTCCCAGCCCCGCCGCGATGACTGCGCGATCCATCATCAGCAGGTTGCCCGTGGTCAGCGGGCAGGTCTCCTGGCACAAGGTGAGGAAGTCCGCGAGTACGACCACTTGGCCTCGCCAGGCACCCAGGCTCGTCGCCCGGCCGGCGTCCGTGGTCAGTGGCAAGTCCGCGATCCCGGCCGGTACCGGCCGGTCCACCGCCGTACCGAGATAGGCCGACGGCGGGCCCGGTACGCCCGTACTCCCACTGCACCCGGCCATAATCGCCCCGATGGCCAGCACCGCGGCCAGCGTGCCCGCCAGCCGGGCCGTCACGGGGACAGCAAGGTGGTCAGGGTGACCGGACGCAGCCTCCGGCTGGCCAGGCCGCTTAGGATCGCGGGAAGGGCGGTCACGGTACCGGAGTGGCCGAAATGCATGCTCACGATCGACCCTGGCCGCACCGAGCCAAGCACCGTGGAGACGATGGCGTCCGGTCCGGGATCGGTGTAATCGAGCGAATCCACGTCATAAGACACGCAGGTCCGGTAGCCCGCCTTGCGGGCCTCCCGTTCGATCAGCGGCGTCGCGTACTGCGTCTGCGAAGGCCGGAACCAGCGGCCGGCCGATCCGGTCAGGACGTGCAGCTTCTGCGCGCACTCGGCGATCTCCGCGTAGGCGCCAGTGGCGTCCATAGCCGCGATATCCAGGTGATGCATGGTGTGGTTGCCGAGGTCGTGACCCCCGCTCAGGACCCGCTGCGCAATCTGCGGGTATTGCTCGAGCCAGGTCCCGACGGCGAGCACCGAGACCCGCGCTCCGGCCCGCTCTGCCTCGGCCAGCAGCGCCTCGGCGATCGATAGCGGTCCTTGACCATGGAAGGTGAGTGCCACCTGGGGCCGGTCTCGTGGCCCGTGCGCCACTTGCGGGCCGAGTTGCGTGCTTGGCTGCCTGCTCGCGACGCCGCGCGGGCTTGCCGTGGGCGACGGCGCGGCGGCGGACGGTCCAGGATGATTGCCGCCGGACGGCTCGCCAGCCTGGCGCGCGCTAGTGCAGCCAGTCAGCCCGGCTCCGATGGTGGCCGCACCGACGAGCAGGAAAAAATCCCGCCGCTCGATAGGCACCCGGACACACTACCCCGCATACGGCGGGGCTGCGACTCGGCGCGAAACCGGTACCGGGGAAGGGGCAAACCTGTCCGCGCGGAGCGGAACTGTCACCCGCCGCGGGGCGTCCAAGGGTGGAGAAAAGGAGGCTTGCTATGGGCGCTCGCGGAGTCCTGGGCCTGATCGCGGTCACCGCCCTGATGGGGTCGGCGGCGTGCGGCAGCGTCTCGGCCGGCAGCGCCGGGCAAACGGCCTCGGCCAGCGCGAGTTCATCCGCGGAGCCGACGGCCGCCACGGGATCGCCGGCCGGCCAGTCGCTGTGCGCGTCCGGCCAGGGTGCGGACCGGGTGGTGCTCACCCGGACCATGCCGCGGCGCCAGGTTACGCTCAGCGGCGCGACCCAGGTACAGGCCATGGTGGCCGCGCTCTGCGCGCTCCCGGCGATGCCGTCCGGGCAGCATTGCCTGGTCGTGCCGGCGGACGTGGTCCGGTTGGTGTTCGCGGCGGGGGAGCAGAGCTTCCCCCCGGTCACCGTCCAGGAGGCGGGCTGCCGCGGGATAACCGGACTCGGGACGACCCGGTCCTGGGTCCCGTCATCGGTGTTCGGCCGGCTGCTCAGTGAGGCGGTGGGCGGCTCCGGCAAGCTGGCCCCTGGCACCCACCCGAGCAGCGTGCCGACGGGGCCGTGACCAGGCCAGACGGACGCGTGCTCCCTAGTGGCGCGGAACGCCGTCATACAGCTCGCGCCGTGACTAGCCAGGCCGCGCCGGGCATGGTCACGCCGTCTGGCGAGGCGTACGCCACCAGGCGGTCCCGGACCTGCCTGGTCAGCTCGGCGGCTTGTGCCGGACTGATCCCGGCCAGGATCTCGGTGGCTGCCGGGGAGGCACGCTCGTACCCGAGCACATCGTCTACGTCGCGGCCGATGAGCATCGGCTCGTCCGCCTTCGCGACCTCGATGCCGCCGAATCCCGCGCCGCTCAGCAGCGCGCTCACCCGGCCGGCGTCGGCGAGGGAGAAAGCAGCCGACGGCCCGAGTGGCTCGCGGAGGCCGAGGACCGCCGCGGCCTCGGCGAACCCGGTGGTGAAGACGGGGTTCTCCGCGCGGGTGCGCCAGCACAGGAACGCCAGCCTGCCGCCGGGCCGCAGCGCCTTGCGCAGGTTGGCGAACGCCGCCGCCGGGTCATCGAAGAACATCAGACCCAAGCTGCTGAGCACCAGGTCGAAGGCCCCGGGCTGGAACGGGTGCACCTGGGCGTCGGCGACCTCGAACCTGGCGTTAGCGACGCCAGCGGCGGCGGCGAGCCGCCGAGCTTCGGCCAGCTGGATGCGGGAGATGTCGGCGCCGAGAGCGTACCCGCTGCGGGTGGCGCGTGCCGCGGGGATGGTCGTGTCACCGCAGCCGCACCCGATGTCCAGGATGCTCTCCCCGTCCTGGATCCGCGCGGCGGCGAGCAGCCGCGCCCTCAGCCGGCCCAGCATCTGCTCATGGCGCTCACGCTGCTCGATGAACTCCCGGCCGCTGGCTCCGTTCCAGTCCTCGGCCTGCTCCGCATTCACCACCACGAAGGCCACGCTATACAGCCCCAGCCCGGTCCGGACCGGTGGTTCCCGGCGCCTGCGTTTTAACGCTGCTTTGGGTGCCGCTGCGGCTGGAACAGCCAGCGTGCCTGGTGCATCAGTTCCTGCTCGGCCCGGTGGCGGGCATCGGCGAAGTAGCGATCCGGATCGCGCACCATCTGCTCAGGACGATCATCGTGGTCCTCGATGGTGATGTGGGCCGTCACGTCCTCCGCCTTCCCCACGTCCTCAGTGTCCGCCGCTGTCGGCGATGCGGCAACGGCCGAGGTCACTTCCCGTGCCGCCCGGGCGGCTTCTCCTTAAAGGTTACGCCAGCGCAACCGCGAGCAGCCCGGCCAGCAACCGGATCAGCGGCACGTCCGTCCGCCTGATCCCGTCTTTGTCCAGCGCGTCTACCATCAGCATGCCGAACGCGTTCGGCCCGGCGGCCACCGGGACGACGGCGAAGGACTTGTATGTCTGAGGCGCGATGGCACCCCAGGCCGGCGGCGGGCTGGCGTCGAGGTCGGGATAGAACAGGTGCTGATTGTGCCGGATCATGCCGAACACCAGGTCTCCGGCCGTGGTGCCCTCGGTCACCGGTTCCAGCGGATCATCGACGCGGCCGCTGTACTGGGCCGGAACCAGCATCGCCGGCGTCCCGGGCGCGAACCGGAACAGGCAGGCCCGTACCCGCCCGGAGCCGGCCAGATGGGCCGCCGAGTCCAGCACCATCGGAACTACCGCCTCGGCCAGCGCCTGCCGGTCATGCCTGCCCGCCGTGATCACGCGGCCGAGCTGACGCACGATCGGGTCCAGGGCATCATTCATGGTCACCCGCATCGCCACCGCCGCGTCGACCGCTGCCCGCTGCGCCTTGGCCCGCATCCGCTCCTTGCGGATCTGCTCATACGCCGGCACGCCAGCGGCCGTCACGCTCGCCGCGACGGCTCCCAGCGTCCACCATCGCCTGTCCGGCCCGGCGCCCCCGGCCTGCATACCGAACCAGGTGGCCAAGGCCACCCCGGCCAGGCTGACGATCGTGGTCAGGTAAACCCGCACACCGGGCGGAAGCCGCATGCGGAGCAGGGTAGGCCATCGCGCGCGGCGTTCGTGGAGACCATATGAATATTCAGGCCCGCTGGCTGCCCAGCAGGCAAAACGACCGGGCGTTGGCAGGTCCGCAACGTACGCGGATAATAGGGCCAATGAGCAGGACCAAGTCTCCGAGCATTGGCATGCGGCTGCCTGTTGAGCTGGGCGGCGCGCTGGAGGGCTGGCGGCTGGGGGAGGGGTCGCTGCAGCGACGGCTCGCCGCGGCACTCGCCTCCGCCGTCGAGCGTCATGACCTCCTGCCCGGGACGAAGCTTCCTCCCGAGCGTGTTCTGGCCGCCCAACTGGGCGTCGCCAGAACCACCGTCTCGGCGGCATACGAGCTACTCGAGCGCAGAGGGCTGGTCGACCGCTTGCAGGGCAGGGGTACGCATGTGACCGGCGGGGATGGGACACCCTTGAGCCAGCGGGCGGCTGACCTGACGACTTCCCTGCAACGCAACGTCATCTTCCGGCGGCTGACGGAGGGATCGCCGGACGCCGTCGACCTGCTCGGCAGTTCCGCACCCCCGGGAGCCGCGATCCGCCAGGCCGTCGCCACGGCCACGGCAGCGATCGACCTGGACGAACTCATGAACGACCACGGCTACTACCCGCTCGGTTACCCGCCGCTGCGCCAGGCGATCGCCGCGCATCTCAGTGCGCGAGGGCTTCCGACCACCCAGGAGCAGGTGCTCGTCACCGGCGGTGCGCAGCAGGCCATCAGCCTCCTGGCCGCGTACTACGTCAGCCCGGGCTCGGTCATCGTGCTGGAAGATCCGACGTTCCCGGGTGCGGTGGATGCCTTCCGCGCCGCCGGCGCCCGGATCCTGAGTGTGCCGCTGCACGCGGCCGGCGCTGACGTCGACCTCCTCCTCGCGACCGTCTCGCAGAGCACAGTCCGGGCCGTCTATCTGATGCCCAGCTTCCACAACCCGACCGGCGCGGTGATGCCCGAGGCGGCCAGACGCGAGCTGGCCCGGTTCAGCCGCGCCAGCCAGATTCCGATCATCGACGACAACACACTGGCCGAGCTAGCGCTCGGATGTGAGCCGCCGCTGCCGCTTGCTGCCTACGGCCGTGACGCGCCCATCGTTTCGGTCGGCTCGCTGAGCAAGCTCTTCTGGGCCGGACTGCGCGTCGGCTGGATCCGCGCCTCCCGGTCGGCTATCGCCCAGCTCGGGCAGCTGAAGGCGGTCGCCGATCTGGGCTGCTCGCTGGTCAGCCAGGCGATCGCGGTGGGCATGCTAGCCGACGTGGAGCGGATCGGTGATCTGCGGCGCGCCGAGCTCGCCGAGAGACTGGCGCTCTTGGAGGATCTCCTGCACGGCATGCTCCCGGACTGGTACTGGCGGCGCCCGAAGGGCGGCCTGTCCCTATGGGCCCGGCTTCCCGCCGGGAGCTCGACTGAGCTCGCTCAGGTCGCTGGTCGGCGCGGCGTGCTGATCACGCCCGGGCCGCTCATGTCGCCCACTGGGCGATTCGACGAGTTCATCCGGCTTCCGTTCGACCATGAGCCGGCGGTGCTGCGTGAGGGTGTTCGGCGATTGGCGTCGGCATGGCAGTCGTACGCGACCGTGCTGGACTCGTACGGGTCGAGCCGCATGGACGTGATCGTCTAGCGTGCTGCCAATAGGAGCCAATCTCGGCTAATTGGCAGGCCAAGATCGTCTGGATTGGCCTTCTTTCCCGGGCTTACCCTCTCAGGAGGGCTGGTATCCGAAGATCGGCCAGTACGGGGCGAGCGGTGCCTGAGAGACATGTCCGGGTCGCCTTGTTCCCGGCCTGGCCAGGCTAGCTCTGCGCTGGTGCAGCCAGCGGACAGAAGTCATCGGAGGTTCACAAGTGTCAGTTCCAGTTTCGCCCGCATCCTCTGCTCGGCCATCCCCAGCCAGCGGGCCCGAGTCGGCCACCGGGACCGCGCGGGTGAAGCGCGGGATGGCGGAGATGCTCAAGGGCGGGGTGATCATGGATGTGGTCACGCCCGATCAGGCCAGGATCGCCGAGGATGCCGGCGCGGTGGCGGTGATGGCGCTGGAGCGGGTGCCGGCTGATATCCGGGCGCAGGGCGGGGTGGCGCGGATGAGTGATCCGGACATGATCGACGGGATCATCGCGGCGGTGTCGATCCCGGTGATGGCCAAGTGCCGGATCGGGCATGTCGCGGAGGCGCAGGTGCTGCAGGCGATCGGGGTGGATTACATCGATGAGTCCGAGGTGCTGACCCCGGCTGATGAGGCGCACCACGTGGATAAGCGGCTGTTCACGGTGCCGTTCGTGTGCGGGGCGACGAACCTGGGGGAGGCGCTGCGCCGGATCGCCGAGGGCGCGGCGATGATCCGGTCGAAGGGGGAGGCCGGGACGGGCAACGTGGTCGAGGCGACCCGGCACATGCGGTCGATCCGGTCGCAGATCGCCCGCCTGTCCGGGTTGCCGGGTGCGGAGCTGTTCACCGCGGCGAAGGAGCTGGGCGCGCCGTATGAGCTGGTGGCCGAGGTGGCCGGGGCGGGGCGGCTGCCGGTGGTGCTGTTCACCGCGGGCGGGATCGCGACGCCGGCGGATGCGGCGCTGATGATGCAGCTGGGCGCGGAGGGGGTGTTCGTCGGGTCGGGGATCTTCAAGTCCGGGGATCCGGCGCGGCGCGCGGCGGCGATCGTGAAGGCGACCACGTTCCATGACGACCCGGACGTGGTGGCCAAGGTCTCCCGCGGCCTGGGCGAGGCCATGGCCGGCATCAACCTGGACACCCTCCCGCCCGACCAGCACTACGCAGGCCGCGGCTGGTAGACGCCGCTCTCCGCAAGCCGCCGCTCCCGTGAAAACGGGAAGAACAGCGGCGGTTTCGGTGTTTTACCGTGGTTACGTCTGGAGGGGTGATGACTGCACGGGTTATCGGAGTGCTCGCCTTGCAAGGTGACGTGCCCGAGCACCTGCGCGCGCTTGAGGACACCGGTGCCCGGGCGGTGCCGGTACGACGGCCCGAGGAACTCCATCAGCTCGACGGCCTGGTCATCCCGGGCGGGGAGTCGACCACCTTGTGGCGGCTGTCCGTCGCGTTCGACATGCTCGAGCCGGTGCGCAAGCTGATCGCGTCCGGCCTGCCCGCGTTCGGGTCCTGTGCCGGGATGATCATGCTGGCCGACCGGCTCGCCGACGGCGTGGCCGGTCAGCTGACCTACGGCGGTATCGACATGACCGTCCGCCGGAACGCGTTCGGCCGCCAGGTCGACTCGTTCGAGAGCGACATCACGCTGTCACACCTGGGCCCACAGCCGCTGCGGGCGGTCTTTATCCGGGCGCCCTGGGTGGAGCAGAATGGCGAGGACGTCGCTGTCCTGGGTACCGACCAGCGCACCGGTAGGATCGTCGCGGTGCGGCAGGGGCAACTGCTGGCCACGGCCTTCCACCCCGAGCTGACCCCCGACCGGCGTATCCATGAGCTATTCGTAGACATCGTGAAGGACAACACATGAGCGGCCACTCCAAGTGGGCCACCACCAAGCACAAGAAGGCGGTGGTCGACGCTAAGCGCGGCAAGCTGTTCGCCAAGCTGATCAAGAATGTCGAGGTCGCCGCGCGCACCGGCGGCGGAGATCCGGCCGGGAACCCGACGCTGTACGACGCCATCCAGAAGGCGAAGAAGAGCTCGGTCCCGAACGACAACATCGACCGCGCCGTGCGCCGGGGCAGCGGCGCCGAGGCCGGCGGTGCCCAGTACGAGAACATCACCTATGAGGGCTACGCCCCCGGGGGCGTCGCGGTGCTCGTGGAGTGCCTGACCGACAACCGGAACCGGGCCGCCTCGGACGTGCGGGTCGCGTTCAGCCGCAACGGCGGCTCGATGGCCGACCCCGGCTCGGTCTCGTACCTGTTCCACCGCAAGGGGGTCATCGTCGTCGACAAGAGGGGGGGAGGGGAGGTGGGTGGGGTGACCGAGGACGACGTGCTGGCGGCCGTGCTCGACGCGGGCGCCGAGGAGGTCAACGACAGATCG
>Ga0209168_10000759_pt1 | contig 28715 bp, 22 predicted proteins | sample Coa_R1_FD_187156 | JGI IMG/M metagenome (GOLD analysis project Ga0209168, IMG submission 187156) | Surface soil microbial communities from Centralia Pennsylvania, which are recovering from an underground coalmine fire - Coalmine... | ecosystem: Environmental > Terrestrial > Soil > Unclassified ...
ACTTCCGCAACCTGCTCGGCGGATCCATGGCCCGCTGGTGGATGGAAGAATCCGCGAATCGTCTGCGCTCGAAACTGCCCGCAATGGCCACCGCCGGAGCGTATGCGCAGGATGGCGGGGTTGCCATCGACAACGTCGCCGCGCAGATTCCCGACCAGGACTGGAGCGCTCTGACCAAAGAGTTCTTCCTGTCCTAGTCCGCCGAGTGGCCTACGCCGGCTCGCCACCTCATCCCGGCAGGTTCTAAACCTGCCGGGTTTTCATTTTGCCGTTCTCGCTTGTGTAGCGCGGGCATTCTTGCCTGCGGCTTTGCTCTTTTAAAACCGAATCACGTCCGGTAGGCAGCTTCTCGGCGAGCAGGGATGTCCCCGCTCCATCAACCCTAATCCTTCCGCGGCGGGTCCAAAGTCCACGGCGGGGCGACGCCGATCGAGCGGGCATACGCGATCTGCTGACCGAGGTGCTGGGCGATGTGCTGAACGATATAGAGAAGGACACCCCGTTCGGTAATCTTCCCTCCATTCCAGACGAGAGTCTTTTCCAAATCCGCGTCGCGCATCGAGCGGATCGCCCCCTTGGCGTGCGCGTAGGAAGCCTTAAGCGTGGCGATGACTTTTGCTTTATCGGTGGTGAACTGCTCGAGAGTCTTGGTGTCAACTTCAGCCGGAGTGGGAGTGCCCACGAGCTTGTAGAGGTTGTAGTTGGCGGCGCTGGCGTGCAGAAAAACCTCCGCGATCGTGCGCGCCTCCGGCGAAGGACGCCACGTGTACTTGTCGGCGGGGATCGCCTCAGCCAAACGAACGAACTCGCTTTCCTGGATCATGACTTCGGCCATCACCTCCGAGCGGTATCCGGTCACGCCGGGAGTTCCATCGCGGTAGGGGTACACCTGCGCGGACGTGCGAACCCCGCTCGTGATCATGCAGATCAGGCAGAGAATGAAGAAGGTTCGTAGCATGTCAGCTCCATAATTCGTGGTGGTACCTGAGGTGCGAAATTATAGCCGCTTATGGCGCGGTACGTCGGGCACGAACTTCCCCCTATTTCACCCTAACCTCCCAACCCTTCAGTGACTTACCAATGTGATCTACGTCACACCAGCTGGTGTTAACAGTCACCGCTGCAATCCTGCAGTGGGCCGAAACTGGCTGCAGAGGATTGGAGGAGGCGTGTCATGATGCTCCTGTACCGGCTCGTCCGGCTGATCGAAACCCACTCCCAGGCGCTGGCTACCTGCCTTCTGACAAGGGTGCAAGACTGCGAGCAGACCCCCGACTTCCGCAAGGTCCCGCCGGAGGAGTTGAAGGAGCGGGTCTATGAGATCTATCGCCATCTCGGCGACTGGCTGCTGGGCAAAACCGAGTTCGATATCGAAAAACGCTACCTCGAAATTGGCGCGCGGCGCGCCAGCCAGGGCGTTCCGTTCAGCCAGGTGGCCAAGGTCATCTTTCTAACCAAGGAAAATCTGTGGGAGTTCCTCAAGAAAGAGACGCCGCTCGATCGGCCGGTCGAGGTCTTTGGCGAACTGGAAATGCTTCAGATGCTCGAGCAATTTTTTGATCATGCGGTGTACTACTCCGCTCTAGGGTACGAGCGGCAAATGGCTTCCGACCTAAGAGAAATAGCTGTGGCAAGCAAAGTTTCCTGAAGAAACCCGTAAGGAGAACGTGCACGATGGCGTGGCAGATCGAATACAAGAAGAAGTTGCGAACCGCCGATGAGGCTTTGCGTTGCGTGCAGTCCGATATGCGCGTTTATATCCAGCCGGGTTGCGCCGAGCCGGAGACTCTGGTCGAGGCGCTCATCCGGCGGGCGCCGTTCGTCAACGACGTAGAGATCGTTCACATGATGACCATGGGCGCAGCGCCGTACACCGCGCCGGAGATGGCCGGCCACTTCCGCCACAATGCCGTGTTCATCGGCGGCAACACGCGTGAAGCCGTCAACGATGGCCGCGCCGATTACACGCCGATCTTCCTGAGCGAGATTGAGGAGTTGTTTGAGTCCGGCGCAATGCCGATTGATGTGGCGTTGCTGGAGCTCTCCCCTCCTGATCCGCACGGCTTTTGCAGCTTTGGCGTCGGGGTCGACACCTCGCTAACCGCTGCCCGCTGCGCGAAGTATGTGATCGCGCAAATCAATGACCAGATGCCGCGGACTTACGGCGATTCGTTCATCCATGTAAACGATATCGACGTTGTGGTCGAGTCGTCGCGGCCACTGTGCGCCAAGAAGAAAAGCGAAATTACCGAGATGCATACCGCGATCGCTCGCAATGTCGCGAGCCTGATTGAGGATGGCGCGGTGCTGCAGACCGGCATCGGCGGCATTCCTGATGCGGTGCTGCCCTTCCTGATGGATCGCAAAGACCTCGGTGTGCACAGCGAACTGGTCTCGGATGGTGTGATTCCGCTGATTGAAGCTGGCGTGATCACGGGCGCGCGCAAGAATTTCAAGCCTCGGAAGGTGATCGCAGGATTCGTGCTGGGGACGAAAAAGATGTTCGAATTCGTCGATAACAATCCGATCTTCGAATTCCATCCCACGGCTTATAGCAACAATCCAGAATTTATCGCACGCAATGACAACATGGTTGCCATCAATTCCGCCCTGCAAATCGACTTGACCGGCCAGGTCTGTTCCGACTCGATTGGAACGCGTTTCTACAGCGGAATCGGCGGGCAGGTGGATTTTCTGCGTGGCGCCTCGCGGTCTCGTGGTGGCAAGCCGATCATTGCCATCTCCTCGACAGCAAAGAACGGAATGATCTCGCGCATCGTGCCGACCCTCACCACCGGCGCCGGCGTGGTGACATCGCGCGGTCTCATTCGTTATGTAGTCACGGAATATGGGGTGGCGTATCTGCACGGCAAAAGCATTCGCGAGCGGGCGCAGGCGCTGATCGAGATTGCACATCCCAAGTTCCGCGAAGAACTGTATTCGTATTGCGAAAAGACGAAGTGGTTGCAGCGTCCTGTGGGGAGGGAAGCGTCAGCAACGAGGTGAATCCATGACGGGCCAAGCACGCGGTAAGGTCGCAGTGAATGTGGAGGAGTGCAAGGGATGCGGGCTTTGTATCGAGTCATGCCCGCCGAAGTGCCTGACGTTGGCGCCTGAGTTGAGCGCCTATGGAGTGCATCCGGCCCGTTACACCGGGCAGGACTGCACCGGCTGCGGGATTTGCTTCTATTGCTGTCCCGAGCCGGGAGCCATCACGGTGTATCGGCGGCTGGCACCCGCCAAACCGCCGGGCGCGACTCCAGGAGGCGAACATGCGGCAACTCTGTAAAGGCAACGTAGCTGTCATCAAGGGCGCGATTCTTGCCGGATGCAGCGCCTACTATGGTTATCCCATTACGCCGGCCAGTGAGGTCGCCGAGGCTGCAGCTTTGTACCTGCCGCAGGTCGGCGGAACCTTCTTGCAGGCAGAGAGCGAAGTCGCCGCCATCAACATGGTGTACGGTGCAGCTGCGGCCGGGGTCCGCGCCATGAGCGCCTCCTCTGGCCCCGGCCTCAGCTTGATGCAGGAAGGCATCTCCTATTGCGCAGGCGCGGAACTACCCTGCGTCATCGTGGACGTGGTACGCGGCGGCCCGGGATTGGGCAACATCGCCCCGGAGCAAAGCGACTACTTCGCGATGGTCAAAGGCGGCGGACACGGAAACTACCGGAACATCGTTGTCGCTCCAGCGTCCGTCCAGGAGATGTGCGACCTCACCATTCTGGCCTTCGAGCTTGCTGACAGGTACCGCAACCCCGCGGTGGTCCTGACCGACGGCTTTGTGGGTCAAATGATGGAGCCGCTCGATCTGGAATATCGACCGGCTGTGCTGCCTGATAAGCCTTGGGCGGTGAAAGGTACTCCCGAAACCCGCGCCAACATGGTCAGTTCAATTTTTCTCGAGCCCGATGAGCTTGAACAACACCAGCGCGAGATGGAAGCCAAGTACATCCGCTGCGCTCAGGCCGAGACTCGATATGAGGTCTATCGCGCTGAAGATGCGGAGATCCTGCTGGTCGGCTTCGGAATTGTTTCGCGGGTGTTGCGCTCAACGGTGGATTCGCTGCGCAATGACGGCATAAGGGCCGGGCTGTTCCGGCCAATTACGCTTTGGCCGTATCCGTCGGCGGAGCTGGCGCAAGCAGCCTCTCGAGTTCAGAAGGTCTTAGTGGTTGAGTTGAGCAACGGCCAGATGCTGGAAGATGTCCGGCTGGCTTTGAACGGCAAAGTTCCAGTCGAGTTCTATGGCCGCGTGGGCGGCAATGTGCCCAGCGTCGAAGAACTACACAATCAGGTGATTGAGCACGTGGCAGTGTTGATCTGAGCAGAGCTTTGCTCCGCCGGACAACCGGGGCGGCTGTCCCCACGTGGGGAGGACGGATTATGGCGAACGATAGCAAGGGCATTCTGATGGATGTAGAAATCAGCAAGAATGGTTTCGAGCAGGTTCACTCCAAGTCGCCCGTGTTCTATGACCTGTACGAGCGCAAGTCCGATCTGAAGCATCAGACGCACTATTGTCCCGGCTGCGGTCACGGCGTGGCGCACAAACTGATTGCCGAAGCGCTCGAGGAAATGGGCGTTCAGGATCAGACAATCTTCGTCAGCCCGGTGGGTTGTTCGGTCTTCGCGTATTACTACTTCGATGTAGGCAATGTGCAGGTCGCGCATGGCCGGGCTCCGGCTGCAGCAACAGCTCTGAAGCGTGCCCACCCGGACCGCATTGTCATTTCCTATCAGGGTGATGGTGACCTCGCGGCGATCGGCACCGCGGAGATTGTCCATGCGGCAAATCGCGGCGAAAAGATCACCGTCTTTTTCGTGAACAACGCGATTTATGGCATGACCGGCGGCCAACTGGCCCCCACCACCTTAATCGGCGAGAAGAGCACCACTTCGCCATGGGGACGTCGCCCCTCCAATGAGGGCTTCCCTATGCACATGGCCGAGCTGCTCGCGACGCTCGAAGCTCCCGTCTATATCGAGCGCGTCGCTCTCTGCGATAACAAGAACATCATGAAGGCGCGGCGCGCGGTCCGCAAGGCTCTCGACATTCAAAAGAGTGGAACTGGATTCTCATTCGTAGAAATCCTTTCTCCGTGCCCCACAATCTGGGGCAAGGATCCGGTGGAAGCGCGACGCTGGGTTTACGAAAAGATGGTGCCCGCGTTCCCGCTGAACGTGTTCCGCGATCGCAAGCCTGAGGTTCCGGTCAACGAAGTGGCGCAACGCAGCGTGCCCGAGGTGCTCGAGATCTCCGGCGAATCCAAAGGCAAATCATCCAGCCATCACCATCACTTCAAGAATTTCAGCATCAAGGTTGCAGGCTTCGGCGGCCAAGGCGTGCTGCTCCTGGGCCAATTGCTCACTGAGATGGGCATGCGCGAAGGCCTGGAAGTCAGTTGGCTTCCTTCTTATGGACCCGAAATGCGTTCTGGGAGCGCGCACTGTCACGTGTGTCTGTCAAAAGAGCGCGTAGGCTCCCCCTTGATCTCGCGGCCGAATGTCCTGATCGCGATGAATGAAATCTCGCTGAAGAAGTTCGCCGCCCAGGTCCCGGAGGATGGACTCATTCTTTATAACCGGGACGCCTTGCCACTCGATTTTGCGAAGCCAAAAGCGAACATCGTTTGCATCCCAGCTTCTGAGATGGCAGACAAGCTCGGTTCCACCAAGGTCGCCAACATCGTGATGATGGGCGCTCTGCTCGAAGCCACCGAGTGCCTCGCGTCTACAACCGCGTTCAACGTCATCGAAGACAAGATCAAGAAAGTAGCTCTGCTCGATACGAATCGCAAAGCACTCTCCGCTGGCCGGTTGTTTATCGATCAGGAAGCTCACATTGGAGCCGTCAGTCAACCGGATGGATGTGGGGAGTAACCTCTCACGATTAGTACGAGGAATCACCAGGAAAACGGCCCCGACCAATGATCGGGGCCGTAAAGTTTTTCGGAGTGATCGGCATTACGGCGTAAACAAGAAGCCGTGGAGGACACCATTGCTGTCAATGTAATCCCCATCAATTTGCCCTCCAGCGTCATTGCTTGAGGGGACGGTTCCCTGGCCACCACCCGTACCAGCGCCGGGAACGTTGCCAGTGGTAATCGTGCCGGAGGCGCTCCGTTCAAAACCGTGATTCACACCGTTTGAGTCAATGTATTGACCAACGGCAACTCCGGATGCGTTGATGTTCTCGGGTTCGGTGCCTTGGGCTGCGCCGGTGCCTGCGCCCGGAGCGTCGAACTTGGTGATCGTACCGCTCGAGCTCCGAACGTAGCCGTGGTCAGCTCCGTTCGAGTCAATCCAGATTCCGATGACAGTTCCCGAGTCATTGATGCCCGAGACCTCCGTGCCCTGGCCGCTCCCGGTGCCCGCGCCGGAAACGTCGAACGTGGTGACGGTTCCGTTCGAGGCGCGAATGTAGCCATGGTTAACCCCGTTGGAGTCAATGTAGTCTCCCGCCAGCATTCCCGAGGTGTTGAGGCAATCGACGCCACCAGTGACGGTTCCCTGGCCGGCGCCAGTGCCTGCGCCGGTGACATCGAAACTGGTGATCGTGCCATTGACATTCACGAAGCCGTGATAGACGCCATTGGCATCGATGTAATATCCGGCAACCTCGCCGGAGTCGTTGATGTTGGCCGAAAGCGTGCCGGTGCCAGACGTTGTGCCGGACCCGGGAGCTTCAAACTCCGAGAGCGTGCCGCTGCTGGTGCGCACGAACCCGTGAAGGACATTGTTCGAGTCGAGATAGTATCCCGTGATCGCGCCGGTCGTGTTGATGCCATAGGCCAGTGTTCCCTGGCCGGAGGACGTACCAGCGCCGGGAGCGTTGCCAGTCACGATGCTGCCGGAGGATTCCCGCAGGAAAGCGTGAAAGGCGCCATTTGAGTCGATGAGATATCCCGCGACGACGCCGGAGGAATTGATCGCTAAAGGTACCGTGCCTTGGCCGGCGCCAGTACCTGCGCCGGGCGCGTTAAACGTTGCGATGCTGGAAGCGTTGGCAAACGTGGCGAATGTCAACACGCAGAGAACAAGACAAACGGTGTTGAGAGTTGTTGACTTGATTGAAGAATGGGGGATGGTCATGGTCTTCACCTCTTGTTCTTGAAATGGGATCGAAGTGGACTTCGCGATTAGTCGAAGCGGCAAGCCATTTTACAACTGGATTGAGGGGAAAACTTAAAATACTGAGCCGGATGTCCCCAATGTCAGCTTCCATATCGTCCCGCAGCCGTACGGGAACGGCGAACACCCGTCCTTGACTCCCTCTTGCGTAGTACCGTACAGATTTCCTGCGGTGTCGAACGTAACCGGCCCTGTCGGCAGCGCTCCATCACTAACTCCGCCGAAACGGTACAGCACCTGTTCTCCTTCAGACAAACTCGCACGGAAGATGGTGCCGCAGCCGCCTGTGAAGGTGGAGCAGTTCGCATCACCGCCAGTGTAGGTCGTGCCATACAGAGCGTTTCCCCGGAGAGAAATCTGGCCCGGATCCGCGCCGTCTGGAGCGCCGGCGAAGCTGTAAAGAACTTTCTCGCTTCCTTCGGCGGTAATTTCGTAGATTGTCCCCAGACTAAATGTTCCGCCACCGACGGTTGTGCCATAGAGATTGCCCTTCGAATCTAGAACAGGACCTGATTGCACATCCCAGCCGTCAGTCCCCCCGGTAAAGCTGTAGAGAACGGTCAGGGTGCCGGATGGATCGATCTTGAACACGGTCCCGCAACCGCCCTGCTGAGGACAAAACTGATTGGCTCCTCCAGTTGCTGTGGTCCCATAAATATTTCCCCTGGCGTCGTGGATAAGCATTGCGCCGGGGTTACCACCGTCTTTCCCGATGAAGCTGTGAATCACAGTCTTATGTCCGGTGTTATCGAACTTGAACACGGTGCCGCATCCGCCCCCGCAAGCACCAAGCCCACCCCCTACAGTGGTTCCGTAAAGGTTCCCATCCACATTCAGCATCAGGCCGGCAAATGGATTTTGCCCGTCGAGGCCGCCCTGAAAATCGTAGGAAGCCACCAATGCTCCATTACGGATTTTGAATACCGTCCCGTATTCGCCCAGGCCGCCAGCGATGGTGGTGCCGTACAAGTCACCATTGGAAAGCCGCAAAAGAGCAGAGCATGGATTTTGGCCGTCGGTCCCTTCAAAGATATGCAGCACGGTCTCGACATTGTTGTTATTTAACTCGAAGACGACTCCGGCGTTTTGCGGGCCACCGAATTGCGTGCTGCCGTACAAATTGCCGTTGCCATCGCCTACTACACCTCCGCAAGGCCAGTTGCCGTCGTTCGAACCTCCTTGAAGGTTGTACAGCGTGGTCAGAGTCTGGGCCGACGAGGTGGCACCAAGAAGGGCGACAAGCAGAAGGACGAGCAATACACATATTTGTTCACGGCCGCGAGCGTTGAATTCGTGCAGGGACGACATGGCGGTAGCTCCGTTCAAAAGGCGAATGGGTAACCTCTAGGCCGTCACTATTTAATGATTGCGCCATTTCCGTAGGTATCAGGTGGATACTGGATATGGGTCTTCGTCAGTCCTTAGCGAGCCCCCGCTACCGAACTCCGCTTTTCACAGGTTTTGCCTGGCGCTTGCTCGCATCCCGGACGAAGCAGCGCGATTTCGATGTTCAAAAGCGAACGATTTGTTCGCAAATGAGCATCGCTCTGTTTGTTCCCAAGTTGGTGACACATCTCGTCAATTGGTGACTCTCTCCCACTCGCAACCTAATTTGCGGTATTCGTCCCACTAACAGAACCTTCCTTAACTTTTCTGCAATACTCGCGTCTAAGTGAACAAGACGTCGCCTCTTGCGCAAGCGGCCTAAGCAATTGGCACGAGATTTGCTTCGGAACTATTCGGCAGTTGCTTGCGTAATTAAAAAGAGACGAAGGTGTGCGATAGGCGGGGGTACTTCGGACACCGCGGCGGGGAAACCTGGAGGCAGTCATGGATGCGCGGAACGGCAACGGGATGGGTGGGGGCAGTCTTCTGAATCAGGGAGATCCTCATGTGCATGAGGTGGTGAAAACCGCACACGAAGAGTTGCGCCAGTTGATGCGGCAACGTGCGGACATCATGAAACGAATCGGCACGCTCAAGCAAACCATCGCCGGGCTGGCGAATTTGTTTGGTGACGAAATTCTGGGCGAAGACTTGCTTGAACTCGTGGACCGCAAGACCGGCGGCCGTCAGCCGGGCTTTACCAAAGCCTGCCGTATGGTTTTGATGGAAGCGGGCCGCTCCCTGACGGTGCGCGAAGTGTGTGAGCGCATTCAAGAGCGCATGCCTGCAGTTTTGCTGCGCCACAAAGATCCGCTGGCTTCCGTCACCACGGTGCTGAATCGTTTGGTGGAGTATGGCGAAGCACAGAGCGTAATTCGCGATAATGGACGCCGCGCATGGCAGTGGGTCGCGGACTCAGTTCCAGTGCCCGTAAGGTCCGAGCCGCAGAGCGCCGCAGTTTCGCATTTGTAGCTCGATGGAAAGTGGGGCGCGGGCAGAAATGTCCGCGCCCTCTGCTTAATTCGGCAGCAACATTCCCTTTTCCAGATGGCGAGTGATGTGCGCGTAAGAAGCTGCATTCGGATCGTGCGTAACCATCACCACGGTTTTGTGAAAGTCCTCATTTAATCTCTTCAAAATTTCAAGAATTTCGGTCGCCGAGTGACTGTCGAGGTCCCCGGTCGGCTCATCAGCCAGCAGCAAGGTCGGATCGCTCACGATGGCACGCGCGATCGCGACACGCTGCTCTTGCCCGCCGGAGAGCTGCTTCGGCAGATGGTTGACACGCTCCTCGAGACCCACCAGTTTTAGCGCGGTCATGACGTGGTCGCGGCGCTGCTGAGAGTTAAGCTTGGTTAACAGCAGCGGCAGTTCCACGTTCTCAAACGCAGTCAACACCGGAATCAGATTGAACGTTTGAAAGACGTAGCCGATGTGCTCGTTGCGCCAGCGCGCCGACTGGGCATCGTTGAACTTGAAAACGTTTTGGCCAAGGACGAGCAATTCGCCGGCAGTGGGCCGGTCGATGGCGGCAATCATATTCAACAGCGTAGTCTTGCCCGAGCCCGACGGGCCCATCAGAGCCAGGAATTCTCCGCCGCCGATCTCGATGGAGACATCCTCGAGCGCTTTCACTTCAAAGGCATCGCGCTTGAAGATCTTGCTCACGTTGCGTACCTGCACAACCTTCGTTTGCGTAGCCGTATTCGTCATCGTTGCTGTGCTCATGACTGTCCCTTAATCTTGATTTTCTGTCCGTCTTTCAAATTCGCAGGGGCGGACGTGATGACATTCTCGCCGCCATTTAATCCGTCGACCACGATCCCGCCGCTGCGTTGCGAGACGACCTGCACTTCTCGCATGATCGCCTTGCCATTGAACGCCAGGAAAACAACTTTCTTCCCGTTGTTGTCGCGCACCGCGGTGGCCGGAACCAGAATGCCGGACGGTTTCGCGGTCGTAGCCTTCGTTGGCTCGGCCAGGAACTTCACTGTCGCGTTCATCTCCGGCCGCAGATACTCGTCAGGATTCAGGATCTGGACCTTGACCTGCACAGTCGCCTTTTGGCGATTGGCTTCCGGGGAGATCTCGCGAATCTCGCCCTCGTATTTGCGATCCGGGTAAGCATCCACGCCAAGCGTGGCTTTTTGCTTCGGCCCGAGCTTGGCAAAATCGTCCTGAGCGATGTCGAGCTCGACTTGAATGTCGTTCAGATCGGCAAGCGCCACCACTGATCCTTGCGGGCCGCCCTCGGCCTGGCTTGCGAACTGCGACGTCACGAGCTCGCCTTTTTCCGCCGTACGCTCAAGAATCGTTCCGCTGACTGGAGCGCGAATCAACGTTGCGTCGAGCTGTGATTTTGCGTACGCTTCCTGGCCCTCTGCCTGGGTCAGAGCGCCATGGGCACGCGCAATCTCCTCTTTCCGCGGACCAATCTTCATCAAACGATAAGCCTTCTCGAGCGAGTTCACGCGCTGCTGATCGGAGTCGAACTTTGCGGTTGCATCGTCGAAAACCTGCTTTGATACGACTCCCTGCGACCAGAGCTGGCTGTCGCGATCAAGCGTCAGCTTGTCGTTTGCGAGAGTGGCGCGCGCTTCGTCGAGATTGTGCTGCGATTCATCGATCTCTTCAGGGCGCGAACCGTTTTCGAGTTCCTGCAGATAGGCGCGAGCGTTATCCGCAGCGCCTTTGGCCTGTTCGAATTGCGCACGGAACTCCTCATCTTCGAGGCGGACCAACACCTGACCTTCTCTTACCTTGTCGCCTTTTTCGACGCCAATCCAGGCCACACGGCCCGTGACCTTGGAATTCACGTTGATCTTGTGGTGCGCGACGACATAACCGCTGGCTGTCAGTACCGTGCTGCCGGCCACCGCGTTGCTTTCCGAGATGGCGCGCACGGCCTCAACTTCCGGTACATCGGGCGAAAGCAGGCGGTAAGCCAGGGTGGAGAGACTGAGCAGCACGACCACTGCAACCCCAATCAGGATGTAGCGGCGCGCCCAAGGCGCAGGCTCGCCCGTAGGTGGCGCGGATCGGTCGATACGCAGGCCCTGCAAGTCGTGATGTTTGGCGTCAATCGGCATCGTCTGTCAACGAATCTTTCGAATTATCCACGCAGCGCGTTCAGAATATTCTGGCGAGCGGCGTGCCACGCCGGCGCCAGTCCTCCAAACAATCCCATGATCACGGCAAAAATCGTCGCCGTCGTGACAACGCCCGTTGTCACTCGCAACCGGAAAATCGCCTCGCTAAAGGTGACGGGGTTGGATGTCCCAGTAGTCATCCCATTGAACGGCAGCATGAGCACAACCCCTGCTGCTGCTCCGAGCAACGCCAGCAGCAGCGACTCGAATACAAACGAAGTCAGAATGCTGGATCGGGAAAAACCCAGGACGCGGAGAGTCGCAATCTCTCTGGACCGATAGGCGACGGCCGCATACATGGTGTTCATCGCGGCAAAACACGAGCCGATAGCCATGATGAATGCAACCATGAATCCCACAAACTTGATCGGCCCGCCGGTGCTGGTCTGCTGGGCGTAATACTCGGTCTCCAGCATGCCATTGAGCTGCAATCGGCGATCGTCAGTGACTGTGTGCTTAATCGCGTCGGCAGCGATCGGATCGGTCGCCTGGATAAGGACCGAAGAGTAAGTCGAGCGGTCGAAATCCGAGGCAAGCTGATTGATATCGGCCCACACTTCTGATTCGTGCGCCGAAGTGCCTGAATCGAAGATGCCCACCACTTGCCATGGACCTTTGCCAATCCAAATTGAATCTCCGATATTGGCTTGACCGAAGCGCTGATGCACGGACTTGCTGACCACAATCTCTCTCTGGCCTGGATTGAACCATCGTCCCGAGGCGATTTTTACGTCAGGCCGCATTTCAATTCCGATCGGAGACAAAAACCGAACCGTGACATTGGTTGAGCCGGTGCCATCGAGCCGCGGAAGAACAATCACAAGGATCGTCTCTCCCGAGACCAACGGGTCGCCGTGGGCGTTGTGGGCGATTCCCGGCAGATCACGGATCACAGTCATGGCGCTGAGATCTACGCCGCCAGCCGCGAGTTCTGAGTTCGATCCCTTGCGCAACGCGAGAACCTTATTTGGGTTGCCACTGGTCTGGAAAGCATCGCGCAATCCTGCCAGCAGTGCCAGGATGAAGATGGCTGTGGCCACGGTGAGCGTGATCCCGAGGGCGGTCATGATGGTCGCGCCCTTGCGCAGGACCAGATTGCGGATGTTGTAGGAAATCGGAACTGCCATCACTCACTCCTCAGCCTATGTGCCGCAAGCCTTCCACAATATTCCCGCGCGAGGCGTGATACGCGGGAACAAACGCGCTGAAAAATCCCACTGCGACCGCGACCACCATGGCAACAATCACTGTCGGCAAAGTGATCTTAATATTGCTGAAGAAGAAGCCGCCCTGGGGTGATTGCGACATCATCCAGATCAGCGCGGGAGTTGCCAGAATTCCCAAGAGCCCGCCAACTGCAGATATGCTGACCGCTTCTCCGATGAACAATTCCAACACCCTGCGCTGCGTGAATCCGAGCGTCTTGAGCACGGCTACTTCGCGAGTCCGTTCCCGGATCGACATGGCGATGGTGTTCGCCGAAACCAGCAGGGTTGCAAAAACCACAGCCAGGCAGATGCTCAGGATGAACGCTTTCACGTTGCCCATCATCGCAATCCAGCCCAGACTGAAGGCCTTCTCGCTTTCGCTCTTGGTCGCCCGGTCGAAATTCTTGAAAGTGTCGTCGATGGCATTCGCGACTTGCGGCACGGACTCCGCCGAATCCGCCAGCACCGCGAAGAAACCGACCCTTCCCTTGACCTGGGTATAGGCTTCATCGAGATAAGTCTCGTTGAAATAGAGCGCCTGAGTATTGAGTGGAGCGGAGTAAATGCCGCGCACCGTCAGTTCCAGGTCGATCGGAAAAATTACGCCCTTGAGAAAAATCTTGTCGCCAATCTTCCAGCCATGGTCGCGAGCCAGGTCCGCATCCACGATGCAACCGGCGCGGTCCTTCTGCCAGGCTGCCAGTTGATCGTCGGAGATGTGGTAGTCGCGATACACCGCGAACAATTCCGTCGGATCGGTACCGAACTGGGCAAACTGTTTGTCCTTGTTAGGATCTTTGTACGTTCCGCCGAACCAGCGCACCGGGGCCACCGCTTTGACTCCGGACAGGGCTTTGATTTTGGGCTCGTAATAAGAAAGGATGTCGAAAACCAGCGAGACCTTGTTGCGAACAATGATCCGTTGCGCGGATTCGGCGCTGCCCTGGTCAATATAAAAGGTGCGCCAGACCGTCATCATGAAGGTCAGCAGCAAGAGGGAAAAGCCAATGCTCACCAGCGTGAGCAGACTTCGCCGCTTATTGCGGAAGGCATTCTTTCGGACGAAATTTGCCAGGGTCATAGCTGCGCTCCAGGAGAAACGTGTTGCATCAACGGTGAGGGCTCAACAGTTAGCTTCAGCATAGCCCATATTCTTAGGATGCGACAACCGCGTCCACGATGAAAATCTTGCGCCAGATCGGCTCTGCGTGCCAGTGGAGTTCGTCATCGCGCCCGAATGACAAATGTCACCCAGTCGCCTCGCATATCTATAACGAGTACGGACAATAAAGGTTACGGCTTTTTTGCCCACAAGCTTGGTACGCTGGACCAGACCCATGGGTTTCCGAAATTTGGCAGAACATCTGAGCCGGGGAGTGGTGCTTCGCCGCCGCTTGCCGTCGAAGTTCGGACGTCTTCCTCTTTATGTCACCCCGGAAGCCGGCCTTCGCTATTGGGGACCGATGTCGCGAGTCGATCCCGTGCTTTACCGCGTCGCCGAAGAACTCGTAAAGCCGGGCTCGATCGTGTGGGACGTCGGCGCAAACGTGGGATTGTTCAGTTTCTGCGCGGCCGCTCTCGCAGGTCGCTCCGGGAGCGTGCTGGCGATCGAACCAGATTTCTGGCTGGCACAGTTGATCACAAGATCGTCACAGGCTTTGGCAAAAGAAAAAGTCAGTTGCGCGGACGTAAGAGTTCTATGCGCGTCGGCTTCGGATTCGAATCGAATTTCTGGACTGGAAATCGCAGAACGGGCGCGAGCCTCCAATCATCTCGTCGAGGCAACCGGATCCACACAAGCAGAAGCCGAGCGCTACACCCAGTTGAGCATTTCCGTCACGCTTGACTCTCTGCTCGAGCGCTTCCCGCCTCCTTCGGTGTTGAAAATCGACGTGGAAACCCACGAAGCCAGCGTCTTGCGCGGAGCCCCACGATTGCTACGAGATTTCCATCCCGCAATCTGGTGCGAGGTCTCGGCGCAAAACTCGCCAGAAGTTACTGAGTTGCTGCTCTCGGCGGGATACGAACTGTACGGGGCGGCCACCGTTCCACATCCGCGAATCGGGCGCGCATGGTTCAACACTTTGGCGTTGGCTGCTTGACTCCGAACGGCGGGCTCTCATTAAGCGAGATCTTAGAGGGCAGTTCTTAACTGCAACGGCTGTTTGTCTATTGGGCGGAATCGCGCTGATCCCGCTCGCCAACCGGTGGCCCGTCCTAAACCAAACATTGCCCTTTGCAACTGCTAGAAAACTCAATCGCGTACACGCCCGACCAACTGCTTTTCAAGTACCTTCGTAACTCCCATAGTCTGGAATCGAACGCTATCCTTACCTAGTAACCTCCCTCAGCAGACACTGTCAGCCTGGTCATTTTTTGACCATCCGCCGGTCTTCGCCTACGCGAGGGTGTAAAGCTAATGTCGAACCAAATTGGCCGCTTCGAAATTGTCAGCGAATTTACTCATTCCGACCTTATTTCGGTTTATAAAGCCTCCGATCCCGAGAGTGGACAGACCGTCGCCCTCAAGGCAGTCCCTCTGGCCACGCTCGGAGAGCACGCTTCGACCGTGGTACAGGCCGTCCTTGAAGAAGTTGAGGCTTCCAAGGGCCTCAACAGCCACAACATCACCGCGCTGAATGGCGCCAGTGAAATCGACGGCCATCTCTGCGCGTCCATGGAATACGTGCAGGGCAACAGCATCGCGACCATGCTCGCCCGCAAAGAAGGATTTTCGATCTGGGACCTGCAGGACATTGCGCGCCAGGCCTGCCAGGGGCTCGATCACGCTCGCGTCCACAAGGTTCTCCACTACAGCCTGGAACCGGCGAAGATCATGGTGCAGTGGGACGGGATCGTGAAGATCCTGAGCTATGGCGTCTCGCGCATGAGTTCAGACGCGGCACTGGCCGCCGCGCGCGCCACCACCGTCTTCCATTACATGTCGCCTGAGCAGTTACGCGGGGAAGGCGTCGATGCGCGCTCCAATATCTTTAGCTTGGGCGCGATTCTTTACGAGATGATGACCGAACACAAAGCGTTCGAGGGCGAGAGCATCGACCAGATCCGCCAAGCCGTTCTTGAAACCATGCCGACTGCCGTGCATCTGGTGAATCGCAAGATTCACTCCGGTCTCAGCGCGGTCATCATGAAGGCACTCGCGAAGGATCCCAAAGAGCGTTACGAGTCCGGGCAAGACCTGATTAACGATCTTGAGAAGTGCAAGGAAAATCCGGCGAAAACCACTCTGGGCGCGAAGCCTGCGGTTGGCAAACCTGCGCCGTCGATGGCAAAGCCGCCAGTGGCCCCGACGCCTGCGCCCAAACCGCCAGTGCAACCTGCGGCTTTCAAGGCAGCGGCTGCGGCCGGCTCGCCGTCGTTCACTCACGCGCCGAAGACGGCGCCTTCGCCTGCGGAGTTCATGAATCGCGCTGCGGAATCGGTCTCTGAGCCCGCCGCTCAGATGTCAGTCGCCGCCGAAGAAGAAGTCGCGCCTCCGAAAATCACTGTCGATCCAATGGTAGATGAGGGCCATCATCCGGCAACAAAAGGGCCCAGCTTTTCTGACATTAATGAGCTGCCCCCACTGAAAGAGGTTTACGTGGCGCCGGAGCCTCCACCAGCGCATCCGGTTGCGGAAGCACCGGAGCCGGTCGAGACCGTACAGGCCAAAGCTGTCGTCTTCAAGAATGCCGCCCCGGCGAAGCCTAAAACTCCGCCGAGTGTCGTAGCCAAGAAGGCCGTCGCTGAGATCAGGAAGACTCCGCCGAAGTTGTTCATGTATTCCATTGCCGGCGCGGTCGCGGTGATTCTGATCATCGTTGGCGCCATTGCCTATCACCTGCACTCGCCCGAAGACGCGGAAGAGGACAACACGCCCAACCAGATAGCCCAGGCTCCGCCGGCCCAGCAAACGCCTGCGCCACAGGCAACAACACCGGTCGAGGCACAAGCCCCGGCTCCAGCACCAACCCCGGCCGAGATCACGCCGCCACCACCGGCCGAAGAAACTCCGGCAGTGTCGGTGACGCCAAAATATCAAGAGAAGGCGAGCAAGAAAAAAGGCAAGAACCGCGTGCCTGCGGCAGCGCCGGCGATTATCCCCGGGCAGCTGAGTATTGATTCGAATCCTGGCGGCGCGCAGGTCCAGCTTGACGGCCAGCCGCAGAATGGCGTGACTCCATTCAGCCTCGCCGGTCTTACCCCCGGCCAGCATACTTTGACCATCAGCAAAGCCGGCTACACCGCCGACACACGCTCGATCAATGTAACCTCAGGCGGGCGTTCCTCTGTCAGCGTACAGCTCGCGCCGGTTGCGGCGAGCGTGGCAGCCAATAGCAGTCCGTCCGGCGCGGAAGTGTGGATCGACGGCAAAGATACTGGCCGCGCCACTCCAGCACAGATTTCGATAGACAAGCCGGGCAGCCACAATTTCACGTTTAAGAAGCAGGGCTATCTCGACGAAAGCGCCACTGCGAATCTGCAGGTCGGCCAGGTAACTCAGCTGTCGCCAACGCTCCGGCCGTTAGGCTCGACCGATGAGATCAAGTTCGCCCGCAAGTTCGGCAAGCTGCTCGGAGGTTCCGAAACCGCCGGCATGGGCACGGTTAGCATCAGGACCACGCCCAAAGGCGCACAAATCGCAGTGAATAACCGCATCATCGATAAGGTGTCCCCGGTGGAGTTCTATCTGAATCCGGGGAACTATACGGTCGACATCACGCTCTCTGGATTCAAGGACGTTCACACTGTCGTGACCGTCGAGAAGAACGGCAAGGTCGCAATCGACGAGAATCTGGACCGGGAATAAAGGCTTTCACCGCCAAGCACGTCGAGAGCGCAGAGAAGTCTAGATCAGATTTCAACTAATTCCTTTGCGCTCTTTGCGCCTTCCTTTGCGCTCTTTGCGGTTAAAGGCTTTCACCGCCAATCGCGCCGAGAGCGCACTCTCCGATCTCGGCAGTAAGACCTTTGTGCTGACCGCTAACCATCTCAACTAATTCCTCTGCGCTCTTTGCGCCTTCCTTTGCGCTCTTTGCGGTTAAAGGCTTTCACCGCCAAGCACGCCGAGAGCGCACTCTCCGATCTCGGCAGTAAGACCTTTGTGCTGACCGCTAACCATCTCAACTAATTCCTTTGCGCTCTTTGCGCCTTCCTTTGCGCTCTTTGCGCCTTCCTTTGCGCTCTTTGCGGTTAAAAGCTTTCACCGCCAATCACGCCGAGAGCGCAGACAAGTCTAGATCAAGTTAAAAGTCCCTTGTTACCTCGGCGCCCCCCCTACGATCACGGCGGTTAAGAGCTCTTGCACGCGTTCCCATCCCACGCCTCTGCAGTGTTACCCTTGAGTTTTCTGCCGGAGGATTCCTTTGAGTATTCAGCGAGTCGGCGTGGTGGGAGCGGGAACGATGGGCAACGGCATCGCCCATGTCTTCGCGCGCAGCGGGTTCCACGTCATGCTGTGCGACGTCGACCAGCGCTTCCTGGACCGCGCGCTTGAGACAATTGGCAAAAACCTGGACCGCGAGGTTGCCAAGAACAAGCTGACCGCAGCCGACAAATCAGCCACTCTTCAGCGGATCGAGCCCGTTCTGCAGCGCGCCAAAATGGCAGGCTGCGATTTCGTGATAGAAGCAGCCACCGAGAAGTTTGAAATCAAGGCCGAAATCTTTCACGACCTGGACCGCTTCTGTCGCCCCGAAGTCATCCTGGCCTCGAACACTTCTTCCATCTCCATCACCAGGCTCGGAGCCTTGACCAAGCGCGCCGACAAAGTCATCGGGATGCACTTTTTCAATCCCGTCCCAGTGATGAAGCTGGTGGAAGTGATTCGCGGTCTGGCGACGTCAGACGAGACGTTCCACGCCGTGCGCGATCTCTCGCTCAAGCTCGAAAAGACTCCGGTCCAGGTCAACGATGCGCCAGGCTTTGTTTCAAACCGCGTTCTGATGCCGCTGTTGAATGAGGCCATGTATGCGGTGATGGAAGGCGTGGCCACACCCGAGGCGATCGACGAAGTCTTCAAGCTGGGCATGGCGCATCCCATGGGGCCGCTGACGCTCGCCGACTTCATCGGCCTCGATGTTTGCCTGGACATCATGCGTGTCTTGCAGGACGGCCTCGGCGACCCAAAGTATCGGCCATGTCCGCTGCTGATCAAAATGGTGCATGCCGGGTGGCTGGGAAGGAAAAGCGGCAGAGGATTCTACAAGTACTGAACAAATATGCCGGTCTATATTTCTCTGCTTCGCGGTATCAACGTTGGCGGACACGCCAAAGTCCCCATGAAGCAATTGCAAGCCATGCTTGAGGCGCTCGGCTTCGAGCAGGTTCGTACACTGATCCAAAGCGGCAACGCGGTGTTCGAGGCCCGCAAGTTGTCGACCTCGGCCGTGTCCAGGAAAATCGAAGACAAGATTGTGGCGGAGTTCGGTTTTGCGGCATCTGTTGTCACCAGGACGCCCGAGGAGTGGGCCAACGCCATCGACGCAAATCCGTTCGTCAAAGAGAGCAAAACCGCACCCAACAAACTGCACATTGCATTTCTGGCAGAAGAGCCGGAACTTGACGCGACTAAGAAGCTCGATGCAAACAGGAGCGCGACTGAGCGGGTTCGCTGCAGCGGACGCGAGGTTTACCTTTACTACCGCGACGGGATGGGTCAGGCGAAGCTGACGGGAGCGGTCATCGAACGCATTCTCGGCGTGAAAGCAACCGCGCGTAACTGGAATACGGTTACGAAACTCTACGAGATGGCTTCCGCAACTTAATGGCCGGGCGCAGCGACACGACCATCTATCTTGTGGGCACGCTCCTCGGTATCTGCGCCGGCATCATCGATGTAAAGGCTGGCGACCTGCTGCTCACCGCTCTGTTCGTTCTCGCATCCACCATGCTTCTGGGGATGCTGCGCCCGGAGCGTCCGTGGCGCTGGATCGTCGTGGTCGGCGTGTTCGTGCCCATTGTTCAGGGACTCGCTTATGTTTTTCTCACGGTGAAGCCGTATCCCGCGCAGATTTACGAGTCTTGCCTTGGATTTCTGACCGGGATTGCCGGAGCCTACGGCGGCAGCGTTGTCCGACGTGGAATCAATGAACTGCTCAAACACAAATAAGTCAGAAGGTAGAAGTCAGAAGGTAGAAGTCAGAAGGTAGAAGTCAGAATGCAGAAGTAACAACACACTGAGAACCCTCTTACTTCTTACTTCTGCATTCTTTCTTCCCTCCTCCTTCTCACTTCTTCAGATACTTGTCGAACCACTCCACCGTCCGCCGTATCGAGTCGATCTGGTTCTCCCGCTTGGCAAAGCCGTGGCCTTCATTCGCATAGTAATGCACATCGACGGTCTTGCCGTCTTTCTTCAATAGATCGACCACCTGCTCGGCTTCTTCTTTAGGAACCCGCGGATCATTGTCGCCCTGCAGCACCAACAGCGGAGCTTTGACGTTGTGCAGGTATGTAATCGGCGATGTCGCTTCGTAGACCTTCTTGTCTTTGTCGGGATCTCCGAGTAGGAACTTCTCGTACTGTTGCAGCTCGGGATCTGAATGCTGCAGCATCGTCAGCCAATCGATAATGCCGAAGAGTTCGACACCCGCCGCCCAGACATCGGGTGTTTTGCCGACTGCCATGAGCGTCATAAATCCGCCGTAAGACCCGCCTGTGATCCCAATCTTCCTGGAATCGACGTATCCGGTCGCCTCCAGAAATTTCGTGGCGTAAACTTCATCTTGCAGATCGCCGCCGCCCAGGTCCTGAAAGTTCGCTTTCTGGAACGCCATGCCGTAGCCGGTCGATCCTCGTACGTTCGGCGCGATGCAGATGTACCCGCGCGAAACCAAGGCTGCGATGCGTTCACTGAAAACGTCCCGCACTTGCCCGGTAGGCCCGCCATGAGGCAGGACCAGCGCGGGATTTGAGTGATCGCGTTTGAGGTTGAATGGCACCCACATCAATGCGCTGATGATTTTCCCGTCGAAACTCTTGTAATGCACGATCTGGGACTGGGGAATTGCCGCTGAACTCAAGCTGGCAATCGCCGTCGTCGTGAGCCGGCTGGCTTTCGCGGATGCGATGTCGTAAACCCAATAGTCTTCCGGCTGCACCGAACTCTGATGTCCCAGCAACAAACGGTCCCCCTTAGGCGAGTAGGAGGTCGGATATCCAGGAGAGGTGTTCAAGCCGCTGGGTAGCGCGATTCGTTGCGCCTTTAGCGTTTCCGCGTTGACCAGGTACACGTCGTTCACGCCGTCAGCATTCAGCGTGTAAGTAAAGGATTTCCCGTCGGGGGAGTAGTCGCCCGAACCGGCTTCCCATTTCGTGTCGGTCACCCAAGTCAACTTCTGGCTGGCGACATCAAGCAGAGCGACGTTTTGGTATCCGCCTTTTTGGTCTGAGGTGATCAGCAGCGCGCGTCCGTCGGGCGAAACCGCGCTCGCCATATTCAAAGACTTATCTTTATGCGCTGTGAGATTCGTAACTTTACCGCTGGCGACATCGATGGCATAAACGTCCGCGTCGGTGAAGCTGATCTCAACCCGATTGGCATACAGTGTCTTGCCGTCCGGACTCCAGGCGACGGAATTCCACGAATGATTCTGCGTTTCCTCATGTGTGATCGGTGTCGTCTTGTGCGAGGCGAGGTCCAGCAGTTCGATGTTGTAGGCCGTGCCTGTTTTGGGCTTGAAGTTGAGCGCGATGGTTTTTCCATCGCGTGACCACAGTGGCGACTCTTCCCGCACGTCCGGCGTGTTCGTCAGGTTGACGGCTTCGCCGCCTTCGCTTGGCACGGCAAAGACATCCCATAGTTCGTTGCCACCCGTGTCCTGTTGATAGGCGATCCACTTGCCATCCGGCGACCAGCTGGCAGAGTATTCGCGCTCGTCAGACTGCACCAGTTGCACGGGCCAACCGCCGGACGCGGTCACTCTCCAGATGTTCAGCCGGCCCGACATGTCGATGGTCATCGCGACTTGTTTTCCGTCAGGTGACCAGGTCGCGCCCGCTAAGCCGCGGGTGTAATAAAGATCGTCGATCGGAATGGGCGCCGCTTTGGGGTTCGTCGCGGACTCGATCGACTCCGGATCGGTAATCTTCCGGTCGTCAGGACCGTTGGACTGGGCAAGCAAACATGCAGAAAATAACAGCACGAAGATGGAGACGGCTTTCATGAGAACCTCGCAGTCGGTGAGGAAGCGGGAGAATTTTACACCGATCCGGTAGTTGGGAGTTACAAGGCAGCTTAAGACGCACAATGCGCGCCCCCGTTCACACACCAAGGTATCGGCCATCCAGAAAGTTATCGCGCTTCCACAATCATGCGGAGTATGCTGCCCGCATGGGTGTTTGTGTCTCGGTACTGGCTAGTGGGAGCCGGGGAAACAGCGCAATCGTGGAGAGCTCCTCGACCCGCATCCTTGTCGATGCCGGCATCTCCTGTCGCGAGACTTTCAAACGCATGAAGGCAATCGGAGACGATCCCCGTTCCCTTTCGGCCATCCTCATCACCCACGAACATGCCGATCATGTTTCCGGGCTGCTGGTGTTGGCGCGCAAGCTGAACCTTCCAATCTTCATGACCGGGCCGACGCATCAGGCCTGGTCACGAACCGTGCGCGATGCCACCGGCGAGCCGCCCGATGTGGATCGCGTCGAGTTCTTTTCCGCAGGCCGCAGCTTCCAGGTCGGTGACATCGCTGTCACCCCGTTCACCGTACCGCATGACGCTGCCGATCCCGTTGGTTTTACTTTCCGCAGCGAGGGCGTAAAAATCGCGATCGCCACCGACCTCGGCTACATTCCACCTAGCGTGTGCGATCAGCTTTGCGGATGCGATGTGATGCTGCTCGAATCCAACCACGATCTCGAAATGCTGCGCGGCGGTCCGTACCCATGGTCGGTGAAACAGCGGGTGATGAGCCGCGTGGGTCATCTCTCCAACGAAACTCTCGCAGATTTCTTCGCCAGGGACTATGATGGAAGTGCAGCTTACATCGTATTGGCGCACCTGTCCGAGCACAACAATCATCCGGAAATCGCACGGGTGGCAGCCGAAAAGGCGTTGGGTACGCGCCGAACGCTGCTGCAGAATCGCGTGCTGCTGGCAGCCCAGACGGAAGTAATGCAACCAATCCGGTTGTAGGCCAATCATTACGGTTATGAGTCAGTGTGTCGATCCTCTCGTGGGCAAGATCCTCGCGGGCTGGCGTTACGACATTTCCGGCCTGGCGCCCGAGATGCGCGGTGACTATGAAGAACACTTCGCCGACTGCGAACGATGCCGCAGCCGGCAGCGCCTGCACCGCACCATCGACATCTCTCTGATCGTGTTGGCTTCCGTTTCCGCTGTCATGTTTCTCCTGGCATTTGGCGTCATTTACCACTTCGCGCCTGCCCATGCTTTGTGGTTTGAAATCGCTGCCCTCGCTGGATTTGCGCTTTCCGCCCTGATTTGGCTCGCAGTCGCTGTCGCCACCCCTGCCCCGATGGCTGTTGTCGACGTTGCCCTGATTGGCGCACGCCACGTTCACGATCGCCTGCCCGCCGAGATCCGCGAACGCCTACCCGAAGAACTCCGGTTGAAAATCACGGGATCATGAAGATGATCCGCAGCGCTATGTCGATTTTCCTGTTGGCCGCGGTCATAGCTGCACCCGCGATGGCATGGACTTCTGCGGATACTCATTCACACCGTGGCTGTCATGAGCACACCAAGCCACAACCGGTAAGCGCGAGTTGCTGCCAGGTTGGACATCAGAATGCGCTGGTACAGAGTTCGGTGAAAATCCAGTATTCCTCGCAGTGGGCGCCATTGGTTGCCCAGCCAGTCAGCCTGGTTCGCGTCGAACTGAGGGCCCTCGTTCAGTCCGGCTTGTTTGCTTCTTCGCCTCCACTCATACCACTTCGAATCTGATCCCCGAAGAACATCGCAGTAAGTTGCGCCCGTTGGGCGCGTGCGTCAAGCCTCAATCCGTCAACCCCCAGCTTGCGGTCTGGGCTGCAATCTAATGCCGCTTCGCGGCTCGAAGACAAATGCTCCGAAGATCAAGTTGCGCTTTGCTGTTCTCAACTGTGCTGTTTTTCGTGGTTTCATGCTGGGCGCAAGAAGACCAAAGCCACGAATCGCATGACATGTCCTCAATGAACATGTCGGAGACCACATCGGGCCTGCCCTCCTTTCATGCCTCTTCGGGGACGGGATGGCAGCCGGCATCTGTGCCGGAAACCATGTGGATGACCTCCATTGGCGGATGGGACCTGATGGTGCACGGACAAGTCTTTCTCACCTTCAACGACCAGGGAGGGCCACGCGGCGAGGGCAAAGCTGAGTCGGTGAACTACTCCATGTTCATGGAACAGCGCAAGCTCGGCCGCGGAACATTGCTGTTTCGCGAGATGTTTTCGGCCGAATCGCTGACTTCGCCGCATCCGGGGTTTCCGGAGCTCTTTCAAACCGGCGAAACCTATCACGGCCAGGCACTGATTGATCATCAGCACCCGCATAACGTGTTCGCCGAATTGGCCGCGCTGTACACGCTGCCGATCACCGGGAAAGTGTCCTGGCTTTTCTACGGCGGCCCGTCGGCGGAGCCTGCTCTTGGCCCGGTTACTTACATTCATCGTCAATCCGCTTCTGAGAATCCAGCGGCGCCGTTATCCCATCACCTGCAGGACTCGACTCACACCAGCTTCGGCGTGCTGACGACGGGCTTTCTCATCGATCGCTTCAAGCTTGAGGGGACGGTGTTCAATGGGCGCGAACCCAACGAACAGCGTTGGAGCATCCAACTCGCGTCGCTCGACTCGTGGTCGTTTCGTGGCAGCGTCGCTCCGAACGTCAACTGGGCCGTGGAATACAGTTATGGGCATCTGACAAAGCCGGAAGCCTTGGAGCCCGGCGATCAGGATCGTCAAACCGCGTCCGTTGAATATAACCGCCCCTTGTCGCGAAGGATGCTTGGGCAGGGGAACTGGGCAACGTCGCTGATTTGGGGCCGCGTGCAGAAACAATTCGAAAGCTTTCCCCTGAACAGCTACCTGCTCGAATCGACGCTGAACTTCTTCACGCGGAATTATGCTTATACGCGGATGGAACTGGTCGATAAAGATGAACTATTCTCGCAAGGCCACGCGCCGTATCGCATCGGAGCCTACACCTTTGGCGGGGTGCGCGATTTGGTCCACAATCGAACCGGGCAGGTGGGACTGGGCGCTGACGTAACTTTCTATTCAAAACCGGCTGTTCTCAACCCGTTCTACGGAAGCGATCCCGTCTCTTTCCACATCTTTCTGCGCTTCCGTCCGGGCAGCGCGGAGCACATGCATTAAGCCTTCAGCAAAGGATTGCTGGGCGAAACCAGGCCGATGCGGTGCAGTTTCTGCTCGATTCGCTTGCGATCGTTATCGTTTGCGGCGGCGGCTAACCGCTTGCGCAGTTTGAGAACTTTATCCTTACGAGTGCGGCGACGACGGATCTCAGGCCGCCGGCTGGGTGCTGACATTGATTTTTTCTCCGTTAGGTTGGAATTGCCCGACCATTATATCCGCTGATTTGCTTCGCGTCCTTTGCGAATCCTTTGCGCGATGAAGGTTCTTCCGCCGAGATCGCCCGAGAGACCACAGAATTCCGTCTTTCTTAATCTCGGCGCGCTCTGCGTTCTTAGCGGTTCAAAGCCTTTCACCGAAGGCAGAAGGGCATCAGAAGTTGTATTTAAACGCAAACTGCAACACGCGCGGACCATTCAGAGCATTGATCACCTGCAGCGTGCCGAACCCAGACTCAGGCAGCAGGTAGCAGGTCTGCCGGACGGTCTGCCCGTCTCCGCAATTGGTGCCGACTGGCTGATATTGCAGCGGGTTGACTCCGTTGCCATTTTGCACGTAATAGTTGGCGTGGTTCAGCAAGTTAAACGCCTGGGCTTCGATGGTAATGCTCTGCCTTTCAGTGATCGGGATGTGGCGCGCCAGGCCGAGATCGACCTCCTGTGTCCATGGGCCATAAGAGGAGTTCAACCCAACATTGGGGCTGGGACCGCTGCCGTTGATGCCAAGCGCGGAGTTGGCAGTGCTTTGATTGACTGCGGTATCGTTCAGAGTATTGCCTGCTCCGTCGCAGTCCTCGGGATCCAACGTGGAACTGGTGCAGGCCGTATCCAACAAAGCCGCGTACGGCCGGCCCGAAGCGAATTGCATCACCGAACTGAGAGTCCAGTGGGACAACACGTCACTCGCCAGCTTTGATTCAAAGTGTCTGCCGGCAAAAATTTCGTACACGGCGGCGACGGTCAGGCGGTGCCGCTGGTCCAACAGGTAAGGCGCATGCGTGTTGCTGAAATTGAACTGGTTGCTGAAGTCCACGCCGTTCGACATCAGGTTCTTTGAAAACGTGTAGGAAGTCTGCAAGGCAAAACCGTCGTGGAAGCGGCGCTGCAGTTGAACGAAGGCCGAATTGTAATTATTCACGCCCGGGCTGATCAGGGCGTTGATCTGCCCGAAGTTCGGGTTGACGCGGCCTTCATGCAGCAGTCCACTGTCCAGGTTCGGCAGGACAACTTGCGGCCCGCCGCAGGGCAACGCTGCCGCTGGTGAAGAACAGACGACATACGTAGTCGTGCCGCTTGGAGGCATCAGGTTCAGATCGTAAGCGCTTGATGAAATCAGATGCACGCCGTGCGTCCACATCGTGCCGATGCTAATCGTCGTTTCCGGCAAAATCTCGCGCTCGATCTGCAAGCTGGACTGCAAAATGTAGGGAAAGCGGAAATTCGGATCAACCAGCGAGATGTTGGGCAACGTACCGTTAGCGGCCGAAAACACAGTTTGTTCCGGAACCCGGTTGGGAAACGCCGGCGAACCGGAATCGCCGTAATTGAACAGCACCGAACTCTGTTGCGAACTCAGACCGTTAGCGATTACGGCGTTGCGGTAATTGAGTCCGTTGAAATTCTCGTAGAACATCCCAAAACCGCCGCGGACCACCGTTTTTTCCAGCGCCTGCCACGCGAAGCCAAACCTCGGTGCGATGCGCTGGTGCTGGTTCGGGAACTGCCCGGTCAGCGGAAACGCCGGATTCTCTTTGGGCTGCGGGAAAATCTGGAAGTCCTCGCGCACGCCGAGATCAAGGGTCAACCGCGGAAGCACCCGAAAAGAATCCTGTGCGTAGAAACCCACGTACGGCACGTTGAAAGCGAATTGCGCGTTTCCAGCGGCTTGCGAAAACGTGTCGTAGATCCCTTGCGCGAAATTGCTTAACGATGAGAACGCGTACGTGCCACCCAGCGTGCCGTTCTGGCGGACCGCATCCGGGTCGAAGCCTCCGAAGGAGGAATCGACGATATGGGTCCGGTTACCTTCCACCCCGAACTTGAAATTGTGCTTGCCGCGAACATAGTCCACGCGGTCGGCCAGTTCCCATTCCGTCTCTTTCGTGCCCCCGCCCGCAAACCCCGCGTTTCCTAGTTCCAGCGTTCCCGCATCGTCCTCTCCACTGGTGGCTAGCAGTATGGACGGGAGACTCGGGCTCACTAAGCCGGTCGGCGTTGAGTACTGGTTGTCACGCGAAAAGCTCGCATGGAACTCGTTCAACAGATTGCCGCTGAACGCATGTGTCCATCCGGCGCTGGCATGGTAGTCGCGAACATAACTGTTCGCCAGAGTGCTGATGCCAAAGAGCGGAGTGGTCGTCTGAGTGATTTCTCCGTTGGGAGAGTCGAAACGGTTTAGGTTGAGGCTTAAATAAAGTCGATCGCTGGCGCGAGGCTGGTAGTCGAGTTTGCCGAACAATGCGAGATCATTGCGATACCGCGAGTGGACGCCGAGATTCGAATCAATCGCATTCAAAGCATTCGAAACTTGCTGCAGGTAGACCGGGTTGCTGGCGCTTACTGTGCTGAGCGGCGAAGGTGCGGGCAGAAGAGCATTCGGAGCGGGCAGTTCGGTGCCAGCCGGCAAGCCGAAGTCGGCCACATCCAAGCCTTGGAAAGCCGTGTTGACTACCGAGATCGGGCTCTTCTCACGTTGCTGTTCGTAGTCAAAGAAGAACCACGCCTTCCGGCGCACGATCGGACCTCCAACCGATGCGCCAAATTGCTGTAGCACGTCCACCGGCCTGGGTATGCCGTTCGCCTTGTCGATGGCATCATTCGCGCCGGTGCCAGAATTACGGTTGTAATAGAACGCATTGCCATGAAAGGCGTCAGCCCCCGACTTAGTTACTGTGTTCAGGAAACCTGTGGCTCCCCCGCCATAGGTGGCCGAATATGGCGAAACCGCTACCTGGAACTCCTGAATCGAGTTTTCCCCAAAAACATAAGGAACTCGTTCGCCCCCGCGGAAGTTGCCGAAGTAGGCGCTCGTGGCGGTGGCTCCGTCCACCGTGAACGAATTAGCGCCGTTGCCATTGGCGTAGCCGGTATCTTCGCCGCCCTGTTCACCGGCGAAGCTCACAAGGCCGGATTGTCCGTCGGGTGCGGCATTGGGCGTGAGCAGGCCAAGATCGGTATAACGCCGCCCGCTCAATGGAAGTTCCTCGACAAGGGCATGCCCGACGACCGTGCTCAGCGTTGAATCTGTCGTGCGAAGCGCTGGAATGCGCGCCGTCACATCCACGGTTTCCGATGTTGCCCCGACCTTCAATTCGGTGTTCACTACCGTCGTCTCACCAACCTGTACGACAATTTCGGCGATCCGAAGCGAGCGAAAACCGGGAGCCGTCACCTTCGCCGTGTATCGCCCGACCCGAAGGGATATAAAACCGAAAGACCCGTCGCGATGGCTTGTGGCACTGAAAACACTGCCCGTAGATTGTTCCGTCTGTTCAATGGCAGCGGTGCTGATTGCGGCGCC
>Ga0209168_10000760_pt1 | contig 28686 bp, 26 predicted proteins | sample Coa_R1_FD_187156 | JGI IMG/M metagenome (GOLD analysis project Ga0209168, IMG submission 187156) | Surface soil microbial communities from Centralia Pennsylvania, which are recovering from an underground coalmine fire - Coalmine... | ecosystem: Environmental > Terrestrial > Soil > Unclassified ...
CGCGCGGCTCCTTCTGGCACGAGGAGACGGTCGACGGGATCATCCCGGGCAGCGGCCCGGTGGCGATCACCGCGGAGGTCCGCGGGGTCAACCCGGGCGAGTGGGCGGTGACCGCCCGATCGGTAGCGCGGACCGGCGGCAGGCCCTTCCGGACCTACCCGCCGCCCGGCCACGACCCCGCCGGGGTCTACCGGGTGCCGGCGCCCCGCCGGATAGGAGTCCCGGCCGAACCTCCGGCCAGCATTCACACCTCGACGCTGCTGCGGAGCAAGGTGCCCGGCGTCATCCGCTTCGCCTACGCGACCCTGGTCGGCCTGGGTGTCCTGGTCGGCCTGGGCCTGGAGGCGCTGCTGCTCAGCCACGGGCACTACGCCCTGTTCCGCCCCATGCTGTTCTCGGTGATCGCCATCATCGCGGGCGTGATCGGCGGGAAGAGCTGGTACATCGCCGTGCACCGGGGCAAGAAGTTCGACGGCTGGTGCATCCAGGGCTTCGTGGCCGGCGCCGCCGTGGTGGTTGCCGCGGCCGCCCTCGCGGGGCCGGGCATCCCGGCCGGGGCCTACCTGGCCGCGGCCGCGCCCGCCCTGCTCATCGGCATGTCCATCGGCCGTCCCGGCTGCTTCTGGGCCGGCTGCTGTACCGGACGGCCGGTCGCGGCCCGCTGGGGCGTGTGGTCCTCGGACCGCCGGCTGGGCTGCCGCCGCGCCCCCGCCCAGCTGCTGGAGGCGCTGTCCGCGCTGATCAGCGGGGGAGCGGTCCTGATCGTCGTGCTGGCCGACGGGCTGGCGCGGTCCGGTCCGGTGGCGGTCGTCGGCCTGGCCGCCTACACCCTGGCCCGCCAGTTCATCCTCGGCCTGCGCGCCGAGCCGCGCGTCTGGCCCTACGGCCGCCGCGTGACCGGCGCCATCGCCGCCCTAGCCCTCGTCGCCGGCGTCATCCTCCTGGTCAAGTAGCCCCGTGATCCGGTAGCCGACGCCGGGGATGGTCTGGATAAGCTCCGGGTCGCCGAGTCTGCGGCGGAGCCGGCTGATGGTGACCTGGGCGGTCTTGGTGAACGGGTCGGCGTTCTCGTCCCAGGCCCGGGCGAGGAGGTCTTCGGCGCTGAGGGTAACGCGTCCGGTTTGCGCCGTTTGATGATCGTGGACAGAAACCGCTGCCATAGCGACGGTAAATGTCCACAATCATGACTGGTGTCCGGAATCCTCAGGTGAGAATCCGGCATAACAGACATAACGGGACTGCGTCGGATCGCGTGCCGGCGGCCGCTTGATCGCGCTGATCCCCGCGACCTCGCAGCCGCCTTACCTGGCGGGCCATCCGCCCGAGCGATCCACCCCGCGCCGCCCGCCGGTCCTCTTGGCTGCCGTCGCGCCCGGAGGCCACACGTCGATCATCATTGAATGACAAGTCTGCTTGACAAGCAAGGAGTGTCAAGTTAGCTTGTCTATGACAAGTTGGCTTTACAGCAGGAGGATCGCCATGAAGCCGTGCAGGCGATGGTGGTACGGGTTCGCCGCGCTGGTCGTGGCGTTCGTCGCGGTGAGCTCGATCGTGGCGGCGATCAGCGAGGGCAGCTGGGGGCCCATTATCTCGGTGGGCTGGCTGCCCGCGGTCGTCGCCGCGTCGTGGCCTGGTGCCGGCCGCCGCTGCCTGCGGGGGCGCAGCGGCCCCGTCGGGTAGGCGATGAAGAACCTGGTGCGCGCGCTGCGGACCCAGCGGGACATGGCCCAGGGCCAGCTCGCGGACGCGATGGGGGTGTCCCGCCAGACGATCAACTCGATCGAGACCGGGCGGTACACCCCCTCGCTGCCGCTGGCCATGGCGCTGGCCCGCTACTTTGGCGTGACGGTCGAGGAGATGTTCGATGATCAAGCTTCGTAATCCGGCGATCTGCCGGTCCAGGTGGTTCACGCCGCTCATCTGCCTGGGGCTCGGCGTCGTCGTGTTCGCCGTCAGCGCCCTGGGCGGCCAGCTCGGCGGGGGCCTCATCTCACTCGCCGTCCTGGTCGGCTTCGGCCTGATCATGCTGCTGCTGGGCAGCCGCAGCGAGACGATCCGCGGCCTGACCGTCGCCCGCGACGAGCGCTTCGCTCAGCTGGACCTGCGCGCCACCGCGCTGTCCGGGCTGGTCATGCTGCTCGCTGCCCTGGTGTTCTGGCTGGTCGAGGTCGCCCACGGCCACAACGGGCACCCCTACGACTGGCTCCTGGCCATCGGCGGGCTCGCCTATCTGGTCTCCTTCGTGTTCTTCCGCTGGCGAGGCTGATCACGGATTCACGGGGCGGGCGGACCGCGGCGCCGCCGTAGTGCTTGGATTAGTTGAAAAGCTGTTCCATTCGACGGCGAACAGGACAAGCCCGCGGAGGTTCTTGGCGTGGAAATCGGAATCGGCCTGCCCAACACGGTCCCCGGCACCGAAGGCCGGACGCTCATCGATTGGGCGCGGCATGCCGAAGAAGCCGGGTTCAGCACTCTGGGCACGATCGGCCGCCTCGTTTACCCCAACTACGAAGAGCTCATCGCGCTCAGCGCCGCCGCCGCGGTCACCAGCCGGATCCGGCTGACCACCAGCGTGCTGCTGGCCCCGCTCTACACGAACACCGCGTTGTTCGCCAAACAGGCCGCCTCGCTCGACCTCCTCTCCGGCGGTCGCCTGGTCCTGGGTCTCGGCCTGGGCGGCCGGGACGACGACTTCGCCGCCAGCGGAGTCGGCACCCAGGGTCGCGGACGGCGGCTGGAAGAGCAGATCGCCATGATGAAGCGCGTCTGGTCCGGTGAGGAGTTCGGCTACACCGGCGCGATCGGGCCCGAGCCCGCCCGGCCCGGCGGTCCCGAGATCATCCTGGGCGGTGCCACCGAGGCCAGCTTCCGCCGGGCCGCCCGGCTCGCTGACGGCTGGATCATGGGCGGCGGCACGCCCGACATGTTCGCGCAGGCGGCGGTGGCTGTGGATCAGGCCTGGCAGGACGCGGGCCGCACGGACCGGCCGCGCAAGCTGACCCTGGCGTACTTCGGGCTCGGCCCCGAGGCCCGCAGCCAGGCCGAAGGCTACATCCTGCACTACTACGGCTGGCTCGGCGACATCGCCAACGCGATCGCGGCGGGCGCGGCGGTCAGCCCCGAGATGGTCAAGTCCTACGTCGCGGCGTTCGAGGCCAGCGGCTGCGACGAGATCATCTTCGTGCCCACCGCGTCCCGGCTCGACCAGGTATCCCTCCTTGCCGAGGCGATCGCCTGACCGGAGGCCGGCGTAATCTGCTGGTATGGGTTTCGAGCACATCCTGGTCGAGCGGGCTGGCGAGTTCGCCACCATCACGATGAACCGCCCGCAGCGGCGCAACGCCCTGTCGCTGGAGCACATGCGCGAGCTGATCGCCGCGTTCACCGAGGTCGGGGGCGGTGACGCCCTGGGCATCGTGCTGGCCGGCCGCGGCCCGGTGTTCAGCTCCGGGCACGACCTCGCTGACGTAGCCGACGCTGACCTGCCCGCGATGCGCGCGCTGCTGATGACCTGCACCGAGCTGATGACGTTGATCCAGCAGGTGCCCCAGCCGGTCGTCGCGCGCGTGCACGGGCTGGCCACGGCGGCCGGTTGCCAGCTCGTGGCCAGCACCGACCTCGCTGTGGCCAGCGAAGATGCTGGCTTCGCCACCCCGGGCGGCAAGGGCGGCTGGTTCTGCCACACCCCGATGGTGGCCGTCGCCCGCAACATCGGCCGCAAGCGCGCCGCCGAGATGGCCATGTCGGGCGACGTCATCGACGCGCGCACCGCGCTGGAATGGGGCCTGGTCAACCGGGTCGTGCCCGCCGCCCAGCTGGACAGCGCCGTCCAGGACCTCCTGGAGCGGGTCACCCGCGGTTCGGCGGACAGCAAGGGCATCGGCAAGCAGGCGTTGTACGCCCAGATCGACCTGGACCAGCCCAAGGCGTACGCCTACGCCATCGAGGTCATGGCCGCGACCAGCCAGCTCCCCGACGCCCGGGAGTGGTCGCGGGCGTTCCTGGACAAGCGCAAGCCACGCTGGAGCCGCGGTCGCCAGTAAGCCTGGCGGCGGTGAATCCGCCTTCCCGGAAGGACGCGCCCCATGTCCGATGCCGAGCACAACACGCCGGGCCTGGTGCCCGGCTTGGTCCAGGAGTTCATCGGTCAGATGCGCGCGGCAGCCGAGAAGCTGGAGGGCCTGACCGGGCTCTCCGGGCGGCTTCCGGCGGCGCCGGGCGGCCCGCCGCTGCCTGGCGCCCTGTCCGCCGCCCAGCTGACCTCGATCCGCGACAGCATCGCGGCTCAGCGCCGCAGCATCGAGGCACTGCAGGCTCAGCTGTCCGCGTTCGACGAGCAACTGGCCGTCCTGGAGCAGATCCTCGGCCCGATCGCGGACTGGAGCCGGACCTGGGCCGAGCTCGAGGGCCGGCTGCTGAACCTGGGCCGCAACCCGGGCGATGCCCGTCCGGCCGAGTGACCGGTAAAGACCGCCCGAATACGGGCTGCAGCCACTATTCCAGGTAATTCCCGAGTCACCTCAGGTAACCTGTGGACGGGTTGTGAATTGTCCCGTGGATAACGAGCATCACCTGCGGAAAACCGCCTCTGAGCTGTGGAAACAATGTGGATAAATAAAATAGCGAAAATAGTCGGCGGAACACTCTTGCGCGGTGCCGGGCAGGCGCGATACAAATAACTCACCGTTGGAAACGGGCACCATCTGGGGGAAACTCCAGGAGGCGGGAAAGATCGGGAAACCGGGCTTTCGTGCTGGTGCCTGGCCCTGGCGGGCGGCCCGGAGGGCCAGCAAGGCCGGGTGACTGGCCGATCTGGTCTGGCGGTGCCGACGAGGCCCCCTCCATCTCATACATGGAGGGGGCCTCGTTCATGTCTAGCCCATCGGATAACGGTGGAAGGCGACGGCGTATTCGCATCCGGCCCCGAGCCCGACGTAGCCCGCCATGTTCTTCAGGAACTCATCGGGATCGAACTCGCGGCCCAGGCCGTCGATGTAGGCCTGGTGCTCGCGCAGCGAGGCGACGCCCGCGTCGATCGTGGCGGTCACGTCGACGAAGTGAGTCGGGTTGCCCATCGTGGCCACGTAGGCGTCCCGGATGCCGGTGCAGGGCGGCCCCGCCTCGGGGAAGATCCACCCGTTCGCCGCGTCCCGGCAGGCGTCAAGCACGGCCAGCCCGACGGCGCGGTGGTCGGCGTGGTTGACCGGACCCTCCTCGCCCCAGGTGAGGTCGAAGCTGGCGGTGATGACGACCTGGGGATCGAGCGTGCGGAACGCGCTGGCCAGGTCTCGGCGCAGCGGCACCCCGTACTCGACCAGCCCGTCGACATGGCCGTCGAGGAATATGACCTGGTTCACGCCCACCACCGCCGCGCTGCGTCGTTCCTCCTCCATCCGCAGCGGCGCGACCTGGTCCGGAGGCATGCCGGCGATGCCCGCCTCGCCCTTGGTGGCGAGCAGGTAGCTGACCTGCTTGCCCTGCCCGGTCCAGCGGGCGATGGCGGAGGCCACCCCGTACTCCAAGTCGTCGGGGTGCGCCACCACCGCGACGGCCCTGTCCCAGTCCTCCGGCATCGGCTCCATCGCCGCCCCTTTCCCGCGTTTCCTCACGTCTCCGATGAGACGAGGATTGACTCGTGAGCACCGTATCCGACATCTCCTTCAAAGGCCCGGCCGGGACGTTCAACCTGCGGGTAGCGGCCGTCATCGTCCGCGGCGACCAGATCCTGGTGTGCACGGTCGGCCGCCTGGGCTACTGGTTCCTGCCCGGCGGACGGGTCCGCTTCGGCGAGCCCAGCGACGTGGCCCTGACCCGTGAACTGGCCGAGGAACTCGGCCACGCGCTGCCGCCCGGGCCGCTGGCCCTCGTGGTGGAGAACGTCTACGGCAAGCGCTCGCTCGAGCATGAGATCGGCCTGTACTACCGGCTCACCTGGCCGGCCGCGCTGGCGCCCGACGATCTGAACGGCGGCATCGAGACCGGCCACCGGTTCCGCTGGATGCCGGCCCGCGAGCTCGGCTCGATCGACTTCCAGCCCGCGGGGCTGATTCCGGTCCTGCCCGAGCTGACCGGCACCCTCCGCCACGTCGTGCTGACCACCGCATGACCTCCGGCGGCCTGCATCACGTGGAGCTGTGGGTGCCCGACCTGACCCGGGCCCGCCGGGAGTGGGGCTGGCTGCTCGGCCAGCTCGGCTACGAGCCATTCCAGGACTGGCCGGACGGCTGCAGCTGGCGCCTGGGTGAGACCTACCTGGTGGTCGAGCAGTCACCCGCGCTATCCGCCGCCGACCACGACCGGCTGCGGCCCGGGCTGAACCACCTCGCCTTCCACGCGGGTACCCGCGATGCCGTCGACAGGCTCGCCGCCGCGGGCCCGGACCACGGCTGGACGCTCCTGTTCCCCGAGACGCACCCGTTCGCGGGCGGACCGGAGCACTACGCCGCCTACCTGGCCAGCACCGACGGCTTCGAGGTCGAGCTGGTCGCCCGGCCCTAGCGGTAGGAGTGGTCCTCGTCGGGGAAGGCGCCCGAGCTGACGTCCGCGGCGAACGCGGTCGCGGCCTCGCCGAGGACGCTGGCCAGGTCGGCGTACTTCTTGACGAACTTGGCGGTGCGCGGGGACAGGCCCGCCATGTCCTGCCAGACCAGCACCTGGGCGTCGCAGCCCGGCCCCGCCCCGATGCCGATGGTCGGGATGGTCAGCGCCTCGGTGACCTGCGTGGCCAGCGAGGCCGGCACGCACTCGAGCACCACGGAGAAGGCGCCCGCTGCCTCGAGCACCTTGGCGTCGTGCAGCAGCCGCTGCCCGTCCTCGCCGCGGCCCTGGACCCGGTAACCGCCGAATGCGTTGACCGACTGCGGGGTCAGGCCGATGTGCGCCATCACCGGGATGCCCGCCGCGACCAGTTCCTCGACCTGGTGCGCGACGCGCTGCCCGCCTTCGAGCTTGACCGCGTGCGCGCCGGTCTCCTTCAGGAAACGGGTCGCGGCGGCCAGGGCGGCGCCCGGCGAGCCCTGATAGGACCCGAACGGCAGGTCGGCCACGACCAGCGCCCGGCTGGTACCTCGCACCACGGCGGCGGCCAGCGGGATCATGTCGTCGACCGTGACCGGGATCGTCGTGTCGTGACCGTAGACCACCATCGCTGCCGAGTCGCCGACCAGCAGCACGGGAATCCCGGCCCGGTCGAAGATCCCGGCGGTGAGCGCGTCATACGCGGTGAGCATCGGCCACCGTTCACCGCGAGCCTTGGCGGCGGCGATGTCGCGGACGGTGACCCGGCGCCCGGTGCCGGCCCCGCCGTAGAGGGGCTCTGGAGTGGTCCGCTGTCCTGTCGCGGCCACGGATACAGCAGTGTCCTGTGACATAGTCACCAACCTCCATGTCTCGTGTCGCCCTCGCGGCGTACCCGGACGTGATCAATTCTGGCATGCGCGCCGGGTGCGGTGGTATAGCCAGACGCTTCTGGAAGACTTGGGCAATGATCGATTTCGCGGATGTGGACCGGCTGGCGGCGAGCTATCAGCAGCGCGGCGGGCAGCCCGGGCTGGCCTACGGGATCGTGCTGGACGGGGAGCTCGCGCACGCGGCCGGGCTCGGCCAGCGGCACCTCGGCGGGCTGCCGCCGGACGCCGGCACGGTGTTCCGGATCGCCTCGATGACCAAGAGTTTCACCGCGTCCGCGATCCTCGCGCTGCGCGACGACGGGGCGCTCAAACTCGACGACGCCGCGCAGGAGTACGTCCCCGAGCTACGCGGCTGGCCGCCGGTGACGCCGGACTCGGCCCGGGTGTCGATCCGGCACCTGCTCACCATGACGGCGGGCCTCCCGACCGATGACCCGTGGGGCGACCGGCAGCAGGGCCTGCCGCTGGAGGACTTCGCCGCCTTCCTGTCCGGCGGCGTGCGCTTCAACTGGGCGCCGGGCACCCGGTTCGAGTACTCCAACCTCGGCTACGCGGTCCTGGGCCGGGTCATCACCGCCGTCACGGGCGCGGCCTACCCGGACTACATCCGCCATCGCCTGCTCCACCCGCTCGGCATGATGCGCACCGGGTATGAGGCGGAGGAGTTCGAGACACCCGGCGAGCAGGCCACCGAGCCGGCCGGGACCGCCCGCGGGTACCGGCGCACGCCCGCCGGGTGGGCCGAGGTGGGGTTCGACGCGGCCGGGGCGTTCGCCCCGATGGGCGGGATCTTCAGCTGCGTCACCGACCTCGCCCGCTGGGTGGCCGGCTTCGCCGCGGCCTTCCCGCCCGGCGCCAAGGCCGACCACGCGCACCCAATACGTCAGGCCACCCGGCGGGAAATGCAGCTGCCGCAGGTGCTGACCGGATGGGACAAGCCGGCCGCCTTCCCTGGCGATGCGGCGCCGGCGCTGTCGGCCTACGGTTTCGGGCTGTTCGTGGAGGACCACCCGGCCTACGGCCGGATCGTCAGCCATAGCGGCGGGTACCCGGGGTTCGGCAGCAACATGCGCTGGCATCCGGCCTCGGGCACCGGCGTCGTCGCGCTCGGCAACAGCACCTACGCCGGCATGCAGATGCTGGCCACCCGGCTGCTGGACGCGGTGCTGCGGCACCGCGAGCCGCCCGCGTCCGGCTACGGCGTGGCGCTCAGCCCTGCTAGCCAGCACGGGGCCGGGCCCTGGCCGGAGACGCTGGCCGCCCGGGAGGCGGTCAGCGCCCTGCTGCGGTCCTGGGACGACACGCAAGCGTCCCGGCTGTTCTCGCCCAACGTCGCCCAGGACGCGCCGTTCGACGAACGGCGCGAAGTCATCGCCCTGATCCGGGAGCGGATCGGGGACTTCGGCGACGACGCCGGGAGTGAGCACGGCCGCCACCCCGAGTTCGACACGCCCGCGCACTGCCGCTGGTGGCTGGCGGGGGAGCGCGGCGTGGTCCAGGCGCAGATCCAGCTCAACCCCGAACGCCCGCCCCGCGTGCAGTCCCTCACCCTGGCCGTGCCCCCGGCGCCCGGCTCGCCGCTGGCCAGCACGCTCGAAGCGCTACTGGCCTGGCTCAATGGCAGCGACGGCAGCGCTGGCACCGACCGCTACTGGCCGGATTCGATCCCGCTCGCCGACACCATAGACGCGGGCCTGCTGGCCCGCCGCCTCCGGATTGCCGCGGTCTGGGCCGGTCCCGCCCGCCTGGGCGCCTACCGGGCCGGCGACGGCGCCGCCTCGGTCGCGGTCGAGCTCATCGGCGAGCACGCCACCCTGACCCTCACCCTGACCGTCGACCCCGCCTCCGGCCACCTCCGCCAAGCCGACGTGCTCCCCTAGGCTCTTCCATGATCATGGGTCGTTCTGGGCAAATAGTGCCCGTTTTGACCCATGATCATGGTTGCCGCGAACTCGGGGAGCGCGCATCACGGGCCGTTCGGGCCAAAAAAGGGTAAGGCCAGCCGAACGGGACCGGCAGCATGCCGTGGCCATGAGCCAAATGTGACCTGGATCACACGGGCAGTACGGAAATAGATTCCGATACGAGACTGTTCCGTATCGATAGCTGCGGTACCCGGAACTCCTGATCACGGCAACAAGCCAGTGGTCACGCGCCTTCCCGGTTCCGCTCACGAGCTTCAAGTGATCCGGAAGGGACACATGGATTCGCAGACGATTTACCGGCGCCGCTGGATCATCCTCAGCGTGCTGATCGTCGGGCTGCTCGCCATCGTCATCGACAACACGGTGCTGAACGTGGCGCTCAAGACTATCGCCGAGCCGCACGGGGGCCTCGGCGCCAGCCAGAGCCAGCTCGAATGGGCGATCAACTCCTACACCCTCGTCTTCGCGGGCCTGCTGTTCACGTTCGGCGTGATCGGCGACAAGGCCGGCCGCAAGCGCATGCTCATAATCGGGCTCGCGCTGTTCGGCATCGCCTCACTACTGTCGGCGTACTCGCGCTCGCCCGAACAGCTGATCTTCGCGCGGGCCGCGATGGGCCTGGGCGCCGCCGCGGTCATGCCGCAGACGCTCTCCATCATCTCCAACGTCTTCGAGCCCGCCGAGCGGGCGCGTGCCATCGGCCTGTGGGCCACCGCGGTGGGCATCGGCATCGCTACCGGGCCGGTGCTCGGCGGCCTGCTGCTCGACCACTTCTGGTGGGGTTCGGTCTTCCTCATCAATGTCCCGGTGACCGTCGTCGGCGCCATCGCCGTGGCGATCCTCGTACCCGAATCGCGTAACCGCGAGGCGGGCGGAATCGACTACGTGGGCGTGCTGCTGTCGATCGTCGGGCTGGTCCTGCTGGTCTACGGCATCGTCCAGGGCGGCGATACCTCGTCCTGGCTGCGCGCGGATGTGCTCGGCCCCATTGCGGGCGGCCTGGCCGTCTTGGCCCTGTTTGCCTGGTACGAGACGCGGATCGCGCATCCGTCGCTGGACGTGCGGCTGTTCCGCGACCGGCGGCTGTCTGCCTCGGTCGGGGCGATCGCCCTGGTGTTCTTCGGGATGGGCGGTGTCTTCTTCTTCACCAGCTTCTACCTGCAGAACGTCCGTGGTTACACGCCCCTGGACGCGGGCCTGCTGACCGTGCCGTTCGCGGTCGGGCAGCTGCTGCTCTCCCCGCGCAGCGCACGCCTGGTCGTCCGGTACGGCGCCAAGGCGCCGACCACGATCGGCATGTTCGTCATGGCCGCCGTCGTGGCCTGCTACGCCACGCTCGGCACCGCGAGCCCGATCTGGGTCCTCGGCCTGATGTTCGCCCTGCAGGGCGCGGCAATCGGCATGGTGATGCCGGCCGCTACCGCCGCGGTGATGGACGTCCTGCCGCGCGAGCGGGCCGGCGCGGGCTCGGCGCTGACCAACACCTCGCGTCAGGTCGCGTTCGCGCTCAGTGTCGCGGTCCTCGGTTCGATCCTGGCCGAGTTCTACCGCAACGCGCTCAGCCCGACGCTGGCCGGACTGCCCGCCGCCGCGAAGTCGACGGCGTCCTCCTCGATCACCGCCACCCAGGCGGTGGCCCAGCAGCTCGGCAGCGCCGGACGGTCGCTGCTCGGACCCGCGAACGACGCGTACGTGCACGCGATGCACATCACCGCGCTGGTGGCGGCGGTCCTCGTCGTGGCCGGCGGGTTCGTGGTGCTGCGCTGGATGCCCGGCAAGCCCAAGCCCACAGCGGAAATCGCGGCGGAAATCGCGGCGCCGACCACGGACTCGTACGAGTCCGAGCTGGCCATAATGGAAGAGAACGTGCTCAACACCGCTAGCCGAGAAGGATGAGTAGCCATGCAGCCCGTGATCCTGGATCAGGGGCCTGGCGCACGCAGCGAAAGCAGTGACGCGGAAGCCGGGCCGGCGGTCGAAACCCGCCGGCCCGGCCGGCCGCGTAGCGAGCAGGCCGAACAGGCGATCATCGAGGCCACCCTCGATCTGTTCGCCGAGCAGGGCTTCGAGGGAGTGTGCGTCGAGGCCGTCGCGGCCCGCGCCGGCGTCGGCAAGGCCACCATCTACCGCCGCTGGCCGAACAAGGAGGAGCTGCTGCTCGCCGCGTTCGGCTCCCTGAAGTCGCCGTTCCCCGAGCCCGCGGGCGAATCGGTCCGCGATGACCTGCTGGCCATGGTCAAGGTGATGTGCGCGGACAAGGCCGACCCGCGCAAGGCCCGCCGGTACGCGCTGCTGCACGGCGACGGGGGAAAGTACCCGCGGCTGATGGCCAGGTACAAGGAGACCGTCGTACAGCCGCGGCGCGAGGCGATGCGGGCGGTCATCCGCCGCGGCATCCAGACCGGTGAGCTGCGCGCCGACACCGACGTCGAGATCGCCATGCTCACGCTGACCGGCGTCATCATGGCGCACGAGAGGTCTCCGGACGCGACCCTCGACGACGAGTTCGCCACCCGCCTGGTCGACGGGCTGCTGCTGGGCCTGACGGCCCGCGGCTGAGGCCGTCGACCTGCTGTTCAGCTGACCAGCGGACCGACCTCGCGGGTCAGCAGGGCCACGAGGGGCTCCAGGTCAGCGCCGTTCTCGCCGTTGTCGACCGCGACGCAGGTGGCGCCGGCCGCGGCGTACTCGCCGACCGTGGCCGCGAGGTTCGCAGCCCGGCCACCGGCGGGCACGCTGACGAACACCACCACCTCCTCGCGCTCACCCGCGGCCGCGGTCCCGCCGGGCCGGGCCGCCCGGCCGTCGCGGAAGTGGCCGAGCGCGGCGCGGACGTCGGCCGGGGAGTTGCCGCCGGGGATGATCACCCCGTCGGCGAGCTCGCCCGCCAGCGCCACCGTGCGCGGCCGGATGCCGCCCACCAGCAGCGGCGGCACGACCGCGGGCGGCCAGTCCAGGGCCACGTTGTCCAGCCGGACGTAACGTCCGTGCGTCGTGACCGTCTCGCCGCGCAGCAGCGCGTGCAGCACCACGGTGTACTCGCGCAGCAGCGTCATGGGCGATTCGACCCGGGCGCCCACCTGGCCCATCCAGTCCTGCACGCCGTGCCCGATGCCGACGGTCAGCCGGCCGGGAAACAGCCGGGCCAGCGTGGCGATCTCCATCGCGGTCAGCGCGACGTTGCGCAGCGGCACCGGGAGCAGGCCGATCGCGACCCGCAGGCGGCCGGTCGTGGCCAGGACCGCGGCCGCCGTGGCGATCCCGCCTTCCTTGAAGCAGTCTTCCCACACCCACAGCTGCTCCAGCCCGCCCGCCTCGGCGGCCGCCGCGACCGCGGCCAGCCGCTCCGGCGGCTGGTCGGGGGTGAAGATGGCGGCCAGCGTGGGCGCCGTCACCGTGACTCGCAATGCTCGCGCCAGCGGCTGGTGATCGGCAGCCGCCGGTCCCGGCCGAAGTTCTTCTGGCTGATCTTCGGTCCCGGCGGATACTGCCGCCGTTTGTACTCGGCCGCGTCGACCATCCTGATGACCCGTTCGACCAGCGCCGGGTCGTGGCCGGCCGCGATCAGTTCGGCGCTGCCCATGTCCTTCTCCACGTAGTCGTCGAGCAGCGCGTCGAGCACCTCGTACGGCGGCAGCGAGTCGGTGTCGAGCTGCCCGGGGGCGAGTTCGGCGCTCGGCGGCTTGGTGATGGAGTTCTCCGGGATCGGGGGCGTCAGGCCCTGCCGGGCCGCCTCGGCGTTCCGCCATCGGGCCAGTTCCCAGACCGTGGTCTTGAACACGTCCTTGATCGGCGCGAACCCGCCCGCCGAGTCGCCGTACAGGGTCGAGTAGCCGGCCGCGAGCTCGCTCTTGTTGCCGGTGGTCAGGACCAGGTGGCCGCCCGCGTTGGACAGCCCCATCAGCACCACGCCGCGCACCCGGGCCTGCAGGTTCTCCGCGGGCAGCCCGGTCTCGGGGAACCCGGCCGGGGTCAGCTCCCCGGCGAACGCGTCGACCATCGAGGCGATCGGGATCGTCATCGCGTGCACACCCTGCCGCTTGACCAGGTCCTCAGCGTCGCTGACCGAGTGCTCGCTGGAGTAACGGCTGGGCATCAGCACCACGTGCACGTTGTCCGCGCCGATCGCGTCCACGGCGATCGTCGCGGTCAGCGCCGAGTCGATGCCGCCGGACAGGGCCAAGATGGCCGACCGGAACCCGTTCTTGGTCACGTAGTCCCGGACCCCGGTGACCAGCGCCGCGTACACCTCGGCCGGGTCCGGCAGCCGCGGCCAGAACGGTCCCTCGGAATCCTCCGGCCCGTCCGCCGGCCCGGCGCCGGCGTCCGGCAGCGACACTCGCTTGATCGTGATCACCGTGCCGTCCTCGGCGTCCACCGGCTGGTCGCCGGGCACCTCGCCGGGCGGCGCGGACGGCAGGTCCAGGTCCGCGACGACCAGCGCCTCGGTGAACTGCGGGCCGCGGGCCACCAGCGTGCCGTCCGCGGTGACCAGGATCGAGTCGCCGTCGAAGACCAGCTCGTCCTGCCCGCCGACCATGTTGGCGTAGGCCAGCGCGGCCCGGGCCTCGCGGGCCCGCCGCACCACCAGGTCGAGCCGCACGTCGTCCTTGCCCCGCTCGTAGGGCGAGGCGTTCGGCACCACGAGCAAACCCGCCCCCGACCGCCGGCACACCGACACCGGCCCGCCGTCCTGCCACAGGTCCTCGCAGATCGCGATCGCCACCTCTACGCTTTCATCTTTTTCCGGGGGGGCTTGGGGGGGTCGTCCCCCCGGGCCAGCACCGTCCGCCGCCGGGACGCGGAACACCGGCAACGTGTCACCGGGCACGAAGTAGCGGAACTCGTCGAACACCCCGTAGTTCGGCAGGTGATGCTTGGCCGAGGTGATGACGACCCGTCCGCCGTAGATCAGCGCCGCCGCGTCCTGCGGCGCGCCGGCCGGCAGCCCGGTGCGCGCCGCCAGATCGGCCCGCCGGTCCAGGTACCCCGTGACCACGGCGATCCCGCCCAGGCCTTCGGTAGCGAGCCGGGCCGCCACCGCGTGCAGCGCCGCGATCGACGCCTCCACGAACGAGGCCCGCAGCGCCAGGTCCTCCACCGGGTACCCGGTCAGCATCATCTCGGGGAATACCACCACCCGGGCCCCGCGCCGCGCGGCCCGCCGGGTCCAGGCCACGATCAGCTCGGCGTTCCCGTCCAGGTCACCGACCGTGGCATTGACCTGGGCCAGCGCGATCCTCAGCTTCGTCACGCCTCCAGCGTAGGCCGTACCCCGCTGTCCCTCCCGCCCCGGTGCTCTTAGTTGATTTCGGCCGAACGGGCCATGGTCCCAGCCGCCGTAACCTGGCCGAAACACGGGCCGGGCAGACTCGCAGCGGAACGGTCGGGCGCCGGAGAACGTCTAGGGTGGTAGCCGTGGACAGGCAGGAAGAGTTCGTGCTGCGCACGCTGGAGGAGCGGGACATCAGGTTCGTCCGGCTCTGGTTCACCGACGTGCTCGGCACGCTGAAGTCGGTGGCGGTCGCCCCCGCCGAACTGGAGGGCGCGTTCGCGGACGGGATCGGCTTCGACGGCTCCGCGATCGAGGGTTTCGCCCGGGTCTACGAGGCCGACATGATCGCCCGGCCGGATCCGTCGACGTTCCAGCTGCTGCCCTGGCGCGGGGAGTACCCGGGCGTGGCCCGGATGTTCTGTGACATCCTGCTGCCCGACGGGTCGCCGTCCTACGCGGATCCGCGCTGGGTGCTCAAGCGCAACCTGGCCCGGGCCTCCGAGCTCGGCTTTACCTTCTACGCGCACCCGGAGATCGAGTTCTTCCTGCTCCGGGAGCGGCCCGAGCCGGGCGCCAGGCCGCGGCCGATCGATACCGGCGGCTACTACGACCACACGCCGCACAGCATCGCGCACGACTTCCGCCGCACCGCGATCACCATGCTCGAGTCGATGGGCATCTCGGTGGAGTACAGCCACCACGAGGGGGCGCCCGGGCAGCAGGAGATCGACCTGCGCTACGCCGACGCGCTGACCACCGCCGACAACGTCATGTCGTTCCGGCTGGTGATGAAGGAGGTCGCGATCGAGCAGGGCGTGTACGCCACGTTCATGCCCAAGCCGTTCACCGACCATCCTGGCTCCGGCATGCACACCCACGTGTCCCTGTTCGAGGGCGACAAGAACGCGTTCTACGAGGCGGGCGCGGAGTTCCAGCTGTCCAAGACGGCGCGGGCGTTCATGGCCGGCCTGCTGCAGCACGCGCCGGAGATCACCGCGGTCTGCAACCAGTGGGTGAACTCCTACAAGCGGCTGTGGGGCGCCGAGGAACGCACCGCTGGCGCGGGCGGGGAAGCCCCCGCCTACGTGTGCTGGGGGCACAACAACCGTTCGGCCCTGGTCCGGGTGCCGATGTACAAGCCGCAGAAGGGCAACTCCACCCGGGTGGAGTTCCGCTCGGTGGACGCCGCCTGCAACCCGTACCTGGCCTTCGCGGTGATCCTGGCCGCCGGCCTGAAGGGCATCGAAGGCGACTACGAACTGCCGCCGGGCGCCGAGGACGACGTGTGGGCGCTGACCTCCGCCGAGCGCCGCGCGCTGGGCATCCGTCCCCTGCCCCAGGACCTCGACCAGGCCATCAAGGTCATGCAGGACAGCGAACTGGTCGCCGAGACCCTGGGCGAGCACGTCTTCGACTTCTTCCTGCGCAACAAGCGCGCGGAGTGGCAGGAGTACCGCCGCCAGGTCACCGAGTACGAGCTAGGCCGCTACCTCCCCATGCTCTGACCCGGGTCACTCCTCGAAGCGGCCGCCCAGGTACTTGGCCAGGAAGCGCTCGGCCGCGGCGTAGAACTTGATCCGGTTCGCCGGCTTGGCGAAGCCGTGGCCCTCGTCGGGGAACAGCATGTACTCGTGGTCGATCCCGGCCTCGGCCAGCGCGGCGACGATCTGCTCCGACTCGGCCTGCTTGACCCGCGGGTCGTTGGCGCCCTGGGCGATCAGCAGCGGGATGCGGATGTCACGGGCGCGGGACAGCGGCGAGCGCGACCACAGGAACTCCTTGTCGGTCTCCGGGTTCCCCACCCGCTTGTACAGCTGCGCCTTGGCCGGCGCCCAGTACGGCGGGATCGTCTCCAGCAGCGTCTGCAGGTTCGACGGCCCGACGATGTCCACCGCGCAGCGGAACACATCCGGGGTGAACGCCGCGCCGACCAGCGCCGCGTACCCGCCGTAGGAGCCGCCGTAGATCGCGATGCGGTCCCGGTCGGCCCAGCCCTGGTCCACCACGTGCCCGACCGCGTCGATCAGGTCGTCGTGCATCTTGGCGCCCCACTCGCGGTCGCCGGCGTTGACGAACGCCTTGCCGTAGCCGGTCGAGCCGCGGTAGTTCACCTGGATGCAGATGTAGCCCCGGTTCGCGAACCACTGAGCCTCGGGGTTCCAGCCCCACGTGTCACGGACTTGCGGCCCGCCGTGCACGTCGAGGACGGCCGGCAGCCCGGACCGCCCGGCGCCGGGCGGGAAGGTCACGTACCCGTGCACGGTCAGCCCGTCGCGCGTGGTGAACGAGAACGGCTCCATCTCGGCCAGTTCGTAGCGCGTCAGCTCGGGACGGCTCTCGAACAGGAAGTGGCCCGCGCGGGTGGCCCGGTCGAAGGCGTAGTACCGGACCGGGCCGGCGTCGTTGATGAACGCCACGAGCCAGGTGGCGTCCGCCTCGTCCCGGCCGACCAGCTGCGGGTCGCCCGGGTCCAGCGCCCGGATCGCGTCGAAGTCGGCCTGCACCGCGGGGTCGATCACGTGATAGTCGGCGCGGTCCTTGAGCACCAGCACGACCTGCGGCTCGCGGGTGTCCGGATGCAAGACGGCGCCGGTCACGTCCGCGTCCGGGTCTTCCAGCAGGACCTGCTCTTGGCCGGAGGCGAGGTCGATCCGGACCAGCCGGCCGGTGTCCACCCCGAGCGAGCTAACGGCGATCAGCGACTTGCCGTCGCCAGTGAACGCCAGCACGTCCGTGTTCGGCGCGTCGTCGGCCGGGATGGTGAACAACGTCCGGAAGTCGGACTCGGCATCGTCGCGCACCAGCACGTCGAAGCCGCCTTCAGGCAGCGGGTTGACCGCGCCGCGGACCACCATGTTCTCGTCCGCGAGCCAGCCCGCGTACCCGGGGTTCTCGATCAGCTTGGTCAGCTCCCCGGTCTTCAGGTCCAGCCGGAAGACGTCGTGCAGCTGCGGGTTCTCCCGGTTCATCCCGACCAAGACCTCGTCACGGTGGCTCTTGCGAGTGGCGATGATCCGGGCCTGGATACCCTCGAACGGCGTCAGGTCACGCTTCGCCATGGTGTCCAGGTCGACGTCGTACAGCCGCCAGTTCTCGTCGCCGCCGGTGTCCTGCACGTACAGCAGGTGCCGGTCATCGCGCGCCCAGGTGTAGGCCCGGATGCCGCGGTCGGTGTCGTCGGTCACCACCCGTGCCGCATCCCAGTCGACGCCGGAGGCTCCGATCGGCGCGACCCAGACGTTGAGCACGCCGTCGTCCGGCGCGATCCAGGCCAGCCGGGTGCCGTCGGGGGAGATGTGCGGGCTGATGCGTTCCGGGTTGCCAAAGAGCACGCTGCGGGGGATGAGATCGACCATGCCAAATGCCTACCACACCGCCCGGGCCATCCAGGCCGGCCAGCCGCCAGGTTCGCTCACGGGAGACAACCGCTCGGGCTATCCGGAGAACCAGCGGGCGGGGGCCGGGTTGGTGTTGTGGTAGATGTGCTTCTTCTCCTGGTACTCGTCCAGGCCGGAGGGGCCGAGCTCGCGGCCGATCCCGGACCGGCCGAACCCGCCCCACTCCGCCTGCGGCAGGTAGGGGTGGTAGTCGTTGATCCACACCGTGCCGTGGCGCAGCGCGCCCGCGACCCGCTCGGCGCGGCCCGCGTCCGACGTCCACACCGCTCCGGCCAGCCCGTACGCGGTGTCGTTCCCCAGGGCGATCGCCTCGTCCTCGGTGCTGAACCGCTCCACGGTCACCACCGGCCCGAACACCTCCTCCTGCACCACCGCCATCTCCCGGCGGCAGTCGGCGAACACCGTCGGCCGCAGGAAGAAACCCCGGGCCAGCGACGGTGCGGCGGGACGCGAGCCGCCGGCCCGCAGCGACGCGCCCTCGGCCAGCCCGAGTGCGATGTACCGCTCGACCTTGGCCCGGTGCGCCTCGGAAATCAGCGGGCCGCACTCGGTGTCCGGGTCCAGGCCGTTGCCCAGCCGGATCCGGTCCGCGCGGGCGGCCAGTTCGGCGACGAAGCTGTCGTGCAGGCGGTCCTGCACGATCAGCCGGGCGCCCGCCGAACACACCTGCCCCGAGTGCAGGAACGCGGCGGTCAGCGCGTTGTCGACCACGGTGTCGAAGTCGGTGTCGTCGAAGACGATGTTGGGGTTCTTGCCGCCCAGCTCGAGCGCGACCCGGCGGACGCCGTGCGCCGCCGAGGCCATGATCTTCTCGCCGGTGGCCAGCCCGCCGGTGAACGAGATCAGGTCCACGCCCTGATGCGCGACCAGCGCCTGGCCGGCCGTCCCGCCCTGGCCCAGCAGCAGGTTCAGCACGCCAGGCGCGATCCCGGCCTCCTCGAACAGCCCGACCAGCGCCACCGTGGACAGCGGGGTCAGCTCGCTGGGCTTGATCACCGTGGTGTTGCCGGCGGCCAGCGCGGGCGCGAGCTTCCAGGAGATCTGCAGCAGCGGGTAGTTCCACGGCGCGATGAGCGCGCACACGCCGACCGGCTCGTGGGTGATCCGGCTGACCACTCCGGCCCGGCCCGGATCCACCACCCGCCCGGCGTGCGAGCCCGCCATCCCGGCGTAGTACCGGAACACCGCGGTCGTGTCGTCCACGTCGGCCCGCGCCTCGTTCAGCGTCTTGCCGGTGTCCAGGCTCTCGGTGTGGGCGAGCTGCTCGCGGTCCCGCTGCAAGAACTCCGCGATCCGGCCGAGCAGCGCGGTCCGCTCGGTGATCGTCGACCGGCGCCACGGGCCGTCGTCGAACGCCTCCCGGGCCGCCGTCACGGCCGCGTCCACGTCGGCCGCCGACGCCTCGGCCAGCGTCTCCAGCGGGGTCGCGTCGAACGGGTTGATGGTCTGTGACGTGCCCTCATCCGCGGCCGCCGTCCACTTGCCCGCGATGTAGAGATGTTTCAAGGCGTTCTCCCAGGACTGCGCCGGATTTCGCTCCACTTTAGAAGCGACTTTAGACGCGCCCCGGGCGGCCATGACGGCCTGACCGCGATCAACTAGTTTTGCAGGGTGAGCGGCTCGCGGACCACGCTGGCCGGGCGGCTGGCCCGGCTCGGTTTCGCGGACGCCGCGCGAGCCGAGCGCATGCTGCTCACCGACCTCGGCATCGATGCGGAGCAGGCGGCGGGCGAGCCGGACGCCGACCCGCTGCTCACCGCGCTGGCCGCCGCGGCCGATCCCGACCTGGCCCTGACCGGGCTGGCCCGGGTGTTCGGCGCGGACGACGACCGGGCCGCCCTGCGCCAGGCCCTGCACGACGAGCCCGATTTCCGCGACCGGCTGACCGCCGTCCTCGGCGTCAGCGCGGGCCTGGCCGACCACCTGGCCCGGCATCCCGGCGACGCCCAGATCCTGCGCGGGCCGGTCGTGCGCCCCGCCCCGGCCGAACTGCGTGAGCAGATGCTGCAGGCGGTCGGTGCCAACCCGCGTCTGGCCGAGCCGGTCGCAAGTCAAGACGCCAAGAACGAAGACGCCCCCGCCGCCACAGGCGGCCAGGCCAGCAAGGACGAACCGGTCGCGGCGCTGGCCGCGGCGTACCGGCGCCGGCTGCTGCATCTGGCCGCCCGCGACATGACCGCGGTGGTCAGCGTGGAAGAGGTGGTCGAGGAACTGGCCGACATTGCCGCCGCGGTCCTGGAGGCGGCGCTCGCCGTGGCCAGGTCGGAGCTGCCCCCCGGATCCCCAGCGTGCCGGCTGGCGGTGGTGGCCATGGGCAAGTGCGGCGCCCACGAGCTGAACTACGCCAGCGACGTCGACGTGATCTTCGTGGCCGAACCGGTGAACGGGGACGAGACCGCGGCGCTGGCCACGGCCAGCCGCCTGGCCGCGGGCCTGATCGGCGTCTGCGCCCGGTCCACCCCCGAGGGCAGCATCTTCCCCGTCGACCCGAACCTGCGGCCCGAAGGCCGCCAGGGCCCGCTTGTGCGCACCCTGGCCAGCCACCGGGCCTACTACGAGCGCTGGGCCAAAACCTGGGAGTTCCAGGCGCTGCTCAAGGCCCGGCCGGTGGCCGGCGACATGGCCCTCGGCCAGGCCTACGCGGACACGTTCGGCCCGCTGGTCTGGCAGGCGGCGCGCCGGGAGCACTTCGTCGAGGACACCCAGGCCATGCGCCGCCGGGTGGAGCAGTCGCTGCCCGCCCGGCAGGCCGGGCGCGAGCTGAAGCTCGGCCCGGGCGGGCTGCGGGACATCGAGTTCGCCGTCCAGCTGCTGCAGCTGGTGCACGGCCGCACCGACGAGACGCTGCGCGCGCCCGGGACCTTGCCCGCGCTGGCCGCGCTGGCCGCGGGCGGATACGTCGGCCGCGCCGATGTCGACGAACTGGCCGCCGCCTACCGGTTCCTGCGCCGCACCGAGCACCTGCTCCAGCTGCACCGCCTCAGCCGTACCCACACCCTGCCCGAGGATCCCGCCGTACTTCGCAGGCTGGGCCGGGCGATGCGATCTTTTGATCTTCCGAACGGGCCGTGGTACCAGCCCTCGGCCACCAGCCGCAGCGACCCGGCGGTCGAGTTCGACGCGCTGTGGCGGCTGCACGCCAGGCAGGTCCGCCGGCTGCACGAGAAGCTGTTCTACCGGCCACTGCTCGACGCGGTGGCCCGGCTCCCGTCGGACGCGGCGCGGCTGACCCCGGCCGAGGCCCGGGCCCGGCTCGAGGCGCTCGGCTACGTCGACCCGGCCGGCGCGCTGCGCCACATCGACGCGCTGACCACCGGCGTGTCCCGGCGGGCGGCGATCCAGCGCACCCTGCTGCCGGTCCTGCTCGGCTGGTTCGCGGACGCCGCCGAGCCCGACGCCGGCCTGCTGGCCTTCCGGCAGGTCAGCGAGGCGCTGGGGGAGAGCCCTTGGTACCTGAGGCTGCTGCGGGACGAGACGAAGGCGGCCGAGCGGATGGCGCACGTGCTGGCGTCCAGCCGGTACGCCACCGGCCTGCTGCTGCGCGCGCCGGACGCGGTGGCCATGTTCGCCGACGACGCCGAGCTCGCGCCGCGCGGCCTGGCCGCGCTGAGTTCGGAGATGATGGCGGCGGCCCAGCGCTACGACGACGACGCCGAAGCCGCGGTCTCGGCGATCCGGTCGGTCCGCCGCCGCGAGCTGCTCCGGATCTCGGCCGCTGACCTGCTGGGCGTCACCGAAGGCCTGGATGCCACCGGCGAGGCGCTCACCAGTGTCACCCGCGCCGCGGTGCAGACCGCGCTGGACGTGGCCACCAGGAAGGTAGCCGAGGAGCTGCGGCGGCCGGCGCCGACCCGGATCGCGGTGATCGCGATGGGCCGGTTCGGCGGCCACGAGTGCGGCTACGGCAGCGACGCGGACGTGCTGTTCGTGCACGACCCGATCCCGGGCCGGCCAGAACGGGAAGCCTCGGATGTCGCGCATGCGGTGGCCGCGGAGCTGCGGCGGCTGCTGGCCCTGCCGGTGCCCGACCCGGCCCTGGTGGTCGACGCCGACCTGCGGCCGGACGGCCGGCAGGGGCCCCTGGTCCGGACGCTGGCCGCCTACCGGGCGTACTACCGGGGGCGGTCCGCGCCGTGGGAGGCGCAGGCCCTGCTGCGCGCCGAGCCGGCCGCGGGCGACACCGAGCTCGCCGGACGGTTCATCCGGATGATCGCCGAGTTCCGTTATCCGCTGGACGGGATCGACCCGGCCGCCGTGCGCGAGATCCGCCGGATCAAGGCCCGGATGGAGGCCGAGCGCATCCCGCGCGGCGCAGACCGGGCGCTGCACGTCAAGCTCGGCCCCGGCGGACTGTCCGACGTGGAGTGGACGATCCAGCTGCTCCAGCTGGAGCACGGCCACGCGGTGCCCGCGCTGCGCACCACCCGGACCGGCCCGGCCATGGCGGCGGCGGTCCAGGACGGCCTGCTGCCCGCTGACGACGCGGCCGCGCTCATGGCCGCCTGGCAGCTGGCCGCGCGGATCAGGAACGCGATCGTGCTGGTCCGCGGGCGTCCCGGTGACACGCTGCCGACCCGGCACGGCGAGCTGACCGCGGTGGCCCGCCTGCTCGGCTACCCGCCCGGTGACGCCGCGCAGGCCCTCGAGCAGGACTACCGCCGCGCCGCCCGCCGCGCCCGCACGGTCATGGAACAGCTGTTCTACGGCTGACGGCCGGCGGCCGGCCTCACGGCAGGCTCTCGATCATCTGGATGATTTCTTCGCGCGCGAAGCCGTGCTGCCGGGCGAACTCGACCAGATCCCGTGTCCGGGCGAGCACCGCTCCGCGCGCTGGCGTGCCCACCACCGTGATGCCCCGGCCGCGCCGGAACTCCAGCAGGCCCTCTTCTCGCAGTATGTGCAGCGCGCGCAGCACGGTGTTCTTGTTCACGCCCAGCACCGCCGCGAGGTCCTTGGCCAGCGGCAGCCGTTCGCCGGGGGCCGCCTCGCCGTCGGCGATGGCCCGCCGGATCTGCGCGGCGACCTGGTCGTGTAGCGGGACCGAACCGGAGCGATCAACGTTGACATCCAACATGGTCCTAGTCATAGTAGTTCCATGTTGAGGACCGGGCAACGTTGGTCATGAGCGTTCAGGTTGCGCCGCCCGCCGCCGCCGCGGGCTCGGCGCAGACGTTGTTCAAGGAGGCCCGGCGCCGGCGTCGGCGCAGGTGGCTGGCCGGGAGCGGCGCCGTTCTGGTGGTCGCCGCCGCCGTGGCCGTCTCCGCGGTGACCTGGCCCCGCCCGCCTGCTGGTCACGAACAAAGCGGAATGCGGCCGGCCGGCCCGGCCCGCGCCGTCTCGTCATCGGTGGCCCTGGTCTGGTTCGACGGGACCAGCCTGCGGGTGGGTTACCTTCAGCCGGGCGGGCGCGTCAGCGAGCACGCCGTGGCGGAGATCAACGCGCACTACCTGCCCCTGGTCAGGGCGGGCGAGCGTGTGTACTGGGTCGATCCGGCTGGCACCTTCGTGCCCGCCCTGGGCCACTGGTCTCAGGTCGTCCGCTACCTGGACGTGGCCACCGGAAAGATCGGGATCGCGGGGGGCGGGCAGACCGTCTTCCTGTCCGCCGACGGCCGGGACCTGTTCATGTCGCAGACCGCCACCACCTTGACCGAGGCGCCAGTCACCGCCCCCGGTGCCGTCCGCCAGCTGACCCTGCCGCCCGGCTGGTACCTGCCGGGCGGTGACGGCCTCGCCGACTTGTTCAGCGGCGCCGGCCTCGCGACCGCGAACGGCATCGTGGTCCAGTCGCAGCAGGACCCGGACCCGGCTGGTCTGGTCACGGCCCTGTGGGACCCGGCCAGCGGCCAGGTCACGGTCATCGGCCGGACCCGGGGGGTCATCGGCGCCTACACCCCGCCCGGGGCCCGATACAGCCTCCTGGCCTGGCTGCCGGCCCGTTGCTGCGCGCTGACCGTCACCAACACCGCGACCCGGTCCGCCACGACGGTACACAGCCCGCTGCCGGGCGGTTTCGCCCTGGGTGGTGCCTTCTCGCCAGCCAGTCCGGCGGGGGCCTGGCTGGCGGTGTACCTGAACGCCGGATCGGGTGCCTCGGCCCGGCTGGCCCTGGTTGACCTGGCCACGGGGGCCCTGCGCGTCGTTCCGGGGGTGCGCGTCGCCCTGGGCGCGGACATCGCCTGGGCCCGCTGGCTGCCCGGCGGCTCATCGCTCATCGCTGCAGCGACGACCGGGAGCGGCTACCTGGTCGACGTCGCGACGCTAGCGGCCCGGCCGCTCGCCGTCCGCGGCCGCGGTGCCGTTGACGTCAACTTCACCGCGGCCGTCGTCCCGCTGGGCCAGCGCACTCAATCAGACCGGTTACGCCGTCCAGCGCCCGTTGGCCCGCAGGAGGCGCAGCGCATCGACGGTCAGGAAGCCGCGCCAGTCCCGTTCCGCGGCCGGTGACCAGGCCAGCCAATTGAACATCCAGCCGCCATCGTCGCGCTGGGCTCGCGCCAGGTGTTCCAGGTGCGCCTTGATGGTGGCCTCGTCGAACAGCTCACGGGCCAGCGAATCCGGGTCTGGCGCGTAGTCCAGCGGGGTGTGCACCTCGCCGGGCGCCTCCGGGTCCAGGGCCACCATCTTGCGCTCGAGGATCAGCGGGCCGACCCGGCCGAACACCTCGCGCGCCCGCTCCCGGTCCGGCACGTGCTGCAGGAAGCTGAGCATGCCGAGCATCTCGTATTCGCCGCCGGGGCCGCCGGACAGGGCGCTGCCGCCCGACCTGGCCAGCGCGTCGATCTTGGTCCACATCAGGCCGGTGGCCCGGCCGAGCCACGGATGGCTCACGCCGCGGGCGTGCAGCGTTCCCGCGATCAGGCCGGTGGCGATGACCGAGGCGGGATGGCCGTCCTCGGGAACCCACCACGGCGCGTGCGGCCAGCCGGTCATCGACGGCTCGGCTCCGGCCGCACCGCCCTCGGCGGGCGCGACCGCGGCCAGCCAGTCGCAGGCGCCGCGGACCAGGGCGTCGTCCCACGCCCCGGTCTCGTCCATGATCCGCAGCGCCATCTCGACCGCCAGCGGCTGGCTGCCGGGGGCCCGGCAATCGGGTTCCAGGGCGTGCCCGAAACCCCCGTCCGCGTTGCGGTAGGCGGCCACCGCGTCCCGCACCGGCCCCGCTTCGTCGTCGCCGAACAGCCGGGCGAACCGGCGCCGGTCGATGACCCTCGCGTTGGAAGCAATGAAAGAAGCGGCAGCATCGAAGTCAGGAGCGTTCATGGCTCCATGACAGCACGCCAGGGCCGTCCCGTATTGAACGAAACGGCCACCGCCGTGGCATGCTGGCTAGATGGCGTCCCAGGCGGCTCGCGTGCGGGACCTGCCGGCCGGGTACCTGGAGTGGCCCGCCCCGGCCGGGCTCCAGCACGCCATCGCCTGCCTGTGGGCGCAGGTCACCCCGGACGGCGTCGCGGACCGGGAGACCCTGGTGCTGCCCGACGCGTGCAGCGACCTGATCTGGGAGCCGGGCCGGGGCGTGTTCGTCGCGGGCCCGGATACCGGCCCGGTGCGCACCGTGCTGAAGGCGGGCACCGTGATCCTCGGCGCCCGCTTCCGGCCCTCGGCCGGCGGCCCGGCGCTCGGCGTCCCGCTCAGTGAGCTCCGCGACCAGCGCGTCGACCTTTCCGACCTGCGCCGGCGCGACGCCAGCCGGCTGCCGGGGACGCTCGACCCGGATACCGCCGCGGCCCGCGTGCTCGAGCTGGCGGCCGCGCTGGTCACCGACGCCGACCCTGACCCGGTCGCGGCCCGGGCCGCGGTCCTGCTGGCCGACCCGCGGGTCCGCGCCGAAGACGTGGCCGCCCAGATCGGGCTGAGCATGCGGCAGCTGCGCCGCCGCTGCCACGCGGTGGTGGGCTACGGGCCCAAGACCCTGCAGCGGGTGCTTCGTTTCCGCCGGTTCCTGGCCCGGATCGACGCCGGCCTGCTGAGCGGGCAGGACAGCCATGACCTGGCCGCCCTGGCGGCCCAGGCCGGCTACGCCGACCAGGCGCACCTGACCAGGGAATGCCGGGCCCTGGCCGGCCTGACCCCGGCCGCGCTGGGGCGGCAGCGTCAGTCAGGCACGGGAATGTCTCAACTGGGACACTAGAGACCAGATTTGCCAACCGTCACGTGCCGCCGGACGTCCCTAAGAACAGTTGCCACCGACAGGGCGCAGGGGAGACGGCGATGGCTCTAACCGGACGAGAGTGCGGTCACCAATACCGGCCAGATGTCCGATTCTGCGTCGTCTGCGGCGCGGACCGGCCCGAGCCGGCCGAGCAAGCCTCCGCCTACCAGCCCACCATGGTCCACCAGCCCGCCTCGGCCTACCAGCCCGCCTCGGCCTACCAAGGCGCGTCGGCGTACCAGGCTCCGCCCTCCTACGAGCCCCCGCCCGCCTACCAGCCTCCGCCCGCTTACCAGGCCGCGCCGGTCTATCAGGCCGCGCCGGCCGCGCCGGTGCGGTACCAGCCGCCGGCCGCGCCGGTGGTGCCAGGCCAGGTCCTGCCCGGCCCGCCGGGCCTGCCCCCGGGCCGGCCGCGGCGGCTGCGGGGCGTGCTGATCGGCCTGGCCACATTCCTGGCCGCGGGCGGGGTCACCGCGGCGGTGATGCTGATCGCGCACCCGCTGCACCGCGGGGCCACCCCCTCGCCCGGCGGGACGCCGGCGGCCTCGGCTCCGGTGTCGGCGTCCTCGCCCGCCGCTCAGCCCACGCAGGAGGCGGCGGCCCAGGGCCTGGCCAGGCTCCTGGCTCAGAGCGTCATGGACCGCAGCTCCATCGTGGCCGCGGTCACCGACGTGAGCCGGTGCGGGCCGAACCTCCGTCAGGACCCGCAGACGTTCCAGAGCGCGGTCGCGTCGCGTCAGGCCCTGCTCACCCGGCTGGCCAGGCTGCCCGGCCGCTCGGTCCTGCCCGCGCCCATGCTGGCCGCGCTGACCAGCGCCTGGCAGAACTCCATCCAGGCCGATCAGGACTTCGCGCAGTGGGCCAAGGACGAGATCGCCAGCGGCTGCACCTCCGGCAACCAGTCGGCCGACCCCAACGCGCGGGCGGCGGCCACGCCGGACGCCCAGGCGACCACCGCGAAGCGGTCCTTCGTCGCCCAGTGGAACCCGATCGCGGCGCGCTACGGGCTGCCCGCCTACCGGTGGAACCAGCTCTGAGCCGGTTAGGCCAGCGCGTTCCACACCATGGCGGATAGCTGGTCGATGGTGTCGATGCCGTACTGCTCGGTCGGATTCCCGGTACTCAGGACCGCGATCAGGTAGTCCCGCCCGCTGCCCGAGATCCAGCCCACGCTGTTGATCTGCCAGTCGTTGCTGGCGCTGGTCAGCGGGAGCCAGCCGTTCTTGAGCGCCACCGTGGCCTGAGCCGGCACGCCGCCGGACACCCCCCATCGCTGCTCCGGCGTCACGTTTTCCATCAGCGACAAGGCGTAGCTTCGCTCGGTACTGGTCAGCAGCGGGTTCGGCTCGACCAGCGTGCGCAGCAGGGTCAGCTGGTCGCCGGGGAGCGTCGTGCTCAGACCCCATCCCGGCCAGGGGAACCCGGGACAGTTCACGCACGTCGAGGGCACGGTGTCGGCCAGGCCTGCCGAGGTGTTGAACGACCGGATGCCACCGGCCCCGCCGACCTCGTCCCACAGGCTGGTCGCCGCGTCGTTGCTGCTGTCCTCGATCATCTGCTCGGCCAGCGACCGGTCGCTGGCCGACAACTCGGTGCCGCTGCGGCCCCGCTGGGCCAGCAAGGTCTCGAGCACGTCGAGCTTGACCACACTCGCCTCGTCCTGCGGCTTACCCTGCCCTAGCTGCCACGTCTGCCCGGTGTGCAGGTCGTAGACCGCGGCCAGGACCACGCCGTCCCGGCCCGACACGTACGAGGCCGCGGTCGAGCCGAGCGGATCGGAGTGCGAGGCCTCCGGCCGCGGAGCGGATGCACTCGCCGTCGCCGCGGCGTTGCTGGCGGCCGCACCGGCCGGCGCGCCGCTGGACGATCCGGCCTGCGGCGCGGCGACAGGACCGTGCCCGGACGGCCGGGCTCCCGATCCGCCCAGCGTGAGGACCGCGACGATCCCGGCCGCGATAAGCAGGGCGACGCCGGCGACCGCGAACACCACCGCCGTGCGCGCGGGCCTGCCCGACGAGTGCCTGCCCCTGACTCCGATGACGACGTCCCGGTGTGTGCTGTCGGCTACCCCGCGGGGCAGACCTGCTGGAATGGCTGGCTTCCAGCGTAGTCAGCCCATTGCTGCCTGGTCAGCGATACGTTCGCGATACCGCACGCGGCCTGCGGGAGGTTGGCCGGGAAGGCCACGTCCCAGATCCGGGCCGTGCCGTCACCGCCGGCCGTGGCCAGCGTGCCGCCGGATCTGAACGCCGCCGCGTAGACCGGCTGGATGCCAGCCGTCATCGGGGCGCCGATCTCCTGCTGGGTGGCCGCGTCCCAGAGCCGGACGCTGCCGTCGCCGCCCGCGATGGCCAGCATGCTTCCGTCGGGGCTGAACGCCGCCGCGTACACCGGCTGGGCGTCGGCGGTCATCGGCGCGCCGATCTCCTGCTGGGTCGTCACGTTCCACAGCCGGACGCTGCCGCCGCTGGCCGCAGTGGCCAGCGTGGCGCCGCCGGGGCTGAACGCCAGCATGGTGATGCCC
>Ga0209168_10000762_pt1 | contig 28637 bp, 22 predicted proteins | sample Coa_R1_FD_187156 | JGI IMG/M metagenome (GOLD analysis project Ga0209168, IMG submission 187156) | Surface soil microbial communities from Centralia Pennsylvania, which are recovering from an underground coalmine fire - Coalmine... | ecosystem: Environmental > Terrestrial > Soil > Unclassified ...
GTGACCCGAATTGGGGCAGTGGGAGCGACTTTGCGGGGTTTTCCTAAGCCCTCCACAGAAGGAGCGCATCGTTCACAGGATGTACACAGCCCGGCAGCCGTTCCGGCTTGCGCGAAACCGGAGTTTAGGTGCAAAGTCGAGACAGCATTCTTTGCAGAAGGAAGTTCCCAGGTGATCAAGGCTCCCGCGGAGATTTGTCCGCTTTGTGAAGGTACCGGGTGGAAGACCGTCAGCGCCGGGCGCAACACCAACGACCGGCGTGTAACGCGGTGCGACTGCCAACTACGGGCACGGGCGCATTCTTTGCTCGGGGCGGCACGCATCCCGAAGAGATACGAACATTGCGAGCTCGCAAACTTCGATACGGACTTTCCGGGCGCTCATCCTTCGCTGGCCGAGGCGCATTTTCTGGCCAGCAATTTCGCCAAGAAATGCGATCCGCGCGGCGACAAAGGTCTATTGATTATCGGCAAGATCGGCACTGGAAAAACACACCTAGCGGTGGGGATCCTCAAAGAACTGATTCTGAACCGTGGGATCTCGTGCCTGTTCTACGACTATCGCGAACTGCTCAAAGAAATCCAGAATTCCTACAATTCGACGGTTCAAACGACCGAACTCGATGTTCTGCGTCCGGTGTTTGAAAGTGACGTTCTGGTGCTCGACGAACTTGGGGCGGTGAAGCCGACGGAATGGGTATGGGACACGGTGAGCCTGATTCTCAACACGCGCTATAACGACAACCGCACAACCATTATCACGACCAACTTTGACGATCAGCCGGCAGCCGCCGTCTCCAGCTCGCTGTCCCCGGCAAGGGCCGCTACGCGCGGAGAGACTTTGGGCGATCGCATTGGAGAACGGATGCGCTCCCGTTTGCACGAAATGTGCCGCATCATCACGCTCGACGGGACGGACTTTCGGCAGAAGTTCCGCAGCGCGAACTTCCGGTGAGTGCCGCATTAGCTCAGTGTCTCTGTGCCTCGTGGTGAATTCCCTCTAGAATTAGTTTGTGCTGACCGAGCGCATCGAATTCGCGCCTGAACGGGATCTCGATGTCTTTTCCGCAGTGCCTGCGGCGCCGGCCGTGTTCCTGCTGCGGGGCGAGGATGCGCAGGCCGATCCGTACGTCAGCAAGACCGCAAATTTGCGGCGACGACTGCAGCGACTGCTCGGTCCAGTCGAGGAACGGACCAAGAAGCTCAACCTGCGCGACCGCGTCCGGTTCGTTGAGTACACTGCGACGGGATCCGACTTCGAATCCGGCTTCCTGCTCTATCGTGTGTTGCGGGAGACATTTCCCAAAACGTATCAGAATCGCCTGCGTTTCCGGTTCGCTCCGTTGGTCAAGTTTCATATGGAGAACCAGCATCCGCGTGCGTCAATCACAACGCGACTCGGCAAGCTGAAGGGACGAAACCTCTATTACGGTCCGTTCTTGTCTCGCCTGGCGGCCGAGAAGTTCATGAATGATTCTCTGGATTTTTTCAAAATGCGACGGTGCGTCGAGGATCTGCATCCCGATCCGAAATTTCCGGGATGCATTTACTCTGAGATGAAGATGTGTCTTGCTCCTTGCTTCAAAGGTTGCACGGACGAGGAATACGCAGCCGAAGTGACGCGGGTGCAGAACTATTTCGACAGCGGCGGCCACTCTCTTCTTCGCGAGCTAAGCGAGCAGAGGGAGGCGGCCTCGGCGAATCTGGCATTCGAGGAAGCGGCCGGCATTCATGCCCGTATCGAGAAATTGAAGCCCGTTCTGGGCGGATTGCCTGAAATCGTGCATCGGCTGGATCGATTGTCGGCCTTGATGATTCAGCGCAGCCAAATCGACGGCTGCGTTGCCTTCTTTCGCATCAATGCAGGCCGAATTGCCGGACCTTGCACGTTTCACATCCAGGCGGCAGAACACGAAAAATCACAGTCGATGGAAGCCCGTGTCGGAGAAGCGCTTCAAAGTTTGCCGGCCAGTGACGCGAAATCCGCTTTGGAAACGATGGAGCATTTAGCTCTGCTCAAACGCTGGTATTACCGTGGAAGCCGCTTGGGCGAGATCTTCTTCGCCGACGATCGGGGTGAGCTGCCGATGCGGCGGATCGTGCGCGGCATCTCCCGGGTCTTTCGCGGAGAGAAGCCCGACGCCGATAGCCCGACGCCAGTGATTCCTTCGAGCTAATTCTGCGCGGTGGAATCGGCGGGGTTCCATCCAAACCAGCGCACGGCGATCCAGCGAAAGATCCGCCAGGAACCCAGCAGCCCGAGCAGAATGGTGCCCACCCACAACAGGGTTGCGGGCAGGTAAAACAGAATCGTGATCATCGCCGTTCCATAGTTCGCGATGCTCTCCAGGCCGTCGTGCAAGGCGAGCTTCAGCTGATAGAGCGGACGCCAATTCAGTCCGAATGCTTGTGCCTCGGCTTGCGTCCGGAGCGAGATTGCGATTGATACGGTTTCAATCTGTCGTGACAATGCGTGGAACTCTGCTTCTTCCTGCTCGATTTGACCTCGCACGGTGCTCAACTGTTCGCTCACTGCCAGCATGTCCTTGACGGTGGAGGCCTGTTTCAGAATGGTGAGGTACTGTGCTTCTTCTGCGCGGAGATTGCGCAGGCTCGCATCCTGATCGACATACTGACGGGTAACATCCTGGGCATAGACTCTCTCACTCTCCACGCGAAGGCCGAGGTTTCGAATTCCCGCGCGGGCCTGTTCGAATCGATCTGCCGGGACACGAACTGTGACATTCGCCGAAGTGGCATTCGATCCGCCACTCGAAGCCGTTTCGATGTATCCGCCGAGACTCTCGGCAAGCGCAGTAATCTTCTCTGCAGCTTCAGCTGGATGCGCGACAATGATTTCCAGCGAACTTGTCCGAATGATCTTCCGCGGCGCACCTGCTTCAATGCGCGGTGCGTTGGGTGCGACTATCGATTGCTCCTTATCGAAACCTCCAGAAATCGCGCTGACCGTTCTCGCTTTCGTTTGGGAGACCGAAAATGACTCCATTGCATCGGGCAGATGTACGGTCTGCTGACTTGGCGCCGGCCGACTTCGGTACAATCCCGGGAATGCCAGGGCAGCCCACACCAGCAGGACTGCGCCGCCAACAGCCACGCATGCGTAAGATCTCCTGATGCTCCCCATCGACTGCGTCAACGTAGTCATGTGTCGTTCCTCTCTGCGATAAGGAACGGTGGGTTGCAAGAAGCTTGCGGGGAAATTTGATCCGGAGCGGGGACAACCGGAAGTCGGAGTGGTGTCATAAGTAACAAGTGGCAAATTACCTTCCTGCACTCTCCCGCGAATCTAAGGACGCCAGGCAACTGCCAAATCGCGCTCGTGCTCTTTGGCGTAATTGCGATTACAATTTCTGCGGCAACCGGCCAGCGAGAACGTCACCTGCCATCTGAAAATCCGATTTCCGTCGCCGTGGTTGGAGTGGGTGTTTTTGGACGCAATCACGCCCGCGTCTACAAAGAACTCGAACAACAGGGAGAGTCGGTTCGACTGCTGGGTGTCGTCGACCCCGACGTGAACCGCGCCGACGCGGTGGCCCGCGAATTCGGCTGCAAGGCATTCGGCTCTGTGCTGCAGATGCTGACGACGCATAGCGAGTTGCAAGCCGCGTCGGTCGCGGCGCCGACCGTACACCATCTGTCGGTCGCGCGCGAATTGATGAATGCAGGTGTGGATGTGTTGATCGAAAAACCTTTGGCAGCATCGATCGCCGAGGCAGACGAACTCGTGGCACTGGCGGCTGCGCGCCAAAGAATCGCCCAGGTTGGACATCTCGAGCGCTTCAATCCGGCAGTGCGCGCGACGTTGCCGATTTTGACTCAGGCGATGTTCTTCGAAGTGCACCGCCTGAGTGTTTTCACGCCGCGATCGCTGGATGTGGATGTAGTGCTGGATCTGATGATCCACGATCTGGATATTGTGCTGGCATTCGCCAAATCGCCGGTCAAAGAAGTGCGTGCCGTGGGTCTGCCCATTCTTTCGGGCAAAGTTGACATCGCCAATGTGCGGCTGGAGTTCGAGTCGGGATGCATCGCGAACTTCACCGCCAGCCGTGTTTCCACCGAGCGCGTGCGCAAATTGCGCTTCTTTCAGCCAAGGCAGTACGTTTCTCTCGACTACAGCCGTCAGGAAGTTCTGGTGTTCACTGTTGGATCGGACGGTGCGTCGGGATCACCTTCTGCGAATCCGCAGATTGGAGTGACCAAGCCTCCCGTGGCTTCCGAGGAGCCGCTGCATGCCGAGCTGAAATCCTTTCTTCAGGCGGTACGCCAGCGTTCCGCTCCAGTGGTCTCGCTCGAGGATGGACGACGCGCCTTGGGTTTGGCGCTCGAGATTCTGGATGCCATCCGCGAGCATGGGAACAAAGTCAATCTCGCCGGCCTGACGCGCGCGCAGGCTTAAAGGCCTCTCGAAGGACCAGTACAGGTTGGTGATGAATACTTAGCCCATCGCTCCCTATCCCGAAAATCAGTATCCTCAAATTCCTCATTTACATATGTTTACACACCAAAGTCGGCGCGCAAATCTCGGCAGCGGAATCCCCCTAAAGATGCGAGAATAGAAGTAACTTGGGTGTTCAGCGTCGCGCGCCTTGCCGTACTTCAACGGAGCCGGATGCAACGCCGCGAGTGTATTGAGTGTCTAACGACAGGCGGACACAGAGGCGTTTAGCGAAAACCAGCGCATGCCGATCACGCAAATTCCATTTCAGGATCCGGTAGCCCCGCCTGAAAAGCCCCAGCCAGAACAACTTGGGCTGTACGATACCGAAGACTGGGAGACAGCGTACCGCGAGTTGGATGCGCGGGTACCGCACCTGCTCATCCAGTTGCAGGATGACCTGGCGCGATCACGGCGACGTGAGGCGGCGTGGATTTCTATCATCGCTCACCTGTTGCTAGCCATCCTACTTTTTTCGCCGCTCTGGGACATGATTCAAAAGACCATGGGATGGCATTCGGTCGCGGTTGTGCCGCTGAACGCGAACAAAGACAACACGACGTTCCTGGCGCTGCCACCCGACCTGCAGAAGGTGCCGCACAAGCCGAACACCAATGTCTTGTCCGATAAAGACCGAATTGCCACTTCGAGGCATCCGGAGTTGGATCCGAAGGAATTGCGGAAGATACTGGCAACGCCGCCTCCGGGTGCGCCGGGGCCGAGCGGTCCGCGGACACCGCAACCTGCTGCGCCACCGCCGAGCGGACAGAGTCAAACGCCGCAACCGCAGGGCGGGCAGCAGATACAGCGTCCGCAGTTTGACAGCAATCAGACTGCGCAATTGCAGTTGCCGAAACAAGACAGTAATCCTTTCAACAAGTATGCGGGCGGCATGAGTGCAGGTTCAGCCATTCAGCAGGCAGCGCAGGCAGCAGCGGCACGCCGAGCTTCGGGTGGCGGCGGCCAGGAAGGCGACTTTGGGTTAGGCACCGGAGCCCACGGCCGGCAACTTGGCGCGCTCGACATTTTGAGCGACACCCAAGGCGTGGATTTTGGACCCTACCTGCAGCGCATTCTGCAGGACGTGCGGGAGAACTGGTACCACCTGATCCCGGAATCGGCCGAGATGAAGAAGGGCAAGTTGGCCATCGAGTTCGCCATCACGAAAGATGGGAAAGTTGCAGATATGCGACTAGTAGCTTCTTCGGGTGATACTGCACTGGATCGTCCGGCATGGGGCAGCATCACAGCTTCGAATCCGTTCCCACCCCTGCCCAGCGACTTCACCGGGCCTTACCTCGCGCTGCGTTTCCGCTTCTACTACAACCCCGATAAAGCCGATCTCCAGTAGGTAGCGGGCGAATCTTCTTCCCAGCGGGGAATAATCAAATAGATGATAATTGTGAGCTGACGTCGATGACCCGACGACGATCAGCTTGAGTTCATCAACCTTAGTCTGAAAAGGGATTCCCTTGCAAAAGATGCCTGTGCTTTTCGTTGGCCACGGATCGCCGATGAACGCAATTGAGCACAATGCCTTCACTGAGTCGCTGAGTGAGTTGAGCGCGCGGCTGCCGCGTCCAAAGGCGGTATGCGTTGTGTCCGCACATTGGGTGACCGACGGCGCGCACGTGCTCGCGTCCGAACACCCGCGGACGATTCATGACTTCTACGGATTTCCCAAACCGCTCTATGAAGTGGAATATCCCGCGCCCGGTGCGCCGGAGGAAGCCGCAAAGGTCGCAAGCGACCCCGAGATCGTGGCGGACCAGGAATGGGGACTGGATCACGGGTCGTGGAGTGTGCTGCGGCACATGTATCCGAAGGCAGATGTTCCGGCATTTCAGCTGAGCCTTGACGCGCGGCGTGGGTTCAGAGAGCACCTCGAGCTTGGACGGGAGATTCAGTCTTTGCGTGAACGCGGAGTTCTGATCCTGGGCAGCGGGAATATCGTGCACAATCTGGGGCGAATTGACTGGGATCATCCGCATGGGGCGTACGACTGGGCTCTTGAATTCGATGCAAAGGTCAAATCTGCTGTGGATGCGCACGATGCGACTGCGCTGGCAGAGCCGCAGAAATGGGGGGAGCCACTCCTTTCAACGGCGCACCCGACGGTGGAGCATTACTTGCCGCTTCTCTATTGCATGGGGAGCACTGACGAAAAAGATGCCGTGACCTATCCGTACGAAGGATTCGATTTCGGCAGTATCTCGATGCGGGCAGTGTTGTTCGGCGATCCTGCGAAGGACTAGACTGCGCCCTTCCGGCAGCGACGTTATACCTGCTACATTTTGAGCCTGTGCTTCCCGCGGATGAATACGCTCAGCGCCGAAGTGTCCGAAATTCGGGCGTTGCTGAGTTGGAGAAGACTCACATCCGGCTCGGGAACACGCGGCTTCTTCTGACCGTTTCCGTTATCGTTCTTGTCTGGGCTTCCGTTCGGGCACACTTTCTTTCCGCATGGTGGATTGCAGCGCCGGTAGCGGCATTTGCCGGCATTTCGTTCTGGCACTCACGGATTCTGCGGTCGCGCGAGCTGGCACAACGAGCGGTTGCATTCTACGAACGAGGATTAGCTCGTATCGAAGACCGCTGGGCCGGGATCGGCGAAACGGGCGAACGCTTTGCCGATCCACATCATGTGTACTCCGCCGATCTCGACCTGTTTGGCGATGCGAGCCTCTTTCAACTTCTGTCGACGGCACGCATCCGTATCGGCGAAGACACGCTCGCCGGATGGCTGCTGGCACCAGCGAAGGTCGATGAGATCCGCGAGCGCCACACAGCGGTAACCGAGCTGAAAAGCGAACTCGATCTGCGCGAAAATCTCGCGGTTCTCGGCGACGATGCGAGAGTGGGCGTGCATCCTGCGGAGCTCGTAACTTGGGCAGAGTCGCCGAACCAGATGAAATGGCCATGGATGGTCTGGCTTGCGCCTGTTCTCGCGGCATTGGCCGTCTTCTCCGTCATCGTGTGGGCCGTGTGGTATCTTATTTCCCCATTGGTGATTGTTGTCGCAGTGGAAGCCTTCTTTACGTATTCGTTGCGCGGATCGATTGAAGTGACGGTACACGGAACCGAGAAAGCGCTTCACGACCTCGATCTTTTATCGGAAGTGCTGGCCGTAGTGGAAGCACATGCTTTCCGGGGACCACGACTACAGGAGCTGCAGCGCGAGCTGATGTCAGGCGGCGTCCGCGCGTCGCAGGCGATTGCGCGTTTGCGGACTCTGGTCGACTTTATCAATTCGCGGCACAACGTGTTGGTGCGGATCATTGACGCTCCGCTGATGTACTCGGTGCAAGTGGCACTGGCCGCAGAACGCTGGCGCAAAGAGCATGGGAAGGCGGTGAGTCAATGGCTCCGAGTGGTGGGGGAAATCGAAGCGCTGCTCTCGCTGGCGGCCTATAGCTTCGAGCATCCGGAAGATCCATTGCCGCAGTTTGTCGAAGGCGAGGCCGCATTCGATGCGCAAGACCTGGGGCATCCACTATTACCCGCGGCTGCGTGTGTCCGAAATGATGTGAGCGTTGGGGGCAAGTCACGCGTATTGCTGATCAGCGGGTCGAACATGTCAGGAAAGAGTACGCTGCTGCGGGCCGTGGGAATCAATACCGTGCTGGCCATGGCGGGCGCTCCGGTGCGAGCGCGGCGATTGCAGATGACGGCATTGCAGGTTGGGGCAAGCATTCGGGTCAACGACTCGTTGCAGGAGGGTAGCTCGCGTTTTTACGCGGAGATCACACGGCTACGGCAACTTGTCGATTTAGCGGGCGGAGATCCGGCATTGTTATTCCTGCTGGACGAATTACTCCAGGGAACGAATTCAAAAGATCGGCGGATTGGTGGCGAGGGGATCGTGCGAGCGTTGGTCGATCGCGGAGCTATCGGTCTGGTGAGCACGCACGATCTGGCGTTAACGGATATCGGGGGCAGTCCGGACGGCCACCTGCACAACGTTCATTTTCAGGACGAGCTCGCAAATGGCCGTATGACTTTCGATTACAAGCTGCGCGATGGCGTTGTGACAAAGAGCAATGGACTGGAGCTCATGCGATCGATTGGCCTGGATGTGTAGCCTCCCCTCACCACACGCGGCATCGATTTGTATTTACCATGGGCGATCCGGCCTTGCAGTGAAAGGCTTGATGAAATTCCGGCATGTTTGAGACCACACCATTCGTGCGGTATTTTTCCGGCGAGTGCGGATCCACCGTAGCACGCAGGCGCTTGGTCTCGTCGCGCGTCTGGCCGCACCAGCTTTGTCCATAACCGACGAAGAAGCGTTGCTCAGGCGAAAGGTCGTCGATAGATTCCAGTTTCTGATCCTTCGTGTCTGCTTTCCAGGCCATCCATGCAAGTAGCAGGCCGCCAAGATCGGCGACGTCCTCGCCGAGCGTAAGCTTTCCGTTGATCTTGATGTCATCGACGATCGTGTAGCCGGAGTACTGATTCGAAATGCAATCGGCGCGTTTCTGGAATTCCTTCGCGTCATCGGGAGTCCACCAGTCGCGGAGATTGCCCCTTGCGTCGAACTGGCGCCCCTCGTCGTCAAATCCGTGGGTAAGTTCGTGTCCGACGGTTCCGCCGGTGTCGCCGTAGTTCGGTGCAGCGTCGGATGTTGGGTCAAAGGCGGGAGGCTGAAGCACGCCCGCCGGAAAGTTGATGTCGTTCATCTGCGGATCGTAGTACGCGTTTACGGTCGGCGGAGTCATTCCCCATTCGCCGCGGTCCACCGGTTTGCCGATCTTTGCCAACTGCCGGTTGAATTCGAATTGCCGCGCCCGCTCAACATTGCCCAGATTGTCTCCACGAACGATTTCGAGTTTGCTGTAGTCCCGCCACTTGTCGGGGTATCCAATCTTATCGGCCATGGCGTGAAGTTTCGTGAGCGCTTGCTGCTTGGTGGGGGCGGACATCCAGGGCAGGCTGTTGATGTCCTGCTCCATAGCGGCCTGAATTTCTTTGACGATTTTCTGCGCCTCCTGCCTGGCTTGGGGACTGAAATACTTCTCGACGTAGGCTTGTCCAAGAGCCTCACCGAGATAGTCGTCTACATACTCGGTGCAGCGCTTCCAGCGCGGTTTCAACTGTTCCTGGCCCTGTAGAGTCTTGCCATAAAATGCGAAGTTTTCGTTCAAGAAGGCGGAGGAAAGATGGGCCGCGTTGGCATGCACGAGATGCCATCGCAGGTAAGTTTTCCAGTCCTGCAGACTCTCTTTTTCGATCTCGCTATTCACAGTCTTGAAGAAGTTTGGAACAGCGACATTCAGCGATCCCAAGGAAGGTAGTCCGACTTTGGAGAAGTAAACCTGCCAGTGAAAATCCGGAGCAATCTTTTCGAGCTCTCCGGTGGTCAGCTTGTGGTCAAGGGATTTGGGATCACGCCGCTCCACACGAGTCATGGCGCCATTCGCAAGTCCGGTTTCAATTCGCATTACGGTTTGTGCCTCGGCAGCCGCTGTTTCCGGGTTGTCGCCGAGGAGTTCGAACATTTTCTGCACGTGCGCGAGATACGCCTTACGCAATTCCTGTGATTTCGCATCTTGCTTTGTGTAGTAATCGCGGTCTGGAAGGCCGAGTCCACCCTGATCAGCGTCGGCAACAACCTGGTTGGCATCGCGGTAGTCCTGAATGGAGTCAAAGCGGAACAGGACATTGTCATCCGTCATAGCCGCAGCTACATCGGCGATTTCTGCCTTCGAATCGAGGTTTGCGATGCGATCCAACCCCGGCTTGAGCGGATCCATTCCATTTGCTTCAATCGCCTTCTCGTCCGTGCAAGAGGCGTAATAGTCGCCGATCTTTTGCGTGACGGTGTTGCGATTGGGTTCAGGAGCTGACGCGTCTTCCAGTATGCCGCGCAGTTGGGCCAGGTTTTGATCCTGCATCTTGGAATATGTATCCCAGGAGGACTGATCCGGCGGAATGGGGTTGTTCTTGATCCAACCCCCGCACGAATAAGCGAAAAAGTCGACGCAAGGATCGATGGAGCGATCCATTGACGTGACATCGAGGACAGGTTCGTGTTGAGTTGCACTCGTCTGTTGGGCAATCGCAAGGCTTACTAAGGAAGAAACAGCGAGCACGACAAGGCTCATGCGCCGAATCATCATGGCAGGAATCCTCACTTGGGATGAAGACAAATCGCAGGACCCAAGAGTATAAGGCCTGACGTCAACCGGTTTGTCGGCAGCGAGCAGATCGGGCCGCGGCTATCCCTTCTTCAAATGGATCGAGCCATCTCCGGTTCGAATCGTCAGGAGGCTGCCACCGCCGTTGAGCTTGCCGTGAATCTCGTTTTGGCGGAGTTTGCCCTCGGCAGCCACAGGCATGTCGAGATCGATGTGGCCATCGCTGGTATGAAGGTCGACATCTGCAGCAAGATCATGGGGGACTTCGAGCGAGACGCTTCCGTCGCCAGTTTCGAGTCTCCAGCTATTGGTGAGCGCCGAGCCACTGGTGGCCCGCACATCTACGTGTCCATCTCCGGTCTTAAGGTCGAGCTCGTCGAAACGCCCATTGGCCTGAATGTGCCCATCACCAGTCGATGCATGCAGCTTGCCGTCGACTCCGTCGAGGTTCACCGAACCGTCGCCCGTGTGCATGTCCATCTCGCCCTTTAGGCTGGCCACTTCGATCTTGCCATCGCCAGTGCGCAGGTTCACCGCCCCTTCGCGCGGCATCTGGATAATTACGTCGACCTTATGCGATCCCCATTCGACGTTGAAGTTGTGATGCGGATATTTGACATCTATCTCGACGGTATTGCCATTCTGGCGTTCGTCGATCCGGATGCCGCCTTCACCAATCTTGTACCGGCTAGTAATCACCTTGGCCTCGATCGTGTTCTGGTCCCATGTGGTCACGCGGATGTTCGCATCCGAGGTCTCGATTCGAAGATCGGGCCTGCCGCTCAAGCTATAGGTCTTGGACCACTCATCGGCACGAGCCGGCAATGCGGCGACCAGGCAAAGGGTAAATGCGGCCATCAAAACACGGACGGAAGTAGATTTCATAGGTTCCTCCGGCGGGCAAGCACACCTACGCCCCGCCTGTTAGACGAAGTTACGCACGAAGGGTGAGGTAAGTTCCAAGATAATTGGCCGTGGGACGGCTCCGTCACGGCCGGGAAGTAGCCGATAAGGCACTCCTCGAGTTTTGGACCCTCAGGGCTACAATAGGCGCGTGCCCTCCCCAGAGCCAGACAGTCACTCTGCGCAAAGACATCACCGGCATGCGGTCTACGCATCGGAGACCACCGGATTGTTACTCATCGCGATCGTGCTACTCGTGCTGACGCTCGTTCGCTACTGGCACGAGATTCACTGGAGTCTCCGCTGACCGTGGGTTCGGAACTGCGCCAGGCCACACCACTACTAACCGTTATTCTTGGACCTACTGCCAGCGGAAAGACGACTCTGTCGTTGGCGCTTGCCGAAAAGTTCCACGGAGAAGTCGTCAACTGCGACTCGGTCGCGCTATATCAAGAATTCGACATCGGCACAGCGAAGCCTAGCCTAGCGGAGCGTTCCCGCGCACCGCATCACCTTTTCGACTTTCTCTCTCCAACGCAGGAGATGACGGCGGGTGAGTACGCTCGACAGGCAAGGGTGATCCTTGGGGACATTCGTGACCGGCATCATGTGCCGATTGTGGTGGGCGGCACGGGATTATATCTGCGCGCCCTCATCGAAGGCCTCTTTCCCGGCCCGCAACGATCCGAAGAACTGCGTGAACGGCTACGGGAACAAGCAGCGAGCCGGGGATCGAATTACCTTCACAAGATCCTGCGCCGGCTTGATGCCACAGCTGCCGAAAACATCCATCGCAATGACGCGCCGAAACTGATCCGGGCGATTGAGGTGTGCCTTGCTTCCCGGCAGAAGATGAGCAAACTCTGGCAGAAAGGACGCGATCCGTTGCACGGCTTTCGGATTCTGCGATTGGGGCTCGACCCGGACCGCGCCCAACTGTACGAACGTATTAACGAGCGCGCGAGCAAGATGTTCGAGATGGGTCTGGTAAACGAGACCCAACAGCTCATCGGCCGCTACGGGCCTGAGATTCGTCCATTGATCTCCCTTGGCTACAAGCAGGCCGCTCAGCTTCTGCGCGGCGAGTTGACGAAGGAGCAAGCAGTGCAAGCCGCGCAGCAGGGCCATCGCAACTATGCCAAACGGCAGATGACGTGGTTTCGTAGGGAGCCTGAAGTCTTTTGGTTAAGAGGCTTCGGCGACGAGGCCGCCATAAAGCAACAAGCTATCGCTCAAGTCGAGAGCACCGTGTCACAGGAACCGTCCGGTTAGTCCTGATTCCGTTTTCCGGAATCCAGTAATCCAGAGTGGCAACGCGGGTCGGAAAGGTGGGCTGCGGCAACCTGCTCTTCTGCTATCGTTCCTGCATGCAAAAAATCCTTAGCCTACTTGTAATATCTGTCGCGCTAGTCTCGTCTTCATTTGCGAAGGAAAAGCACACGCGTCCAGCACCTATCCGGCACAGCGAGGCCGGAAGTAAGTGGGCCGAGAAAACGCTGCACAAGCTGACGCTGGAGGAAAAAGTCGGGCAGCTTTTCATGATCTGGTGCCGCGCCGGCTTTCTGAATGTTGAGAGCCCGGAGTACCTGCAGCTTCGCGGGTCGATGCAGAGGTACCACGTCGGGTCGTTCGCGATGACGGTTCATGTGGACGGGCCGCTGCTTCTGCGAAGTGAGCCTTACGAGGCTGCCGAGTTGCTGAACCGCCTGCAACGCGAATCGAAATTGCCGCTGCTGTTTGCGGCGGATTTCGAACGCGGCGTGGCGACTCGCCTGATGGGAACAACGAATTTTCCTCATGCGATGGCTTTTGGCGCTGATGGCAAGCCGGAAGACGCCGAGAACTTCGGCCGCATCACGGCGACCGAGGCCCGCGCGATTGGAGTGCACTGGAACTTCTTTCCTGATGCGGACGTGAATTCGAACCCTGCGAATCCGATTATCAATACGCGTTCGTTCGGGGAAGATCCACAGCAGGTCGGCAATCTGGTTGCGGCGTACATCAAGGGCGCGCATGAGGGAGGCATGTTAGTCACGGTCAAGCATTTTCCCGGACATGGCGACACGGCCACCGACTCGCATCTTGGAGTCGCGAGCGTGAATGGCGATCGCAGCCATTTGGATTCGATCGAACTTCCGCCGTTCAAACAGGCGATTGCTGCCGGAGTTGATTCGGTGATGGTTGCGCACGTCACAGTTCCGGCGCTCGACTCAGATCCGAACCATGTCGCGACCATTTCTCCAAACGTTGTTTCGGACCTGCTGGAAAAGCAACTCGGATTCAAGGGTATCGTGGTCACGGATGCGCTCGACATGGCCGGACTCACACATCTTTTCGCCAACGACATTGGTCGTGCTGCGGTCGAGGCGTTCAAGGCTGGAAATGATTTGCTGATCATTCCGGCAGATCTGGGTGCGTCGTATGAGTCCATGATCAAGGCGGCCCGCTCCGGCGAAATCTCGAAGGAACGCCTGGATCGATCCGTGCTCAAGATCCTGAAAATAAAGGGCTCGCTGGGACTCAACGAGTCGCGCACAGTCGATTTGAATACCTTGGCGACGACGGTGGGCAAGCCAGAAGACATTGCCTTCGGTCAGCAGGTGGCGGACTCTGCCATTACGCTGGTTCGGGACAATGCCAAAGTTCTTCCCCTGAAATCCAAGGGAACTTCCAAAGCCGGGCTTCCGTACATGACCAGAGAGGAGACGCATAACCAGGTGCTGGCTGTGCTCTTCTCGGATGACGTGCGTTCCGAGTCAGGACGCGCCTTTGGACGGGAGTTTCGCGCCCGCATTCCGGATGCGCGGGTGATTTATGTGGACCCGCGGATCGCGGCCGGAATGAGTGACGAGGTGCTGAAGGCTGTGGACGAGGCGCAGACGGTTGTCACGGCGGTCCATGTGATTCCTACCGCAGGGAAAATCGGCAACTCCATGGCAATGGCAGATGCCACCGGTGCACTTCTCCAGCAACTGCTCGACCATGCGGCGGCTAAGACCGCGGTGGTCGCGATGGGAAACCCCTATCTTGCCAGTGACTTCCCCAAGATCGAGAACTATCTCTGCACATTCTCGAACGCGACGGTGTCAGAAGTGGCAGCCGTCAAGGCGCTGTTTGGCGAGATTCCGATTCATGGCCACCTTCCGGTCACCATCCCCAATGTCGCACAGCGCGGCGCAGGCATTGAGCGTCCGGCACAAGTCGCTACAGGAGGCCCTCTCCATGCGAAGAACTAGAATTCGTTACGGCTTGATACTCACGGCCGCGCTCCTGTTGCTCGCGGCGTGCAGTGTGAATGTTAAGAAAGAGCAGAACGGAGAGGATAAGCAGGTCGATATCAATACGCCGCTGGGGGGCATTCATGTGGGCAAAGGCGTCAATCCGGAGGAGGTCGGGCTTCCCGTATATCCCGGGGCGCGTTTGAGACAAAAAGATGATAGTGGAGAAGACAAGAGCGCAAACGTAAACATCTCTGGCTTTGGGTATGGGTTGAAAGTGGTCGCCCTGGAATACGAGTCAAACGATTCGCCCAGCAAAGTGGTCGAATATTACAAAGATCGCCTCAAGAAATATGGAAGCGTGCTCGTGTGCCACACGTCGAGCGTCCACGTAAATACCGACGTCAAGCGGCACAACGATGGCTCTCACGATCTCACCTGTGACGGTGACAATGGCGTCAATATCGAATTGAAGGTTGGCACGGAGGAGAACCAGCACATCGTCGCCATTGAGCCTCAAGGCAGCGGCTCGACTTTCTCGTTGGTATACGTGCGCACGCATGGCAAAGACGCGGAGATTTAAGCCAGCTTCGTCCTCAGGAGGATTACTTATGTTGCGAACCTCGGTACTTTCACTTGCAATAGCTGGACTCTGCACAGTGCCGCTTTACGCGCAGGATTCGGAATCTCAGGACAAGAATCTCGACATCCGAAGTTCAGTTGGCGATCTGCACATGGGCGCTGACGCGGACGCGAAGAAAGTCGGGCTGCCGCTATACCCTGGCGCGCGCGTTAAGACGGACGATCCCAACAACAGTCAGGCCAACCTGAGCATTCTGACTGAAGCGTTCGGCATGAAGCTGGTCGTAGCCAACTATGCCTCGGACGATTCGCCATCCAAGGTACTCGACTTCTATCGCGACAAACTGAAGAAATACGGCAAGATTCTGGAGTGCCATTCGCAGAAGCACGGCGCCGGTGTCGAAGTACACGACGGTGACAAGGATTCGGACAAAAGCAAAGAGCTGAAGTGCGACGAGAACTCAGGCCCGGTCACTGAGCTGAAGGTTGGTACCGAGGACAACCAGCACATCGTCGCTGTCGAACCCGGGGATGGCAAGGGGACGCACTTCGCCCTGGTGTACGTTCATACCCGCGGCAAACAGGGAGACATCTAGCCAGCTCAAACGCCTACCGATCCTAAACCTGCATGCGCTAACCTATGGGTGACTGTCTCCCAGGAGAGTCGCTCCAGGAAGATCGCGCAGGAGGACCGCCGCAATGACCGATCTTGCCGCTCACTACCTTGAAGAAGCCCGTCGTCAACTGCGCGGCCATAAGCACATGGGCGAGGGCGCACTCAGCCAACTGCGCGACGAGGATTTCTTTGTGACGCTAGATCCCGAAGCTAATTCGGTTGCGATCCTGGTCAAGCATCTGGCGGGCAACATGCGCTCGCGTTTCACCGACTTCCTGACGAGCGACGGCGAGAAGCCAGACCGCTTTCGTGATCGCGAATTCGAAGTCACCACTTCGACAACCCGCGTGGAAGTAATGAAGTGGTGGGAGGAAGGATGGGCTTGCGTTTTCGCAGCAATCCAGCCGCTGAAACCGGAAGACGTGATGCGCACTGTGACGATTCGCGGCGAGCCCCACACTGTCCTGCAGGCGATCAACCGGCAAATTGCGCACTACGCGCAACATATTGGACAGATCGTCTTCCTTGCCAAGCATTTCCGCTCTGGTGAATGGAAAACGTTGACTATCCCGCGCGGAAAATCAGAGCAATTCAAAATAATTGTCCCGAAAATGCAGAAGCCCTCGAACTAAACGGGAACATGCCCCCAATCCTCACCGTCGCACCCCGATGCGGAAGCGGTGCTAAAATCATACGTTTTGTGTTTACGCGATTTTTAGCGGACGATTTGGCATCGCGAATTGGCCCTCGATTTTTAGCATCTAACGACAGGTGGCAATTATGGCTGGAACCATGCTGGCGGTCGTGAAGCCAGAGGCAGCGCCAGGCGCAGAAGTTCGAGAAGTGAAGATTCCTGCCTTCGGACGCACCGATGTTCTCGTCAAGGTAAAGGTCGCATCCATCTGCGGCACCGACCTACATATCTACAACTGGGACCGATGGGCGCAGAACCGGATCCATCCCCCGTTGATCCCCGGACACGAATTCTGCGGCGAAGTAGCCGCTTTCGGCGATGAAGTCACGAGCGTAAGGGAAGGCGACTTTGTGTCGGCCGAAATGCACGTAGCTTGCGGCAAGTGCTTGCAGTGCCGTACCGGCGAAGCGCACATCTGCCAAAACGTGAAAATTATCGGCGTTGATGCGAATGGCGCTTTCGCAGAGTACGTCGTGATCCCCGAGTCGAACATCTGGAAACTGGACCCGGCTATCCCACAGGAATACGCGTCAATCCTCGACCCCCTTGGTAATGCAGTTCACACGGTGCTTGCCGGAGAGATCGCGGCGAAGACTGTCGCCATCACCGGCTGCGGCCCGATCGGCCTGTTTTCGATCGCGGTGGCCAAAGCCGTGGGGGCAACCTCAGTCTTCGCCATCGAAGTCAACGAACATCGCTCTCGCATCGCACGCGACATGCAGGCCGATTACGTATTGAACCCGGCAAAAGAAGATGTCAACGACATTGTGATGGAGAAGACCGGCGGACTCGGTGTCGATGTCGTGCTCGAAATGGCGGGCCATCCGGACTCCATTCGAACAGCTTTTGATATCGTGCGCCGCGGCGGACGCATCTCTCTTCTCGGTCTGACGTCGAAGCCCATTCAGCTTAATTTTTCTGAGGACATCATTTTCAAGGGCATTACAGTTCAGGGCATCAATGGCCGTCGTATGTACCAGACCTGGTATCAAATGACCGCGCTGTTGAAGAGTGGGAAGCTTAACCTGCACCCGGTCATCACGGACCGCATTCCGATGAAGGACTTCGGCAAGGCCATGGAGCGCCTGAAAACGGGAGAGGCTAGCAAGATTCTGGTATATCCGAACGGAGTGCGATAGGTGAGATCGGAGCTTCTGGCCTTCGGACTGGGAAAGTCATAGCGCCGGTTGAGGTAAGAGCCCACCGACAGAAGCCATCTCCCGGAGCGGCACAGGATTAAGCAAATGAGTCTCGACGGTTACGTACGCTGCAGTTGTTTCCGCGAAGGGAAAGTGAAGAAGCCGCATCCGTTTCCTGACCGCCTCGTGTGGGACGAATCGAGCGCTCCTTTCCTGAGCGGAAATGCTACGGATAAGCAATGGGAAGCGCACGACGAATGGGTACAGAAGTCCTGCGAGCACCAGGGTTTTCTTGCCTCGGAGTTCCTGGGTAACATCACGCGCGTCAAGAATGTGCGCGACTTTCTGAAGGGCCTGCAGGGAGAACCCGGTCCAAAGTTCCCGATCCTGCTGAAGAAGGTGGTATACGACGGCACGCATACCGGCGACTGGCTTCCGGCCAAGCAAACTCCGGCGCTGCGGAAAGAGGTGGACCTCGTGCTTGCCTCGCGAGACATCCTAACCCCGGGCGAAAAGGAATTTTTTGAGAGCATGAAGCGGCTTTGTGAGGCGAGCATCGTTACGGGGAATCCCATCGGCTTCTAGCCGGCTGTATAAGCCTTTTATATGATGGCGCCTGCAACCGTGGCTTTGTTAGGCTGGCCCAGTTTGCTACAGCTTCCAAGCCCCGGTCCTGAGAGAGCCGGGGCTGTTTTTTTTGACCGACTCGCAGAGGCGCTCCGGTATCTACAATGGCGGAGATAGACTAATAGTGCTCAAGAATCCGCGCTCACCTCCCGTGAATCCGCGGCGAAGAACCCTTTCGAGGCATCTATGACGACCGCAACCCGCACAAATCCTCTCTCTTACCTCACCGACCAGCTGAACGAACTCAAGGCGAAAGGCACGCACTTCAAGTTGCGCGTGCTGGACGACGAGCAGGCACCCGTCTGCACGTTCGATGGCAAAAAAGTCATTAATCTCGCCTCGAACAATTATCTCGGCTTGACCACTCATCCCAAGCTGCGCGAAGCCGCGCTTGAAGCAACGCGGAAGTTCGGCGTCGGGTCAGGCGCGGTGCGCACCATCGCAGGCACGATGAAGATTCACATGGAACTGGAAGAGAAGATCGCACGCTTCAAGAATGTCGAGGCATGCGTCGTCTTTCAATCGGGATTCGCAGCGAATGCCGGAACCGTTTCGGCCGTTTTGGGGAAGGACGATTTCATCATCTCCGACGCGCTCAATCACGCGTCGATCATCGATGGCGCACGGCTCTCCAAAGCGAAGATCCTCGTGTTCCGCCACAAAGATATGTCTCACGCAGAGGAGCAACTCGCCAGCGTGAAAACCGAACCGGGTAAGAAGCTGCTTATCACCGATGGCGTCTTCTCTATGGACGGCGACATCGGCCCCCTGCCCGCGCTCTGCGATCTGGCTGAAAAGTACGGCGCCATCATGATGGTCGATGACGCGCATGCTTCCGGCGTCCTGGGGCGCGCCGGCCGGGGCACGATCGATCACTTCGGCATGCACGGGCGAGTGGACATCCAGGTGGGCACGCTGTCGAAGGCGATTGGAGCGCTTGGAGGATATGTCTGTGGCACTCGCGATTTGATCGATTTCCTGTATCATCGCGCGCGGCCATTTCTTTTCTCGACGTCACATCCGCCATCGGTCGCCGCGACGTGCATAGCCGCCTTTGATGTTCTCGAAAACGAGCCCGAGCGTATGGAGAGACTTTGGGAGAACACGCGGTTCTGGAAGAAAGAACTGGGACTGCTCGGCTTCGATATTGGCGGCAAGAGCACGCCAGCGAGCGAGACGCCGATAACGCCGATCATCATCGGCGATGGCAAACTGACGATGGATTTCTCGCGCGAGCTATTCAAAGAAGGCGTGCTCGGGACCGGCATCGCCTTTCCGACGGTGCCCGAAGGCAAAGCCAGAATCCGCACCATCATGACAGCGACGCACACCAACGAGGAGTTACAGCAGGCACTGGGAGTGCTGAAGGGCGTCGGGAAGAGGATGGGAATCCTACGCTAGCCCTGTCTCGTTCGTGCCCGCGGCGCTCAGGATGGCAGTCGCCTTTGCGGTCGCATTCCTCCCAGCAGAAATCCCGCCGAACTTTGATCGGCCGGCAGCCGGGGGCGGCTGTCCCAACGCTACACCTTAGATAGCGGTGGTTGTGGCACAGAAGAATTCACTCCGAAACCACCTCAATCGCAGTCAGGGTGGCATAGCCCGCCACCGGAACGAATTCCAGCAGCAACTTTCCTTGTGCATTCGGCTCCAGACCCTTGATCTTCTTCACGAGCGGGTGATTATTGCCTACTTGCTTGACGATATCGAGGCCGGAGATGACGGTTTTACCGTTACAGAAAACGTTAAACACGCGCTCCTGAGAGTCGCTGCCGGAACGTCCTGTCGCCGGCGCGACCCGGTCGTAACTGCCGGCGGCGTGGCGTTCGATGAAATGCAGTGTAGCCGTGTATTTACCGGGAGCAACCGGGATCGCGTATGAAAAATGGCCCCAGCGCTCCGTCTCGTAGAACTCAGGATCATCGGAGGCTTCCGCAGGTTCCTGGCTGCTGCTGATCTGACCACCCTTGAAGTAGATATCTGGACTCCACCAGCGGCTGTCATTGGAGTAATAAGGCACATCGCGTGCGAGGATGCGTACGGGACGAATCTGTCCGGGTATTCCGGGCAGGATCTCGATAGCTGACAACATCGCGCTGCCCCTCTTGCCAGGTGAAAAAGTGAGATGCAGCTGACCATCGCTCGCCGGCGAAACGTCGTGAAAAACTTTGACTTCAGCCGTTCGTTCGCCGGCCGCGTCGGCAAGCACATCGAAGTCCTGCAGAACCGGTTGTCCATTAACGGCAACCGTCATCGTGCGGCTACCCTCTCCGCCTCCGCCCGAATCCTCGGGGCCGTACAGAGTTTCAGCGAAATGAAGGCGCAGCTCGTAGGTCCCGGGCTTCAATGGAATGTTGTACCTGAAGTCACCTTGCCGGCTGTTGCGATAGATGATGGGATCCTGCGTACGCCATATGTGTTGCACGGAACTCGCCACCGCGGTGCCCCCCGAAAAGTAGCTGTCGGGGTTCCAGACTTTGCCGGTGTGGTCGACATACTTACGGTTGGACCCGGCGAGGATGTGGACCTCTTCTCCAACAGGAAGTCCAATCGATGGCTCAGGTTGTAAGGAAGGAGCCTCCTGCTGATAGTGAGGAGAGACACCTGCTCTCGTGTTCGGTTTTCGTTCGAGCAAGAACGCAACGGTCAGCAATCCCACAACGAACACGGCGGCCGCCACCCGGATCCAATAGCCTTTCGATCCACCATCCGGAACGGCGGTCGCACCCACCGCATCAGTTGTGCTCTTGGTCGCAGCGTCCGCATGGCTTGTGCTAATCACGCACTGGAATTGCGGCACGTATTGACCCACCGGAATAGCAATGTGAAGCTCGTGATCGGCGCCTTCGGCTGCGTAGTACTCCGCGAGGCGCTTGCGCAACCGGTTCGCCTGCACACGAACGATCGAATCGGTGTCCTGATCAAAAGAGTCTTGGCGGTCAAAAACGTCGACAGCTACCGAATACTCTTTGATCTGATCGGTTTCTCCGGCGAAGGTCTTTTCGCAGAGATAAGAAAGCAGATGTGTCAGTGTCGGAGAACGGACAAAAAGAGGAGACTGCAGTACGGCCTGTAACTCTGCTCGTTCAGCTGTCCAGGAACTCGTTTCTGTGGTGATCGAAGGCACCCGGACCTCCATTCTTTCTCATCCGCGCACTGCGCCTTCTGCTTCTTTATACGCTTGTTGCGATCTCCCGGTTCGTGCAAACGGTTACTTAACCCCCGTTAACTATTGTTGTATTCCCACCCAGCGGTAACTGTTGTGCTTTGCATCACACCTTTTAAACCACGACTGACGCTTGAGATATGGGCGTTCAGGTCCGTACTGAGGCACTGCTAACCCTCCTGTAGCGGGTATAGCGTTGTGGCGAACGGCGATTCGCGGCATAACTGGGTCAGCCGCGGAGAGCGAAATGGCCGGGAAAATCCGGAAGCGAAGCCCTCCGAATTGAGGAGGCTGGATATGCGAAACATTACATCGAAAACTATATTGCTGGCGGTTCTGGTGACCTTGTCACGATTTAGCGTTGCCACGCCGGAGGCGCAACAGACTTCCCCTGACATCAACAGAATGAGCGCCGCTGAACTCGAGAAGGCGGGGGACCTCGCGCGTGCACAGAAGGATTACATGCAAGCCATTGAATATTTTCAGGCCGCGGTGCGTAAGGACCGCAAGAATGCAACCCTGTACAACAAGCTTGGTCTCGCCGAACTGAGAAAGGACGATTTGAAGTCGGCCCGCATCAACTTTGAGAAGGCGACCAAGCTCAACTCGAAGTATGCCGAAGCAGTGAATAATATCGGAGCCGTCGAGTACATGAACAAGAATTACAACGGGGCGGCAAAATACTTCAAGAAGGCCGTAGCCTTGGACGAAACCCACTCCACTTATCATGTGAATCTTGGCGCAGCCTGGTTCAGCCAGAAGAAGATAGATCGCGCCATCGTCGAATACACACGAGCCATTGAACTTGACCCGGATGCGTTCCGGCACGATAACAGGACCGGCATCGCGGCCCAGATCGCCAGTCCGGAAGAGCGCGCTCAATTCTCTTACACATTGGCAAAAGCCTACGCTAAGCGTGGCGACGTTGACAGCTGCCTGCAGTGCCTGAGGAAGGCGAAGGAAGACGGGTATCGCAATTTGGCGAACGTCTATCGCGACGAGGAGTTCAGCCGACTGCGCGAGAATCCGAGGCTGCAGGAGGTGGTGCCTCCGCCGACAACGAAGTAGAACTCGACTTCGCGGCTTCTCCTCTGCACCGGGCGGAGGAGAAGCCCGGCGGGGTGCTATTGGCTACTGCTGTTATCACTTCTCCGGGAACAATACCCTAGACATCTCCTCGGGCGAAGCGGTTTCCGGATGTTCAGCCTTCCATCGCATCGCTGCGGTGATCCGTGTCCGCCCGCTCGGGTGATCGAAGAAGATGAACTCTTCTAACGAGCCAGGATCGAGTTTTCGATACTCTCCCAGCATCACGTCAACGTTTGCTTCGCCATCCGGCTGGCGCGCAGCATTCAGGCCATACATGTCCGCTTCATATTCCATGGTGCGGGTGACACTGTTATTTACCGGTGTGGTGACAAAGAAAAAGACTGCGAATAGAAGCGCGGCGAGGGGAAGGACGGCTATATCGCCGATTCCACGGATATCCCACTTCGCGCCCCAGCGCGCGAGGGCAAAGTTGATTCCCCAATTCACAAAAGCGAACCCAATCACAATCACGACCCCGAAAATCACCAATCCTTTGTAAGCATGATTCAGGACGTAGTGACCCATCTCATGTCCCATGGTCGTCTCAATCTCGGGCAGCGTGCATCGGTTCAGCAGATTATCGTTGAGCGAGATTCGCAAGGTGTTTGCGAAGCCGCTGACATTCGCGCTGACGCGATTGGATTGACGGGATGCATCGAACTCGTATACATCCGTCGCTGGAATCCCGTTTGCGCGGGCCATGCGAAGAATTGAGTCTTTGATGCGGGCATCTTCCAGTTTTTTATATTGATTGAATAGCGGCGCGATGTACACCGGGGCAATCAGGCTGACGAATGCCGCAAATACAATCATCAGGGTCGCGCCCCAGACCCACCAGTTTTTCCCTAAGCGTCGTACCAGTACAAACAACGGCACAATCAAAATCGCCCCCAAGACGACAGCGACGCACAAACCGACGAGCTGATCCCGCATCCATTGGCTGAAATTCTGATTCAAGAGTTCGTACTTGTGTTCTCGAAAATAACCTTCGTAGACGGTCAAAGGAAAAGTCAGGACCGAAGTTATGATCAGAAACTGAATCCAGTAAAGCGCTGTCTGAAGAGGGCGGAAGCGTATGAGCTTCTCGGCCGTATTCCGCATGCGTGCCGACCAGCGAAAGTGAAGCAATAAGAACATCACCAACGCAGTCGACAGGAAATCCCAAAGGATCAGCCAGTAACCGCCTTCGAAGTAGTCATCAGATCTGGTTCGCTGCGCCGGCGGCATTTTGGCAAGATAGGCATTGACGGCGGCAGCGACATCGAATGATTGCGAGAGTGTGCTGGCGGCAAGTTGCGGTGGAGAAGGCTGAGTGACTTGCGACTGCGCAAATCCGAATGCGTTGAGAAACAGAACGGCGAGTATCACCGGACATATTGCTCGAAGCATAAGAGCCCTCTTTCTGCGACCTATCTGAAGCAAAATGCGGTGGACTCGCTTCCGAGAAGACGTGGAGCGTCAGTCGATCTGGTGAACGATCTTTCCACCCACAATCGTTGCTATAACTTTCCCGGTGAACTGCCAGCCGTCGAAGGGGGTGTTGCGGGAGAGGGAGCGAGACTTCGACGCTTCGAACGTCCAGCGTTTTTTGGGGTCAAAGAGAGTCACATCAGCAAAGCTGCCGCGAACCAGCGATCCCCGCCCTGGCAAGTCGAAGACTCGCGCAGGTCCGGACGTGAAGAGCTCGACAATCCTCATCAATGAGATCTTATGCTTGCCGTACAGTTGGGTGATTGCCAGTGCCAAGGCAGTTTCCAACCCTGTAATGCCAAACGAGGCGCGCTCGAACTCCACTTGCTTCTCGTGCAGAGCGTGCGGCGCGTGATCGGTGGCAATGGCGTCCACGGTGCCGTCGGCGAGAGCTACGATGATAGATTCGAGATCCGCCGCCGACCGGAGAGGTGGATTCATCTTGAAGTTGGTATCGTAATCACCGACATTTTCGTCGATCAACGTGAAGTGATGTGGCGTCACCTCGCACGTTACGCGCGCCCGCGCGCGCTTGCCTCGCCGCACGGCCTTCAGCGCGTCGGACGTAGAAAGATGCGCCACGTGCAGCCTTGATTCGCGGATCTGCTGCGCGAATGCGACGTCCCGATCAACGATGGCGGCTTCTGCCGATGCGGTCATGCCCCGCAGCCCCAAGCGGAAACTGGTCGGACCGTAGTGCATCGAGCAATTCTCGGTGACTCGGGTATCTTCCGCATGTTGCACCACTGGAAAGTTCAGTTCTGCGCCCAGACGAAGCGCCATGCGCATGGTTTCATCTTCCAGAATCGGCTTGCCGTCATCGGTCACGGCAACCGCTCCAGCCCGCTGCAATACGCTGAAGTCCGTTAGTGTCCCGCCGCGGCTTGCCTTCGTAGCGGCGGCGATTGGAAACACATTCACCATCGCTCCGCGCTCCGGACTTCGCAGCCAAGTCACCCAATCAGGTGAGTCCACTACGGGTGCCGTGTTCGGCATGGTACACACCGAGGTAAAACCGCCAGCAGCGGCAGCGGCCGTGCCCGTCGCGATGGTTTCCTTGTAGCTCTGGCCAGGCTCGCGCAAATGTACGTGCAGGTCGATAAATCCCGGGGCGACGATCAGCCCGCGCGCGTCGAACTTCTCGTCTGCCGTGCCACGAATCCTGTTAGGTGGCGCGACCTCAGCTACACGCCCGGCCTGCAACAAGACATCCATGGGCGCGTTGATTTTCGCTGCGGGATCAATCAGGTGGCCGCCTTTGATGAGGAGGCTCGTACTTGGTCGCTTTTGGCTCTTGGCATTCAGCATTCAGCACTCGGCCTTGGACTGCACTTCCGTTCGGTTGGAACTCTCTTCCAATCTTCTATTTCGTTTTCCCCACGGCGCGCGCCAGGATCGCCATTCGGGTCGGAAGCCCGTTCTGCACCTCGTCGACGATCACCGACTGTGGACCATCTGCAACCTCGGCAGTTAACTCGAGCCCGCGAATGATCGGACCGGGATGCATCACGATCGCGTCACGCTTCGCCATTTTCAGTCTTGCAGCATTCATTTGATATCTCGCAATGTAATCCTCCAGCGCGATCTTTTGCCCCGCGAGGCGCTCGGTCTGCACGCGCAGCAACATGATGACGTCCGTACCTCGCAAGGCGTCCTCAATATGGCGCGTTACGCGAAGCCCTGGGGCGAGAGTTGCCGCCATCTCGGGCACGAACTCCGGCGGACCGCAGAGCGTGATCTTCACACCGAATCGCGTAAGCAGGTGACAAGCGCTGCGAGCTACCCGGCTATGGAGGATGTCTCCGATGATGGTGGCATGAAGACCATTGAGCGACTTTTTGTGTCTGAGAATGGTGACTGCATCCAGCAACGCCTGAGATGGATGTTCGTGCATCCCATCGCCCGCGTTGATGATGGGAATGTCGACGTGACGGGCCATGAGGTGCGGTGCTCCCGCCGAAGGATGCCGCATCACAATGCAATCCGCGCCCACAGCACGGAGAGTGTATCCGGTATCGATGACCGACTCCCCTTTCTCAATGCTCGAACCGGAAGCATGCACGAGCACCGTCGTGGCATCTAATGCTTTCGCGGCGAATTCGAATGATGAGCGAGTCCGTGTCGAAGCTTCGTAGAAAAGAAGAACCACACGCTTGCCGCGCAGCAGCGGACGAGGCTTGCGCGGGTTCATGCGGCGGGCCAGAGTCAGCAGGCCCACGATTTCTTTGGTCTCGAGATGCTCGATCCCGAGCAGCGAACCACGTGCGGGCTTGTTCATCAAGAAGGGTTCACCGTTGAAACTACAAACGGTGCATCATACGCGGCTGTGAAGATGGCTGCAAGCAGGATCACTGCTTGTCTCGACGGCCCAGAATGCTCCCGCCAAGAGCGCCGCCCGCCGCTCCTAAAACGATGGCAGTAAAGAATCCGAAGATGATGAAAAATATCATCAGGAACTCAAGTCCATCCGGAGACTTGAAGCGATCGAAAACAGCGATTACTTGTGGATCCGCCGTGCGCGTTGCTGCCTGGTCGATTGCGTCCATGAGTGCTTTTCGGATCTCGGGTCCTTTGTGCATCAGTAGTACGACGACCGCCTCGAGGACCGCCGAAGTCGCGAACCAAAGCATGCCGCTGATGGCACCCAGCCGTGCGCCCGCCCAGCCTTTGATTTCCGCCCTCGGGCGGCCTTGCCGATAAAACACGACCGCAAGAAATCCAACGCTGAACATTGCTACAAGCAGATTCAGGCCCAGGAGCATCAGCACGGATGCGACGAGCGCCGCAAGCGCGCAGGGCTTCAAGGCCTGCGACCAATGTAGGGGAAGCGCGAGTACCGGGACCGTCTCCTCTGCGGGCAAATCGGATTGCACATGGGGAAGCATGGCTGCTTCAGAAAACGGCGGGGCCGCAGTCACGGGTTCGGCAACAACTACGCGAATTTGAGGAGCCATGCAGTGGGGACAGAACGGCCTGCCCTCATCCAATACTTGGCCGCATTTATAGCAGGGTTGTTCCATCACCGTTCGAACGCGCAAGACCTGGCGGGCTTGAGTTGAAGTTACAGCACCAGACAGGTGCGACGCAAGGTTGCGCTGCTTTTCGCGGACTCTCCAACGATAGGACGCAACGCCTACAACCTGCCCCACCCGCCGCCGCCCGGCGTTTCGATCCTGATTCTTTCGCTCTTAGCGCACCGCGTGCTGAATTTGCCGGGCATGACTTCGACTGATCCATCCAGCCGCACAATAGTGGCTTTGCCCACCGCGCCTTTGTCACCCCCAGAGAGGCCCCACGGGCCTCGGGAGTGCCGATCTGCCAAAAGAGTTACTTCACAGTCGCTCAGCAATTCAATTTCGCGGACGATCCCGTCGCCGCCCGGGAACTTGCCTTTCCCACCACTCGCGAAGCGCAGTGAATAAGAACGCACCCGCAGCGGATATGCATATTCCAGCGCCTCCGCCGGAGTGTTCAGCGAATTTGTCATATGCGTATGCACTCCCGAGACCCCGGACTTACTGGATCGTCCGCCCATACCGCCCGCGATCGTTTCGTAGTAGGTGAATGGCTGCCTGGTACGCGGATCGATGCCGCCGATCGTGAGATTGTTCATGCTTCCCGCAGCGGCTGCGGGAACGCGATCAGGAATCGCCTGCGCCAACGCTTTAAGTAGCACGTCGACAATTCTCTGCGAAGTTTCTACGTTGCCTCCTGCCACGGCTGCAGGTGGACGCGCATTCACAATTGTTCCTTCAGGAGCGATCACATCAATCGGCCGCATCAATCCCGCTGTAGCCGGAACATCCTCGGTCAACAGACAACGAAAGACGTAAAAGCAGGCCGAGCAGGTGATGGCGGCGACCGCGTTCACGCTGCCTTCGACCTGCGGATCACTGCCGGTGAAGTCAACTGTCACCATGTGGCGCGGGCGCTTCAGGCCGCGTTTTGCGCCCGAATTTGCGGTAATTCTTACTGCAATCTTGACCGGCTGTTCACTGATTCCATCGTTATCCAGAAAATCTTCAGCGGTATATACCCCCGCGGGCACGCGCTCGAGAAATGCACGCATGAGTGATTCGGAATATTTCTGCAAGTCTGCCGCCGCCCGGAGAGCGCGTTCCGTTCCGTACCGAGAACATATCTCCCGTAATCTTTCGGCACCGGTGTGGCACGCTGCGATCTGCGCACCCAGATCGCCCTCACGCTCTTGCGGTGTTCGCACGTTATTCAGCAACATCATCAAAATATCGCGATCCATCGCACCTTTACGCATCAGCTTCACAGGTGGAATGCGCACGCCCTCCTGATAGATCTCCCGGCAAAGCCCCATCGACCCTGGGTATGCTCCGCCGACATCCGCGTGATGGGCGCGCGACGCCACGTAAAACTCGGGAACTGTACGCTGGCGTCCTCGTCGATCCTGCACATAGACGGGAGCCACCAAGGTGATGTCCGGCAGATGTGTCCCGCCGCGAAAAGGATCGTTCAGCATGACGATATCGCCCGGCTCCATCGTGCCAGCATCGATGGCCGCTCGCACC
>Ga0209168_10000764_pt1 | contig 28575 bp, 23 predicted proteins | sample Coa_R1_FD_187156 | JGI IMG/M metagenome (GOLD analysis project Ga0209168, IMG submission 187156) | Surface soil microbial communities from Centralia Pennsylvania, which are recovering from an underground coalmine fire - Coalmine... | ecosystem: Environmental > Terrestrial > Soil > Unclassified ...
GGGAGCCGTGGCCCAGGTGGCGACCCATTGATCCTGCGCTACAGCTGTACCGACCGACAGGATCGATCCCAGTAGTAACACCGTCGCGGCGCAAAGCAATAGACGGAAGTTATGGTACATGACCCTCCTGTTACTATTGTCGAGGGACTTTAGCATATCTGGCGCGGGGAAGTGGTTTCCATCCTCTGCCGACGGGGGCCCAAATTCGGCCGTAGAGGTCTACAGTAAATTTATCCACATGATGCTACATGGCGGACGGCTAGGTTCGGTGCGGATTCTGAGCGAGAGTTCGGTGAAAATGATGGGCGACAACAACATCGGCGTTATCCTGGTTACACTGCAACCCAACACCGACAAGAGTCGTACGAAGCCATTTCCGCTGGGCGCCAGCCAGGACAAAGTCGGCCTCTGCCGATCCACAGTACACGAACCACCGCAGCCCAGACAGCCTGAGCTAGGCCGGCGTCCACAACGCGGAATTCTGGATAGACCCGGTGAAGCACATCGGCGGCATCCAGATGATGCAGGTGCTCCAGTTCTACGTTGACGGTGCCACCTGCACGCAGCGCGACTTCGAGGAATCGGTGTACCAGAATTTCCGATAGTCAGTCGCGGAACCAATCCGGAATTAACCGATGAAGAAGAAACCATTCCGCACATAAGGTCGCTCTATAAGAGGAGATGTCAAAACAAATATTAACCCCTGCGACAGCAAAAGGAGACGGTACTCTTGTGATGTAAAAGTGAGGTCCGGATGCTCGAGGATGATACTCTGAATGTGGCTTTGTCGTTCGGCACCTTCATTGAATGTTTGGAGCCGTTGATATCTTCGAGTCCACATGGAAAATGAGTTCATGATCGATGTGGGCGTAATCGGTTTCGGACTGTCTGCCCGGGCGTTTCACGCACCGATTATTCAGGCTATCCACGGAGTCCGCCTCGCGGCAATTTTTGCACGTACCGGAAAATTCGATTCCAATGATTATCCTGAGGTTCGCCTAGTTCGCTCTCTCGACGAACTGCTTGTCATCCAATCCATTCGCCTCATCGTCGTCGCTACACCCAATACATCGCATTTCGCGCTGGTGCAGAAGTGCCTCGAAGCTGGTAGAGATGTGGTCGTCGAAAAGCCGTTTGCCACGTCTTTCGAAGAGGCCGAGCAGCTCGTGGCACTCGCCGAAAAGCTCGGCCGCACGTTGACGGTTTTCCACGAACGGCGATGGGACGGCGACTTTCAGACTGTCAAACAGGTCATTGCCAGCGGCAAACTCGGTCGCGCCGTCCGATTTGAGGCCCACTGGGACCGTTATCGCCCAGTGGTCCGATTTGGAGCCTGGCGCGAACAGCCCCAACCAGGATCGGGCGTCCTCTTCGACATTGCACCTCATTTGATCGATCAGGTGCTTATTCTTTTTGGGCGTCCCAATGCAGTTACGGCTAATACTCGCATCGAGCGCGACCAAGGGCTAACAGACGACGCCTTTGACGTTCTACTACACTATCCGCGCGGCATGACCGCGTCATTGCATTCCACCATGCTCGCTGTCGCACCGCGACCACGATACGTCGTTCACGGCACCTACGGTTCCTTTGTAAAGCACGGTAGCGACCCACAAGAAGCGCTGCTCAGAGCAGGACACCGACCGGGCGGCGATTCGTGGGGACTTGAGGCAAACGAAAACTGGGGAGCGATCACCCTCCGCGACAAAGATGTTTCAGTGAGCCGCGCAGTTCCTACAGTGCGGGGTGATTATCGCGGCTTCTACGAGAACTTGCGTGACACACTGCTCGGCAAGTCCTCGCTCGCGGTCACCGCTTCCCAGGCACTAGAAGTCATGCGTGTTCTTGTACTTGCTCGGAGGTCTTCGGCGCTTCGTGCAACTCTTTCCTGGAACGAGTTATGAAGCGAGCCGTTGCCTCTGTCTCGGCAGAGCCCAGTCAATTGCTTCTCGAAAGATGGGAGTTCCGGTAAAGGTCGCTTCAAATCAGTTACTTTCGGAAGAAATCAGTTGGCTGTTTCCGACGAGGGGGAAAGGACATGGATGGCGATTCCCCAATCGTCAGATTTTAGTTTATCGATTCGGACGACAACACCCACATAGGTAGAGTTCAATGGACTATCGAGCTGAAAATCGGTTGTCACATATACGCTCATTCCGAGTACGTAATGATTTGCCTCAGTGGAAAAATACAGACCATCCCGGGATCCATTTAACATGGTGCAGTATTCTGGCGGCAGGCTCGCGTCGAAGGGCCGAATGCGAGTGGCCTGTGACAGATCCATTCGAGGGTACCGACGACGTTCTCGGTGATCAGTTGGCACGTAGGAATTATTAACACAGAGTGCACAAAGGCAAAAGTTGCTTTCTCTCTTGAATTCAACGAAGAGTACGCGGTTTACAGTGACGTTGACTTCCGATCGCACATTCCGCGAAGGCCGTTTCACAAGCACTGAAACGATTCTTTTGCGGCACCGTTTATCAGGAGTGACCGTTCCTTCACTGTTTAAAGTAACGAAGCGCAACACATCCTGACTTAAAAATCTTTCACTCAGCAAGTGTTAATTGTAGTCTCTCTCAGGCTAACAGCTTCCAACAATCGTCTCCCTTCTCCTGCAATACAAGTCGGACGGGTAGCCCGATTGAGTGCCCGAAGCAGCGGAACCGGGGAACGGACCGTTAGCCCTGATAGGCGGTGAGGGCTGTTTGGTTGCGTCGATGATGAATTGGATCTGCGGTGACATAGCAGCGACGATGCCTAAGCACAGACAGCGAAGCGCGACTAAAGCCACCGAGACATTCCATCTGTTCAGGTGGTCCTCATTGGGAAAAGAACGTACGAGGGATCGGTCGAAGTATAACGCGACTTGCGAACCGGAGCGGGGCGCTTCAGCGTCGAGTCGCCGGCCGCTGACATTAAGTCTGGCTCGAATGCCCCGAGTCCATCCGAACTTCATCCCGAGCGCCCCTTCTTTTGTCTGAAACACGGCTCACCCGGCTTGAATACAACAGTTCCGTTCGGCAACAGTCCAAACAGTCCAACCGACAGCAGTGCGTTGCCGTAGCTTTCTTCGTTTCGTCCTGATGAGCCCGCGACGATTCCATTCGGAGTAGTAATGTGGCACGAATCGGATTGACGCACCTGCGCTAAGAGGAAACCTCTTGGCACGACCGCCACGGCCAGATTTACGGCGGTGACGCAAATGAGGGGAAAAAAGCTGCTTCATCGTGTTCCCCCAGCCTAGGCGCTGATAACTATTCATCCGAACATGTTCCCGGGCCCCTCGAAGTAGTCATGATTCTCGGCCGCGCGAATTGGAAGTAATCTGTCCCGCTTTCCATCCGAGATGCAACCGCAAGACGACGTGAGATCCTTTTGCGATGCCTTGACACATTCCAAGGACACCTCTAAAGTCGGATGCGTATGAGCCGTAAGAGACTTTGCCTGATTCTGGCAGTAGGCGCACTGTTGCTCCTGCAATTTGCGGACTGCATGGCCGCATTTTCGCAAGACCAGCAGGCTATGCAGTGCTGTGGTACATCGACGTGTACACCTGCAAACCAGAGTCGCTGTTGCAAGACAATGAACTCCACCGAAACACCCATGATGGTGTTGACGGCTGGTGCCTCATTGGATATGCCAGCGGTTGTCGTCGAACGGACACCCGTGCTTGATACGGCCATGTTAACGTCGCTGAAATCAACCGAATTCGAAGAAGTACAGCTATATTCCCCTCCAGAGCTTTACACCCTTCACAGTTCACTTCTGATCTAGGACTCCGAAAAGCGTTACCCACGTATAAATGTGTGCACTTAAGTAAACTTTGCGCGGCTAACACAGACGCCCAAAGCGTAGATAACGGTCCCATCGATATCCCGGAGGGGCCCGCACAGCGTATCAGGAGACCAATAAAATGTTGGCATTACAGGGTGAAAGATCGCCAATTGGACCTTTTCTGCGGAGCGTTCTCTTGCTGACGGTGATTCTTGTTTGTTCTGCGAATGCGCCTATAGCTTTCGGGCAGGACCATTCTGCTGACGGACTGCAAGGCATTCCTTCACCGGAACAACATGTGCATGAAACGGTCACGACGCTAATAGATTTATTGAACGAAGCGGAGCAGAACAATCCACAAATTGCGGCCGCGCGTCATGGTTGGGAGGCTGCGAAGCAAATACCATCGCAAGTCTCGACGCTTCCCGATCCGCAGTTTACGGCGCAGCAAGTCAACGTTGGAAGCCCGAGACCCTTTGCGGGATATACCAACAGCGATTTCGCTTACTTCGGTCTCGGCGTCTCTCAAGACTTCCCTTATCCAGGAAAGCTGCGTCTCCGAGGGGAAATGGCAAAACGAGATGCTGACGTTGTCCAGCAGCAATACGAATCCGTACGCAGGTCTGTCGTTGCTGGCATCAAAGCGGCGTACTTCCAACTCTCCTATTTGTCGAAGACGCTAGAAATCCTTGAAAGCAATGGGCAACTGCTACAACAAGTCGAAAAGGCAGCCGACGCGCATTACCGCTCTGGGATGGGAAATCAGCATGATCTGTTACAGGCTCAGCTTGAGCGAACCAAACTTCTCCGTGAAATAACCATGCACCATCTCGAAGTGGCAAAGATGCAGGCACAGATCAAGCAACTCCTCAACCGATCGCAATCTTCACCTGACATAGAACCCGTGGAGCTTTCGGAGACACCGCTAACCTATACGTTCGACGAACTCCTATCAGCTGCGAAAATCGAGAGCCCAGAGATTTCTGCCGCCCAGAGGATGATTGACCGACAAATTCTTCAGGTCGATCTGGCACACAAGGATTTCTATCCCGATTTCAGCCTTCAATACATGTGGCAACGCACCGACCCCGCTCAATTCCGCGCTTACTACATGCTTAGCTTCAGTGTTCGAGTCCCCGTTTATCGCAATCGCAAGCAGCGACCAGAATTGGCACAGGCACAAGCAGACCTGGATCGGTCGCGCAGCGACTATGAAGTTCAGACGCAACAAGTCGCCTTCGATGTTCGGACAGCGTTCGATACGGCACAGAAGGCCGAAGAAGTACTGAAAATTTACCGCGAAGGGCTGATCCCTCAGGCGCGGGTTGGATTCGATGCGGGAGTCGCCGCCTACCAAAACAATCGCCAAGATTTTCAGTCACTGTTCACGTCATTCCTCGATGTCCTCCAACTGAATGAAGAGTATTGGCAGAACATCACTGAACGCGAGACTGCATTGGCGCGGCTCGAACAACTCACGGGATTGTCATTGCGCGAGGAAGGGGCAAAACGATGAAAACCTATCGAACAGGGTTCTTTCTGGCAGTGGTCGGGAACATCATGTTGGCCGCGGTGCTCGTCGGATTGTGGCTGCATTTTCGCCCTGCAAAGCCAATGGCATACGAGGAGATCAAAGCGCCGCCCCCCTCCACGCAAGATTCGACCGCTAGTTCTGAAGCTCCTCCCCCATCGACAGAGCCCCCTTTGGTCCCGATGCAAATTTCTCCTCAACGGCTCCAGAGCATCGGAGTGAAGACGGGTCAGGTGCAGTGGAAGCCTGTCGAAGACGAGATCAACGCCACTGGCAACATTGCTATTGACGAGACGCGACTGGCTTACGTCCAAGTGCGTTTCTCGGGTTTTATCCAGAAAGTCTTCGCTGACGCCACATACCAGTTCGTCCGCAAGGGGCAGCCTCTGCTCACCGTTTATAGCCCCGATCTAGTCGCGACGGAACGTGAGTATCTGGTCGCAAAGCACAATCAAAAAGAGGTGGCGCTGAGCACGGTGCCCGGTGTCGCGTCCAGCGCAGCATCGCTGCTCGATGCGACTGCGGAGCGACTCAAGCAATGGGGTGTCTCTCAAGCAGAAATCGCCAGATTAGAATCCACTGGCCAAGTGCAGCAAGAACTTGAAATCGATTCTCCAGTTTCTGGCTTTATAACCGAACGCAACGCACTCCCGAGTGTCGCTGTCCAGCCGGAAATGCGTCTTTACACGATTGCTGACCTCTCCACGGTTTGGGTGCAGGCCCAGGTATTTCAGAACGATCTTGGGCAAATCAAGATCGGCGATCCGGCCACGCTTAGCGTGAGCACGTTTCCTGGCCGGATGTTCCGTGGCCGTGTGGACTTCATCTATCCGCAACTAGACGCAGATACACGGACAGCCAAAGTTCGCATCATTTTTTCGAATCCTGCTCTCCAGCTTAAACCAGGCATGTTCGTCAATGTAGCACTGACGGTTCCGATGGGCCGACAACTTGTCATCCCTGCAACCGGCGTCCTCCAGTCTGGAACTCGTGAAGTTGCCTTCGTGCAGCGCAGTGACGATTACATCGAGCCTCGCGAGGTGCAAATAGGTTCGCGCGTTGGCGACGATTTTGTTGTTCTAAAGGGATTGAAGGCGGGTGAGGAGATCATCACTTCGGCAAACTTCTTAATCGATTCCGAGAGCCAGCTTCAAGCCGCACTTGGATCCTTCGTTCCGCCTCCGCCCGGAGCCGGCGCGGCTTCAGCGATGAATGCTCCTCAGGTGAACGCCGAACTGACCTCGGAACCGAGCCCACTACACAAGGGCAGCAACATGTTGCGCGTGAAACTCACAGAGGCGGGCGGTGGTCCTGTTTCCGGCGCCGAGGTCTCTGTGACGTTCTTTATGCCGGCGATGCCGCAAATGGGGATGGCAGCAATGCGGACTTCGGTCGCTCTCAGCGACAAAGGCAATGGACTCTATGAAGGAACTGGCGAACTTGGAAGCGGCGGAACCTGGCAAGTAACGATTCTTGCAAAGAAGAATGGGCAGAGTATCGCGAGTAAGCAACTGAGCGTAAATGCCACGGGAGGGATGTGACGTGATCTCCCTCTGGATCGATTGGTGCGCTCGAAACCGTTTCCTCGTTTTCATGGGTACACTTCTGCTCGTGCTCGCAGGAATCTGGTCTTTGCGTCAAATTCCGCTTGATGCCTTGCCCGATATTTCTGATGTGCAAGTAATTGTCCACACGCCTTGGGCCGGTGAGCCTCCCAGCATCATCGAAGACCAGGTTACGTACCCCATTGTGACGACGCTTCTCGCTGCGCCGCATGTCAAGGGCGTACGAGCACAAACCATGTTTGGCGATTCCTACGTCTTCGTTGTCTTTGAGGATACGACAGACCTGTATTGGGCACGGTCGCGTGTTTTGGAATACATGCAACAAATCACCGGCCGTCTGCCAGAAGGGGTGCATCCGGTCATTGGACCGGACGCAACTGGAGCAGGATGGGTCTATGAATATGCTCTTGTGGACCACAGCCATCAACGCAGCTTGGCCGACTTGCGTAGTCTTCAAGATTGGTATCTACGCTACCAACTCGAAACTGTTCCAGGTGTCGCTGAAGTCGCGACGATCGGAGGGTTTGTTCGCCAGTATCAGGTCAACGTCGATCCCGAGAAACTTCGTGCTTACGGAGTTCCACTCTCTATTGTGATTGAGAAGGTTCGAGCCAGTACAAATGAAGTGGGTGGTCGTCTGCTTGAAATGGGTGGGGCTGAGTACATGATTCGTGGCCTCGGTTATCTGCGTTCGCTTAGCGATTTGGAAACTGTACCTGTTGCAACCAAGAATGGGACTCCAGTGCTGATCCGTGACCTCGGGAAGGTGACGTTCGGACCAGACATTCGGGAAGGAGTTGCGGAATGGCAAGGAGAAGGCGAAACCGTTGGCGGGATTGTCGTAATGCGCGATGGGATGAATGCGCTCAACGTCATCAACGGAATTCAGCAGAAACTTAAAGAAATCAAACCATCCCTTCCAGTAGGAGTGGAAATCGTCGCCGGGTATGACCGCTCGGGATTAATTCACTCCTCCATCGAAACGCTGCAACGCGATTTGCTCGAAGAAGCGATCATTGTCAGCGTTGTCATCGTAATTTTCTTATTTCATTTCCGTTCGGCGCTCATTCCGATTCTGACTCTGCCCATCGCTGTAATTGCAGCCTTCATTCCGATGTACTACCTGAATGTCAGTTCGAACATCATGTCACTCGGAGGCTTAGCCCTTGCAATTGGCGTGCTCGTGGATGCGGCCATCGTCATGGTCGAAAACGGGTGTCGGCAGCTTTCGGAGCACCAGTCCCGGGAATCGACTCCGTTGTCCGAGCAGCAGCGAAAACGTATTCTCCTCGATTCGGCCAAACAAGTGGGTCCTGCTATCTTCTTCTCGTTAGTCATCATCGTAGTTTCGTTTTTGCCAGTGTTCATGCTGGAGGCTCAGGAAGGACGAATGTTTCGCCCATTGGCGTGGACGAAAACTCTAGCCGTCGGTTTTTCCTCAGTGTTAGCCATTACTCTTGTACCAGTTCTGATGATCCTATTCATTCGGGGACGGCTTCGGCCGGAATCCAAGAATCCTCTATCCCGTCTTACCCAGGCCATCTACCTTCCGATTTTGCGTCTCTGCTTACGTTTTCGTAAGACAACCCTGGTCCTCAATTTGATATTTCTGGTCTTGACCTTGCCGATTGCAATGAAGATTGGCAGTCAGTTCATGCCTCCGCTTTTTGAGGGCTCCGCTCTATATATGCCTTCTGCCCTGCCGGGGATTTCCATCGGGCAAGCTTCTCAATTGCTTCAAGAGCAGGACAGGATCATCCGCACGTTCCCCGAGGTCGAGACTGTGTTCGGAACCATTGGACGTTCCGATAGCGCAACCGACAACGCTCCGCTGGACATGTACGACACGACCGTCATGCTCAAGCCCCGCACTCAATGGCGACCAGGAATGACATACGAAAAACTCATTCAAGAGATGGACTCGAAGCTTCGGTTCCCAGGTCTTTCGAACACCTGGACGATGCCAGTTGAGAATCGACTGGACATGGAATTGACAGGAATAAAGACGCCTCTCGGCATGAAGATTCAAGGACCTACCTTAGAAGGTATCCAACAAGTTGCCGGGCAGTTGCAACAGGCTTTAACAAGCCTTCCCGATGTTCGTTCAATCTTTGCTGAACGTGTTTCACAAGGGTTTTATATCAATGTTGAAGTTGATCGGGTCGAAGCAGCACGTTACGGGCTCACTGTAGCGGATATACAGCAAGCCGTCACATCAGGAATCGGCGGTGAGACGGTTGCCGAGAACGTCGAGGGTCGCGAGCGATATCCAGTCAATGTCCGCTACAACCGCGACTTTCGAGACAACGTCGACGATCTTCGGCGAGTTCTGATCGCCAGTCCAACCGGCGCGCAGATTCCCATCGCTGAAGTAGCAAAGATTTACTTCTCTCGAGGGCCATCCATGATACGCGATGAGGATGGCGCACTGACTGGTTATGTATACGTTGATCTGAAGACGAAGGATTACGGCGGCTTTGTCACGAGTGCGAACAATCTGTTTCGCCAGAAACTCGCCTTGCGGCCCGGCTTCTCCTACAAATGGTCTGGCGAGTATGAGTTTGAGTTGCGAGCAAAGGAACGGTTGCAGATCATCTTGCCTATCGTGTTCTTTATCATTTTCTTACTGCTCTACATGATCTTTCACTCGATTGCTGAGGCCGCGGTCCTCATCTTCCCTACGATCTATGCGCTGACAGGGGGCCTCATTCTCCAAAGTCTCCTCGGGTATAACTTCAGCGTTGCCGTCTGGGTGGGCTACATCGCGCTGTTTGGAATTGCGGTCGAGACGGGGGTGGTGATGGTCGTCTATTTACATGAGGCTTTGAATCATCGCATCGCAAGCGGCATTCCCCTGAACCACGAAGACATTGAGGCTGCCGTAATCGAAGGCGCGGTCCAGCGCCTAAGACCGAAGCTCATGACCGTTACCGTTGTCTTAGCCAGTCTTGTCCCCATTTTGTGGGAGACCGGCGTCGGTTCGGACATTATGAAACCAATCGCTGCTCCCCTCGTCGGCGGCATGATTACTTCAACGATCCACGTTCTGATTCTTGTACCGGTGTTCTTCGCCTTGATGAAGGAACGCGCGCTTCAGCGTGGAACGCTGCGTTCCTCCGAAGAGTCAACGTTGAACGTGCACTGAAGTTCTTCGATGAGGAGTTTGAATCATTCAGTCTCAGAAGTGGCAGCATCGAAAAGCCGACTTCATTGAAGTTGGCCATTGGCCGTGCCCACCGCTGACGTTTGACACCGCACCCCGAATCGTTTCGAGAATTTTTCCCGTTACGGTACGGTTGCCGAGACTTCTTCTGAGTACGCACTCTCGTCACCGGTCGCGTCCACCGCCGTCACAACGTAGTAATACGTGGTCCCGGACGTAACATTCGTATCCGTGAAGCTCGTCAGCACGTTCAAGTTCGTGGTCACTGCGGTGTAGGGGCCACCGGAAACCGTTCCGCGGTAGACCTTATAGCCCGCCACTGCGGACGTACTCGAAGTCCACCCGAGGAGGACGGAATGCGACATTGCGGCGGTGCCCACTCCGGAAGCAGTTACAATCGTCGGAATACTCGAGGCGCTGCTCGTGACCGTTACGCTTCCGTTGGCCTTGCCAGTCGCTGAGGGTGCAAAGGTTACCGCCAGCGTTGCGGTCTGATTCGGACCAACAATTTGGCCGCTGGAAACGCCGCTGACGGTTAGTCCCGGACCTGTGAGGCTCACGGTCGAGATGGTGACGTTCGAACTATTGTTGTTTGTCAAAGTCGTGGACAGGGTGCTCGAACTGCCCAGCGTCACGCCTCCGAAATTCAAGCTGGTGGGATTCGCCGTAAGGGGTGTCGTCGGACCTCCGCCGAGAATATTCAGGACTACGGGTATCCGAATAGGCGAGCCTGTGAGTTGCGTGGCAGTGGCGATAACATTTCCGGTGTGGACGCCGGGAGCCAAACCAGTAGGATCAACGGTGACACTGGTGATAAGGGAGGTGGTTCCACTGGAAGAAAACTCACGGAGATCCAGGCTTGGTCGGTGGTTAGAACAGTGGGCCAATGGCACAGAGGCACGCCCGCCTGTGGCGGGCACGGTGAGGTATCGCCGATCGCCACGCTTTGGGCTGCCGGAAGCGAAAGACCCGCGGTCCAACTAAACGACAAAGACGCCGGACTCGAGAATAGGTTGTAGTTGTAAGTTATTGCGACGACGGTCAGAGTAACCGGTATCCGAATAGGAGATCCCGTAAGTTGACTGGCAGTGGCGATAATATTTCCGGTGTGGACGCCCGGAGCCAAGCCGACCGGATTGACGGTCACACTGGTGGTTAGAGACGTGGCGCCGGCGGAGGAATTTACGGAAATCCAGGATTGATCGGTCATTAACGTCACGGGCCAATGGCACATCGGCACGTTTGCCAGTGGCGGGCAAGGCGAGGTATCGCCGATCGATACGGTCTGTGCGACCGGAAGGGAAGAGCCCGCAGTCCAATTAAATGAAAGCGCGGTTGGGCTCGAAAATAGGTTGTAGTCATACGTCTGCGCGTGCGCCGGTATTTGCGCTACAGTTAGTGCGACCAAAATCGCTGCGCTCGCGATTTTCCCTCTGAAGTGACTTATGCTTTGCAATGGTGTTTTCTCCGCTTCCATCGAGGGAATTGAGTCCGTCACGGAGACTAGTTCAGGCAGCGCCGGAATACATACTGTCCTGAGGTACGAGTGGGCACCTGTCCTTACCCTGGACTTGCTAGATAGCGTCGTTGAAGAATTTGATGTGACGAAATGGAGATGACTCGATCACCGCTGGCGAGAAGCGAATGAGAGCACTGACGATGACTGTCAGTTCAGGAGTGCGTCGGGGCCAGCAAGTTTATAGGCTTGCGGCTAGCTCTCCTCGTAAATTCAAATTCAAGTCTGGAGTTGGGCTCGGTGACATCGGCAGCATCATCGAAAGTTCGTTGGCGACACCAAGCCGATTGACGATGCGGAGTCCGAACGCCGAACTTACCAATACTACGGTGCTTGGCACACAAAGTTGGCCGCGTCGTCGATGCTTCCTACGCCTTTGTAGACACCGGTCTTTGGGTACGCGCATACGGGACGCGTACGATCGACTACACCGTTGGTACGATGAGACGCCAGAATCTGATCCGGAGCTTGCCCTTTCTCAACCCACTGTTCGAGTGCGCCCATCGCGTCAAACGTGTTCGGTCCCTCCCCGCCACCGCAATGTCCCATGCCGGGAAACATGAGCAGGCGGACCGAATCACTTGCTTTCTCACCCACCGTTTTCAGAACACTTTGGTAATAGTGAACGGTGTTGAGCGGAGAGACGTTTTGGTCGCTCCACCCCTGATACATCAAAAGCTTTCCCCCTCGGCTCAGAAAATCTTTCAGATTTGGGTCCATATCACTTGTGGCACCATCATCCACTTTATCTGCGAGAGCAACATCGCTATCCAAGTTAAGGGTCCGATAGTCCCATGTCGGATTCTTGAATGTAACGTACTTGAAACCGTCCGTGGCGAACGTCATTGGTTCCGGTCCAGCATGGACGGCCCAGCCCAGCTCGCTTCCGGGTTCCAGCCCCGCATAAATTTCCTGTCCTGTGCGCGGATTCCTTGCCGGAGTGTAAATCCTCTGCGCGGTCTCTACCTGGCCTGGGGTCAAGCAGGATGGACCGTCCGCGCCTTTGCATGCCAGCACTGCCGGATCAAAGTGACATCGCGTAGGATCGCCAATCAACCCGTCTCGTAACCCGTCGAGTGCGTCGCAGGCGTCTAGCACCGCTTTGTGGATCATCGCGTACTTATTCGGCGGAATGTAACTCGCTTCATCCTTGTGTGCGGCCTGTGACACTGAAACGGACCATGCATAGAGGTGGGTTCGATTGTTCCCGGGAGCACCGGCGATAATGCCGTTGTAGTCCGCCGGATACCGCTGCGCCTCGCTGAGCCCCTGACGGCCGCCGGTCGAGCATCCGTTCCAGTAGGAAAGCTTGGCGCCTCGCCCGTAAAAGTCCGCGACGATGGCCTTCGCTGAGACGGTCATTTCGTGCTCCGAGCGGTAACCAAAGTCGATCAACTTTTCGGGATGCTCGTAAGCAAAGCTTCCGCCGTTGCCGGCATGTCCGGTGTCGGTGCTGACGGTGGCGTAGCCGCCTGCCAGTGCGAGCGCCAAGGCATTGTAACTGATGACCCCTGCCCAGCCGCCATTACCGACGGCCTGAAGCTTGCCGTTCCAGCCGGACGCTGGCATCCATACTTCGATCTTGATGTCGGAGTCGTTCGAGGGCGTCAACGTCGCTGCCACCCGGCAGAACGAAGGCAAGCCTCTGAACTGAGTACTCGCGGACGCTCCGCCCGCATCAACGCCCCCAGCAGCGGGCCGAGTAAAGGTCCCCGCAGCTACCTCCTCCGCCAATGTGATCGTCACATTCGGCAGCGAAAGGGAAGACAAGTTTTCACAAGGGGCGGCGATTGCCGGCGACCCACCGAAGCCAATCATCGCCGTGAGTGCGAAAAGAAGCGCAAGCCCGGCTCGATTCCTCCATCCATTTTTTGAAAGCATTATCGCTCCTCCTCAAACACAAACTCTAGAACGAGGCTCCAACGCGATTAAAAAGCCGTCGCCCGCTCCATCGAACGGAGTACTGATTCGGTACCAGCAGAGCTGGATTGTTCTAAGTCACGCGGGTCTTGCCGCTCCCAATTTCCAATCCCGGCATGAATTTCCCGTCAAACTTAGAGCTACAAAGACCCGAAACACTGCGGTCGCAAAGCGCACGGGCCAGACGATGAATGTCAATCAATTGCGAAGCAGTAGAAAAGGCCTGCGCCTCCGCTCCTTTCCAGATCCGCCTGGCTGCATCCTTCTGTGGCGTTTGATGAATTCCAGGAAGAGCCATTGCCAATTCGGTCTGAATGGCGCACCTGCGCAGAACCAATCGTATTGCTGGTCCAGTTGTTGCACGTGTGGTCGGCGTTATCCGTGTAAGCGCGGCCGTCCCACTTCGATCCCGTGAGAATCTCGTGCTGAATTGGTGGCGTATCGCCGATGCCGTGAATGACCTGTCCATGCTCGTTGCGGGCGGACTGCTTGAACAGATTGCTCCCGCGTTGCGCCTGAACAAGGGTATCGCCGTGAAGCTCGCTGAGGTCCTGCGAGATAATCGCGTTTTGCGGTTGCCCCAGTTGCGCGAACGACCAGTTGAACCAAGGCCCGGTGCCGATACGGTCCCGCGCGTGGACGGCAGGATGCCCGGGACGAGCTTGGGTGCTGAGATAGGCGTGCCAGGTGTGACCGCCCGCGCCGACAGCCGCCGCAAGCGCCTGCCAGTGCGCATCGGCGCCCGCAAGTCCGCCAAGGTTCCCGCCTTTACCGAGACCGACGCTGGTGACGAAGAAGGTCATTCGAGCAGGAGTCGGCGGCGGGCCGCCGGGGGCAGGCGCGATGCCCTGAGTATTCGGCGCGTTCTGTTGAGCCAGCATTAGGCTAGACGCCAGCATTAAAGTACACAACACGCCAACGTAAGCATGTGGCCTGGTCATGGGCTTCTCCGCGACTCCAATTCTAAATGTTTTCGCATTCGCCGTGAAGGCCTCCTTCTTGATGAACCTTCTCCTGAACAGTTGCCGAAACTGAGTGCCTCCGCGATTCAGCTTGACTGGACTATCCCGCGAGAGGAGTTACTGATTCCGGAGGATACACGCATATCGATTTACGAAAACATGATTCTCCAGTTGATCAAGTCTAAGAAATTTCAGCATGTCTATCGAAGCGGTGACCGCAATGCGGCCGACGCGCAAGATCTCGTAGTCCTGCACTTACTTCCCGAGGCTTACAAACCTGGCAGTCAGAAAAAGCGGGAGGTCACTACCGTCACAGGCGCCGCTTCCATCAAGGTGAAGGTTCAAATCCCTTCGCGCGAGGGCAAGGTCCTCCTCGAGAAGGATGTCGTAGGCAAGGTGCGTTTCTACGGCGAAAACCTGCGCGCCACTTATGACCTTGCCAATAAGGTAGCAACTGTAGTCAACGAATCTTTCTAATTTTTGCAGAATAGCGCTTGCAAGCAGAATCGTTCGTTGACCTTGTAATGAGTTTTCATGAACACCGAGTCTTTTGAACAAGACGTTGTCTGTGCATGGACTTTCCTGTAGAACTGGCCCGCCATTTCAGTAATCGAACTTCTCGCCCGGCAACGGAGGCGTGGTTTGAGGCGACTTGCGCTTCTTCGTCGCCTTTTCGTAGCCGTAAGCTATCTGCAACAAGCGGAGATCATTGAACGATTTTCCGATGAACTCAATTCCGACAGGCAGGTTGCCCTTCGTATAACCCGCGGGCATAACGATGCCGGGAAGGCCAGTTGAGGAGACAATGCCCCCACCCCGAAGCGTACGTGAATCCCGTCCGCCCGCAGGAGCCGCGGCGCCAGAAACATCTTTGGCAAGCGGAGGCGTCGAAACGTATTGAATAACAAACGCGTCCAGATCGTAGCGGGTTAGAAGACTTTCTACTAGATCACGAATCGCTTGTCGCCCGCGATAACGCCGCAGGAATCCAGGATCCGATTCAAGCGGCGGATAAGACAGCGCTAGCGGGTAAGAGTCGACGAACTTGTCGGGACCGACCGTCTGGATCATCTCTCTCATCGTCTTGAAGGGCCGTTTCGGACCCAACCGTTGAAGATAAACATCTCCGGCGATAATCACCTCATAGGGCCAGACACCGATCGAAGAACTGTCACTTTGGCCGCCTAGATCAATGCCGCTGAGTACCGGATCCAGGACTTGCGCCCCGGCGCTACGAATGTCATCGAGCGCAGCATCGAAAAGCGCCTGCGCCTCAGAGTTGCTGGGCAAGGTGCTCATGGCTTCGCGCAATACGCCAATGCGAAATTTCTTGAGGTCGGGCACGGCCACCTGACCCGTCCACGTCCCTTGGGGAAAGTGGCCAAGTCCTTCCCGTGTGTCGAGGTCTTCAGGATCGAAACCTGACATGGCATCGAGCATCACGGCTACGTCATAGACGCTGCGTCCCAACGGACCGGCGCGATCCTGCGTCAGCGAACGTGGAACGATACCGGCACGGCTGACTAGCCCCTGAGTCGCAACCATTCCTACAAGGCTATTGTAGGAAGCCGGTATCTGGAGTGAGCCGCCGGTGTCAGTACCGACGCCAATAGTTGCAAACCAGCTCGCCAATGATGCGCCCGGACCATTGCTCGATCCGCCCGGGGAATATTCAACGTTATAAGGATTAAGCGTCGCTCCAATGGGGTGCGTTGCTCCAAAACCGTCAGTTCCGAACCAATTCTCCGCAGAAACCTTCGCAAGGATAATTGCACCGGCAGCTTTTAGGCGGGTGACGATCGCCGCATCCCGCTCAGGTATAGGTGCGCCAAATGGCTTGAATGCCGCAGTTGTTGGAAGTCCAGCGACGTCGACAAGATCCTTCACGACTATCGGAATTCCGTGCAACGGAGATCGCCTGCCTTTTGTCTTACGCTCAGCGTCGAGTAAGCGAGCTTCTTCAAGCGCCTTGGGATTCAGCGTGATGACGGAGTTTATTTTCGGGCCATGCTTGTCATAGGCTTCGATACGGTCGAGGTACAGCTGTACCAGTTTTTCAGACGACAGTGCTCCGGCATCGATTGCGGCGCTAATATCGGCGACTGTCGCCTTCTCGAGATCGAATGTCGTCGTATGGGTTGGCGCAACTTGGGCAAAACCGCGCACGGCGTAGAGACAGCAGAAGGCGAAAATTGCTACTGTTGTGAGCACACACCGTCTGTTCCTGGCGATCATCAGAACCCCCTGAGCCGTCATTTAGAGATCCCGACGGTCACATTATAGAAATTACGGAGCCGTAACGCCTAGTCTAATACGCAAGAGCGAATCAGACCTGTTTTGGTGAGGTGCCGAAGACGGCCGATCTGTTTGACTACTCGCAGTCGGATCTGGACCAGATCTCTCTGAGCCTCAATCTGCAAAGGTGCTCGCGGCGCTCCCTCACCTCACGCGCAGCGTGGGCCGCCGGGTGGCTTCGTTCTGACAGGGTCAACGGTAACGTCTCATGTTACCCTGTTCGCGGTTGCTTTGCCGCTGGCGGCGCAGTAGTATCCGGGGCAGGAGAGATGGAGATGTTGCTAATGAGATGGTTGCATCGTGCCCCACAGGTTATCCGCGGGCTTACTCTGCTCGGCATTGCAATGGCCTGTGCCGGAATCATTCGCGCGGCCGACGAGCCCTTGTATAGAGTGTTGAATCCGACAGGCAATCCCCCGCCGATTGAACGGAGATCCATGGCGCCGCGCCCCGCGAGTCTTCAAGGCAAGACGATCTACCTGGTGGATGAAACCTTCGATGGTGGCGACAAGTTTCTGCAGCAGATGCAGGCTTGGATGGCCGTTCACATGCCCGAAGTCAAAACGGTATTCCGGGCGAAGAAGGGCGCGTACGGCGCCGAAGACCCGGATCTGTGGAAGGAAATCAAGTCCGTAGACGGCCTGATGATTATGGCCATTGGCCATTGAAGCACCTGCGCGCCGGCGGTCGTCGGCCATGTTGCGGAAGTTGAGGCGAATTATGGAATACCTGCCGTAGGAGTCATCATCGACGCGTTAGTCGATCTGGTTCACGACAAAGCCTTCGAAGAAGGCATGCCGGCTCTCCGGCTGGCCTTTACGCCTACGCCCGTTGGAGGGGAGACGCGAAAGGAGCTCGACGCCTACATTGCCGGTAACGATCCTGTCACCAAGCAGCCCTTCATGCGGGAAATTGCAGACTATCTGACGCGGCCGCTGAACGATGAGGAGAAGAAGACAGGTCTCGTTAAGCGAGAGAAAAAGCGCTTCATCGGACCGGACACGGCGGAGAAGATTCAACGCTACTTCGACGACCGTTTCTGGACCGATCAGCTTCCGATCATCATGCCGACGGAAGAGCGGGTTGCCGCAATGCTCAAGAACACACAGCATCGGCCTGATGAAATCGTCGGACAGATGCGGGTCACCGGAGAAAGGGAGGCGTGGCAGTATACCGTGGAGACGGTCGCCATCAATGCGGTGATGGCTGGAGCGAAACCCGAACTTTTCCCAGCGATCCTCGCGCTGGCTGCCTCACAGACAAACGCGCATTCGAGCTCCACCTCCTCGATGGCGGCCATGGCGGTTTTCAACGGCCGCATCGTGGACCAGCTCCAATTGAATCCCAGTACCGGCGCTCTAGGACTCTACAACAACTCCGGAGCCCTGATCGGCCGCGCCTGGAGCTTATTGTCCATGAATGCCACCGGCGGGTCGGTGCCGGGTCATACATACGAGGGTGTTCAGGGCAATCCGATGGCGGATGTGCCGGCCGTTTTCGCGGAGAACGTCGTCGGTTTGCCTCCGGGTTGGAGACCGCTGAGTGTGCAGAAGGGGTTTCAAGAGGACGAGAACGTTGTCAGCACGTTCGACGGCTGCCAGAGTCAGAACACGATGATGGTGCTTCAAGACGAAGATTGGGACTGGACGCTGAAACGCTTTATCGGCGGCCTTGGTTCCCCCCAGCGTGGTGGCAAGCTGCTGCTAATCGACCCGTCGGTAACACCCCCGCTGCTTCGCTTCGGCTTTGACACCAAGGAAAAACTGATCAAGTGGGTGAAGGAGAACGTGACGATTCCCCAATACCACTATTGGCTCGACCAAGAAGTGATCAACTATAAGCTGGGACCTGCCCGGGCGGGGCGTGAGCCGTACGCGACGTGGTTGAAACTTCCAGCGGACGCGCAGATTCCCTATCTCGAAAACGTCGAGGTCGTGGTGGTCGGAGGAAGCGGCAACATCCGGTGGAGTGTGAACGAATGCGCTTACCGGACAAGCGTCAAGGTCGACGATTGGAAATAAGGAGCTCGATGCCGCAGAATTCAGCAAGGGCTCGTATCCTTGCGGGCTTGACTTTGTTGTTCGGGATCGCGTTGCTTCCGTTGTGGTCCCAAGCTGGGGAGGCAGTCTGTACCGCCGATGCAAAAGCCGCAAATCTCGATTTGACGCTCAAGGACGTCCAGGGCAAGCCCTTCGCGCTGTCCGACTATAAAGGTAAGGTGGTTGTGTTGGATTTCTGGGCCACCTGGTGCCCTCCTTGCAGGAAGGAGATTCCCGGATTCATCGAGTTGTATAACCGTTACAGGTCACGCGGCTTAGCCGTGATCGGTGTTTCGATGGACGAGTCCACCTCCGACATTAAACGATTTGCCAAGCACTTCAAAATGACCTATCCGATCTTGCTGGGCGCCGGACGTGACGACCTGGAGCGAGCCTTTGGATCGCTTCCGCTCCCAACGGCATTCGTCATTGGCCGCGACGGCAGGATCTGTGCCAAGCATGACGGTTTGACACCCAAGGAACAGTTCGAGCGCGAAATCGGGTCCTTGTTCTGAGGAATCGATTCTGAGAACGTGATGTACGTCCACCACGGCAAACACGCGGGCCGGGGGGCGCGCTCAACGCGGAATTCCAGCGTAGACTAATGAGTCGGAGGTTCCATGAGATATACATCACCTTACGGTCATGAACGGCGGCTTGTGCCAGCATTGCTGGGAGTTGCGCTGGTGTTTTGTCTGCTGGCGCCCGCGTTCGGACTTGCCCAGCAAACCCCGCAGCAAGAGAAAAAGGGCGCTTTCATTGACGGCGAATACGTCGAGGACTATGTATACGTCCCGGATTTCATCGCTCCGGAAGAGTTGAAAAAGAGCATCGATGAGCATTCGCCCGGCATCGTAATCGTCGACACGGCCGCGCCCGCCGTTTGGGAAGACGAACACATCCCCGGCGCGGTCAACTTCCCGTACTCCACCCACATTACCGCCCCCGTGCCTCTGCCTCGCGATAAGAAGCTCGTGATTTATTGCGCCTGCAAGAATCACGAAGACTCAACCGACGTGGCGCGCCAACTCAGTCTGCTGGGCTACCGCAATGTAAAGGTTCTCAAAGGCGGATGGTTCAAGTGGGTCGAGCTGAAATATAAAACGGAAAGCAAGGACGACACGAAGGCGGCGAAATGATGCGAATCAACCTTCTGTGCCAGGTTGCGGTCTTTGGCACTCTTCTGCTGGGTGTCACCGGGGTGGCGGCAGACATCGTGTCCGGCCCCGACATCGGCGCCACCACACAAACGATTCCTGTTACGGATGTCACGGGACCTTATAAGGGTGAAAAAATCTGTTACGTCTGTGATTTTGATAAGGCGCCGAACGTGCTGGCGTTCTTTCGCGACACTTCCGATGCCACGGCCAAAGAGATCGTCCAGCTCAACGATCTGTATGCGAAGAACAAGGCCCGCAACTTCAAAGCGGTCGTGATGATCGTTGCCGGCGAAAGCTCAAAAAAATGGCTGGAGGAGCTCAATCGTTCGACGCGTCTCGAGATTCCGCTGACGTTCTTCACGAAAGGACCGAAGGACGTCGCTGTACGAGTCTACAACCTGAACCCTGCTGTGGCGAATACGTTCCTGGTTACGGTTGATCGGTCCGTGGTCGCCAACATCTCTGATATTGAGCCGGAGCAGTTCAACCGCGTTTCCGACGCCGTGTCGAAAATGCTCGCCACCCTCCGGTAATCGCGCATCGGCCACTCGCAACCCGATCATGGACAGACAAACCGATAAGCGATGGTTTCTTCACTGGTTCGGCTGTTACGGTATGCTTGCTTCATTCCATTGTGCTCGGTGGTTGTGGACGGATCAGACAAAGTTGAAGCGGAGCATTCAGGAGGGGATATGGTCAGAATGAATTTCCTCGTGATTTGCATAGTGGCCGCTTTCTTCACTTTCGGATTGGCGCTGACTGCGCAAAGCGAAAATCCAAACTCCGGATCGTGGTCCGGCGTAATCATAAACAGCAATTGCAGCACAGACGAAGCCTTCGCCGAGGCGCCGAAGTGCACGGAGAAGGATGTGCCCGCCACCAAGCTAGCGCTGTATGACGATACCACCAGGCAGATATTCATCCTGGATCCCCAGGATCAAGCGATTGGCCACCTGGGAGATAGCATGACCCTCACGGGAACACTTGACGGCAATACGGTTCACGTGGCCTCTTTGAAGATGCACACTTCGATTGGCTTGGGCGTTGGTCAGAAGGCGCCCGATTTCTCTGCTCAAGACCAGTTTGGCCAACAGCGAAGCTTGGAGACATTGAAAGGACCCAAAGGAACAGTTCTCCTTTTCTTCCGCTCCGCCGATTGGTGACCGTACTGCAAAGGGCAGCTGGTCGAGCTGCAAAACGCAAAAGCGCGATTTGAAAAACAGGGGATTAAAGTCGCTGCGATCAGCTATGACACCGTGGAAATACTGAAGTCCTTCGCTGACCGGCGCAAGATCGAGATTCCAATGCTCGCCGATCCTGATTCGAAAACCATACGGGCCTACGAAGTTCTGAATGCCGAGGCGGACGGACAATACAAGGGCATGGCAAGGCCCGGATATTTCTTCATCGACACCAAGGGCATCATTCGGGAAAAGTTCTTCGAAGCGAAGTACAGGCAACGATTTTCCGGGAACAACGTAATTGGCAAGCTCTTTCCCGAGCTGGGCGACGAGGTAACGGACACAGTTCAGGCGCCACACTTGAGCCTTGTTGTTGAGCAATCTGACCGGACAGGCTTTCCAGGGGGACGGATCACCTTGACTGCGGAAGTGCTACTCCCAGCTGATGTACATGTGTATTCCCCGGGCGTTCAAGGCGGGTACAAGTCCATAGCTCTTGTGATGGACCCCACGCCCGGGATGGAGTTGACTCCGGTAAATTATCCACACGCGAAAATTCTCTATCTACCCGCGATCAAGGAACGTGTGCCCGTGTTCGAAGGGAAATTCCGCATTACTCAGGATCTTAAGATAAGCTCTGAGGCGAATTTCAGCAGCTCGCTCGGGACGGGCGGAAAGACCTTCACAATTGCCGGAAAGTTAGAATACCAGGCCTGCGATTCGAAGATTTGTTATATACCAACGTCGGTACCGCTCCACTGGCAGGTGCAAGTTCTGCCTTTGGATCGGCAGCGGGCCCCGGAGACCATTCGGCACAAGTAGCAGACACTCGACCTTTTGGGAACTGAACATCGCAGGAGGAAGCCGTGTCGGATGTCGCGTACATTTCTAAGATACATATTGAGAGAAAAGTTGGTCCCCTTCGATTCGCCTATTTGCCCGGTGAGTCGCAGCCGGTAGTGTTCAGCGTCCACGGAGCGATCGCCGAGCACTACGGAACTTTCCTTAGCCACAGTGTAAGACCCCTACGGGCCAGGAACTCGCATTAACCGGGATCTCCGCCCTCAAATCGATGCACGAGATTTCCTGTCTGGTGGCCGCGATCCGTTTCGGAACGTCAATCCGCCCGGAGCCAACGAGTGCTTTCGTGATCTGAAGGACCGCCGTTTGTTTATTGCCGAATGATTTGGGGATCAGGGGGGCTCTTCGCGACTACCAGGGGATAATAGTCTATCTTTGAGGTGGCGGGGTTTAGTAACTTCTACGCTTGTGTTCTTGCCGCATTGGTGGTTTCCATTTGTCGGGAGAGTGATGCGTGCCTGGTGGTCGTCGCGGTCTTCAAAACCGTTGCCCCGACACGACGTGTCGGGGGGTAGGTTCGATTCCTACCCTCTCCGCCAACTTCTAAGATTCAAAACCGTTTTCGAAAGGGGGTGATCGCCTATGTCGCGGGAGCAGATTTTCAAGCTAACCGCGTTGTCGTCCTGCGCCGGTTGAGCTTCCAAACTCAGCCAGCAGGCTCTGATGCAGGTTCTGCATCAGCTACCGATCCTGAACAGCCGCAATCTCCTGGTTGGCCCCGCCACTGGAGACGACGCTGGGGTGTATCGTATCGACCGGAATCGCGCACTGGTGCAAACGACTGATTTCTTCACGCCCATCGTCGATGATCCCTTTGCCTACGGGCAGATCGCAGCGACAAATGCTTTGTCCGACGTTTATGCCATGGGCGGCCGTCCGCTGACGGCGCTTAACCTCATGGGAATACCAGCGGACTTGGTGCCACCACGCATCATTAATCTGATCCTTCGCGGAGGCGCTGCGAAGATCAAAGAAGCTAAGTGTGTTTTGATCGGTGGCCATACAATTCGAAATCCGGAGCCGATCTACGGTCTTGCTGTTACCGGCATAGTATCGCCACGGCACATGCTGACTAACGCGAAAGCTCGGCCGGGTGATGTGTTGATCCTGACGAAACCCCTGGGCACAGGTATCATCACCACTGGAATCAAGCGTGGGCTAACCAATCGTTTGCTGGAACGAAGAGTTATCGCAGTTATGACAAAGCTCAACAGCGTAGGACCCGAACTAGCCGCGAGAGGGCTTCTCAGATCCGCCGTTGATGTGACCGGCTTTGGTTTGCTGGGACATCTGGGCGGGATGTGCCGCGCCAGCCATGTCGGCGCCGAGATTGTCGCCAGCGCAGTGCCCATAATCAGCGGGGAAGTCTTCCAGCTCATTGCCGAGGATTGCATCCCTGGTGGAAGCCGCGACAATTACGACTTCGCGAACGGGTTCACAGAATGGGACAGCGCTACTTCGGCTCAAAAAGCGGTGTTGACGGACGCGCAAACGAGCGGCGGGCTCCTCTTAAGCGTGCCGCGGAGAAATGTGGTTGCGGTGATGAGGAATCTGAAGGGTCATCGCACGCTTTGCGCCGCCGTCATCGGACGGATTGTGCGTTCGAGCAAGCCGAGGATCCGGGTGACAGCATGAAACGTTCCGGACTGCGCGGCATCCCCTCGGTCGATAGTCTCGCGCTCGCTCTTACTGAAACGGGACTTCCTCATCCGACGGTCGTAGCAACTATTCAACGAGAGCTTGCCGAGCTGCGAAAACACGGGACAGTTCCGGGCTATGAAGACATTCTCTCGCACCTTCGTTCCGCCCTGGGGACCCTACGCGCGTCTCGCATCCAGCTCGTGATCAATGGAACTGGCATTCTTGTTCACACGAATTTCGGCCGTGCGCCGCTCGGCCACGCTGTGATGGAAGCAGTGTCGCGAATTGGATCGCGTTACAACAATCTCGAGTATGGAATCGCCGAGGGAGGGCGAGGTGGACGCGCTGCTTACCTGGAGCACGTCCTCGCGCTGCTCTGCCGTTCGGAAGCTGCCACAGTGGTGAATAACAACGCGGGTGCGCTGGTTCTGATTCTTCGGCATTTCTGCAGAAATGAGTCAACGGTCAATAAGAGCACGAATAGCAGCAAGCGGCGTGAGGTTCCTGTGTTGAAGAATCAGGTAGCGATTTCGCGCGGCGAACTGATTCAGATTGGCGGCGGGTTCCGGATTCCGGAAATACTCGAGGCCAGCGGTGCGCGATTGCTCGAAGTGGGAACGACCAATAAGACTTCACTTACTGATTTCGCTCGTGCGATCACTCACGAAACCGCGCTGATCTTGAAAGTGCATCGCAGCAACTTCTACATGGACGGCTTTGTTGACTCACCATCAACCGAGGCCATCGCGAAGCTAGCGCGCGAGAGGCGCGTACCCTTCGTGGAAGATTTGGGCAGCGGCGCCATGATTCAGACGGAAACGGTTCCAGGCTTGGAACACGAGCCGACACCTGCGGAGGTCTTGCGAAATGGAGTGGACTTGGTCTGCTTTAGCGGAGACAAGCTGTTAGGCGGCCCTCAGGCGGGTATTGTTGCGGGGAAAATGAAAATGATCGCCGCGCTCAAGCGCGAGCCGTTGTTTCGCGCGCTACGCTGCGACAAACTAATCCTGGGAGCGCTCGAGGCCACGGTGGACATTTACTTGCGTAACTCGACCGACCATTCGAGTGCGAGCGTTGCAATGAATAGATACGACATTCCGCTGCTCGCGATGCTGTGCACATCGAACGACGAGTTGCAAATGCGAGCTGGGAAAATCCTTACGGCACTCGATGGCTTGCCGCTTAAAGCGGAAATAGGCAAAGGCCGCTCCCAAATCGGCGGCGGCGCGCTGCCACGCTCGATTGTGCAATCCACAACGCTTAACGTAAGTCACAACACACTGAGGCCGCAAGAACTGGCGGCGCGGCTGCGTTCCCGTGTGCCGCCAATTGTCGGGTTCATTGAACGAGGCATGCTCAAGCTTGACCTGCGAACTGTGTTCCCAGATCAGGATGATGAAATTGTCGCAGCACTTCGCGCCGCGATCTGATCTCAAGTAAGGCAATGCTCGTCGCTAGTTGCGGCGGTGCGTTCAGGCTTCCGATGAGAGAGCCTCAACATTTTATTGTCGCTACCGCGGGTCACGTGGATCATGGAAAGAGCTCACTCGTCAAAGCTCTGACCGGAACCGATCCCGATCGTCTGCCAGAAGAGAAAGCACGAGGTATCACCATCAGCCTCGGCTTCGCTCACTTAGAGCTCCCCGCCTCCTCCACAGAAACTCCATCTCTCATGTTAGGAATCGTTGACGTGCCCGGCCACGAAGACTTCGTGAAGAATATGGTCGCAGGCGTCGGGTCTATTGACCTGGCGCTGTTTGTTGTTGCGGCCGACGATGGATGGATGCCCCAGACTGAGGAGCATCTGCAAATCCTCAACTACCTTGGCGTGCATCGCGCTGTGGTCGCGTTGACTAAGATCGATTTAATACCAGATGAACATCGTGCGATCGCCGCAATTCAGGATAAATTGCGCGACACGCCCTTCTCTGACGAGCCCATTGTTCCCATATCGGTCGTCACTGGACAAGGCCTTGATGATTTGAAGGAGGCTCTCACACGTGTACTGGCCAACACGCCTTCGCCGCGCGATATTGGCAAACCACGCCTGCCCGTTGACCGCGTTTTTACGCTTCGGGGCATCGGCACGGTGGTTACAGGCACGCTGATCGGCGGCACTTTGCAGCGCGGTCAGAGCGTTACGATCCAACCATCCGGAAAAGTTGCCCGGATTCGAAGTATGCAGTCGCACAATCGCGATGTCGAGCTGAGCGTGCCGGGTACGCGCACCGCGCTCAACCTACCGGACATTGCCGCTCTGGATGATATTCATCGAGGCGACGTGATCACACTGGCCGAGCTTGGCGGTCCGACCGACGTACTTGATGTCGACCTTAGTGTGTCACCGAGAGCGAACCGTCCACTCAAGGACGGCGCGCTCGTCCACGTTCACCACGGCAGTAAAAACGTACGCGCTAGAGTAGTTTTATCCCCGCGCAAAGAGTTGGCTCCAGGAGAACACGCACTCGCTCAGATTAGGTTCGACGCGAGCGTATTTGTTTTTGCCGGTGATCGATTTGTCCTCCGAGATTCCGCAGGACTGAGTACGTTGGCAGGAGGCGTTGTGCTCGACCCAGACCCTTCGCGAAAGCTGTTGCGGAGCGAAACACGACTCAATCTTCTCCGTCACCGTGCGAAATCACCCAGTGATGTGACGGCCTTTGTTGCCTCGCAAATAGCGCGCGACCGAGCTGTCAAGCGATCGTCATTTCTGCTCAAGTCGAAATTCAGCGCACAGGAGATTTCCGATGCAGTTTCGCGGCTGGTCGCCGAAGGGAATCTAGTAGCGCTCGCGACTTTTGCTATCGACGCTGCATGGTGGCAGATGTTGCGCCGACGTGCAGGAGAGGCGATTGACGCGAACCATCACGCTCACCCCAATGAGTTAGGCCTATCCCTCTCAGACCTGCGGACGAGTCTCAAGGACGAGCTGCCGTTCTCCGAACTCTTTGAATTCCTCGTCGGCGATTTGTGCCGCAGCGAATTCGTAAAGGTGGGAAACACAATTCGCCGCGCAACACACCGGCGCGCGTTACCGCCGCCGCTCCTGGGCGTAGCCACAACACTCCGTGCCGCGCTCCAGGCCAAACCGTTTGATCCGCCCTCGCGGAAGCAGCTTGCGCCGGATTCCGTATCGCGGCAGGCCCTGAGATTCTTGATCGAAACCGGCGAAGTTGTAGAGATCAATGAGGAAGTGGTGCTGCCCTCAGACGGTTTTAAGCATATGATCGACTTGATCAGCCAATACATTCGGAAAAACGGGGCTGCGACGGTTAGTCAGCTTCGCCAAGAACTCGGCTGTAGCCGACGCGTCATTGTCCCGTTGCTTGAACAACTCGACCGCGACGGCGTTACGCTTCGAAACGGTGACACGCGCAGACTTCGCGCCAAGTAGGTTGCGGCAGCGAGTTCTTTGCGCGTGGACTTTTGCGGAGTTGGGACGACGGGCCGATTTAGTAATCAAACATCTTATATTGGCAATCCCCTATTGGAAGGGTGATTTCGGTCGCATGAAAATCTATTTTGGGTTCAGGCAACCTCGCGGTTTTTCATGCCGTCGGCGACCAAGCGAACCACTTCCTCCTCGCGGCGCGTGAGAAGCGGTATGCCGTCGCGATCGTTCAGGTGGATCGCTTTGCTTTGGCTGCACGGAGCTGCCTGAACGCGCCGACCAACCGAGCGTGAGCAATGAAGAAAGCACAAGACGCTCATTGCCAAAGTGGAAGCCGCTTCCTGGATGTTGCACCGCCAAATCCGCACAGGCCGCTGTTGCCAGTTTACGGTTTCGACTGAGCCTTCAAGAAGGCGTATATGTCCGCCAATTCCTGGTCTGAAATTACATTGGCTGCAGTCGCGGGCATCTTGCCCGTCGGTTTACGGACATATTTGATCAATCCAACCACCGAATCAGGAAGTGGGCTGATTTTCGTAGTCGCGGCTTCCCCTTGACCATCGGGACCATGGCATTTATCGCAGCCTTTACTTGAAAAAAGCATTTTCCCATTTTCCAAATGGTCCTTGGAATCGCCACCTTCCGTTGCGTTCTCCTTTTTCACTGGTTTGTCGGAATCCGCAGAAGAGTCTGATTTTGTTTTGGTAGGAGAACTGGGTTGAGAATTTGCAGTTTTCGGTGAGCCTCCAATGAAGGCATAAATGTCGGCCAATTCGGCGTCTGACACCACAGCGGGGGGTTGCGGATCCATTCCGTTCGAAGCATTGCGAATCCAATGAACAAACTCTGGAAATGCCATTTTGATCTTGAGGAGGGGCGGTCCATCCGAGCCTTCTCCGTTCTGACCATGGCATTCCGCGCAGGCAACCCGATGGTAAACCTGCTCCCCGTATGCAGCATCTCCCGACGCCGCGAGTGAATCGAGATTTTCGGGCGGCTTATTCGACTGTGCCAAGCCGGACCGCGGTATCACCAACGCTGCTACCACAGCTATAAGTAATAAGACTGCATTGGAATAGTGGATACGATTCGTATTCATTGCGGACTCCTGAACTTCTGCTCCCATTAACGAATCACTGCACCTAATTGGTGCCCGATGCTAACCAACCAGGATGCTCAATAAGAATCGCTAGGAGGACAATACGCCATAGGCCTCCGACTCTCCAACTTGATACCTCTCCGTCCGAGAGTTCGGGGGCACTGAGAATTTGGGCTAGGAATATTCTACGCGCGAGGATGCCCTGGCGAGAACCGAAACAAATCTCCTATTTTGACGACACGGCGTCCTATGTTTCACGATACGATTAAATAAAGGGGAAACGGCGCCGCTCCAAACTGTTTCTCTACTTCATTCTTCGATTATTCGGGTGGCCGTTATTTCAACGCCACGATGGCGGCATCCCAGCCACCAGTTCTTTCGGTCCAGCTGGTGTTGTACGAGCCAGTGGCACTGACGATGCGATACGCCGGAATGATTTTGTTGACACTGGCAGCCTCGGTCAGTGCGGAGAACGAA
>Ga0209168_10000765_pt1 | contig 28565 bp, 29 predicted proteins | sample Coa_R1_FD_187156 | JGI IMG/M metagenome (GOLD analysis project Ga0209168, IMG submission 187156) | Surface soil microbial communities from Centralia Pennsylvania, which are recovering from an underground coalmine fire - Coalmine... | ecosystem: Environmental > Terrestrial > Soil > Unclassified ...
AGTTCGGTTGTGATAACCGCTGAATGCATATAAGCGGGAAGCACTCCTCAAGATGAGATCTCCCAACCCGTAAGGGATAAGAAGGGCCCAGGAAGACTACCTGGTTGATAGGCTGGAAGTGGAAGCGCAGTAATGCGTGCAGCTTACCAGTACTAATCGCCCGTTCGGCTTGACCATAAAATTTACTCGGTGCAGATACAGTTGTCAGTTCTCAGTTGCCAGTTCTCAGTTAGAACCTGAACTGGAATTAGCAAGTTGTTTGGATGTCGTTAGAACCTGAATGACTGAGAGCAATAACTGATGACTGTTGCGCCGATGCCTTGATAACAGTGAGCTACGAGCCATGAGCTCCGAGCTTGCGTCCAATCTATTCAGTTGTGAGAGATCGTCCCAGCGTGGACCGTTCTCAAGATCTTTTACAAGTTTGCAGCGATGATCTTCCTAGGCGAGATCTTAGCTCGAGGCTCACAGCTCGAAGCTCGCTGCTATAAGTTGTCGGTAATCATACCGCGGGGGATCCACCCGTTCCCATCCCGAACACGGAAGTTAAGCCCCGCTGGGCCGATTGTACTGCACGCGAAAGTGTGTGGGAGAGTAGGTCGTTGCCGGCATAAATAAGAGCCAAGTTGAGAAATCAATCTGGCTCTTTCCTTTTGAGCCTGTGGCTAAGAATCAGGATTAGGTCTGCTATCCTGTTTGCCGCAGAGAGGAATGGCCAGATGAAAGTAGCGGAAGCATTGGCACTGCGGGCGGATCTGCAGAAGCGTCTGGAGCAACTCAAGCAGAGGCTAGTCAAGAACGCGCGTATTCAGGAAGGCGATAAGCCTGAAGAGGACCCTGCCGACTTGCTTACCGAGTTCGAAAGGTGTGCGCAGGAATTGACCCAACTGATTCAACGCATCAACCGCACAAACTCGACGGCCCGCCTGGCCGATCGATCACTGGCGGATTCGCTCGCTGAGCGCGACGTTCTAAAGATCCGATACAACACTCATCGTGAACTGGCGAGTGCGGCTTCGATCATGCAGGCCCGTATGACTCGATCCGAAGTTAAGTTCATCAGCACCGTAAGTGTTGCGGCGATTCAGCGGAAAGTAGATGATCTTGCGAAACAGTATCGCGAACTAGACACGAGAATCCAAGAAGCAGACTGGACGACAACGTTGTTGGAATAGTTCCAAGACTCGGAACGAGTAGGTAGTTGCCGCAACGAGAAGCGAGCACAACCCTACGGCGGGGCAATGCCGATCTGGTAGTGCGAGGGCAGCACTAATCGGTTCGATTCCGACCCGCACAGCGTATGCCCAGCATGGCGCACAAATGCACGGCGCACCGTAACCGTGTACTACCACGTGCTGATCTCGTGCGGCGGCGAGGGTGGGTCAGGGGCACTCGTTCCGAGTCTTGTGTCGGGTTTTGAGAGTGAGGTTGAAAAGATCCTTCGCCAAGAACGCTCAGGATTTCGGCTGCGGGCTCCCGCTTCGCTCATACCCGCAAAGCGCCTCAAGTTAAGCCCCGCTGGGCCGATTGTACTGCACGCGAAAGTGTGTGGGAGAGTAGGTCGTTGCCGGCATAAATAAAGGCCACATTCAGAAATGAATGTGGCCTTTTCCTTTTGGCGCGTCTCTACGTCGTGTTGCGGTTGGCATAGCGCTCGGCCTGCCGCTCAAAAGAAATGCCTAGCCCCTTCGCGCCTTCGGCGCCTAATTGGGTATGGACAGCGTAGAGTGCTAGGACCAAGGACAGCCCCCAAGCTAGCGCACGGTGATGAGAAACGCCCCAAACTGAAAAAGTGACGAGCAGAATGACGGCAGCGATGCATCCAGACATCGGCGATAAGCGCTTTTTCAATATCCAGCTCGTCTCGTGTGCGCAGCGCTTGCTCAAGGATTTCAGCTTCTCTGTCCTCTCGCTCCGCGATGAGTTCAAGAATTCTGTGAAGCAAATTCTGTGCCGTGTTCGTCAAGCTCCGCACGCAGTTCGTTGAAATTCTCACCCCTTAATCTCTGCGCATAATTCCGTCGGCCTAATGCCTGGCGGCTGAACTCTTCAATGTCGGGTTTGAAAAGCTCTGCCGGTCTCACAGTGCCCTCCCCTAACTTGGAGTATATCTCGGGTAGTCGCCTCTCGCTATGTCAATCCAGAATTGCCATAGCTCCTATCATGAAGGAATTTGGGGGGAGAGATCCTTCGCGATTAGCGCTCACGCCTTCTAGGCCCATTAAGTTAAATCCCGCCGGGCCGATTGCACCCCCCACCCCATCATGCCGAAACTGGGCGTGCATTGCTGTCGAGCTTTGCTCGACCGGACGGGCGAGGGCGCCCGTCCCCACACGTCGGGTACTCTCGCAGTTTCGATCTTTTCTATGAGCGCGCTGTTTGTCGTAAAGTGGAAACGTAAAATCTTTAGGACCTTCTTGAAACATGAAAATCAGAGTTGCTGCCTTTTCTATTTCTCTCGACGGATTCGGTGCCGGACCCCGGCAAGACATCAACAATCCACTCGGCGTTCGCGGGACTGAGGTTCACGGCTGGTTCTTTCCCACCGACGTCTTTAAGAAGATGCAAGGTCAGAACGGCGGATCGAAGGGAACCGACAACGAGATGGCGCTGCAGGCATTCGAAAATGTTGGCGCCTGGATCCTGGGCCGCAACATGTTCGGACCGGTACGCGGGCCGTGGGTCATCGATCCTTCGACCGGCGACTCCTGGAAAGGATGGTGGGGCGACACGCCTCCGTATCACACGCCGGTGTTTGTGCTGACGCATCACACGCGCGCGCCGCTTGAAATGAAGGGCGGCACTACTTTCCACTTCGTCACCGACGGGATCGACTCCGCTTTGCAACAGGCGAAGCGGGCGGCGGGCGGCAAAGATGTTCGTATTGGTGGAGGTGTGTCAACGATTCGTCAGTATCTCGAAGCCGGACAGATCGACGAAATGCATTTAGCCTTGTCCCCGGTTCTATTGGGCGAAGGGGAAAATCTTTTCGCCGGGATGAATCTGCATCGGCTGGGATTCAAGGTCGTGCGAACTGTCGCCGGAGAAAATGCGACTCACGTCTTCCTGAAGAAGAGCTAGTCGCTCAGAAAATAAAGTCCCCACCCTGTCGCAAACTACGCGACAAAAGTGGGGCATCTTTTTTTTGCCCGAGCAGGACGACGAATATGTCGACGGTCGCTTTGCTGGCAGGGCGGACCCTTTGGCTTCGATCAGGGCAAGCTGCGTCCGCCCCTATATTGCTCCTCAGGCGGCGGCTTGGTGTTGGTAGGCCGGGACAAACGTGTCGGCTACGAAAGTCTCGAAGCTGGTTGGTGTGGTGTTCTGAACTGTGCGCGGTTCGAGTGCGTGCATTTTGCCGGCGTTGAGGCTGTGCGTCATTTCCAGGAGCAGGTTAGCCACTGCTTCCGACATGCCCATCTGAACCAGCGCGGCCCGGAACTGATCGTCGGGTACCTGGGCATATTTGAGATCGGGCTTGCCGATGGTCTTTCCGAGAATCGCTGCGACTTCTGTATAGGATAGATCGCGTTGTCCGAGGAGTTCGCGAGTTTGTTTTCCGTGAATGGTCGGATGCAACAGACTGTCGGCGGCCGCAGTTCCGATGTCGCGAGTCGCAATCATCGGGACTTTCAGGTCCGCGCGTAGAGGTCCGATGGCGCTGCCCATCTGGCGGATCGCGTTCGCCTGGGGAAGAGTGTTCTCCATGAAATATCCGGCGCGAAGATAAAGGATGTTCGCGCTGCTGATCTGGTTGAGCTTTTGCTCGAGATTGTGCAGGCCGACTACTGGGCCGGTTCCGCTGGCAAGTTCAGCCCCGATGCTGCTGAGCGCAACGACATTCTTGGTCCCCGCAGTTCGCACAGCGCTGGCGATAGCGTCGCTGACGCGGTTCGAGTATCCAAGCGGATCTTTGCTGGCGAGGTTCGGCGGAATCATGACGTAGGCTGAGTCGGCCCCGTGAAACGCCTTGGCGAGAGCGCTGGCATCCGAGACGTCCGCAATGAATGGTTCTGCACCCTTCGACGTAATCGGCTGAAGATGAGCCGAGTTCCTGCCGACGACGCGAACTTTCTCTCCGCGAGTCAACAGGTTGGCTGCCACGACATGTCCGGTGTTGCCGCTTGCTCCGAGTACAACATACATAAACTTACCTCCATTCTTTGTTCGATGATGGGGGCATGGGATAGGACTCGCGATGAAGCAGTTGAATTTCCTGGATTAAGGTTCGTGGTTCCCGCACTTTTCGCGAACAACGCGAACCGCATCGGGCGACCACCTTAGTGGTTTTGCACGCAAGGTTAGAACGCTGAAGCCAGTGGGCCGAAGCGACGCTTATGGATTCGGCGGCGGAGGCAGCAGGTCGCAGTGATCTATGCACTTCACGGTCTCAACTTCGACATTGGCTTTCTTGTGTCCGGAAAGATCGATGTCGGGAAGGATGAGAAGTGTCTGTGTACCGTTGGCGACATTGAAGCTGCAGTGGAAGCTCATCGACTGCACGCCGCGTTCCTTGCAGCCGGTTTGGTCGAGAGCGTCGGTGAGCGACACCGTCTTGTCGTAGACCTGATCCGCGAGGTGCGATGGAAGCAGAGCGACCGTCAGTGGAATGGGCGACTTGATCTTCACGTTGAGTTCCTGCCCATCGTGATCCGGAGTCATCAGGCTGTAGACCTTGGGCACCGATGTGATCTCGTACTTTTCGTTCAGGATGCGTCGCCATTCGAAACAGGGCAGAACGCAATTGTTCACGCAAGACCAGCTGAAGTACTGGATGTGGAGATCGTTGGGCGACATGAACTGTCGCACGCCCGGTCCGAGGACGGCGCCGATCGTCGCGACGACAGGCTTCTGCGGCTTGCGCTCGTCATGGAAAGTGATGATCATGGGGCGCTCGGAAGGAAGGTGACACTCGTAGATCGCGCTGGTGACATGCTCCTTCACGCAGAGGAAGTTGAAAGTCGGAGGAGCGTCCGGGTTCTGCGTCGCGGCGTTCCATTCGTCGGCCCAGGCCATGGCCACGGTGACCGGATACCTGGAGTCGATCTGCACATGCATGTTGCCGCCTCCGGCAGCCGGATGGTAGATGCGGCCGTTGTGCAGGCTGGCTGGTTCGAGCGGGATCGTCTCGCTGTTGGCAGGAGTCCAGTCGAACACGCGATTGTCTTGCGCCGTCGAAATGGTGACGAAGGCGCAGACCAGCAGCGCGACGAAAATAGAAAGGTTCCTCATCCTATAAGTATTTGCTGGAGAAACGGGTGCACCTAGGAAATTCAAGAGAAAGAGATTACCGAGGTACCAGGGCTATGTGAGTTGTGTGGGGCGGGCGCCCCCGCCCGCCAACGCCGAAAGAACGAGGTTGATGGTTCGAAACCAACGTGGATGCTAGAGGGTTCTTGGCAAAATCATCAGCCCTCTTCCTGGCCAGACGCGCGCGGGGGCGCGCGCGCCACACTAGATCAACTCTGGATTCACCCATAGCCAGCGGTAGTCTTCTGGCTTCTCTACGAACCCTCTCCTTACCGGATTCTGCCGAATGTATTCACATTTTTCTTTCAGGCTTTCATCAGACCGCAGCACGTGGTCGAAGGACTCGTCCTGCCAGACCGGGCTGGAGAGACGAAGAAGCTTATTGATGCGGTGAGCTGTAGCGCTCTTGAGGCATTGCAGAATGTCTACGAGCGGATATGGCCAGCCATCCGGATTACGGAGCGGCATCAGCAAAAGGTGGACATGATCGGGCATGACCACGACGGCCTGCAGTCGAGCTCTTTTGCCATGCTCACGAAGACAGTGATCAAGAACCAGGTCACGTGCCGGTGCGGACAGAATAACAGTCCGCAGCGTACGAAAAGTGACGAACAGATCGCAGTCTGCTCTCTGCAAATGAGGAAGCCGTCGGCGATATCGATACTTGCTGAGGATTGAGCTGGACATATTTAGATGGCTATGGGCGGGCGCCCCGCCCGCCACTGTCGAAATGGTAGAGAAACCCGACGAGTTATGTCTGTGATGGATGAACATTAAAGTCGCAAGGCCTGTGGAAACTGGGTTATGTGGGGCGGGCGCCCCGCGCCCACCAAATGCCGAAAGCATAAGAAAGATCGATGTTCAGCAAGATGCAGGTGCTGGAAGGTTTTCGAGGACAGTCGGCACTCTGCTTTCTGGCCAGACGCGCGCGGGGGCGCGCGCGCCACATGAGTGGACTGGTATCGTGTCCGAAGACGGGAAAGGTCAATGTCTTGGGATTTGGGTGTTCTCTCTTTTTGTGGGCCGCTACTTCCCCTTCACCACGAACATATCCCCTTCTGTAAGTCCGCACCTCTGCGCCATCTGGTAGCAGTAATAGAAGTGCGCAGCGTTTTGGTTGCGGGAGTCAGTCCCGAAAGTGAATTTCAAGCCAGCTTGTTTCGCCTGCTTGATGAAGTTCTCGTCGGGGACGTGTGCTACCTCATTGATCTCGATGGCTAACTTCTTGCCGGGGCGAGCCGGCTGCTTGGCGTCGGCGCAGAGATCGATGATGCGGCGGATGCGCGGCTTGGTCCACAGTTCAGCATACTGGCGCGCGATCGGTACCGGCAGGAACGTCGGCCATCCGAAGATGTCGATGCGTTCGGTCGTCAGCACCTGCTCGATGAATTGCATGTAGCGCTGCATGAAGGCTTCGGCATCGTCGACGTGCGTGTCGATTTGCCAGATGGCGACGTAGGTGCCGTCGGGGTTGGGCAGGGTGAGCGCGTCCATCAGGATGTAGTCGAGTTGGTCGAGCACGGGCTTGGAGAAAGCCTTGGACCATCCGGGATAGACGGGCTGCAGGCCGATGCGCACGGGATAGTGGCGCAGGCCGTCGATGTAATGCTGCAGGTCGGCGTCGGTGTTGATGGGGTATCCGGGGCCCGGGTGCTCGAGGATGCCGAGTTGTACGCCGCGCTCTTTGCCGAGTTGCAGGGCCTGATCGATGGTGAGTGTATTGCTCAGGTGAACGTGATAGTCGTGGACGGGGAATGCAGGCTTGGGAGGTTCCCCACCCTTCGAAGATCGCGAAGTATGGACCCTGGGTTCCGAGTCCGGTGAAATAACGTCAAAATCCCCACTTCTCGCGCCAAGAACGCGCGAGAAATGGGGCACCCATAGGGCGGCTGCCGTGGTTTGGAGGAAAGTTCTGCGGGAATGGGTCACGATGGTTCTCCGGTGGGACCGATGAGGATAGAGAACTCGCCGGAAGAGTGACAGTGATGCGAATCACTGCTCAGTTTTGCGTTTTCATCCCGAGCGGAGCGGATTCGCACTCTGTGCGAAATCCGCGTAGTCGAAGGATCCCTATAGCTACGGCTGCGGTTGCGGGAGTAGGGATCCTTCGGCTCCGCACGACTTCGCTTCGCTCAGTCGTACTCCGCTCAGGATGACGCCGCTTGGGAATTGGCTGTCAGGTTGGCAGTCTTCCCGGGGAGTCATCCCGAACGTCCGGCGTTTTTCAGCCGGCGGAGGGATCTCGCGTGTTGCTTAGCCGGAGTGGTAGCCCTGCGCTCAGTTCTTGCGTAGTCATCCTGAGTGGAGCGGATTCGCACTTTGTGCGAAATCCGCGTAGTCGAAGGATCCCTATAGCTATGGCTGCGGTTGCGGGAGTAGGATCCTTCGGCTCCGCACGACCTCGCTTCGCTCAATTGGTGACGCGGATGAGGTTACTTTGAGGAAGGCTTAAGGCCGCAATGTGCGGCAACAAGTTCCACATGGGATTCATCTGACCTTCAATCGCGTGCCTCTATTTCGTCCTAATCTACTTAACCCAAAACCACTACTAAAAGGAGTTGACGATGAAGATCAAGAACTTTCAAGGACTGTTTGAGACCGGATTGCGGTACACGTATGACTGTGAGCAAAAACTGGCGAAGAAGGGCATCCCCAGCATGATCGAGGCGGCGAGTTCGCCGGAGTTGCGCCGCGCGCTGGAACAACATTTACAGGAAACGCAAAACCACGTTACGCGGCTGGAGCGTGTATTTGCACTGATTGGCGCCGAGGCCAAGACCGAAGATAACGACATCATCGACGAGATGATGGATGCTGCCAAAGATATGGCTTCCGCGACGGAAGATGGTTCCCCGTTGCGCGATGCTGCGCTGATTGTGGCCGGCAACCAGGTGGAGCACTATGAGATGGCGACGTACGGATCGCTGATCTCCTTTGCGCGTCAATTGGGAATTCGCGAGGCAGCCGATCTTCTCGAGCAGACACTCAACGAAGAGAAAGCTGCGGACGCAAAGCTGACACAGCTGGGCGAGACAAACGTCAACCGGCAGGCTACGCAGATACAGCGGGCTGCGTAAGTTTCTCGAGGAAAGTCAAAAGTCCCCACTTCTGCCGCAAAGAGTGCGGCAGAAATGGGGCACCAAATCCATTCGTTCACGCTGCCGTGTGGCTCGCAAGATCTACCGTAACGGTGTCGGGCTTAACGGCTGCTCCAGTCCTGCTGACTGGATTAAAGGTAATGGTCAGTTGCTTCGAGGTCACCGAGATTCTCAAGTATCCCGAGTCTTGCTGATCGTGTTTGTTCAGGACCAGATTCGTTCCCGGGAAGACCGAGCTGCTGTCGAGGTATTTCACATTCACGTTATCGCCGGGCTGCGGAGGAGTCTTGCCAAAGCTGGAGCTGACGATGGGAGTGACGTTGTGTCCGCTGTCGCCGCAGATGATGAACGGGACGGAATAATTCTTTCCGCCCAGGTTCAACGAGCGGGTGAAGCGCTGGTAATTGTGGGCATGGCCGGAAATGACGGCGTGGGGGTAAACGCCGACCTGCTTACAGATGGCATCGATCTCGGCGAGCATCGCTGGACTTCCGCCGTGATTGCCGCCTCCCGAGTTGCTTGTGCCGGGTGAATACGTAAACGGCGGATGGTGCATGGTCAGGATGACCGCGCCCGCATAGTTGCTGGTCTTGATGTTCTGGAGCTGTGCAGTCAGGAAGTCGAGCTGGTAATCTGGAACCGCGGGCCACTTGGCGACTCCTGCGGCGCCCTTCCCTTTCTTCGCCGCGCTTTTCTTGGCTGCGTTCTTGGATATCCCTGCGCCTGCTATTCCGGATTCACTCGAGATCACGCCGGGATCTTCAAGGGCATTGCTGAAGAGTCCGATGATGCGGACGTAAGGCGCGTCCAGAGCGTAGTAAACGCCGGGCTGCATCATCGAGGTGCGGTGCAGCGATCCGGCTTCTTTGGTCACGACAGTGCCTGTGGCGCAGAACTGGCGCATGAAGGTGGTGAGAGGATCATCGGCGGCCGCCGTCCCGGGCAAGATGAACGAATCGTGATTGCCGGGAATAGCGAAGATAGGCGCCGGATAGTTCCGGTAGGGTTCATAGAACTGGTCGTAGTAATAGTTCCACTCCCCGAAGTTGTAGACGACATCGCCAAGGTGGTAGAGGAACGCGGGACGGTTTGCGGCGTTCGAGGTATGGAAGTCGTTGGTAACGGCGTCGGCGACCTTGATCATCGCGCCGAAAGTCTTGGTGGCGGTCGCGCCGGTGTCGCCGATCATCTGAAACGTGACGCTCTTGGCCGCGTTGATGGCGTTGATGACGTCGGATCCGTGCGGTCCCCAAGCGGTAGCGAGAGAGAAGACGTCGCCAGGATTGCCGATGGCTTTGGGGAAAGCGACGACGTCTTTGGTAAGAAGAGCCTGGACCTCTTTCGTATAGAACTGCTGGTCGTTGGGCGTGACCTGGAACTGTGAAGGATCGGGAGTCGGAACTCCCTCGTTGAAGACGGGCTCGCTGAAGAGCGGTCGAGAAAGAGGAAACTTGGGTTTGCGTGGCATGCAGTCGACTCCTTTCTTGATGCAGCAATGTTGGTCCTGATTTGTTGCCTTATCAGGAAAAAGGCGGAATCCGCCGCACTCGGAAGGCCCGCGATTATCTTCGGCGATTCGATTCGAGATCGCCTTTGCGCCCCAGGGGTTACGACCAAGGGGCGCGCGGGGAAAGGTGTCCAAATTTACTGCGGGATCATAAATTGTGCAATGGGGAAAACAGGCGTGGAATTCCCACCCTTTCGCAAAGAACACAAAAGGATCGGGCGCCCGCGTATAGACAGCACTCCGCGCTTTGGCCGGTATGAGAACCGTTTGTGTTGGAGACTCATGGCTACGCGGCGGGGTGGATGAAGCGGATGATAAAGAAGGCTAGGCCGGCGACGAATGCGGCGGCGGGAATGGTGAAGATCCATGCCCAGACGATGCGAGTGGCGACACCCCATCGGACGGCAGAAAGACGGTGAGTCGCGCCTACTCCCACGATTGCACCCGTGATGGTGTGGGTGGTGCTGACCGGAATTCCAGCGAGAGCCGTGGCAAATAGAGTGATGGCGCCAGCGGTTTCGGCACAGAATCCGCCGACGGGTTTGAGCTTGGTGATGCGGGCGCCCATGGTGTGGACGATGCGCCATCCGCCGAAGTAGGTGCCGAGCGCGATGGCGATATTGGCGGCGAGGATAATGGGCCAGTGGAAGTGACCCCATGAGCCTTTGAGCTCGGCGGCGGTGATCAAGTTGGCGCTGAAGAGCGCGCTGGCGACGATGCCCATGGTTTTTTGAGCATCATTGCCGCCATGGCCAAGACTGTAGGCTGCGGCCGAAAGAAGTTGCAGCTTGCGGAACCAGGCGTCGATGCGTTGCGGGGGCTTGTTGCGGAGAATCCAAAAGACGGCAGTCATGAAGATCAGTGCAAGGACGAGGCCCATGATGGGTGCTACGACAATGAAGATTAGGGTCTTGTACCATCCTGCGGTGATGATTACGTTGAAGCTCTGGGCGCGCATGATGGCGGCTCCCGCCATGCCACCGATGAGCGCGTGAGAAGAGGAGGTTGGCAGGCCCCACCACCAGGTAAGAAGATCCCAAACGATGGCGCCGAGCAGGCCCGCGATTACAACGTATTGGGTAACCACTTCGATGTGGATCATGCCACTGCCGATGGTTTTAGCGACCGCGGTCCCGAACAAGAACGCGGCGACGAAGTTAAAGAAGGCGGCCCAAAGGACGGCTATTTTGGGGGAAAGGACGCGAGTGGAGACGACGGTGGCGATGCTATTGGCGGCGTCATGAAATCCATTGAGAAAGTCGAAGGTGAGAGCGACGAGAACGGTGACGATGAGGAGCAGCAAGTCAGGTTTCACGTTGGCCTGTAATTAGGAAAGCGAGATCTATGAATTCTTGAGGACTACAGTTTCGAGCACGTTTGCGACATCTTCCGCTTTATCGGTGGCGAGTTCGAGGAACTCGATGAGTTCTTTCGTCTTAATCAGAGCGATGGGATCTTTTTCCTGATCGAAGAGTTGGCCGATCGCAGCGCGAGAAATGACGTCGGCTTCATTTTCGAGGCGATTGATCTCCACGCAGTGAGTCAGGATGTCCCCGTTCTTGCGAAGAAGAGGCAGAGCACGGTGCAGCTCCTGCGTCTGAAGGAGGATCAGCCGGGCCAGATCCAAGGCAACGGGCGGCGGAGTCGTGATGCGATACATGATGACGCGGGCGCCGGCGGCGTTGAGGAAGTCGAGCACGTCGTCGAGCGAGGAAGCCAGTTGATGGATATCCTCGCGATCGAACGGAGTGATGAATGTCTGATTGAGCTTGGTCAGGATGGCGTGCGTGATTTCGTCGGCGGTGCGCTCGATGCGGCGAATTTCCGCGATCTTGGCTTCGACGTTTTTATAATCTGAGAAAAGATCGACCATGGCACGAGCGCCAGCCATCAGGTTCTCTGATAACTGAGCGAACATGTCGAAGAAGGAATTATCCCGGGGAATGAGCGGGGTCATCTCGAACAGGGGGCTCCAAATAATAGAGATGTATTAGAACGACGGACTATCTCATAAGCGGGAGAGAGGCGTCAATGAGGCGGGGATGATCTGAGGGGACAGACTTGTGCTGTGGGACCGAAACCTCTCTTCCGGCGGGAGTTAGCGGCGGTTGCGTCGAACTGCCGACTCGGCGCGGCGGGGCATTCCGAGGCCGACGACGAAAATGATCATCAGCACCGAGGCGGCTCCGGCAGCAGCGTGCGCGAAGAAATCAATAAGAACGTGATCCAGACCCATGCACAGGAGTATGGAACGGAACGTTGCTTTGAGCGAGGTTACGAGCAGGCTAGGCCTAAAGTTCGGGATGAGCATGGACAGTGACATGAGCGATCTCTTTAGCTCGGCTGAGCCTCCGTCTTCAAAACTTCCCACTTCTGTTAACAAATCGGACCAGAAGCGACTTACGCGCTACCAAAACGAGCCATCCCATTCCCTTTGGCGCCTTTCCGGTGTGTGCCCTCAGAGGGATAGTGCGCTGGGCACCAGGAACGTTTCGCGGAGTAACGGAAAATCCCCACCCTCTCCGCAGAATTCGCGAGAGGGTGGGGCGGCCCGCTCTCCCTCCTTATTGCGCGGGCGTTTCCGACGCGGCTGCCGGAGCCGGAGCTTCGGCGGTCACTTCGGGCGCGGCGATCGGATTGATCTTCACGGTAGCCAAGATCTGCTGCAGGCGATTGAAAACCTTATCGCGGTCGACGTGCTTGACGATACCTTCGCCGGAGGCGTCGGTCGTGACATTCAGGGCGAACTCGTAGCAGGCTCCATTCTGGAAGACATGGAAGTACTTGGAGTCGCTCTGACGGGAACCTTCGCCGGAGACAGCTTCGGTCGAGCGAAGTTCCATATCACCAAGGATCAGCTTCGCGTTCGAAGCGGAGTCGGTGGATGGCTTCGTGGTGTTCGATTGACCAGAGGTTGTCTGATCGGAGTTCGTTGCCATCTGCGACGTGGCGGACTGCGCTTCAGGTTTAGTACCAGAGTCTTGTTTCGCAACTTCGCTCGACGACACAGCAACTGCTGGCGCTGATTCGGACTGCACGATCACTTTGGGCTGAGGAACGGCGAACTCGGTGCATTGATCGGCCGTGAGAGCCTTGTTAACGCTCACGTTGAAGAATGCAGAGGAGAAGTCGGTGTTCTGGAATCCGGTCTCGGGCAGTTCGACGGCCGCGAGGGCGACTCCACCGGGCTGTACGAAGTTCATCGGAATCGCATTGGTCTGAACCAATTCCGATGCGGCGTTACCGGTCTCGATCGCATACCGACGTGGATACTCGAACGTCACGCCGGAGCTCTTGTCGGTGTAGTTCACGGTCGCGGGCTTGCGATGAACGACTGGCTTCTTTGGAGCCGGTTTGGTTTCGGCCTGCACGATGGGTGCAGGCATCGGCTGCGGCTGCAATTGCGGTTGCGTCATGGAAATCTGGTTGTCGGCGGTTACGGGCTTCGGTTTATCGCTGGAACATCCGACGCTTACCGAGCAGATGATCAGCACTGCGGCGAAGACGAGGGCGCTGGTGTTGCGTCCCCAAGTCAGAAAACTATTTGCTTCGTTGTTGCGAATTGCATTGATGCGGGTCATTGTGGTTGCCTCCTGCCGGGTCGCGGCGACCTGAGAGAGTGCATGGGGCAGGCCTTTTGGCGGGGCATTGATTTGGCGGGATTTAGAAGGAATGGACGGTGCGAGGAGCGTGGAGCGCGGAACACGTTGTGGACATAGCGACACATTTCAAAGGCTCTCACCACAGAGGGCACAGAGGAACACAGGCAAAATCAACACCCTCACCTCTGGCAGAACCGGCCAGAAATGGGGCACCCACCTGGTGGGACACATAGATGGCTGGAGTATTTGATATCGTTATCGGCTCGGGAGAGGACGAACAATGAATCGTAGTATGTGGCGAGTTGTGGCGTGTGGGCTATTGTGCCTGGTGTCGGCTGCGACATCGGCGCAGGCGGTGCGGGAGAAAATCATCATCGATACCGACATTGGTGATGACGTGGACGACGCGTTTGCGCTGGCTCTGGCGGTGAAAAGTCCGGAGCTTCAGGTTCTCGGGATTACGACCACTTTCGGGGAGACGGATGTAAGAGCGCAGATTGTGGACCGGTTTTTAGGAGAAGTGGGACGGGTGGAGATTCCGGTGATGGCGGGCAAGCCGACGGGCAAGACTCCAATGTCGCAGCGTCGCTATGCCGAGGGTGGACACTTCGGGAAGAGTTCCCACGGCGATGCGGCGGATTTTATCCTGGAGCAGATTCGGAAGTTTCCGGGCGAGATCACGCTGATTGGAATTGGACCACTGATGAATGTGGGGGCGGTGATCGACCGGGACGCGGCGACATTTCGCAAGCTGAAACGCGTCGTCATTATGGGAGGATCGATCCGGCGTGGATATGGAGACTACGGATACAACGAACACTTCCCCCCGGCACCGGAATGGAACATTCTGAATGATGTGCCGTCAGCGCAGAAATTGTTTGCGTCAGGAGTGCCGCTGTTTGTGATGCCGCTGGATTCGACGCAGCTGAAGCTGGATGAAGTGAAGCGTGCGTTTCTGTTCACGCGCGGTACGGCGGTCACGGATCAATTGGCCATTCTCTATCACTTATGGGCACAGGAGACGCCGACATTGTTCGATCCGATGGCGGTAACGTTCGTGCTGCGGCCGGATTTGTGTCCGGTAACCGCGCTGCACATTCGAGTGGATGACAAAGGCTACACGCGGGAAGAGCCAGGAACTCCGAATGCGGAGGTTTGCCTGAATTCGAATCCGGAAGACTTTTTTCAGTTCTATTTGAGGAGGGTGGGGGAGAGATAGCGCTGCGGGATGCAGGGTGAAAATCCCCCCTTCTCGCGCAAGAGGCGCGCGAGAGATGGGGCACCCAGACACATCTGGTAGAGAAGGGAAAATGAACAGACTACTGACAGTTTGGATTTCGTTCACAACGCTTTTAGTGCTTTGTCCGCCGAGCCTGGCGCAGCAGCAGAACGTCGATCTGATTGTGAGTCACGGCATTGTCGTGACGATGGATGGGCCCCGTGCGATTTATCAGGATGGAGCCGTCGCCGTGCGTGGGGACCTGATCGTGGCCGTCGGCCCGCAGAAAGAGGTTGAGTCTCATTTTAAGGCGACGCAGGTGATCGATGCGCGTGGCGGGTTGGTGCTGCCGGGATTCATCAACGGGCACACGCACGTCCCAATGACGCTATTTCGCGGATTGCATGATGACGTCACGCTGAATGACTGGTTGTACAAGTACATCTTTCCGGCGGAAGCGAAGAATGTGAACGAAGAATTCGTGCGCTGGGGTACGCGACTGGCGGCAGCGGAACAGATTCGTGCGGGTGTGACCACGTTTGCGGACATGTATGACTTCGAGGACGCGATTGCAGAGGAGACGAAGGCGGCGGGAATGCGCGGGGTGCTGGGCGAGACGTTCATCGATTTTCCCGCGCCGGATAACAAGAGCGAAGGGGAGATGCTGGCGTACACGGAAAAGTTTCTCAAGAGGTGGCAGGGGGATTCGCTGATTCACGCGGCTCCGGCTCCGCATTCGATTTATACATGCTCCAAGAAGACATTGCAGGATGCGGCAGCGCTGGCGAGGAAATATCATGCGCCGATCCTGATTCACGTGGCCGAGATGAAAAAAGAGCGGGACGATTCGGAGAAGGCGAACGGAATGTCTCCCGTGGCTTATCTCGACAAGATTGGCGTTCTGGGGCCGGATGTTGTGGCGGCGCACTGCATTTTTGTAGATGAAGCGGACCGTAAGCTGCTGGCAGAGCGCGGCGTGGGATGTGTGCATAATCCGTCGAGCAACATGATGATTGCGAGTGGGGTGGCACCGGTTCCGGAGGAACGCGCGGCCGGAATCGCAGTGGGACTGGGGACCGATGGGCCGGCGGGAAGTAATAACGATCTGGATTTGATGGAAGAGATTGATCTGGCCGCGAAGCTGGCCAAGATTTCGAAGATGGATCCGTTGGCGCTGAATGCGAAGAGCGTAGTGGAGATGGCGACGATCGATGGCGCCAGGGCGATCCATATGGAGAAAGAGATCGGATCGCTGGAAGCGGGGAAAAAGGCGGATCTGATCGTGCTCAGCCTGAATGAGCCAAATGCGGTCCCGATGTACGAGATCTATGCGCAGATCGCATATTCGCTGAAGGGGAGCGATGTGGAGACGGTGGTCATCGGAGGAAAGGTTGTGATGCGCGATCATCGATTGCTGACGATCGATGAGCCGAAGGTTCTGGAGAAGGCGCGAGAGTATGGGAAGTCGGTAAAGGCATCGTTGGGGATAGAGTGAAAAAACTGTACCCGGTACTCAGTACTCAGTACCTGGTACCCAGTACTCGGTGTTTGTGATGACTTCCGGTTCCGACTACGATCATGAAAATCCTTTTTGCGAACGTGTTGCTTGTCTGTGTGAATGTGTGCACCGCACAGAGAGTCGCGATCACTTTTGACGATTTGCCGCTGAATGGCGATCTTCAGCCTGGAGTCACGCGTGTGCAAATTGCTCGGGATACCTTGGCGGTTCTTAAGGCGCGGCATTTGCCGCCGGCGTATGGGTTCGTCGTTGCGAAGGAGCTTGAAGGAGACGCGGATGCGGCCGAATCGCTGAAGTTGTGGGCAGCAGCGGAGCCGTTCGGAAGTCACACATATGGACACATGGATCTGAACGCGAACCCGGCGGAGGCGTTTGAACGGGAGATCGACGAGAACGAGCCGACGCTGGAGTTGCTAGCCAGGAAGGACTCCAATTGGCATTGGTTGCGGTATCCGTATCTGCGCGAGGGAGAAACCGTGGAGAAGCGGCGAGCGGTGCGCGCTTATCTGCAAGCTCATGGATATCGGGTGGCACAAGTGACGCTCGACTGGGAGGACTACTTGTGGAACAGCGCCTATGCGCGGTGCGCGGCAAAGAATGACGCGAAGTCGATTACGTGGTTGAAGTCGAGTTATCTGGAGATCGAAGGTTCGTACCTGGATCTGGGCCGGGATCTGGCGAAGCTGGTTTACGGACACGATATCAATCATGTGCTGTTGCTGCATCTTGGGGCGTTCAGCAGCACGATTTTGCCCGACGCATTGGATCTGATGGAAAAGAAGGGCTTCAAGTTCGTGACTCTGGAGGAGGCGGAGAGTGATCCGGTCTACATGGGGGATCCGGATGTGGGGTCCAAGTATGGCGGGACGCTGCTTGAGCTTTGGATGGAAGCGAAGGAGATAAAGTTCCCACCTGTGACGGCGAAGCCTTATAAGGAATTGGAGGAGATCTGTAAGTAGGGCTGTTGTTCGTCGTGAGAACAGTCAGAATCCCCACCCTACGAAATTCGTGTAGGGTCCACCCTCCAGTTCTAATCAAAAATGACATCGTCAAAGTTCGGTCTCCACGGGCTGTTCTGAGGCCAGTCCCTTATAATCGAGAGATTCTCTATGGCTGCAGTTCTTGACACGATTGTGGCGGCTACTCGGGCGCGAGTGGAGAAATCCAAACGCGGAGCGGATTTGTGCGAACTCGAGCGCCGGGTGGAACGGCATGTCCCGCGCGGGTTTCGGAGGGCACTTCAAAGTCCCCACTTCTGGCAAAATCAGCCAGAAATGGGGCACCCAAAGATCGCAGTCATTGCAGAGTTGAAGAAGGCATCGCCGTCGAAGGGACTGATTCGGGAGAAGTTTGATCCAGTGGAACTAGCGCTGGACTTGGAATCGGCAGGAGCCGCAGCGCTTTCGGTGCTCACGGATGAGGAGTTCTTTCAGGGATCACTGGAGAACCTGCAGAAGGCGTCGGTAGCGGTTTCCATTCCCTGCTTGCGTAAAGATTTCATCGTCGATGAATTCCAGTTGATCGAGGCGCGGGCCAATTCGGCGGATGCGGTGCTGCTGATCGTGGCGGCCTTGACTTCGGGAGAGTTGACCGGGTTGAGCCGCGCGGCGCGCTCGCATGGATTGGATGTGTTGTGTGAAGTGCACGATGAGGACGAGTTGCAGCGTGCTGTGGATGTTGGATTCGATTTGATTGGAGTGAATACACGCGATCTGAAGACATTCAAGGTCGATCTGCAGACGGCGTTCGATTTGGCGGAGAAGATTCCGGCTGGCGTGGTGCGCGTAGCGGAAAGCGGGATTCATTCGCCGGACGATGTGGCGAGGCTGTGGGCGGCGGGATATAACGCGTTTCTGGTGGGCGAGTCGCTGATGCGGGCGGAGCATCCGGGAGAGGCGTTGCGGGAGTTGATGCGAGTGCCGAGCGGACGTTAGTTGGATTCGTGCAAAGAACGTTCGCCTTCGCCACTGACTGTTAGCTCCCGCAGATTGTTACAAGGTAGGGATCCTTCGACTGCGGTTTTGCTTCGCTGGTCGCGAAGCAAAATCCTCGCTCAGGATGACAGAGTGCTTGATGAGAATCAGAGATGACTTGGGTGAAGATTTGCGGGACGACGAATCTGGAGGATGCGCTCGTAGCCGTGGACGCCGGGGCGGATGCGGTGGGGTTTGTGTTTTATAAGAAGAGCCCGCGATGCGTGACTGTGGAGACGGTTCGGGAGATTGTGGCCAAACTGCCAGACAGCGTAGAGAAGGTGGGGGTTATCGTCGATACTCACCCGGCTGATTTTCTGGCCGTCATCCAGCAGACCGGGCTTACTTCATGCCAATGGTATTTAGACGGCTCGCCCGCTATGCCGAAAGGTTCGGAATTCTCGGGTCCGACCGGGGAATTCAAACTTCACCGGGCAGTACCGGCGCACTGGTTTATCGGGAATGAGGCCCGGATGCGTGATTTTGCCGCCAGCTTTGCCAAGGTTGAGAAATCGTTCAGCTCTCCGGAACAAGGGAAGAAGGCTGTTGAGCGTCTGCGGATAATCTTTCTTGATTCCGGCACACAGCAGCGGCCGGGGGGCACTGGCAGAGCTTTTGACTGGCAGGCGGCGGCGGGCGCGATCCAGTTTTTGCAACCGACGGTACGAGTGGTGGTTGCTGGCGGATTGAATCCGGAGAATGTTGGCGAGGCGATCGGAATCATGAAGCCTTGGGGGGTCGATGTGGTTTCGGGAGTGGAGGCATCGCCGGGCAGGAAGGATCCGGAGAAGGTGCGTGCGTTTGTGAAGGCTGTGCATGCGGCGGATCGGAAAGCGGGCTGATGTTTGCTGCCCCAAAGCAGATTCCTCACTGGTTTTGCCGGTCCGGAATGGCGAGAGTTTAAAGATGGCGACGGTTCCGAATAATACGAAAGTCAAAATCCCCACCCTAGCCGCAAAGAACGCGGCTAGGATGGGGCACCCTCGAGTTTCGTCTATCTCCAAACATTCTGCTCCTGTGAATGAGCCCGGGCGGTTCGGAGTTTACGGCGGGCGGTATGTGCCGGAGACTTTGATGGCGGCGCTCGACGAACTCGAGCGCGAATATGAGAAGGCGAAAAAGGATCCGCAGTTTCGGGCGCGGCTGGATGGGTTGCTGAAGACGTATGCGGGGCGTCCGACGCCGTTGTTTTTTGCGCGACGGCTTACGCAGAAGCTTGGCGGGGCAAGAATTTATTTGAAGCGCGAAGACTTGCTGCACACCGGGGCGCACAAGATCAATAACTGCCTGGGTCAGGCCCTGCTGGTGGAGCGAATGGGCAAGCATCGCGTGATCGCCGAGACGGGTGCGGGGCAACACGGAGTAGCGACCGCGACGGTATGTGCGCTGTTCGGGTTCGACTGCGTCGTCTACATGGGCACCGAGGATATGCGGAGGCAGGAGTTGAATGTGTTCCGCATGCGGTTGCTGGGAGCCGAGGTACGCGGCGTAAATTCGGGATCGCGGACGCTGAAAGATGCGATCAACGAAGCGATGCGCGACTGGGTCACGAATGTGCGGACGACACATTACTTATTGGGGAGTGTGCTGGGCGCCCATCCGTATCCGACGATGGTGCGGGACTTTCATCGCGTGATTGGGCGTGAGGCGCGCGCGCAGATTCTGAAGGCGGAAGGAAAATTGCCGACTGCGGTGATTGCGTGTGTCGGCGGCGGATCGAATGCGATTGGAGCATTTTACGAATTCCTCAAGGATAAGAAAGTGCAGTTGATCGGTGTTGAGGCCGGTGGACGTAGCGACGCGCTCGGAGATCATGCGGCGCGGTTCCGGGGAGGATCGCCGGGTGTGCTGCAAGGAACATATTCTTATGTGCTGCAGGATGCGGGCGGACAGATCGCGTTGACACATTCGGTGTCGGCGGGACTGGATTATCCGTCGATTGGACCGGAGCATGCGGCGTTGCGCGATGCGGGACGAGCGGAGTACGTGCCGGCTTCCGATACAGAGGCGTTGGAGGCGACTACGCTGTTAGCACGCACGGAGGGAATCATTCCGGCATTGGAGTCGGCGCATGCCATAGCCGAAGTGATGAAGCGCGCGCCGAAGATGAAGAAGTCGGAAGTTGTGATTGTGAATGTGTCGGGGCGAGGAGATAAGGACATCGGGATTTTGCGCGAGAACCTCAAGCTGGATTGACGAGCAAAAAACATTAACCACGGAGGACACTACGGTGCACGAAGGAAATCTTAGGCGCCCCTGTGGCTGGTGCTGGAGGGCGGGCTTTATGAGAGCAATCCTTGGTTGGATGTTGGCGGCCTTCACTGTGCTGTCGCTGAGTGGAGTTTCTAGCCCGCAGTCGGCTGAGAGGTCGGACGCCGGGTCAGTAAAAGAAAAGTTGATTGGGGCCTGGGGTCTGGCCTGGACCGAGGAACAGAGCGCGGATGGGAAGACGAACAGAATTATCGATCGAAAGGGCACGATCGTGTACACGCGTGACGGGCACATGTCGGTGCAGATCATGTTGCCCAAGCGGGAAGATAGTCCGCAGGGCAATCCGGTGCAGTACGACCGAGGCGGCTATGAGGCGTATTACGGGACCTATGACATCGACGAGCAGGCGAATACAGTGACGCATCACGTGGAAGGGGCGCTAGTGCGCGCTCTCGTGGGGAAGGACCTGACTCGAGTGTACCGTTTCACCGGCGGGGAACTGATCTTGAAGTCATCACGGGCTGACGAGCATTGGACCATCGCATGGAAACATTACTGAGCAAATCACGATGCCTCTGACCTTTTACAAGAAGCCGGCGCTGGTGGCGTATGTGACGTGCGGCGATCCCGATCTGGAGACGACTCGGGAGATCGTGCTGGCGGCGATTGAGGCAGGCGCAGATGTCATCGAGTTAGGTGTGCCGTTCAGCGATCCGGTGGCAGATGGTCCGGTGATCCAGCGGGCGAGCGAGCGGGCGCTGGAGCATGGAACGTCTCTCGCGCAAGTTTTGACGCTGGCGGCAGAGATCCGGCAACAAGCGCAGTCGACGGGGCTAATTGTCTTTTCTTACCTCAATCCGATTCTGCGGATGGGCATGGAGAAATTCTGCAAAGTAGCACGGGCGGCAGGAGTGGACGGAGCGTTGGTGGCGGACCTGCCGGTCGAAGAAGCGGGGGAGTATTTGCGGACGATGCGGGAGTACGATCTGTCTCCAGTGTTTCTGGCGGCGCCGACGAGTCCGGATGGGCGCCTGAAGCTGATTGCGGGAGTGTCGCGAGGATTTGTGTATGCCGTTTCGCGGACGGGGGTGACCGGACAGCGGCAACAGTTGGCAGAAGACGCGCGAAAACTGGTGAAGCGGTTGAGGCGCGTGACCAAATTGCCGGTTGCGCTCGGGTTCGGGATTTCGACTGCTGAGCAATTTGCGGAGGTCGGGAAGTTCGCCGATGCAGTTGTGGTGGGCAGCGCGATTGTAGAGACGATTGAACGGAATCGCGGTCGGGAAGCTGCGGCGGTGGGAGATTTCATAAGAAAGTTGACCACCCTGAGTGCGGAAGCGACCGTAGCCGTTCGTTAGCTGTCTAGAAAGAGTCCCTCTGCTGGCAAAATCGGCCAGAAATGGGTCACCCATTGTGGTTTGGTTCACGGGATCATGGATATCGAAGATTGGCGTAAGAAAATTGATGAGTTGGATCGTCAGCTGGTGACGCTGATCAGCGAACGGGCGAAAGCTGCGATTGCCATCGGAAAGCTGAAACGCGATACGTCGTTGCCAATTTATGAGCCCGACCGGGAGCGGATAGTTTTTGAAAATGTGCAGGGAGCGAATTGCGGGCCGTTGCCGGGGCGCGATCTTGTACGGATTTATGAGCGCATCATCGACGTGATGCGAAATATACAGAAGGAAGAGATTGTGGTTTCGCCGCAGCCGAACGAGACAGAGACGGAGTTGGATTCGGAAGTGAACGATTGAAATAGCTTCTAGCTGCTAGCTCCTAACTCTAGCCGAACCGGCATTAATGGGAGCGCGCACAAGATGTGCCAACGATGAAGAAAGAAATTCCTCGCGGCCTCAGCTAGGAGCTAGTAGCCAGGAGCTGGTTTCCATGATTGTTGCCATGCAAGAGGGCGCCGATGAGGCGCTGATACAGCAGGTGATTGAGCAGCTCGTGAAAATGGGGTTTGAAGTGCACCGATCTACCGGGGCGCGGATGACCGTGCTCGGAGCTGTGGGCTCCGGAATTGACTTCGATATCCGGATCCTTGAATTACTTCCAGGGGTTCAGGAAGTCCACCGAATCAGTTCGCCGTACAAGCTGGCGGGGAGAAGTTTTCGTCCCGAGGGGACGATCGTTCAGCTGCGAAACGGGATCGGCGTTGGCGGGAATGAGATCGTTGTGATGGCCGGGCCATGTTCGGTGGAAACACGAGAGCAGTTGTTTTCGACCGCTGAGGCGGTGGCGAAGGCTGGAGCAAAAGTCTTGCGGGGCGGGGCGTTCAAGCCGAGAAGTTCTCCGTATTCGTTTCAAGGGCACGGGGAAGACGCGTTGAAGTTGCTGCAGGAAGCCGGCGAGAAATATGAGCTACTAGTGATCAGCGAGGTGATGGAAATTTCGCAGATTCCGCTGATGCTGCCATACGTTGACATCCTGCAGGTGGGTGCGCGCAATATGCAGAACTTTAATCTGCTGCGCGAACTGGGCAAGGTGCGGAAGCCGGTACTGCTGAAGCGCGGAATCGCGGCAACACTAGAAGAGTTGCTGCTTTCGGCTGAGTACATTATGGCCGGCGGGAACTACGACGTGATTCTGTGCGAGCGCGGGATTCGGACGTTCGAAACCTACACGCGGAACACGATGGACATTTCGGCGATTCCGATCATTCATAAGCTGTCGCATCTGCCGATGACGGCGGATCCATCGCATGGAACGGGGCGAAGGGATAAGGTTCCTCCGATGGCACGGGCTTCGGTGGCGGCGGGCGCCGATGCGTTGCTGATTGAAGTGCACTGCACGCCTGATAAAGCCTGGTCGGATGGAGCGCAGTCGCTGGCGCCAGAGCAGTTTACGAAGTTGATGGACGAGCTGCGGATCATCGCGCCTGCGGTGGGAAGAAAGATCTAGTTATAGAGTCATTGGGCGATCGGGTGATTGTGTGATTGAATTTTGTCGCTGATTTTGCAAGCAAAGGAAAAAGAAGAAACCGAAGTCACAGTAAGCAGATTATTGCAGTTCAATCGCCCGATCCATCAATCACCCAATTACTCAATGTTTCTATGTCAATTCGGCAAATCACGATTATCGGGACCGGCCTGATTGGCGGATCGCTGGCGCTGGCGCTGCGGCGGAAGAAGTTTGCCGGGAGGATCGTCGGCTGCGATCGCGAGGGAACGCTGGAGCGAGCCCGGAATCGGAAAGCAATTGACGATGGAACTGTAGACCCCGGCGCTGCTGTGCGCGGGAGTCAGCTTGTGGTGCTTGCTGCTCCGGTGCTGGCGATCGTCGATTTGATTGAGCGCGTGGGCCCGGTGCTTCCCACGAAGGCCTTGTTGACCGATGTGGGCAGCACGAAGGGTATGGTGGTCGAACGGGCTCTTAAGGTATTTGGGAAGGCTGCGGGAAAGCGGTTTCTGGCTGGGCATCCGATGGCGGGGAAGGAACTGAGCGGCGTCGATTATGCCGATCCCGATTTGTTTCAGGGTGCGGTGTGGTTCTTGTCGCCACTGCCGGACCAGAATCTTAATGATGGATTGATCGCGGAGTTTGCAGGCTGGATTGATGCGATCGGTGCGCAGATTGCAATGTTGCCGGCCGATGAACATGACCGACTTTGCGCCTGGATCAGTCATGTACCGCAAATGATGTCGACGGCGCTGGCGGCGGCTCTGGTCGAAGAATATGGGCCGGAGGCTCCGCTGCTTCCGGCGGGCGGGCGCGCGCTGCAGGAGATGACGCGGATTTCGGCGAGTCCGTATTCGATGTGGCGGGATGTGGCGATCAGCAACAAGAAGAATTTGCAAGACGCGCTGTGGAAGGTGGAGCAGCGGCTGGCGCACATCCGGGAAAATCTCGCTACGCGGGAGCTGGCAGCGGAGTTTGAGCAGGCACATGAGCTGCGGAAGGCGCCGGGGAAAAAAGGATGAACGAGATTTCGTAATTGTGTAATTTGGTAATTGGGTAATTCAAAAATCGTGTTGAGCGCGGCACAGTTTCCAATTACTCAATTACCCAATTTCCCATTTACTCAATTAGAATTCTCCCGCTATGAATAAAGTTGTGGCTAATGCGGATGAGGCGATCCGCGACGTGTTTGACGGCGCGACCATCATGATCGGCGGCTTCGGCCTGTGCGGGATGCCGGAGAACCTGATTCGCGCGCTGGTGCGCAAAGGCACGAAGAATCTGCATACCATCAGCAACAACGTGGGAATTGACGGTGTAGGAAACGGCTTGCTGCTTGCGGCTGGCCAAATCGTGCACCACATTGGGACTTACGTCGGCGAGAACAAGTTGTTGGAAGAGATGGTGCTGAACGGAAAGATCAAGCTGGAACTCGTGCCGCAAGGAACGTTCTCAGAACGGATTCGAGCTGGAGGCGCGGGAATTCCGGCATTCTACACGGCGACGGGTGTTGGAACGGTAGTCGCGGATGGGAAAGAGACCCGCGAGTTTAACGGACGGCTTTACGTCATGGAGCGTGGGCTGACGGCGGACTTCGCGCTCGTCAAGGCCTGGAAGGGCGACCGGCAGGGGAACTTGATCTACCGGAAGACGGCGCGGAATTTTAACCCGATGATGGCGACGGCGGCGAAGGTGACGATCGCAGAGATTGAGCATCTGGTCGAAGTCGGAGAACTGGATGGCGACGCGATTCATACTCCATCGATTTATGTGAAGCGGATCTTTCAGGGTGAGCTTTATGAGCGGCGGATTGAGCGGCGGACGGTGAGGAAAGTGGCCAGTGGTCAGTGATCAGTGGCCAGTCCACCATTCTCAGTGTTCACTGGTGTAGGGATCCTTCACAGCGGTTTTACTTCGCTGTCGGCGAAGCAAGATCCTCGCTCAGGATGACAAGGCGGAAAAATGATGAACAAGGTTGGCAAGGACGTCGACAAGCGTGAGCGGATTGTGAAGCGGATTGCGCGGGAATTGCGCGATGGGTTTTATGTAAACCTTGGTATAGGAATGCCGACTTTGATCGCGAACCACGTGCCTACCGGGATGGAAGTGACTCTGCAATCGGAGAACGGGATGCTGGGTATTGGGCCGTATCCGATCGAGGGGGCGGAGGATCCGGATCTCATTAATGCGGGGAAAGAGACCGTGAGCGAGATGCCGGGAACTGCGTTTTTTTCCAGCGCGGATTCTTTTGCGATGATTCGTGGGGGGCACATCGACTTGAGCGTGCTGGGCGCGATGGAAGTGGATGAAACTGGAAGCATTGCGAACTGGATGATCCCCGGAAAGATGGTGAAGGGAATGGGCGGCGCGATGGATCTCGTTGCGGGCGCGCGCCGTGTTGTAGTGGCGATGGAACATACGACGCGCGAAGGAGCTCCGAAGATTTTGAAGAAATGCACTTTGCCGCTGACTGGCGTGCGCGTTGTTGATACGATTGCGACCGAAATGGCTTACATTCGCGTCACGAAGGATGGGCTGGTGCTGGAAGAGATTGCGCCGGGATTGAATCCGGAAGACGTGCAGAGGGCAACTGAGGCGCGGCTCATTGTGAGTCCCTCGCTCAAAGTGATGGAAAACTGAGCTAAAGGCCCACCCTTTACGGTTGGGCGATACTTGACGCTCGGTGCAAACCTCAAAGTCAAAATCCCCACTTCTGGCAAAGGCGGCCACGAGTGGGGCACTCATTCTCGTCCAGATCGAACCGCAGTCTAGGCTGCGGCGATCCGGCGGATGAGGTCTTCCTGTTCCTGCTTGCTTTCCGCACCGATCGTGAACGCATCGAGCAGGCCTAGCGAGAGTCCGTACTTGATTCCTTCGTCCTGACGGTTGCGCAGCGCGCCCTGGCCTAAAATCTTCATTCCCACGATCGCTTTCCCGGACGCCTTCATCTCTTTCAGCACGCTGACGACCGTGGCGGGGTCGGCATCCATCGCGGCACCGATGGGATTGATGCGGGCGAGGTCGATTTCTACCCATGGCGACTTTGCCGCGGCGCGCAGCGCTTCGATGGAATGGCAGGAACAGCCGTGAGCGCGGATGATTCCTTTCTGCTTGGCTTCAGAGAGCACGTCCATCGCGCCGCGAAAGCGGTCGGTCCAGTCCGCCTCGGTAACGCAATGCATCAGGCAAACATCAAGATAGTTGGTGCCGAGTTCGCGGCGGAAGCGATCAAGATCGGCACGCATTCCCGCGGCATCGCGAGCCCACGACTTAGTGAGTACTGTGACCTGGTCCCGTTTCACATGTTTCAGCGCTTCGGCGACGTGAGGGTGACTCCCGTAGGAATCGGCGGCATCAAAGAAACGCAAGCCATGGTCGTATCCGTTCAGAAGAAGATCGGAGAGGCCTTTGACGCCGAGTGCCGTCTGATGCGAGTGATGATCGACGCCGACCGTTCCTGTGCCCATGGCAAGGCGGCTGGTCTTGATCCCAGTACTGCCAAGCGTGACAACGTCCGACGCAGAGAACTTCTGAGGCAGCGTTTGTTGTGCGATTGCTTTGAAGATGGTTCGAGAGGAGAGCCAGACTGCCCCTGCAGTGGTAGCCGACCGGACAAGAAATTCACGACGACGCATGGGGACCTCCGAGGACAGCGTTCTTAGAGGCTACATCAAACGGGGTGGAGTGCGAAAGTCCTGGCAGGATGAAGGCATTGTTCAAGTGGGGAACCCGGGCGCGCGGCTTTGCCTGGCGATTCGTGAATAAAAATCTCTGATCAGGTGAACCTTTCAGATCCGGAATGGAGCGGCCAACAGGCGGAACGGGAGCGTGATGGCCAGGAAAATCACTTCGAGCACTCCGTGGACAGCTACGCCAATGATCCGAAATGGAAGAAGAAGCAGCCAGATAAATGGATAGGCAACCAGTGCCAGGAGCGCGAGAGGCCAGCAGAGAACAAACAAGATGCACCACAGCAGGAATGCGAACATAGGCTGAGACCTCCTCCTAGATCATTGTACGTGTGGTACGACCGACAAGTTCCTGCTAGTGGCGAGTGCCGTCGAGCTTTGCTCGACTGGACAGCCGAGGGCGGCTGTCCCCACATATCTTATTGATTTCCACTGTCGTCTCTTACTCGAACTGCTTGCGGAAAGTGGCGAGTTGCTGCTGTACTTCGATCAGTTCGGCGCGAAGGCGCGCGACTTCTTCTTCGAGTAGGGAAATACGGTCGGATGTCGGGGTGCTGCCGGTATTCGCGGGCGAGGGCGCCCGCGCCACATCGGTCTGCGCCGGTGCATCCCCGGAGAACAGGTGCATGTAGCGAGACTCTTTTGTGCCGGGCTGGCGTGGGAGGATTGCCGCCAAGGGAGGCTCGCGATGCGCGAGGCGATCGAGCGTCGAGACCACGTCTTCAAGGGCTTCGAAATGATACATGCGATCAGTTCGGCTACGGAGCTCCCCGGGAGTCTGAGCGCCGCGGAGAAGTAAGACACATAGGACGGCAGTTTCGCGCCGATCGAAGTTGAAAACTTCCTGCAGGCGATGCTCGTATTTTGTGACGCGGCTATCGGCACCGCTGGCCGGGCCGGCGAGACGCTTTTCCTGAAGCGTGCTGAGCGCTTCGCGAACGGCGGATTCGTCGAGCGTCATCACCGGGTCGCGGTTGTTCTTCTGATTGCAGGCGTTGACCAGCGCATTAAGCGAGAGCGGGTAGTAGTCGGGCGTGGTGATGTCTTTTTCGATCAGGGAGCCGAGAACGCGGGTTTCGATTTCGTTGAGGATCACGGGACTGGTCTGGATGCAATTTTAATTCACCACAGAGGGCACGGGGAGAACGGAGAAAATCTAGAATCAAGAATCCCCACTTCTCGCGCAAAAAGCGCGCCAGAAATGGGGCACCCATCGATTGAATCTTTCGATTAAAACAGCGCCGTCGAACGACGTTTCCAGGACTTCCCTTTCTCTTTGGCCCTATTTTCCATGTCAGCCACGTAGGCTCCCGCCTGGGTAAGGACGTGGTGCAGGTCATTGCCGATGCTGATGAAGGTGAACCCTTTTTCGAGGAATTCGCCGACACGTGCAGTGCCGAACAGGAATAAGCCGAGAATGACGTTGTTCTTGCGGGCATGCTCGATCAGCTTTTTGGTTGCGGCATCAAGCTCAGGCGATGTGTACATGTGTGGGAACTCATATTTGTTGTAGAGGCCCATCGACATGCAGAGATCGTTTTGTCCAAGGAAGAGAATGTCGACGCCAGGGACGGCTGTGATTTCGGCGATGTTCTC